>Ga0207933_1000665_pt1 | contig 31149 bp, 29 predicted proteins | sample NGESurdeep092012_4_FD_184488 | JGI IMG/M metagenome (GOLD analysis project Ga0207933, IMG submission 184488) | Arctic peat soil microbial communities from Barrow, Alaska - NGEE Surface sample F53-3 deep-092012 (SPAdes) | ecosystem: Environmental > Terrestrial > Soil > Wetlands > Peat ... | reverse complement strand
GAGACACCATTGAACTGGCCCGCATCGGCAGCAGTTTGACCAAAATCACGGCATTGACGGAAAAAGGCGAGACCATCGCGGGCCCTCCCGACGATAACCAGCGCCATGACATCCTGACGGGTTCACGGTCCGACGGCACGGCGTTTACCGGCGATGCCGACCACACCTGTCATAACTGGACCGGCAGCGGTGAAGGCTCCGCCCAGATCGGCCATCCCGACCATACAGGAGGCCCCAACACGTCGTGGAATTCGGCCCACGCAAGCCGGGGCTGCAGCCAGGAAAGCCTGAAGACCATGGGCGGCGCGGGGTTGTTCTATTGCTTCGCCGCGGATAACGCGAAACTCCCCGAATAACCGAAGCACCGTGAATAACGAACCCCCGGGACGTACGAAACGGGACATCCCGAACGAAACAATCGCAGTGGGTCCGCCGCCCGGCGCATCGAAACCATTGGAAGGTATGAGATGTGTTATTCAGTCGTGGCTTTGGCGTTGTTTGCGGTTTCCACCGGTGCTTTCGGCCAGAATCTGATCGTAACGGCGGAGGGGCGCCACGGATCGCCCGCGCCCGCGGTGATGAAGGACGATGTTTCGGTTCAGTTAAACCAGAGACCCGCAAGCGTGGCGGACTGGGTGCCATTGCGCGGCGATCAGGCGAATCTGGAGCTCTATATCGTGATCGACGACGGTGCGGATTCCGATCTGGGATCTCAGTTCGGCAGCCTGAAAGCTTTTATCGATGGACAGCCTCGCACCACGCGCATCGGCCTCGCTTATCTGCGATACGGGTCGGCGGAGATTGTATCGCCGCTGACGGCGGATCGCGCTCTGACCGCGAAGGCGCTGCGGCTTCCAATCGCGCAGCCCGGGATCGCCGCCAGCCCCTACATGGGGATCTCGGATCTGGTGAAGAAATGGCCGGCCGCCAATGCCAGACGCGAAGTGCTGCTGATTGCGAGCGGTATCGACCCGTGGTCGGCTCCCGATCCGCGCAATCCGTATCTGGAGAAAGCAATTACGGATGCGCAGCGGGCGGGAATACCGGTGCATTCCATCTACTATCCCGAAGCGGGTCACCTGGGACACAGTTACTGGCGCGTCAACTGGGGACAGAATTATCTCTCGGAACTGGGAGATGAGACGGGCGGCGAGGCATATTGGCAGGGGTTCGGCAGCCCTGTCTCCTTCGATCCCTACCTGAAAGACCTGACCGCGCGGCTGCGGAATCAGTATCTGCTGACCGTGACACCGGAGGATGGCAAAAATGCAAAAGGGGATCTGGAACCAGTCCGTATTTCGACTGCCAGGCAGGGGGTATCTCTGATGGCCGCATCGAAGATCCGCATACGAAAATAACTTGTTCGATCGACTCTGACTAATCGACGCTAAAAGTTCCGCGGGTTTGTCCGATAAGTTATACAGAGACTGTATTATGAATGTGCAATTGAATTCGGCTATTCCCGAATCGTCTTCCACGGGATCGCCCGCCGCGGGTTCGGCAGTCACGGGCGCGAGCGCGCCCACGCAGGTGAATCCTGGCGGCGCGACGGCGGGGAAACCGCCCGCGGAAACCGCGGACGGCGTCCGGATCTCCGCGGCCTCCACCGCACTAAAGCAATCGGCGGCGAACGGAAGCGCAAAAGTGGTCCGGTTGACGGGCGCGGTGCAGGGAGGCTCGTATGTAACTTCCAGTGCCGCGACCAGCCACGCGATTGTCGAGAATATCCTCTCGGGAAAGCAGTAATATAGCCGATTTTTCTTTGCAAATCAGTGAGGTTTTGCTACCTGCCACTCGCCCGCGACAATGCGGGACCCGGCATCGGCGGGATTTGCCGGTTCGATTCCGTTCGGGGCATGGTGAAGAATCAGCAGATTCGCCGTCTCACCGATTGCAATGCGCGAGCCGTTCGCCGGCACAATCCAGGAACCCGTCAGGTCCGTCCGATCTGAATTCTGAGGTACGGGAACATCTTTCCGCATTCCGACCGACCGGATTTTGCTGCCGTCGACCACGATAATGGAATCGTCGATCGGTTGCGCGGTGGCCGCGACGATCGTGGTGGCTCCGATCAGCACCTTCAGCCTGGCGTTTGGGTTGTCGGTCTTCTGATTGCCGGGCTTCTGACATGCGGCCAGGAACGGGAAAATGAGAATCGGAATCAGTCTTCTATACATGCGAAACCGCAGTATCGCACGCGGAGAATCCTCAAAATGAATCTTTGCGATCTGTTCGACCTGTCTTTGAAAGGGCGCAGGGACAGCGTTGCCCTGGAATTTCAGGACCGCACCTTCACTTTCGGTGAGCTGGATTCGCGCAGCAACCGCCTTGCGCGCCTCTTTGACGAGAAGGGCCTGCACGCCGGCGACCGCCTCTGTGTCTACCTCTCCAATTGCGTCGAGATGATCGATCTTTATCTCGCCTGCGTCAAGCTCGGCGTGATTTTCGTTCCCGTCAACATCCTTTATCGCGACCGCGAAATATCGCATATCCTCTCCGATGCGGAGCCGCGCGCGCTGGTGACCGATGCTCAGGTAGCCACTGATATCCCTGTCTGGACTCTGTCCGAACTTGCGGCTGGCGCGGCCACGATGCCCGATCTTCGTCCCGCCGTGCACATCGATGGCGACTTTCCCGCGGGCATTATCTATACCTCCGGAACCACGGGGACCTCGAAAGGCGCGATCCTCACGCACAACAACTTCGCCGCGAACGCCGTCAATCTGCTGGCCTGCTGGGAGATTTCCGCCGCCGACCGGTTTCTTCTCGCACTGCCTTTATTCCACGTGCACGCCCTCGGCAACGGGCTTCACTGCTGGCTCATGAGCGGATGCCGGATGCGGCTTCTGGAGCGCTTCGAGCATCGCAACGCCGCTGCGGAATTTCTGGATTTCCGGCCGACGCTCTTCTTCGGCGTACCGACCGTCTATGTCCGCCTGCTCGCGACCGAGCCCGCGACGGCGCGCGAAATGGGTTCGTTTATGCGGCTCTTCGTTTCCGGCTCCGCCCCGCTCCCCGCGCAGGTGCTCGAAGAGTTCAGAGGACTGTTCGGCCATACCATCCTGGAACGTTACGGAATGAGCGAGACGCTGATGAATCTCAGCAACCCTTACGCCGGAGAAAGGCGCGCGGGCACGGTTGGCTTCGCTCTGCCCGGCATCTCCGTACGCCTGCTGGACCACGAGTTGAGGCCCGTAGCTTATGGCGAAACCGGTGAAGTCTATCTGCGCGGCCCGAACATCTTCGCGGGCTACTGGCGGCGCGAGGAAGCCACGCGCGAAGCTTTCGTGGACGGATATTTCAAGACGGGCGATCTCGCCACGCGTTCCCCGGATGGCTACTTCACCCTCAGCGGCCGTAAAAGCGACCTGATCATTTCGGGCGGCTTCAATATCTACCCGCGAGAGATCGAAGAATTTCTGCAGGAACAGCCGGAAATCGCGGAGGCGGCCGTGGTGGCGCTGCCGGACAGAATACGCGGCGAAGTTCCCGTGGCATATGTAGTGGCCAGCGGGCCGTTCGATGCTGCCGTAATGGAAGCGCGCTGCCGCGAAAAGCTGGCCTCGTTCAAGGTCCCGCGGGATTTCATCGCGGTCGAAAAACTGCCGCGCAACGCCATGGGGAAGATCCAGAAACATCTGTTGCCGAAACGGGCGGAAATTGCCTGATTTCGCCCCGCCTGATTTCGATGTTGCCGGGGTAGGCCTTAACGCCACCGACACCATGCTGATGGTGCCGCACTTTCCGGCTTATGGCGGGAAAGTGCCATTCACGCGGGAGTTCTATTCCGTGGGGGGCCAGGTAGCCACGGCCATGGTTGCCTGCGCGCGCCTCGGTCTCCGCGCGAAATATATCGGCACGGTCGGAGATGACGAACGCGGCCGGATCCAGATGGACAGCCTGCGCGCATCGGGGATCGATATAGAGCACGTGCGGCAGCGGACGAACTGCCCCAACCAGTCCGCCTATATCGTGGTCGACGAGTCCACAGGCGAAAGGACCGTGTTCTGGAGCCGCCCTGCCTGCCTTGCCATCTCGCCGGACGATATCGACGCGAGCCAGATCGTTTGTGCGCGCCTGCTGCATATCGACGGGCACGACACGGCGGCGGTGGAACATGCGGCGCGCATCGCCCGCGCTCACGGAATACCGGTGACCGTCGACGTCGATACCATCTATCCCGGTTTCGAACGTGTCCTGCCCCTGGTGGATTACCTGATTGCCGGCGCCACGTTTCCCGCGCGCTGGACCGGCATCGAAGACCCTTTCGACGCTTTGATCGCGATACAGCGCGAGGCTGGCATGCGGCTCGCCGCCATGACGCTGGGGGCGGAGGGCGCGCTCGCCTGGACTGAAGGCCGATTCACCTACTCGCCCGGGTTCGCCGTGGACTGTATCGATACCACCGGCGCCGGAGACGTGTTCCACGGGGCCTTTTGCTATGCTGTTTTGCAGCAGATGCCCATTGCCGATGCGCTCGAATTTTCCAACGCAATGGCCGCGCTGAACTGCACCGCTCCCGGAGCGCGCGGCGGCATCGCGACTGCCGATGAAGCCAGGCGCCTGATCGCGCGGGCGCGACAGTCCGAAACGGGCCGCAACCGGAATTCAGGATTCGGCGCGCGCTGAATGTTTCCCCTGCGCGACGACCGGCCGACGTCATCTCCTCCCATTGTCACCACTCTGCTGATCGTCGCGTGCACGCTCGTGTTCTTTTTCGAACTGTCGCTCGACGATTATTCCCGGGATTATTTCATTACTTCATATGGCATTGTGCCCGCTCACCTGCGGCCCGTGGCACTCCTGACCTCGCTTTTTATTCACGGCGGCTGGACCCATATCATCGGCAACATGCTCTTCCTCTGGGCCTTCGGCAAGAGTCTGGAAGATGCCATGGGCCACACGAAATTCCTGAGTTTTTATCTGATCTGCGGGGTGGCCGCGGGCATTGCCCACGTCTACTTCAACCGGTATACGACGCTGCCAACCATAGGGGCCAGCGGCGCGATCGCGGGCATCATGGGTGCGTATCTCGTCAAGTTTCCCCGCGCCCGGATACACACTCTGGTTTTTCTGTTCTTCTTCGTGACCATGGCCGATATTCCGGCGGCTTTCATTCTTTTATACTGGTTCGTCACCCAGCTCTTCAGCGAATACGGCTCCATCACGCAGACGCACGTCGTCAGTGGCGGGGTGGCATACGCCGCGCACATCGGCGGCTTCGTCACCGGCATGATTCTGGTGCAGTTTATGGGAACCCGCAGCCGCTATTTCCCCCGCCGCGACATCTACTGGTAAACCATGCTCGATCTTCTTGCCATTGCCGCCCACCCGGACGATGTGGAACAGACCTGCGGGGGCACCCTCCTGCGAATGGCCGAAGCCGGATACCGCACCGGCATCGTCGATCTGACCGCCGGCGACATGGGAACCCGCGGATCGCCCGAGATACGCGTTTCGGAATCGGAGGATGCGGCGAAGGTTCTCAAAGTCTCGCATCGCGAGAACCTGCATTTCCCCGACGCGCGCCTTGAGAATTCATTGGCCGGACGCATGTCTCTCGCGCAGCGCGTACGCGAACTGCGGCCGCGCACCGTGATTCTTCCTTACTGGGAGGGCAGGCACCCCGATCATTACCGCACGGCCGAACTGGGGTATGAAGCCTGCTTTCTGGCGGGGTTGAAGAAAATAGACCAGTACACGGAACCGCACCGCCCTTACAAAATTGTCTATTCTTCGCTTTATGCGCACGTGACGCCCTCGTTTGTGGTCGATATTACGCAGTATTTCGACCGCCGGATGGAATCCCTGCTGGCCTATCGCTCCCAATACGGCGAACTGAGCGACGGCGCGGCGCTCTTTCCCGACGAACCGGAAATCCGGGATCGCCTGTCCGCCGTGGCACGGTTTTACGGCAATCTTATCGGCGTGAAGTATGGCGAACCGTTTGTCGTGAAAGAGACGATGCGCGTGGATGACATCGTTTCTCTCCCCGTGCGAAGCCTGTAGGTATTTCAAATGCGTGAATCGGCCTATTACACCGGATTAGTACTGCCATGGGTGTGTTTAATTCATACTATTCCGTATACTGGGCATTGATCCGATGAAGCGCAAACGTACCGGTCGTCCCGTTCCAGTGGAACGGCAAACAAGCGGCCTCGGGCGCGTCCGGCCCTTCTCATTACCCTTCGGGCTCCGGATATCCATCGGCGTCATCCTGCTTGCGCTGCTGCTCGAAGCAGGTTTCATCGTCCTGCTCCCGGTTGCGCTCCGCTACTTCATCGACCGCGCTCTGATACCCGGGAATCGGAATGCGCTCTACCTGATAGCGACAGTGCTGGCGGTGGCGGCGGTGGTTTCGGTTTGCGCCGGAGTGTTGCGCGATTTTCTGGCGAGCCGGGTAGAAAGCAGGATTCTGGGCGGGCTTCGCCAGAGCGCGTTCGAGCGTTTGCAGCGACTGTCGATCTCGCTCCGTTCGCAAGCGCCGGCCACTGAGTTTATCGAGAGTTTTTCAGGGGGCTTCGCTCCGATCGAAAACGCCGTCGCCATGGCGATTCCCTGGGGCGCCATGCCCGCGCTCGAAGCGCTCCTCAGCACGGGGTTGATGTTCTGGCTGGATTGGCGCGGGGGGATTGCGGCAGCCCTTCTGTGGTCCTGGATCATCCTCGCTCCGCGCGTCCCCGCCGCAAGCGTCAGCCGGGCGAACACGGCTTTCCGGGAAGATGAAATACGTCTGTTGGGTACGTTGAAGGAGACTCTGCGCGCGCCGCTGCTCGTGCGCGCTTTCTCTCTCGAGCAGGCCGGAATTTCAAAGCTTCGAAATCAAAACGATCTGCTGTCGCGGAGCGCGATGCGCGCCGGTCTGCTTTCCGCGTTCATGGAGAGATTTACGGGAGTCGGGATTCTCGGTATTCAGACTCTGCTCCTCGGCTTGAGCTGCTTTCTCGTCTTTGGAAAAGGGATGACGGTGGGAACGCTCGCCGCATTGCAGATGCTGGCGGTTGTTCTCAGCAACTCCCTCCTGTTCATCGTCGAGTTCGTGCCGTCGATTGCGATCGCGAAGGCGGCGCACCGGCGCATGGAGGAAGCACTTGAAGACCCGCATACCGTTGAGGACGCTCCGGGCGCGCGGCATCTTCCACCGCTTCAGGTCGAGATCATATTTTCAAACGTCGATTTTGAGGGTGTACAGCCGGACGCCGAAAACGGGCTCCACCGGCTGAGCGGCGTGAAAGCCCGCATCCCGCGCGGAGCCTCGGTGGCATTCGTCGGTGCCAGCGGTTCCGGCAAAAGCGCCATGCTCGACCTGTTGATGCGTTTTCACGATCCGTCCTCGGGATTCATTGCCATTGACGGCCACGATCTGAAAGCCCTCACGCGGGTTTCATTGCGTTCGCGAGTGGGTCTCGTGCCGCGGGAAAACGTTCTCTTCGATATGTCCGTGCGCGAAAACATCCGCCTGGGCAAACCCGATGCCTCGGAGGAAGCGACGATCGGGGTTGCGAGAGCCGTCGGACTGCACGATTTCATCATGACGCTTCCCCGCGGCTATGGAACGCCGGCCGGCGAGGCTGGCGGCCGGTTTTCCGCCGCGCAAATGCAGCGCCTCGCCGTGGCGAGGGTACTGCTGCGGAACCCGGACATCGTATTGCTCGATGAAACCACCTCTACGCTCGATCCCGCCGGCGAAGCCGGGGTTGGCGCCATGATACGGTCTCTGACCGGCGGACTCACGCTCATTTCCGTCACCCACCGGCTTTCGACCGTGACCGATGCCGACTACACCTTTTTCTTCGACGAGGGCCGCATCGTGGAGCAGGGAAGTCACGCCGAACTGCTGGAGGCGAGTGGCGGTTATGCCGATTTATGGCATAAGCAGGCCGGCTTCACGTTCTCCCCGGATGGAAGGCATGTGGATGTGGACCCCTCGCGTCTGAAGGCCTTTCCGATCCTGGAGAATCTGGAGGAAGAAATGCTGGCGAAGCTGGCGCCGTTCTTCGCCACCGAAACGTTCCCGCCGGGGCGCGAGGTTGTCCGGCAGAACGATCCGGGCGATAAGTTTTATATCGTCGTGCGCGGCAATGCGGAAGTCTGGCGCACGGAGGAGCATTCCGGCGACACGCTGCAGTTGGGCGTCCTGCAGGATGGCGATTACTTCGGGGAGATCTCGCTGATTACCAGTTTTCCCCGCACCGCGACCGTACGCGCGGCCACCGTCTGCACGCTCCTCTCGGTCGAACGGGGCCAGTTCGACCGGATGATGGATGGCTTTCCCGAGTTGCAGCGGCAGATCGCCGAAGTGGCGATACGGCGGCTGCGGGAATCGGCCAGCGCGGCAACCGGTTAAAGTAGCGCCGCGCGAGTTTTGTACGCCGTATCGCGCATCTGCCCGCTCGTTTCGGGCACTGTTGGTGGTCAGCGTAGTATCGGTACGTTGCACGGGAGAACTCAATATGAAAAATACATTCTTCTTGAGAACTGCTCTGGCCCTGTTCGTTTCAGGAACCATACCGGCGTGGATACAACTCAGCTCGGCTGCCGACCTTCCGGCTCCCTATTTCGCGCAGGCATGTCACATGAGCCAGGACAGAAACGCCCTTTTGCCTTCGTGGGTATCGACATTTGTTCCCCGCAGGCAAGTTTATGTTTCTCCGTCAGGCAGCGATTCCAATAACGGCTTGACTCCCCGCAAGCCTTTACAATCGACAGCAGCAGCCTTTGCCAAAGCAGGGCCCGGAGTAAGACTTAACTTTGCGGCCGGGACTTACGGCTGCAGCGCGTCCCTGCGCAATATCACCGGAGGACCGGGATCTCCCGTCATGATTTATGCCTCCGATGGCCCCGGTACAGCGCGGTTTAATTGCAACGGGGGACCCGGGCTTTTGATCGATACCGTTCACGGTCTGATTGTCGAAGGAATCGAAATCTCCAATGCCAATGACCATGGCCTGCATATTCAAACAACGAACCCGGCGCCGGACGGGTCCAATTTGTCGTCGGATATTGTCGTCCATAACACAACGATTCACGACGTTGCGCTGGCGGCCATCAAGAACAGCCAGTCTATCCGCTTCTATGCGATAGGCGACACATTTTATAACACGCCTGGTGGAATGATGGTCGAATCGGTTGCGGCCGGCAATGTCATTCTTTCGAATAACGAAGGGTACAACGGGCTGGCTTTTGATGAAATCAAGGGAGGAGCGCAAGGGGGGATCATCTATCGCAACTGCGTTCACGACTCGCCTAATGGCATTATTGCCGGCGGGGATGAAACCGGAACTCAGTTTTTAATTAATCCAAACGTCACCTACGAAGCCCAAAATCTCCAAATTTGGGACAACGTCATTGTCAATACGCCGGGGTACGTATTCAGAATTGTCGGTTGCCAGCACTGTACGATCGCCAATAACAGCTCCTGGACTTCTGCCCCACAAGCGGTTCTGCGCATTCAACCGGACAAGTTTGTGAATCCGAATGGCTCTTTTGTTCCCGTTTATAACAGTAATTTGACGATTGTGAATAACCTCTTTGGCGCCAATACAAACTCCGCTTATATGATCACCGGGGACACCAGAGACCAGGGAGTGGGTTCCTAGGGGTTTAACTTCTCGATGACAAATAATTGCTGGTGGTGGGGGATGGGATCGGCCCCCGGGTCAGAGATAAATTACAGGGGAGATCGAGCTTCACTTTACTTTGTCAATCCGCTGGTCACTTCTTCACCTTCAAACCTTGTTCCACTCAAATCCAGTCCTTTGATCGGCCGGGGGATCGTTGTTCCGTTCGCCGATACCAACGCCGATGGAGAACCCTTTGGCAATCGCCCGAATATCGGTGCGTACTGAAGACTCTTCGACGGCTATCGGGCCTTTTGTTGAAACCCGCCCTTGACATGGTCTGGAATGCGTGTGGATTCGAAGGTGCGTCTCACGTCGCGCCTCTCACGTTCCAGAGGGTAGCGCAAAGCGCCCGGCGAAGTCTTCCATCCGGTCAACCAGAATATCCGGCGGAAATTCGCGAAAAGTTTCCGGTTGAAAGCCCCACGTCACGCCGCAGACCGCCACGCCCGCGTTGCGGGCCGTTTGCACATCCACGTAAGAGTCGCCCACCATCCAGGTTTCTTCGGGCGAGGCGTTCGCTTCCGCGCGCAGCGCGTCGATTCCCATCCGGTGCGGCTTCTTGTGTTCGAAGCTGTTGCCGCCGTAGATCTGGAAAAAGAGAGACGCGATTCCGAGCCCTTCCATGATCCTGTGGCTGATGCGAACCGGCTTGTTTGTCAGCACGGCCAGCGCCGCGCCCGAAGCGGACAGCAGGCCGAGCGACTCGCGCACCCCCGGATAGAGCACGGTGTAATCGAGCGCGTGATGCCGGTAATAGTCGAGGAAGAATTCAATCGCGTTGCTGACTTCCTCCTCCGTTGCCCCGGGACCCATGGAGCGTTCGATCAGGGCCGGGACGCCGTTGCCGACGAAGGAGAAGATCTGTTCATGAGGCAGCGGGCCGCGCCCTGCCTGCGCCCGCGTTGCGTTTACGGCGTGCACGAGGTCGAGTTGCGAATCGATCAGCGTTCCATCCAGATCGAAGATCAGAAGCGGCATGGTAACTATGATGCCTTACGCGCGCGGCGAACCGCTTTTCCCTGCGCGCGAGCCACCGGCCTGCGGCGAGGCCGTTTGCCGTCGATTTTGTACTCCAGCATTTTCCGCTGCAGCGTGTTGCGGTGAATGCCCAGCAGTTTGGCCGCTTCCGACTGGTTCGTGCCGGTGGCCGCGAGTGCCCGCTCGATCATTCTTTTTTCGAGGATTTCGACGGCTTGCCCGAGGAAAAATCCCGCGTTCATGAAATGCTCAATGACAGCGTCAAAACTTTCTTTCATCGATACCTGGCGATCCTTTAATCGTTACGCGCCGGAGCGTTCGTTTCCCAAAGTGATTTAACCTGGCCGTATTGTTTCAGAAAACTCGATTTGAGTTCCATCGGAGCCATGGCGACGCACACCCGCGATGCGTGAAGCACGTAAGGCGCAATACGCGAGTGAATCACCGAGGAAGATACGGTCTTCGAGTCCACATGCGGGCCGAATGCCATGAAAGCGGTAAGCAATGCGATGGCTACGAGCAATCCTCGTACCAGGCCAAAAGCGGCTCCAAGCAGGCGGTCGAAAAACGACAGCCCGACGGTTCGCAGAAAACGGTTGACGATCCAGCCCAGCATACTGCCGCAAAGCAGAACGGCAAACACCACCAGCAGAAATCCGATCAGGTTCGCCACGCGCGGCGAACTGACGTAGGGGATCAGGAACGATCCTGCAAGTCCGTAAAACCACATACCCAGTACAAGCGCAAAAAGTGCCGCCGCGAGGCCAATAATTTCGCGCGAGAAACCCTTCCGCGCGCTCATCGCGACCGAGAACAGCAAAATCGCCAGAAGCACGTAATCGAGCCAGTTCACAAGGCCGTTCTCACCGGTTGCTTCTCATAAAATCCCGCCCGTGAGGCGGGTATATGCTTCGCGATACTTCTCCGCGGTTTTTTCGATGACGTCCCGCGGAAGCGGGGGTGCCGGCGGTTGCTTGTCCCAGTGGAGCGTTTCCAGATAGTCACGCACGAACTGTTTGTCGAACGATTTCTGCGGTCCGCCGGCGCGATATTCGTCGCGCGGCCAGAATCGCGAAGAATCGGGCGTGAGCACTTCATCGGCCAGCAGCAGGACGCCGCCATGCCAGCCGAATTCGAACTTCGTATCGGCAAGAATAATACCCCGCGATTCGGCATGCGCGGCAGCTCTGGCGTAAACTCGCAGCGTCAGATCGCGCAGCAGCGCGGCTGTCTGACGGCCCACGGCTTTCTCGGCGGCTTCGAACGTTATATTTTCGTCGTGGCCGGATTCGGCCTTGTCGGCGGGCGTGAAGATCGGTTCCGGCAGCCGCTCGCTTTCCTGCAGCCCGGCCGGCAGAACGATGCCGCAGATGGCGCCGGTTCCGCGATAATCCTTCCAGCCCGAGCCGGAAACATAACCGCGCGCAACGCATTCGACAGGCTCCATGCGGCAGCGTTTCACCAGCATCGAACGACCTTCGAGTTGATCGCGGAACGAAGGCAACGGGGCAGGGAACGCATCCACGTCGGCTGTAATGACATGGTTCGGGACGGCGTCGCGCAGAAAGTCGAACCAGAAGAGGGACATTTGCGTGAGCACGCGTCCCTTGCCCGGGATGCCCTGCGGCAGGACGCAATCGAAGGCCGAGATACGGTCGGTTGCGACGATCAATAAATCGGAGCCCACGGCGTAAACGTCGCGGACTTTGCCGCTCGCGACACGCTCCACGCCAGGCAGAGTGGTGGTAGTGATGACGTCAGACACGGTTCAGATTTGTACCTTTTGTGCGCCGCTTACGGGTTTGTGTGCCGCTTCCGGGTCGGTCACCAGATGGCTGTGATAGCGGCTGTAGCCGAAGTAAACGGCGAAACCGATGACCAGCCAGACCACCAGGCGAATCCAGGTCGCAATGTCGAGGAACGCCATCATCCCAAGGCATACCAGTATCCCGAGAATCGGCACCAGAGGAACCAGAGGCGTTCTATAGGGGCGCGGCAGATCGGGCTGCGTGCGGCGCATCACCATGATCCCGGCGCAGACGATCACGAATGCCAGCAGCGTTCCGATGCTGGTCATGTTTCCCAGGCTCTCGATCGGAAGAAAGCCCGAAAACAGGCTGACGAAGACCATCAGCAGAAGGTTCGAACGCCATGGCGTCCGGAATTTCGGATGAATGTCCGAGAACAGCTTCGGCAGCAATCCATCGCGCGACATGGAATAAAACACGCGGCTCTGGCCCAGCAGCATCACGAGGATTACCGACGTGTAGCCGGCGAGAATGCCTACGACGACCCCGGTGGACAACCATGCGTATTTCGTCTTGTTCATGGCATCGTAGATGGCCGTCGGCGTCATGTCCTTGTAATTGACGATCCCGGACATCACGTAAGCGAAAAGCACATAGAGCACGGTGCAGACGATGAGCGATCCGATGATGCCGATGGGCATATCCCTCTGCGGCGCCTTCGCTTCCTGCGCGGCGGTCGATACCGCGTCGAAACCGATGTAGGCGAAAAAGATCATGCCGGCGGCGCGCATGATGCCGCTCCATCCGAAGTGTCCGAAGACGCCCGTGTTGGCCGGAATAAACGGGACGTAGTTGGCCCGGTTGATGTATGCCCAGCCGAGTCCGATCACCAGGACCACGATGGTTACTTTGAGCGCCACGATCAGACCGTTAACCCAGGCCGATTCCGAGATTCCGACGATGAGGACCCCGGAGATCGCGCAGATGACGAGAATCGCGGGCAGATTCACCAGGCCGCCTTCGAGGGGAGAGGCGATCAGTCTGGGCGGAAGCGTGATTCCGAAGTGAGCGAGCAGCCGGACGAGATAGCTCGACCAGCTCACCGAAACGGTAGCCGCGCCCACCGCGTACTCGAGCACCAGATCCCAGCCGATGATCCACGCCAGAAGCTCGCCCATGGTGGCGTAGGCGTAAGTGTAGGCGCTGCCGGCGATGGGAATCATGGTGGCAAATTCGCTGTAGCACATACCGGCGAAAGCACACCCCAGGGCAGCGATGAGGAACGAGAAGATCACCGCCGGACCCGCGTTATCGTGAGTGGCGACCGGCGTAATGGCGAAAAGGCCCGCGCCGATAATCGCGCCGATACCGAGCGCAATCAGATTCACCGGGCCAAGCGTGCGCTTCAACTGGTGCTCGCCGGCCTCGCTTTCGCGCATGATGCGGGCGATCGGCTTCGTTGCGAAAAGGCTCAAAGCGTTATGTCCTTTATCCCGGATTCCTCCGGCGCATTCTTTCCGGCGCCGCGGCTCCAGAGGAAGTAAACCGGCACGCCCAGCAACACCAGAATCAGCCCCCGGAGGGAGAAGGCCGGTTTATTTACCAACAGCAGAACCTCGATGAGACTGGCTACCAGCATATACAGAGCCGGCAGGACCGGGTATCCCAGAGCGCGGTACGGACGCTCGAGATCCGGACGCGTGCGGCGAAGCCGGAAAAGACCGCCAATCGTCAGGATATAGAACAGCAGCACTGCAAAGATAACATAGTCGAGCAGATCGTTGTACTGTCCGCTGAGCGTCAGCAGAATCGTCCAGATGCACTGTATCGCGAGAGCGAACACGGGCGTGTGACGGGTGGAATCGAGCGTGCCCGCGCGCCGGAAAAACAGCTTGTCCCGCGCCATTGTGAAATAGACGCGCGCGCCCGACATGATCATCCCGTTGCAGCAGCCGAAGGTGGAGATCATGATGGCGATCGCCATGAGTTTTGTCGCCACCGGGCCGAACATGACCGAGACCACCGCCGTCGCCACGCGATCCTCCGGGGCGGTTTGAATCTGCGGCAGCGTGAGCACCGAAAGATAAATGAAATTGCAGGCGATATAGAGAATGGAAACCGTTCCCACGCCCACCCCGAGCGAGAGCGGCAGGTTCCGTTTCGGATTGCTTACTTCGCCCGCCGTGAAGGTCACGTTGTTCCATGCGTCCGAAGAGAACAGAGGGCCCACCATGGCCGAGCCGACGAGCGCGACGGTAGCCCAGCTCCAGCTTGCGTTCCGCCAGAAATCGTGAAAATTGGCGGCGATGGCCTGTGGGTTGCGCCCCAGCAGGAAACCGAGACCGACCAGACCCAGAAGCGATGCGACTTTGGCGAAGGTGAAGATATTCTGCACCATGGCGCCGGTGCGGATGCCGCGCGTGTTGACCGCCGTCAGCAGGACCACCACCGCAATGGCCAGCAGTTGTTGCGTGGTCAAGCCGAGTTTGCCCGAGCCGAGCAGGTAACCGCTCGCCGAGATGGAAGGCAGGAAAACCCCGGAATATTTAGCGAATGCCACGGCCACCGCCGCGATGGTGCCGGTCTGGATCACGAGGAAGAGCGTCCAGCCGTAGAGGAATCCCCAAAGGGGTCCAAAGGCTTCCCGCAGATAGATGTATTGCCCGCCGGCGTGCGGCATGGCCGCCGCCAGTTCTCCGTAGCTGAGCGCGGCGATGATGGTGAGCGCCGCGCCGATGAGCCAGCAGACGATCAGCAGCCCCGGCGATTTGACCTGGCGGGCAACATCCGAACTCACAATGAAGATACCGGAGCCGATCATGGAGCCCATGACCAGGGTGGTGGCAGACGTGAGCCCCAGGCCTTTGACGAAGCCGGCGGGCCGCTTTTCAGGCGTCATGGGTTAATGTTCCTGAGTATCGCAGGTCGGGAGCGCGGCTCTGCATTTGCGAGACCGCTTCCCTCAACTCGCTGAGGGAAAGCGCCACGATTTCGCCGTCCACTCCGCCAATCACGGCCGCGGTGTGCTCGTAAGCGGCCGGATCGCCGGTGACAAAGTGTGTAATCCTGCCTGTTCGGGAGCCTCCGGGGCCCATTGTTTCTCTCACGGATCGGGCCGCGACGGACGCGCTTTCGACCAGCGTCACCCCGGGGCCGAGCACTCTCCCCAGCACGTCCGCGAGCAAAGGGTAATGGGTGCAACCGGCAATCAGCGTATCGATGGCGTCCGGACCTTCGGGCCGCCCGGCCAGATAATGCCTCGCCAGCAGTTCGGCCTCGGGAGAATCCGCCAGGCCTTCCTCCACCAGATGCACGAACAACGGGCAAGCCTGTGCCCAGACTCGCATCCCGCGCGCCTCAAGGCTGCGCCGATAGGCCCCGCTGGCGATGGTTCCACGCGTCCCGATCACGCCCACGTTGCCGGAGCGCGTAGCGCGCACTGCCGCTTCCACGCCCGGCTCGATCACGCCCTGGATCGGAAGATCGTACGCCCGGCGCAGGTCGTCCAGCGCCACTGCCGAGGCCGTGTTGCAGGCCACTACGATTGCTTTAGCCCCGCGGCTTTGCAGAAATCCGGCGATCTCGAGCGCAAAGCCGCGCACCATTTCCGGCGGCTTGCGCCCGTACGGCACCCGCGCCGTGTCGCCCAGATAAAGAAAGTCCTGCCCCGGCATCTCGCGCCGCAGGGCTTTCAGCACCGTGAGACCGCCCACCCCCGAATCGAAGACGCCGATCACTCCCGATTCCCCTCGCCCGTGATCAGCCGCGCCCCCCTGTTGTGCGTGAAATAGTCATACCCCCACTGCACCGCAATCAGCAGCCGGTTCTCAAACTCCACGATATAGAGCAGATGAATGAACAACCACGCCATCCACGCCAGGATGCCGGAAAATTGAAACGGTCCGATATCCGCCACCGCGGAATTGCGCCCGATCGTGGCGAGGCTGCCTTTATCGAAATAATGAAATGGCTTCGTCTTTTCGTTTCGCAAACGCGCTCCGATCGACTTCGCCGCGTACCGGCCCTGCTGCATCGCCGTCGGAGCCACCCCGGGCACCTGTTTCCCGTTCTGCAGGAACGCCGCAAGGTCGCCGATAACCAGGATTTCCGGGTGCCCCGCAATCGAAAGGTCGGGTTCCACGGGAACACGCCCCGCGCGATCGATTTTCGCTCCCGTGCGCTTCGCCAGCACGGCGCCCAGCGAAGATGCCTGCACGCCCGCTGCCCAAAATACCGTCTTCGCCGCGATCCGCAGCTCCCCTGCCTGAAGCTTGATCGTGACCCCCGCCGCGTCGATCCCGGTGACCGTCGCGCCGGTGCGCGTGCGCACGCCCAGCCGGATCAGCGCTCGTTCCGCCGCGGCGGAAAGCTTCGGAGTATACGTCGGCAGCACCCTGTCCGCGCCTTCGATCAGAAAGATATTCGCCTGCGCCGGATCGATGGTGCGGAAGTCCTTCCGCAGCGTGTCGCGCGCAATCTCTCCAATTGCGCCCGCCAGTTCCACCCCCGTGGGCCCCGCGCCCACGATGACGAACGTCAGCTGCGCCCGCCGCGCCGCCGGATCGTTATCCTTTTCCGCCCGCTCGAATGCCAGCAGCAGACGCGAGCGGATTTCCGTGGCATCCTCCACCGTCTTGAGACCTGGCGCGACCGCCTCCCATTCCGGATGCCCGAAGTAGCTGTCGGTCGATCCGGTAGCGAAAATCACCGTGTCGTAAGGAACGCCTGAGCCGTCCTTCAGCAGCACCAGGCGCGCCTCCAGGTCAAGATCCACCGCCTCGCCGAGGAGCACGCGGATGTTCTTCTGCCGGTTGAGGACGTAACGGAGCGGCGAAGCAATCTCACCCGGTGACAGCGCGCCCGTCGCCACCTGGTAGAGCAAGGGCTGGAAAAGATGAAAATTGCGCCGGTCGATCAGCGTGACGTCAACGTCCGTCCTTTTGAGCGACTGGGCCGTGTAGAGCCCGCCGAATCCGCCTCCAACGATGACAACACGGTGTTTCATGCCCCTTCGATATGCACGTCTCGGGCAAAGCTAAGGGAGATTGAACAACTTCGCGTATTTCTCCGGCAGACGGACGGGTCGAAGCGCACGGTTCAGAAAGATATGGCGTGTCTGTCCCACGGCTACGCGCCGCCCGCCGCATGTCATCTCATAATCGAAGGTCACGAAGCGGTGGTTGACGTCGGGAACGGCGGTTGCGATCAGAATCTCTTCGTCGAACCGCGCCGGGTTTACATACCGGCAGTGCGATTCCGCCACGGCCAGCAGGACTCCGTCGTCCAGTTCCATGTCCTTGTAATGGAAACCGATGGCGCGGCAATAATCCACCCGTGCCACCTCCATCCACACCAGGTAGTTGGCGTAATAGACAATGCCCATCTGATCCGTCTCGGCGTAACGGACCCGAATGCTGGTGGTGTGTGCTGGCACGTTCCATTATGCTCCCGACAGGCTTGCCGCTTAAGATAGTGAGGTGACTCCCGAAAAGTTCCGGATCGGGCTGATCCAGATGTCCTGCGGGCTCGATCCGCGGGCCAATCTCGATCGTGCCGTCGAAAAGATTCGCGAAGCCGCACAACTAGGCGCGCGGATCGTTTGTTTGCAGGAATTGTTCCGCTCGCAGTACTTCTGCCGTGAAGAAGATGCCCGGCTGTTCGATCTGGCCGAGACTATTCCAGGCCCGACCACCGCTCGCCTCTGCCCGCTTGCCGCGGAACTGGGGGTGGTCATCATAGCTTCTCTGTTTGAGAAGCGCGCGACAGGACTCTATCACAACACCGCCGCGATTATCGATGCCGATGGAGCGCTGCTCGGGCTGTACCGCAAAATGCACATCCCGGACGATCCGCTCTTCTTTGAGAAATTCTATTTCACGCCCGGCGATCTCGGTTTCAGGGCTTTCGATACGAAGTTCGGCCGTATCGCGACGCTCATCTGCTGGGACCAGTGGTATCCCGAAGCCGCGCGTCTTGCCTCGCTCACGGGCGCCAATATTCTGTTCTATCCCACGGCCATCGGCTGGCATCCGGCCGAGAAAGCGCAATACGGCGAAGCGCAGCACGATGCCTGGCGCACGGCGCAGCGCGCGCATGCGATCGCCAACGGTATCTACGTCGCGGCGGTGAACCGGGTCGGTTTCGAAGGCCCTGCGGACAAAGGGCTTGAATTCTGGGGTGCGTCGTTCGTCAGCGATCCGTTCGGCCGTATTCTCGCCGAAGCCTCGCACGACAAAGAAGAGATTCTGATCGTGGAGTGCGACACGCGGCAAATGGAAGAAGTACGGCGCAACTGGCCTTTCCTGCGCGATCGCCGCATTGACGCCTACGGCGACATCACCAGCCGGTTTCTCGCGTGATTCCCTCCATTCTTCCTTTCGTCAACGAGACCCCCCGGCAGCTCGGCTTCCGCATGCCCGCCGAATGGGAACCGCACGACGCCACCTGGATCGCCTGGCCCCACAACCGGGACGACTGGCCGGGGCGCTTCGAACCCATTCCCTGGGTTTACGGCGAGATCGTGCGCAAGCTCTCGCAGGTGGAGCGGGTTCGCATCCTGTTACAGAATGACGATGTCGAGCAAAATGCGCGCACCGTGCTCGATAGCGCGGGCGTTCAGTGGGAAGCGATTGAATTCTACCCCTTGCCCACCGATCGCGTCTGGGCGCGCGACTTCGCGCCGCTGTTCGTGAAATCCGCGTCAGGCGCCGTCTCCGCCGTCAAATGGACCTTCAACGGCTGGGCGAAGTATGACAACCATTTGCGTGACGAGGAGGCTGGAATCGCCATACCCGAACTGCTGGGCATTGAGCCGTGGCGTCCGGACATGGTGCTCGAAGGCGGCAGCGTGGACGTGAACGGCGCGGGTCTTCTGCTCACCACCGAGGAATGTCTGCTCAGCCCCGTTCAGGCGCGCAATCCCGATTTGTCGCGCGACGAGATCGAAAACGCTCTGGGCGAATATCTGGGCATCGACCGCGTGCTCTGGTTGCGCAACGGCATTGCCGGAGACGATACGCACGGTCATATCGACGATCTGGCCCGCTTTACCGATCCAGAGACCGTGGTAGTGGTCTCGGAGGACGACCGCAGCGACGCCAATTACGAGCCGTTGCGTGAAAATTGGGAAATTCTAAGGCACTTTCCGGTGCGCGCGCGCAAGCTGCCCATGCCCGCGCCATTGTATTTCGAAGGGCAGCGCCTGCCGGCCAGTTACGCGAATTTCTATGTCGCGAACCGGATTGTGCTGGTGCCGACATTCAACGATCCGAACGACCGCATTGCGCTCAACGTGCTTTCCGAGTGCTTCCCGGAGCGCAAGGTGGTTGGAATTAATTGCGTGGAACTGATCTGGGGGCTGGGCACGCTGCATTGCATGACGCAGCAGCAGCCTGTTTAGGACTCCCAGCTTTCCGGTGCGTGCCGCAAACGGCCATCCAACTGCCTGCATTTTCCCATGGAACCAAAGATCTCAACGAAAATTCCGCGCGCGCCGAAGTTCGTTAAAAAAGACAAGTCCCGTCTGCCCAGGCTCGAAAAGAAAGCCCTGCAAAAGAAAGCCAAACGAGAGGCTCAAGCTCCCGTCTTTACCCTCTGAGCGAACTTCTTCCGGAACTTCCGCACCTTCGGCGATATCACGAAGGTGCAATAGGGCTGGGACGGGTGATTTTCGAAATACCGGTCATGATAGTCTTCGGCGGGATAAAACTCCGTTGCCGGTTCGACGGCAGTCACGATCGGATGGGCGAAGGCCTTTTCGGCCGTCAGGTCGCGTACCAACTGGTTTGCGGTGTCCCGTTGTTCGGGTGAACGATAGAAAATCACGGACCGGTATTGTGTGCCTGCGTCGTTCCCCTGGCGGTTGAGCGTGGTCGGATCGTGCGTGGCGAAGAAGATCTCCAGCACGTCGCGGAAGGTAATAACGTCCGGGTCGAATTTGAGCTGCACCACCTCCACGTGACCGGAAGTGCCTGAGCAGACCTGCTCATAGGTCGGGTTCGGCTTGTGGCCGCCCATGTATCCGGAACCCACCGAGGTTACGCCAGCCGTTTCCAGATAGACCGCTTCCAGACACCAGAAGCATCCGCCGCCGAGAGTCGCAATTTCAGGATTCGCCATTTCGCTTTAATGATAGCGGGCGTCCACTCCGGGGCACCAGCGCGGAGCGCATCGCGAGGCCAAAGAAATGCCGGGCTGGAGAAACCTCATCATAAAGCGTTCGCGACGTGTGTGTGGAGCGCCATCGGATGCGTGCTGGTATGATGTTCGGTTCACGGAGGTGTTCTCATCGCGCTCATTATTGGTGTTCCGCGCGAGACGTTCGGGGGCGAACGGCGCGTCGCGCTGACGCCTCGCGCATGCGAAGCGCTCATCAAGCTCAAGCTTGAGGTCATTGTCGAGGCGTCCGCCGGTCTCCAGGCAGGATTTCCCGACGAGGATTACGCGCGCCGCGGAGTGCGCCTCGTGTCACGCACGGAGGTATTCGCGGAAGCCGGAGCCGTGGTGCAGGCGCGCGCGCCGGGCGCGAACCCGGACGCCGGGCGGGAAGATCTGCAATTGCTCCGGCCGGGTCAGATATTGATCGGCTTTGGCGAGCCTCTGACCGCATTACGCGAATGCGCCGAACTGGCGGATCGCGGCGTCTCATTCTTCGCCATGGAACTGGTGCCGCGCATCACGCGGGCGCAGGCCATGGACGCTCTTTCTTCCATGGCCAGTATCGCGGGTTACGAGGCCGTTCTGATCGGTGCAACCACGCTGCCCAAACTGTTTCCCATGATGATGACCGCGGCCGGCACCATCACGCCCGCGAAGGTGCTTATTCTGGGCGCGGGCGTGGCGGGGTTGCAGGCGATTGCCACGGCACGGCGCCTCGGAGCAGTGGTTTCCGCTTACGATGTGCGGTCCGCGGTGAAGGAACAGATCGAAAGCCTGGGGGCGAAGTTCATCGTTCTCGATATCGAATCCGCCGAAGGCCAGGGCGGCTATGCCAAAGCCATGGACGAAGCCTTTTATCAGCGCCAGCGCCAGTTGCTGGGCGCTGTCCTGAAAGAGCAGGACGTCGTCATCACGACAGCCGCCGTGCCGGGCCGCAAAGCGCCGATTCTCATCACCACGGAAATGGCGGAGGCCATGTCGCCCGGTTCCGTGATCGTCGATATCGCCGCTGAGCGGGGCGGCAATTGCACACTGACGCGGGCGGGCGAGACGGTGGTGCATCGCGGGGTCAGCATAGTGGGTCCGGCGAACCTCGCGTCGCGCGCGCCGTATCACGCGAGCCAGATGTATGCGACGAACGTCGTCAATCTGCTCAAGCTGATGCTGAACAAAGAGGGCGTCCTGACCATCGATCCCAACGATGAGATTGTGCGCGAGACGCTGGTGACGCATGAGGGCAAAGTGGTCAATACAAAGGTGGGGCAACTGCTGGAAGCGGGAGTGGCAAATTAAATGAATTACGAATTCGGTTTTTACGTCTTCATGCTCGCGGCATTTCTGGGTTTTGAGCTGATTCGAAAAGTCTCTCCGCTGCTGCACACGCCCCTGATGTCGCTGACGAACGCGATTGCGTCCATCTCCGTCGTGGGCGCGATTCTGATCAGCGGCGAGAAGGATGCCACGACGCTGTCGCGCGTCCTGGGCTTCGTGGCCGTGGTTTCGGCGACGACGAATCTGGTGAGCGGATACCTCATCACCGACCGCATGCTCAAGATGTTCAAGAAGCGGGGGCCGGCAAAGAAATGAGCTTTGGCGTTTACCAGGCTCTTTACATCGTCGCCGCAGGCCTCTTTATACTCGCTCTGAAATGGATGTCGGCGCCCGCCACTTCGCGGCGCGGCGTCATATCGGGCGAAGTCGGCATGTTGCTGGCGGTGGTGGCGACGCTGCTTCGTCATGAAGTGGTCAATTACGAGTGGATCGCCGCCGGTCTGATTATCGGTTCCGCCATCGGCGTACCGCTCGCGATGCTGATGCCGATGACGCACGTTCCGCAGCGGACCGCCATCTCGCAGGCGTGTGGCGCGCTGGCGTCCGCACTGATCGGCACCGCGGAATACTACCGGTTAAAGCCGCACGGCTTCATCATGGGCGCGCTTGCGATCGAAATGCTGCTGGGCTTTCTCACCACCACGGCGAGCGTGATGGCATTCGGCAAACTGCACGAAATGCTGCCCTCGCGGCCCATCACTTTCAAGGGTCAGAATATCGTGAATCTCGGCCTGCTGGGAGTGGCCGTGGCGATTGCGGTTGTTCTGGTGATCCATCCGGAATACAGCTACCTTTTCCCGATTTTCGTGGCCCTGGCGCTGATTTTCGGCGTGCTGATGATCATCCCGATCGGCGGCGCGGATATGCCGACGGTCATCGCGCTGCTCAATTCCTACGCCGGCCTGTCGGCGTGCTCGATGGGCTTCGCTCTCGATAACAAACTGTTGATTATTGCCGGCGCGCTCGATGGTTCCTCGGGTTTCATTCTGTCGATCATCATGTGCCGCGCGATGAACCGGTCGTTCACCAATGTTCTGTTTGGCGGATTCGGCCAGATCCAGAAGAGCGTTGCCGGGCAGGAGGCGCGCCCCGTGCGCTCGGCCACCGCGGAAGAAGCGGCGGGAATCCTGAGCGACGCGCGCACCGTGGTGATTATTCCAGGCTACGGCATGGCGGTCGCGCAGGCCCAGCATAAGATCCGCGAACTGCACGATCTGCTGACAAAACGCGGCATCGATGTGCGCTTCGCGATTCATCCCGTGGCGGGCCGCATGCCCGGCCATATGAACGTGTTGCTGGCGGAAGCGGACGTGCCTTACGACAAGCTCATCGAGATGGAAGATATCAACAGCGAGATGGGTTTGACCGATGTGACGCTGATTGTGGGCGCCAACGATATCGTCAACCCGGCGGCACAGAACGATTCGGGCAGCCCCATTGCCGGGATGCCGATTCTGGATGCCTATAAGTCCCGTACCGTGATGGTGATCAAGCGCGGCATGAGTCCCGGTTTCGCCGGCATCGACAATGAGCTTTATTACATGGATAAGACGCTGATGTTATTCGGCGACGCGAAGGCTTTCCTGGCAAGCCTGGTGAAAGAAATCAGCGCAAACCACGATTAAACGCGACAGCGTTTCACACTGACACCGACGCTTCTCCGGCATTGACGCGATCCGCAACCCGGACTGCGTGCCCTAGACGATGCCGAAAACATGTTCTCTCAGAAATCGAATGAGCTGATCCGTCAGCTGCACATGGATTAAAGAGCGGGGCTCGCCCGCGTTGGGCTGATGGTAGGTCACCTTGTCGAAAATCGACTTTGACAGGTCGGGTGAGGTGAAATAGTTCGTTCCCGAAATTCCGAGGGCGCTCGTTGTAGGAATAAAACAACCGTTATCGACATACTTCGTGGCGCCGGGAGCGCTCTTCCAGACCACGTCGAAAATCGGGTCCTCCCAGATTCCGCCGGGAGCCGAATCGTATGCGATCGCGGGAAGCTCCGGCCGAAGCTCGTAATATTTGAAGTTTTTGCTGGTTACGGTTTTGATGATCGGGCCATCCCCTTGTGAGGGGCAGAAGAAGAGATCGGCCCAGGAGAAGCACGCGTATTTGACGGCCAGCGAGCCGGGAGCGGCCTGGTTGAACCGCGCGTCTCCGGCGCCATCGGCGATGGCCACAATCTTCACCAGACGGGGCTTCGACTCGAGCTTTTTCAGATCCTCCACGAATTTCGTGCGCTCGGGGCTGGGGCCAAACCGCGGCTGGTAGCTGTTGTTCCATTGGGTAAACGGCGGGACCCAGACCAGCAACATTTGCTGGGCGGCGGGGGTGCGCATCCGTTTGGCCTGATCGCCGTCAGGTTTCTCGATCTGCGCAAGGGCCTGGACAGCAATGGAGACATTGGCGCCTTCGTGCGGGGTGTCCACCGTAAACAGGGTGGAAGTTTCGTGATGCGGGTAGGCGGGCTCCCTCCGGCGCGCGTCTTCCATGTACGCGAGGGCATAGCGGCCGATCAGACCGCCCGTGCTGAAGCCGCCCACGATCACCGGCTCCGTGCCCTGCCGCATTCCGACGATCAGTTTGAGCAGTTCGATGAATGCATAGGCATTCGCCTGAATATGGACCGGTCCGCTCGGAAACCGGACCAGGATAACATCGTAGCCGCGGTCGATCAGACCCTGCGCGAAACCTCGCTGATTGGCGTATTTAAAACAGGTTTCCCAGGGGTAATTAAAAGGAAAGCCTTCCAGAATCAGTACGGGACGTCTGATTACCGATTCCCCGCGGCTGAAGTAGATTTTCGCCTGAGCGAGAGCCGGTGGAGCTCCCTCAGGGTAGACGAGCTTCGCGGGGACAGGAGACAATTCCAGGATCAGCCCCGGGAGGCCCTGCGAAGCGATAGCGGGCTCGTCCGAAACGTCCGTCTCCAGAGTTAGCAGGAAGCAGGCGGCGCGAGGTCCGCTGTCCCCCGTGCAGCGCAGCCTTACAGTCTTCGTGCCGAGCTCCGCATACGTAACGACCGCGGGTTCGTCGGCGGTAACCTGCCGGAACCCCAGGCCATCGCCGAAGTCGGCTTCGATTCGATCGGACGCGCCCGGTCCGAGTATGCCATCGGAGGGAATGAGGAAAGAGACCCGGCGGCCGCGATGGATTCTGCGAAGCGGCTCGAAAGCAGCGGAGGATTCGCCAGGAAGGATTGCCGAGGCGAAAAAGGCGCGCCGCTTTTCAAAGAGCCGTCCGGGGTCCTGCAATTGCTTCAGCGCGTCGGCTCCGGGACCCTGTTCCTGCAGGACGGCGACCCACACCCAGGTACGGATTGTGTGAAACTCGCGCTCGGCTATGAAAATCGGGACATGACCGCGCTCGCGATGCGCCGCGGCCAGCGACTCGACGCCGCTCGGGGAAAGGCTGGCGTCGTCACCCAATGCCGAATACCGAAGTTCGCTGAGCGCCTGCTCCCAGTCTTCCTGGGAAATAGCGGGCGAATCGACGCCACCGGTCAGCCTTAACAGAGCTGAGCCCGGAACCGGCTGCCGGTACAGGATCCCGCTCGGAACCGCCGCGGGGGTAGCGCGAGCCAGTACGTTCCGCATCGTCTCAAGCTGCAGTTCGGTGGGAAGGTTGCCGGCCGGGGAAATATCGGAAGAGTCGGATTCGGTCATTGAGCCTCTGAAATGGTGTGAACAGGTGAGAATATCAGGGCGTTTCAGCCAAGTCAATAAACGAATCGCGAATTCCAGGTAAAATTACGCGGAATCCGCGGAATTTAATCGCGGGAACGATTTGAAGGGCCGGAAGACCCAAAATTCCGGGATCGGCGCCGATGGATCGTTGACCTGTCGCGAAGATCATCCCGGTTGTAACCGATCAGCGGGTATTTGCGCAACCCGGTTGCCAGCAGACTCCCGCAGGGTTCCACAAGGCGCTATTGACAGCCAATTGATAAGCACTTATTAGATATTGACGGCCTCTTGATATCAGCCGGGCTAGATTTAAATCTAATAGAGAATGTGCGATGGAGAACAGCGTGAATAAGAGCTCGCAATCGGGTCGCGTGTCATTCGCGGGCGGCGACGCCTGCAACCGCCGGTGGGGAGTAATACTTGCCGGAGGCGATGGAAAGCGACTGCTGCCGCTGACGAAACGGATTGCCGGCGACAACAGGCCGAAGCAGTTCTGCGCCATCATGGACGGACAGACACTTCTGGCCCAGACACGATGCCGGGTTGAAAGGATGGTACCGCCGCGGCAAACATTGCTGGTTGTAACCAGGACGCACGAGTGTTTCTATTCTGACCAGCTGAATGACACTCCTTCCCGCTCGGTGCTCGTCCAGCCCTGCAACCGGGGCACGGCTCCCGCGATACTCTACAGCCTTTTGCGGCTGCGCGAATCGGATCCGAACGCCGTCGTTGCGTTCTTTCCTTCGGACCATCATTTTGCCGATAACGAGGCTCTTGCCGCTCATGTCGACACGGCTTTCGAATCCGCTGCGTCCTCCGGCAAAGTCGTACTGCTGGGAATTCAGCCGGGCAGCCCGGAAGTGGAATACGGCTGGATCGAACCCGGCGCCCCTTTGACGAACGATCTGTCTGGCACGGTGTTCGAGGTGAACAGGTTCTGGGAGAAGCCCAACCCTTCTCTCGCCTCCGCTCTAATGGAGCGGGGTTGCCTCTGGAACAGCTTTCTGATGGTCGGCCGGGTTGACGCCTATCTTGGCCTGGTTCGGCGTGCGCTTCCATTGTTACTCGAGTCGTTCGAATCGATCCGCCCATCGCTGTTCACGGAACGGGAGCCGGCGGCACTAGCCGACCTTTACGCGGGCATTCACGGCAGCAGCTTTTCTCATGAGGTCCTCGCGAAGAGCCCGGCCGATCTCGCGGTTCTTTCCGGTGCGAATCTTGGATGGACCGATTTGGGGGACACCAGCCGCGTCCTTTCGGTATGGAGAGATTGGTATTGCCGCCGAACGGACTCTTTACCGTCCTGAGGAATGCGTTGCACGCAGTTGATTCGTTTGACTGCTGACCGTGCTTATCGATTGAGAGGGGAGACATCCATGGACACGAATCGCCTCAGGAAAGTGGCAGGAAGTCGATCCCCATCTTGCCAATCGGGAGAGATCCTCATACGCTTAAGAGGACGAGGCGTACAAAATGCCAGACGAGGCCGGTTCTGTCGCGGTTCCGAACGTGGTGACCCACGCCACATTGACGAGGCCCCGGCGACTCGATCCGAGCCCTTCGTGGAAAAATCGTCTCTGGCGGACTGGAGATGCGTCGCCGAACAATCGGTGGCGTGGTGCCGCTGTAAGCCTGGCGATTACCGGACTGATCACTATTCTGGGCTTTTGGATCGAACCGTTCATCCGCGCACCCAATCTTGCGATCCTCTACATGCTCGGTGTCGTTTTCGTTGCGGTGCGATGGGGCCGATGGCCGGTCATCGTCAACGCTGTATCGAGTGCGCTTCTCTTCGATTATTTTTTTATTCCGCCAGTTCGGAGCTTTGTAATCGGCGACGTTTGGTATTCGATCACGCTCATCGGGCTCCTGGCCGTTGGCTTGATTGTGAACACTCTGATAGGGGCAGCCAGAGACGAAGCCCTGCTTGCACAGCGCAGGGCAGAGCACGTATCGGCGCTTTACTCCTTCATGCAGTCCGTGGCTTCGGGCAACGGCCTGGATCGAATTATGGGCGGCGTCGCGCGCCATTTCATGGAAATGTTTCAACGACCGATCGTCGTGTTATTGCCCGGGGAGGAAGGATTGAGTGTGGGTTTTGCCAGTGCGGAGATGATGTTCGACGAAGCTGAGAGCAGGATCGCGTCCTGGGTATTTGAGAATGGCCAGGAGGCCGGATACGGGACCGAAATGTTTTCGGGCTCCGGAATATGCTACCGGCCGCTCAAGACGGGGTCAGGAATCGTTGGCGTGATCGGATTCCAGGGGAAAAGTTCGCAGGGCCTGCTTCCACCCGATCAGCTCGACCTGCTGAGCATTTTCCTCGACCAGACTGCGCTGGCAATCACGCGAGCCGATCTCGCAAGGAAAGCGAAGCGTGCAGAAGCGCTGCAGGAAACCGACAGACTTCAAAAGGCTCTGCTAAATTCAGTTTCACACAACCTGCGGTCCCCGCTCTCCTCAGTCCTCGGTGTCCTGAGCACTATTTTGGAGGATGGGTCTCTCCTCGATGCGTTCACGCAACAGAGCCTCTTAAGAACTGCTCAGAAAGAAGCGAGACAACTGGACTGGCTCATTCAAAACCTGCTCGACATGACGCGTCTGGAAAGCGGGGCAATACGAGTCAGGGCCGATTTGTGCGATATGCATGACGTGGTAGCGGCGGCACTGCGCCAGCTCGGGGAACCTGCGGGCTGCAGCAGGATTCTGGCTAACATCCCTCCCGGTTTACCCCTGGTGCCAATGGACGGTATTCTAATGGTACAAGTGCTCGTGAACCTGCTCGATAATGCGCTGAAATATTCCGGCGGAGATGCGCCAGTCGAAATCCAGGTCCGGCTGGATACCGGCCAGCTGGAGATTCGGGTGCTCGATCGGGGCAGGGGAATTCCAGAAGGCGAACTCGAACGCGTGTTCGACAGATTCTATCGTGTTGCCGTCCCGGGGGCGCCCAGGGGCACGGGCCTTGGCCTTTCAATCTGCAGGGGATTCGTGGAAGCCCATAATGGCCGTATCCTCGCGATGCGGCGTGCACAAGGTGGAACGGAGGTAGCCTTATTCCTGCCATTGGAGGCCCGAACGTGAGTAGTCCGGGACCGCGTGTGCTGATCGTTGACGACGAAACTGGCATCCGGCGCTTTCTCCGGGTTTCACTTGAGGCGCACGGATACTCAGTCAATGAAGCTTCGACCGGCGAAGAGGCATTGCAGATTGTTCCAGCTTTCAGGCCTGATCTCATTCTTCTCGATCTCGGCCTTCCTGGCGTTGGCGGGAAACACGTCACCAGCTGCCTTCTCGAGTGGACTCAGACTCCGATTATCATTCTCTCGGTAGAAGCCGACGAGTCCGAAAAGATCGCCGCCCTGGATGCCGGAGCAGATGACTATCTCACCAAGCCCTTCGGATCGGGCGAATTGCTGGCTCGCATTCGTGCAACTATGCGCAGGGTCGCTCAACCAGACAGCGGGCCCGTGTTCGTGACGGGGGAACTCAGCGTCGACCTTGCCGGAAGAGCAGTGCGGCTCGGTGAGAAAGACGTTCAGCTCACCCCAACCGAGTACAGTCTGCTCAAGGCGTTTGTGATCCATGCCAACAAGCTCCTTACGCATCGTCAACTGCTTTGTGAGGTATGGGGCGGCGCACACTACGAAGATCCGCAGCATCTGCTGCGGGTCAACATCAACAACCTGCGCCGGAAACTGGAGGCCGACCCAACGCGGCCGCGGTACATTATCACCGAACCCGGCGTGGGATACCGGCTTCGAACAGAGGCTCGTGCATCCGCGGCACTTTAATATGGATCGTGGGGCATCGCTGCAACAGTCCGGTACCAGGCGAGGGAGCATGAGCGGCCATGGCTCGTCGATTCTGATAGTTGATGACGAGGCGACGCTTCGCCAGATTCTTCGTGCCCGGCTGACCGCACGGGGGTACGCCGTTCATGAGGCAGGCACGGGTGAAGATGTTCTCCGCATTGTCCCGGTGCTGCGGCCGGATGTAATCCTCCTCGATATAGGGTTACCGGGTATCGATGGAATCGAGGTCGCTCGTCGTCTCCGTCCGCTGGTTCAGACGCCAATTATCATGTTGTCGGTTCACGCCATGGAAGCCGAAAAGATCGCGGCTTTGGATGCCGGCGCGGATGACTACCTCACCAAACCTTATGATCTGGGAGACCTGCTCGATCGCATCGGCACAGTCCTGCGCCGGGTATTGCTCCAGGATGCCGAGGTGTTTACGGCCGGTGACCTCGTCGTCGACTTGAGCCGTCAGATCGTTCAAGTCGCCAATAACCCGGTCCGTCTCACGTCGATGGAATACGACCTGTTGAAAGTGCTTGTGTTCAACGCCGGCAGGCTCCTGACGCAGCGCCGGCTGACTCAGGAAGTCTGGGGCGGGAGAAACGAAGACAGCGCGTTACCCCTGTTGCGGACGACCATGACAACGCTGCGCCAGAAACTGGATCCCGACCGCTCGCATCCTGGCCATATTGCGATGGAGCCGGGCGTGGGATATCGGCTTCGGATCGCGGCCTCAATTTAAGTCCTGCCTTTGCCGGCGAAGCGGCCTTCAGCCAGCACCCGGATCGTTATTCTATGTTTGGAGGGCAAACGCCTCCCGGCGGTGCGCATGCTATCGGTGAGTTTCCGGCAAGGCTGCATGAAATCACTCCCGGAGACTCGGTGCCCCATTTTGAAAAGGCCGTCAATGAAAGCGAGCTGTCAATCGGAGAAACGGTGCGTGTCAACACTTTTGGGACACCAGGAAGCATAATTTACTGAGTTTTGTTTTCTGACGATTGTTTTGGCTTGTTGATCCAGACCTCCTTTGGCGCTGGAAGCGGTTGAGGTGGTTTGCGAACGAAGCGTTCGGGATGCGCCAGGTAAGCGGCATCCAGAACGGCCCGGCGTTGTTCGATGGCGGCTGGCGCGAGGCCATAGTGAACCACGGCCGGGGAGAGCAGGCCGAGACCGGAATGGCGGTGCTCCTCGTTGTACCAGGCGAAGAACTCCCGTGAGAAAGCGCGCGCGTCCTGCAGCGATCCGAAGCGTTCCGGGAATCCCGGCCGGTATTTCAAAGTCCGGAACTGGCTTTCCGAGTACGGGTTATCGTCGGAGACATGCGGGCGGCTGTGGGTTTTGGTGATCCCCAGATCCGCCATGAGGAACGCGACGGATTTGGAGGTCATCGAAGAACCCCGATCCGCATGGATCGTCAGCTGCCCCGGTTCGATTTCCTGCTTTCCGCAGGTATCGGCAATCAGCCGTTTGGCCAGTTCCGCGCTTTCTCCGTCCGCGACCATCCATCCCACCACGTAACGGCTGAAAACATCGAGGATCACATAGAGGTAGAAGTACGTCCACTTCGCCGGCCCCGGCAACTTTGTGATGTCCCAGCTCCAGAGCTGATTCGGAGCTGTGGCCAGCAGTTCAGGCTTCGTGTAAGCCGGATGCACGAGCTGGTCGCGACGCTCACGCGTCTCTCCTTCGCCTGCGAGAATCCGGTACATGGTCCGGATCGAGCAATGATATTTGCCTTCATCGAGTAACGTGGCGAACACTGCTGCCGGGGAACTATTCTGAAAACGCTCCTCATGCAGGCAAATCAGCACTACTTCCCGCTCGG
>Ga0207933_1000664_pt1 | contig 31236 bp, 25 predicted proteins | sample NGESurdeep092012_4_FD_184488 | JGI IMG/M metagenome (GOLD analysis project Ga0207933, IMG submission 184488) | Arctic peat soil microbial communities from Barrow, Alaska - NGEE Surface sample F53-3 deep-092012 (SPAdes) | ecosystem: Environmental > Terrestrial > Soil > Wetlands > Peat ... | reverse complement strand
AAATAAAGTTCGTTTACTGTTAATGGATAAAAAAGCATTTTTTGCTTTAATAGCCTGTTTTTTTGTTTTTTCGTTTGGCAAAGTTAAACCAACTGTAAAGGAAAAAATAAATTGGATAAGCCTGGATGAGGCAAATGTGAGAATGACATCTGAGCCAAGGCCTGTACTAATGGACCTTTATACTAATTGGTGCTATTGGTGTAAAGTAATGGATAAAAAAACTTATAGCAACGCCAAAGTGATTTCTTATATAAACGACCATTTTTACGCTGTGAAGGTGAATGCTGAAGTAAAAGACACTGTTGTTTGGGATAATAAAAAGTATGCATTTAATTCAAATGATAAAATAAACGATTTTGCAATATATGTAACACGGGGGCAGTTGTCGTTTCCGAACACCATAATTTTTCCGGAAATAGATCAGCAGCCGGCTTCCATTCCGGGATACATGAAACCAAAAGAGATAGAAGCAATTCTTAAATATTTTGGAGAAGGAAATTACAAAACTGAAAATTTTAGTCAATTTTCAAAAGATTTTAAAACAACATGGTGAAAGCCATCTTAAAATATAAAAATTACGTAAGTAATTAAACTCGGTTTTTCATAGGATATTGGATTATAATAGGGGTGAATTTTCATTCGGCCCCTTTTTTTAAAATAATTTTTAAACCTATGCAACGTTTTGGAGTCAAAAGTGATCTATAAGCTAGTTGTGTTTGAAAAAATGCTACTTATTAAAATATAATAAAAGAGCGACAGCTTTTAAAATATAAAAATCCGCATAACGGATTAAACTCGGTTTTTCATAGGATATTGGATTATAATAGGGGTGGATTTTTATCCGGCCCCTTTTTTATTTTATATAGTTCGCATTAAAACATTATTTTGGTCGTTAAAGAATCACTTGTATCCATATAAAATCCGGCGTATGTTCAGAATTCTTACAATCTTGTCTTTGTTCATTTTATTTCTCACTAACAGTATAGCTCAGTCCAACAAAAGCGATACATTCTCTTCTGCAGGAGAATCTAATAATGACACAAAAGTAAAATACGGTGTAGCAAGTTACTATGCCGATAAATTCAAAGACCGGCAAACAGCGAATGGCGAAATTTATCTCCCGGAAAAATATACAGCTGCGTGTAATATATTACCGTTAAATACTTGGATAAGAGTTACCTGCGTCAGGAACAATAAATCAGTCGTAGTAAAAATTAATGACAGGATGAACGCCAAAAATAAAAGGCTGGTAGATCTATCTAAAATTGCCGCTAAAAAATTAAACCTGACGGCTTATGGTGTTATAAAGGTTAAGTTAGAAGTATTAAATGGGAAGCCCCCGGAAAATTAGTCCTTGCATTATCACATAATATATTTTTACTACAAGTATACCTATATTGATATTTAGCCTATTTAAAATAACAAAAATATTATATTTTATCTTTTTCTGAATTTGAATTGTGTTATTTCCTTACTTTTATAAAACACCTGACAGAAATACTTGCCCTTAATCTGACGATGTCGTCGTATTCTATCAGGTGGCTTTTCGTTTGAAACGCGTTGATTGCCTGCGATAGTTGGACGAGCGCGAATAAAAGTATAGTAACTAAAAGGGTATTGAACAAAGAAAGGTATGAATTTCTTTTTTAACCATAAACTCTAATCAACATGTCAAATTCGATATAATCTGGCTTCTAAGTAATGAAGATGACGCCACAAGAAATATAAATCCGCAACACAACATTTATATCGGTATTTTATAGCGCTATTGCTGATAGTATGATTATAACGGTGCTTAGATATTGACCAAATACGGAATGTTTTTGTTTGGATAAATAGGAGGAAAGCGCGCCGACGAATCTTTATGCCTGCGCAGTAGGGCCACCAAAATTCAATGGAAGTTCCACCGCTTCTATATCCTGGATAGGACCGTTCGCCGTTTCAAATTTTTTCACATTGTCTATCATCGCTTTCATAAAACGCTTGGCATGTGTAGGGGTGAGAATGATTCGGCTCTTTACTTTGCTCTTTGGCGTACCCGGCATTACATTTACAAAATCCACCACAAACTCAGCATGGCTATGCGTAATAATGGCAAGGTTGGCATAAGCTCCTTCTGAAACTTCTTCTGATATTTCGATATTCAATTGGTTGGGCACCTGTGGCTGATCGGGCATGATTCTTTTTATTTTCAAAAGTATAACAAAGAGCGAAGGATAAAAAATAAAACCCTTTTTTGATAATCAATGATTGCTATTCAAAACAAAAACAGGATTATTTGTTGGTTTACTATTATCAAAATCTTTTTACTTATAATTCTGTCCCTGGTAACTTTTAACTGATAACTTTTCACTTTTCTCTTATCCCCTCACTCTCAATATATTTGCAGCAATGAGCAATGACACTTCAAAAGAGTTGGATCTATTCAACGAGATAATACAACCCACATCTACCTGGATAGAAGTGATTTTGCCATTGGCCCTCCCGAAAACATATACCTATTCAGTTCCCGAAAAATTAGTTAAGAAATTACAAATCGGATCGCGGGTAGAGGTCGTTTTTGGAAAAAACAAAAAATACGCGGGCATCATAAAATCCATCACCAAAGAACAACCGGCTTATGGAACCAAAGATATTATAAGCGTGATAGATGATGAGCCTGTCATTTATCCTAAGCAATTACAACTCTGGAAATGGATCAGCGAATATTATATGTGCAGCGAAGGCGAAGTGATGGCAGCCGCACTACCTACGCACCTGAAACTAAGCAGCGAAGCCATTTTAATTTTTAATGAGGAATACGGCGAAGATTTTTCTGCCTTGGACGATGAGGAATATTTGCTTGCAGAAGCATTGCTCATAAAAAAAGAATTAAAAATTACGGAGGCGCAACAGGTTTCCAGTATCATTCATGTTTACCCTTTAATTAAACGGCTGATTGAAAAAAAAGTTTGTTTTATCTGGGAATCCCTTAAAGACAAATACAAAGAGAAAAAAGAAAATTTCGTATTGCTGAATCCTGAATTTTCATCAGATGAGAAAATGAATGCGTTAATGGATGAATCGTTAACAAGGGCGCCAAAACAAATGGAATTGCTATTAAGTTTTCTACATCTCTCGAAAACAAAAGGCGAGGTGTTGCAAACCGAACTGCTGAAGAAATCAGGCGCCAGCGCTGCACAGTTAAAAGGTTTGACGGATAAGAATATTTTATTTATTCAGAGGCGAAGTACTGACCGCATTCAATCGTTGCCAAAGAAAATGGAAGTGAACTTTGAATTGAATGATGCGCAGAAAATCGCTTTGACTCAGATCGATAAAGCATTTGAACAAAAAGAAGTATGCCTTGTTCACGGTGTAACCAGCAGCGGCAAAACACAACTTTATATAAAGCAGATAGAAAAATTTGTGAACGAAGGAAAACAGGTGTTGTACCTGCTTCCTGAAATTACGTTGACCGCACAGATCATCAGGAGGCTGCAGCTTTATTTTGGCGGCAACATTGCTATCTATCATTCTAAGTTTAATAATAATGAGAGAATAGAAATCTGGAACAAAATAAAAACCGGCGAACTGAAAATAATTCTAGGTGCCAGAAGCGCCTTGTTTCTTCCTTTTAAAAATCTGGGACTTATTGTTATTGACGAAGAGCACGATCCATCGTTTAAACAGCAGGACCCCGCTCCACGCTATAATGCAAGAGACGCTGCCATTTTTTACGCGTCACTTTTTGATGCAAAAGTTTTAATGGGCAGTGCCACGCCTTCCCTTGAAAGTTATTACAATACACAGAAAAATAAATACGCGCTGGTTACGCTATTGGAAAGATTTGGAGGAACACAATTACCTGAAATCAACATAATAAATACCAAAACTGTAGCTGCTTCTAAAAAAGGGAAGGTGATGATTTCGCCTCAGTTAAAAGCGGCCATCGAGACTGCATTACAAAATGATAAACAGGTAATTCTTTTTCAAAATCGTCGTGGCTATGCGCCATTTCTAATTTGCGGAACCTGTGGATTTATTCCTCAATGTGAAAATTGCGCCGTTACCTTAACGCTGCACAAGTATTCTAATAAATTGCATTGCCATTATTGCGGAAATACCTATCCAACTCCAACTGCCTGCCCTGCATGCGGAAGCGTAAATTGGATGGAGAAAAACTTTGGAACAGAAAAAGTGGAAGAAGAACTGACGGCAGATTTTCCAAACAACAGGATTGCAAGGATGGATGTAGATGCGGTAAAAGGTAAAAATGCGCACGACACGTTGATCAAATTATTCGAGCAGCATCGCATTGATATATTGGCCGGAACGCAAATGGTAGTGAAAGGTTTGGACTTTGAAAAAGTAAGCCTAGTAGGCGTGCTGGATGCAGATGGCTTATTGAGTTTTGCAGACTTCAGGGTTAATGAAAGGGCCTTTCAACTGATGGAACAAGTAAGTGGCAGGGCCGGAAGAAAACAGGAAAGAGGCCTGGTGCTTATCCAGGCGTCTAAAATAAATCACCCGGTTTTATTGTTTGTGCAGCAGCATGATTACGTCCACTTTTATGATTTTGAAATGGAGATGCGAAAACAATTTTTCTATCCACCGTTCAGCAGGCTTATTCGTATTACATTAAAACATAAGTTGAAAGAAATTGCAACGGAAGCTGCAGATGTTTTGGGAAATTCTTTAGAAAAAGATTTTAACAATATTGCAGGCCCGGCAGCACCCGTTATCAACCGGGTTAGAAACATGTACCTGATGGAAATATTGATAAAGTTGCAACAAGACGCGGCTCATTTAAAAGTTCAAAAGAAAGTACTAAGCAACCATATTGATCTGTTAAAGTCTCAAAAGAAATTCAGAAGTGTGATTGTTGTTGCAGATGTGGATCCGTTTTAAAAGCTAAAGACTTATGGTACAAAGCATAAATTTAAAAGGACGCGGTTTAATATTTTTTGCGTAAATGAAAATCGTAACAAAAAGTTCTTCTACTGCAAAGAACTTTTTGCGTTACAGACTTGAAACAAAAAGAGTTCCGTGACCACTCAATTTATACTTTCACCGAATCTTTCGGAACTGCCTCATTTCTGAAAACCACTGTGCCGTCAAACACATCTACGAGCACCGGCTTGGTTTTATCAATTGTGCCACCTAATAATTTTTTACTCAACTGATTCACTATTTGTTTTTGAATCAATCTTTTCAACGGTCGTGCACCGAATTGGGGATCAAATCCATTCTCAGCAAGATATTCTAATGTATAATCCGTAAACTCAAGTTCTACGCCACTCCTGGCAAGTTGCCTTTTTAAATCATTCAACTGAATTCTGATTATTTCTTTGATATCATCGCGCATCAGTGGCTCAAACATAATTACTTCATCAATACGATTTAAAAACTCTGGACGGATCGTTTGCCGCAGAAGATTTATTACCTCGCGTTTCGTACTCTCTACTACTTCATCCTTATTTGTTTCACTCACATTTTCAAAATTAGCCTGAATGATCTGGCTCCCCATATTACTCGTCATAATGATGATGGTATTTTTAAAATTTACCACCCGACCTTTATTATCCGTTAGTCTTCCATCATCCAATACCTGCAATAAAATATTGAAAACATCGGGATGAGCTTTTTCAATTTCATCAAGAAGAATTACGCTGTATGGTTTGCGTCTAACTGCTTCCGTTAGCTGGCCTCCTTCATCATAACCTACATAGCCCGGAGGCGCACCAACTAATCTACTTACTGAATGTTTTTCCTGGTATTCACTCATATCTATCCTCGTCATCATGCTATCATCATCGAATAAATAATCAGCCAACGCTTTTGCCAGTTCTGTTTTACCAACTCCGGTTGTGCCGAGGAAAATAAATGAACCGATAGGTTTTTTTGGATCGTGCAATCCAGCACTGCTTCTACGTACCGCATCGGCAACAGCTTCAATGGCTTCGTCCTGTCCTACGACTCTTTTATGCAGTTCATCTTCCAGGTTGAGTAATTTTTCTTTCTCGCTCTGCAGCATTTTATTAACGGGAATACCTGTTGCTTTGGCGACACTTTCCGCAATATCCTCTGCATCTACTTCTTCCTTCAATAATCGCTTTTCACTGATATCATCAAGGTCAGCGGTGTACTCTGCAATCAGCTTTTCCTGTCCCTGCAATTTCCCGTATCGTATTTCAGCTACCTTGCCATAGTCACCTTCTCGCTCGGCTTTTTCAGCAGCCATCTTCAAATTTTCCATTTCAACTTTTGCGTTCTGCACTTTCTCTACCAGTTCTTTTTCCTGTTGCCACTTTGCTTTAAACGTATCGCGCTCTACCGATAAATTGGAAATTTCTGTATTCAACTCTTTTAACTTCGCTTCATCTTTTTCTCTTTTAATCGCTTCTCTTTCAATTTCTAATTGGCGAATTTGTCTTTCCAGGTTATCTAAACCTTCAGGCATTGAATTCATCTCAAGCCTAAGCTTGGCAGCACTTTCATCAATAAGGTCAATTGCTTTATCCGGTAAAAAACGGTCTGTAATATAACGGTTGGATAATTCAACAGCCGCGATGATTGCTTCATCCTTTATGCGAACGTGATGGTGTGTTTCATAACGGTCTTTCAAACCTCTCAAAATAGAAATAGCGTCTTCCACATTAGGTTCGTTCACCATCACTTTTTGAAACCTTCTTTCAAGCGCTTTATCTTTCTCAAAGAATTTTTGATATTCATTTAAAGTCGTTGCACCGATAGCTCTTAATTCTCCACGTGCTAACGCAGGCTTTAAAATATTAGCCGCATCCATTGCTCCATCACCTCCACCAGCACCCACCAGCGTATGTATTTCATCAATAAACATAATGATTTCACCATCGCTGTCACCCACTTCCTTTATCACCGATTTTAATCTTTCTTCGAACTCGCCCTTGTATTTTGCTCCTGCAATTAAAAGGCCCATATCTAGCGCAAAAATTATTTTTGATTTCAAATTTTCGGGAACGTCACCACTTATTATTCTAATAGCAAGACCTTCAACTATTGCGGTTTTGCCTACGCCGGGTTCACCTACAAGTATCGGGTTATTCTTTGTTCTTCTTGATAAAATATGCAATGTTCTTCTGATCTCTTCATCGCGCCCGATAACAGGGTCAAGCTTGTTACTTCTTGCCAGTTCATTTAAATTTTTGGCGTATTTATTCAGCGCATTAAATTGAGTTTCGGATGTTTGAGAAGAAACGGTAGAGCCTTTTTTCAAATCTTTAATGGCAGCGGTCAGATTTTTTTCTGTAAGGCCGGCATCTTTTAGAATCTTTGCTGCATTTTCATTTCCCTGTACAATAGCGAGTAACAAATGTTCTACACTCACAAACTCGTCGCCGAATGTCTTTAAACTCGCTGCGGCTCTTAACAAGACATTATTCAAATCGCGGCTTATTACCTGGGCCGGTTCTCCTGAACTTATTGTTGGAAGTTTTTTAAGGCTTTCATCAATTTTGCTTTCGACAAAATTGACATTTACATTATTTTTTTTCAGTAAAAAATCGACAGGGCTATCTTCCTCTGTGAGCAATGCTTTCAACAAATGCTCCACTTCTATATTTGGATTTTTGTCATTGAAGGCGAGCTGCTGCGCTTTCTGGAAAATTTCCTGCGATTTTATGGTTAAGTTACTTGGATTCATATGTAAAAGTATTTTTTTTTATTTATGTATGGTTGTTGCAACAAATTTTAATCCAACATAAGATTTGTAATATTTATGGCTGAAATGTTCCCTTGCTTCTGCCGCAAATGCAGTCCAAATGCTTTATGCATGCTATATTTTCAGTATTTATTGATTTGGCCTGACTAAAGTACTTTTGTAATCATTATGTTGATGCCTTTTGAATATACTTCGTTCATTAAAACCACCGCTATGTCGTTGGGTTTTGATTATTGTGGAATAGCCAAAGCTCAAAAGCTGGAAGAGGATGAAAGGCGTCTAGCATCCTGGCTAAAAAATGGATTTAATGGAAAGATGGGGTATATGGAAAATTATTTTGACCTCAGAATTGATCCTTCTAAATTAGTTCCTGGCGCCAAATCGGTGATTACTTTACTGATGAATTATTTCCCCTCTCAAGAACAAAATACTGAAGCGCCACAAATATCAAAATATGCTTATGGAAAAGATTATCATGAAGTGATAAAAGAAAAACTGAAAATATTTTTGCAATTAGTAAAAGAAAATATCGGGGAAATAAATGGACGAGGATTCACGGATAGTGCGCCTGTTCTGGAGAGGAGTTGGGCAGTAAAAAGCGGCCTGGGTTGGGTTGGTAAAAACGGGAATTTAATTACGAAAGACAACGGATCATTTTTTTTTATCGCTACATTAATTACCGACCTGGAACTGGAAGCAGATAACCCGTTTGTAAAAGATTATTGTGGTACGTGTACCAAATGTATTGACGCTTGCCCGACAGAAGCGATACTTCCAAATAAAGTGATTGATGGAAGCAAATGCATTTCTTATTTTACGATCGAACTAAAAGATATGCTGATTCCTGGTGAGATGAAAGGTAAGTTTGAAAACAAAATGTTTGGCTGCGATATATGCCAGGAGGTATGTCCGTGGAATCGATTTTCAAAACCTACTAATGAAATTGAATTTACTCCTTTAAATGAAGTATTGAACTTTTCTAAAGATGATTGGGAAGAATTGACTGAAGAAAGTTTCAAAATTATTTTTAAAAAATCACCTTTAAAGCGATCAAAGTTTGAAGGCATAAAAAGGAATTTAAAATTTTTGGATTCGTAGAGTTCCTTTAAAAAAAATCAATAATAAGTTTGATTTGTGTTTTCTTAAACTTGTTCAAAAAAAAATCATCTTTCAATATATTAAATTCAACCATTAAGTATTTTAAATCTCTTTCAAATACCTCAAAATCTTTTTCAGTAAAATCAACCTTAAAATGGACTTTAAAGAGAACTCCTGTAATTATCACGCTTGGTTGAATACAGTTTTCCTCACAGTCAGATTCAGAAGTACCAGTATAGAATTGAATGGGTTCAAGCCGAATTAGTTAGATCACCCAATCAAGTTTTAAAAATACAGTAAAGCCATAAAATAATCCGATTTTTATTTTAAAAAAATAGAAAACATCAGTTGCTTTTAAAAGGAAATCAATTGTTGCGACACATTTGTTTGACTTCTTCAGTCAATTATTTGTTGTTGTGTTTTCAAAACTCATCCAAATTCAAAAAACATTTCACTGAATCCTTTATCTTTATCCTTCAATATTGTTTCTATCATTGTCTGCTATCTTCTACTATATTTCGTTGCCATTTATTTACCTGTTGTCCGCAACGCCTTTTTTCATATTATACCGTTTGTCAGATGGAGTTTATTTTATTCTTTATCATTTGCTGGGATATCGCAAGAAGGTCATATTGGCCAATTTAAGAAATTCATTTCCTGAAAAAACCGAAGAAGAAATACATCGTATCTGCAAAAATTACTACCATCATCTTTGTGATCTTTTTTTAGAAACAATTAAAACGCTGACCATCTCGCGAAAAGGATTAGTAAAGCATTCCCCTTTGAGCCCGGAGGCAATAAAATTATTTGACCGCTTAGCAGACGAACAAAAAAGCATTATTGTTGTTATGGGCCACCAGGGAAACTGGGAGTGGGCTGGTAGTGCCTTCAGCGTGCTTTGCAAGCAACAGTTGTATGTAATTTATCACCCATTAAATAATAAATTTTTCAACGGTTTGATGCATAAAATCCGCACCAGGTTCGACGCTAAAACCATACCGATGCGCGAAACTTTTAGAGAGATGCTGATGAGCAAAAGAAGCGGCGAAATCAGTGCTACCGCTTTTATCGCCGATCAAACACCTCCACCAGAGAGCGCCTACTGGACCCAATTCTTAAACCAAGATACACCCGTATTCAGAGGGACAGAACTTATCGCAAAAAAGCTGGATTACCCGATTGTGTATGCTTCCATTAAAAAAATAAAACGCGGCTACTATAGAGTCAATGCTGAAATATTGGAAGAACAACCGCAACAAACACCCGAGGGATTCCTAAGCGAGTTGCATACACAAAAACTCGGAAAAAATATTATCGAACAACCCGAAACTTGGCTCTGGAGCCACCGGAGATGGAAACATAAAAAGCCTGCCAAATTACAAGTTCCAGATTGATTCAACGATCTGACGCATAACATTCTGTAATTTTTTCTTAACATATCATACCGATAAAACCCTCAATTGGGAATAGTTTTTGATAGTCTTTTTATTAAAAATTATTTACCATGGACAAGAGAGAAAAATTAAATGGCATGGAAAAAATGCTCCGTGAGTTCGACGACATTGTAAACAGCCAGACTTCGTTATTGAAAAAAGTGGCCCAATTAGAAGCTGAAAATATTAATCTTGGAATCAGTCTTCTTGAAAAAAAATTGCCTGAGATACATTCAAAAGCTGATGACACCCTTACTGTAGCTAAGGCATTAAAGGAAGAATTTACAGATGTAAAAGACAAATTTATTAAAGACAATAAATTAGATGAAGTAGCGTCTGTTGCATAAAATTGTTGTCACTACCGCGACGGCTTATTCCTAATAAAAACAATAAAGTCGGTTGCAGGAATTTTACCTATCCCATTTTGTTTCAAAAGAGTAACGATCTGTCCACGGTGATAGGTCTGGTGATTAAATAAATGCAATAAAACTTCATTTACTGGTTGTTTAAAATATTCCTTTTTTGAATTATGATACCCAAAAACGTGGACAAGGGCGTTCTCGTTGGATTCCTTTACCCAATCGCTCCATTGGCTGGATGATAATAATAATTTTTTCGAAACCAATTCAACATTTTCGTTTGGATCTTTTTCCGGAAATTCAACACGTTCCTTTAGTTTCAAACGCTGCCACCACACCTCTTCAACTTCCATCAGATGCACAAGCGTTCTATAAATACTCCCAAAGCTGCTCCCTGTTTCTTTGTGCAACAATTCAGACTGAAGCGTATTTAATTTTGTCAACAAAATTTTATTAGCCCATAAATTGTAAGCTGCAAATTTTTGAAGAAGTTCTTTCATTTTTTTCATACAAAGGAAAGAAGAAAAACAGATATAGAAGTTCCTTTTTGAAAACCATTCGTCAGCTTAATTTTCAAAAAAATAAATTTTATTTTCAAATTTTGTTGTAAATAAAAATTATCTTGAACTTCTTTACCATAAAAAAATACACCATGAACTCACGTAGAAAATTTTTACAGAATTCGGCTGCAATTATTGGAGGTACTGCGCTGGTAGCAGCAACAAATAAAAGTGCATTTGCTATTTTGAAAAAGAGCATTTCTCCAAATGAGCAAATAAACGTTGGCGCAATAGGCATCAACGGAATGGGGTTTTCCGACCTTTCTTCTGCATTGAAGATTCCCGGAGTAAACGTAGTCGCGCTGTGCGATGTGGATGCCAATGTGATAGTAAAAAGAATGAAAGACCTGGAAAAGATGAAAGTGGATACTTCCAAAATAAAAACGTATAATGATTATCGTCAGCTTCTTGATAATAAAGATGTAGATGTGGTAATTGTTGGCACTCCCGATCACTGGCACGCTTTGATAATGATGGACGCCTGCGCTGCCGGAAAAGACGTGTATTGCGAAAAACCGGTAGGTAATTCAATTGGTGAATGCCGGGCGATGCTAAAAGCACAACAGCATTATAACAAAGTAGTGCAGGTAGGACAATGGCAGCGGAGTCAGCAGCATTTTAAAGACGCTGTAGATTACGTGCAAAGTGGCGTGCTTGGTAACATACGCACAGTAAAAGTTTGGTGCTACCAGGGATGGATGAAGCCTGGACCTATAGTTCCCGATACAACACCTCCTGCTGGTGTTGATTATAAAATGTGGTTGGGTCCAGCTCAGACACGCTCATTCAACTCAAGTCGTTTCCATTTTAATTTTCGATGGTTTTGGGATTATGCAGGTGGCCTGATGACCGACTGGGGCGTGCATCTTTTGGACTATGGATTGCTCGGAATGAAAGAACCCATTCCAAAATCGATCGCTGCTTTAGGTGGACGCTTTGCCTATCCTGATCTTTATGAAGAAACACCTGACACACTTACTACTCTTTATGAGTTTGATAACTTCAACATGACCTGGGATTCAGCCATGGGAATAGATAATGGGCCGTACAATCGCGATCACGGCATTGCTTATATCGGCAACAACGGAACGTTAATTCTAAATCGTGGTGGATGGGAAGTGATAGAAGAAAAGCAAAGCAAAAGTAAAGTCAGCAAACCCCTTGTAGCCTCTTCTGATAATGGCTTAGACAAGCATTGGGAAAATTTCATCAGCGTGGTTAAATCGAGAAAAAAAGAAGAACTCAATTGCCCGGTATCCGCGGCCGCTAACGTAGCCACAGTAGCGCAGATGGGAAACATTGCTTATAGGAGCGGCAAGAAACTGGAATGGGACGCCGCAAAAGAAAAATTCACTGATGAATCCGTTAACAAAAAATACTTGATGAAAGAATATCACAATGGTTATAAGTTGAAGAACGTATAGTCCATGCCGATAAAATAGAATTTTCTATCCATTAAACTTTTTGTAGAAAATGCAATCTATAAAAATAAATTTTTCAAAATGAAAAAGTTTATCTCTTTATTAAGTGCATTAATTTTTGTGGCAATTATTATGTCAGGTTGCGGCCCCTCGAAAGTGATTGTGAAAGAAAAGCCTGCTCCTCCCAGGTATTCGCAACCCTTAGCTCCCGGCCCGCAGTACATTTGGGTAAGCAACGAATGGGTTGTCAAAAATGGAATATATGAATACCGCAAGGGCTATTGGGTACCTGTGAGCAATAAACACAGGCATTATACGGAAGGACATTGGGAATCCCGGAAACACGGTTGGGTATGGATAAGCGGCCATTGGAAATAAGTGGATCGATTTTTAAATAGAATACACATTTCTAAGAAAATTTAGAAATAACAAAGCCCATCGATTTGACCGGCTTTTTGTATATTCAATGGATTAAACAATAAAATTCATGAATCAAATAGATATAGAAAATCTGTTCGTCATAGATATTGAGACTGTTTCCGAAAAGGAAGATTTCCATTTATTAGATAAGGACTGGCAGGATCTGTGGGCTCAAAAAATAAGTAAAAGCCTGCCGCCAGAAACAACCCCTGAAGCATATTATCCGCTACGTGCGGCCATCCTGGCTGAGTTTGCCAAGATAGCGTGCATTAGCTTTGGATATTTTAAAAAAGAAAATACCCAATGGCAATTAAGAATAAAATCCATTTGCTCAGAAAATGAAACAGATATTTTAAACAGGTTTGTCGACACGATTAAAAATTTATTTAGTAAAAATCACAAATGGATTTTTGCTGGCCATAACATTAAAGAATTCGATATTCCCTTCCTATGCAGAAGATTGCTTGTTAATAACATTCCCATTCCCTCATACATTGATTTTCAAAATATGAAACCGTGGGAAACACCCATGTTGGATACCTTGCATCTCTGGCGCTTTGGAGATTATAAACATTACACATCTCTTAAATTATTAGCTGCGGTAATGGGTGTGCCATCGCCGAAAGACGATATTGACGGCAGCCAAGTAGGCGAGGTTTACTGGAAAGAAAAGAACCTGGAGCGCATTTCTATTTATTGCGAAAAAGATGTAGCCACGGTGGCTAACCTGTTGCTAAGATTTAAAGGTTTGCCTGTGTTAAAAGAAGAGCAGATCGTATTTGTGGACAGGGCCTAACATCAACAACCAACAGTAAATCAATAAATAACACGAAAACGTATTCTACCAGTAACAGTGAATATTACACGAAAATATAATCTACCAATCTTTCTCAGGACTATTCGGCGCCGGAGCACCTTTTATCTTATGCAACTTATCCTGCAGTTCTTTTTCGTTCTGAAGAAGGGATTTTAATTTTTCAATAGCGTCCTGTTTCGACATTTTAGGCGGCGTTTGCTGAGGTTGATTGTTTTTTTGCTGATCATTTTTCGGCTGATCTTTTTGTTGTTGCTTCTTTTGATCTTGCTTTGGATTCTGTTTTTGATTCTGTTTTTGATCTTGCTTTTTCTGTTCTTCCAATGCGCGTTGCAAATTTTGCCTGGCTTCTTCGTCATTCGGATTTAGCACCAAAGCGTTTTTATAAGCCGAAATACAGTCAGGGAGTTTCTTTGCTTTTTGATAAGCAACGCCTTTATTATAAAAGGCTTTTTCTTTGACAAAACTATCGGTGGTGTTGGCAATAGCATTGTCATAAGACTTGATCGCTTCGTCGGTTTTATTTGTTTTATATAAAGTATTTCCCAAATTATAATTCGCAATAAAATTTTGATCTGATTTTTTTAAGGCGTCACGATATTCATTCTCAGCAGCATCATATTTATTTTCCTGGTAGGCTTTATTCCCTTTTATTAAAGATGATTTTGCACTCTGAGAAAATGATGAAAGGCTTATATTCATTAATAAAAAAACAGCAATGCTTCCTTTTACTTTAAATTTCTTTTTTTCAGAAAAGAAAAATTCTATCAATAACAAGATAAACGCTGCGGCTAAAAAATATTGAAAATATTGTTTAAAAGCAGTGTAAGAGCTATCGCTAATGCTGGCTTCAACGCCGATATTGGCTAATTGTTTTTTTAAATTGGCAGCCACCTCATCGGTATTAGAATATAACTGGTAAATACCGTGACCATCTTTGGCGATATCGCTCAATTCTTTTTCATCTAATTTAGTAATAACTGTTTCGCCTTTATCATCTTTTAAATATTGCCCTGTCGCGGGATTCAAAATTGGCGCACCTTCGGGCGATCCAATACCAATTGTATTGATCATGATTCCCGCCTTTGCCATTTCTTTTGTGGTCTTTATTGCGTCATCGTCATGGTCTTCGCCATCGCTTATTAGCAGTACCGATTTAAAGGTTTTATCATTGGAATTAAAAGCTGCTGCGCACATTGTCAACGCATCGCTTATTACCGTGCCCTGTGTAGGCACGTCGTCAGGCGAAGCAGCAGCGAGATACATTTTTGCGGCTTCATGATCTATGGTCAACGGCATTTGCAAATAAGCGCGCCCGGCGAATATTACAAGTCCAATCTTATCATCAGGAGAGTTGTCAATAATTTTTGATATTAGCTGTTTGGCCCGTTCAATCCGACTGGGCTTTACATCATTTGCCAGCATACTTTTACTTACATCAAGCGCTATCATCAGGTCAGTTCCTTTGCGGCTTATTTTTTGGGTACCATCCGGCTTTACCAAACCCGCTACGGCAAAGGCACAAAGCACAAAAGCGGACACAACTAAAATGAATTTAGTAAGAAATTTTTTGGGAGAGAATTGAGCTGTTAATTCCTTGACCAATGCCGGATCACCAATTTTTTTTGCAGCTTTTTTCTTCCATTTTACAAGAGTAAAATAAAAAAAGATGATTAATGGAATGGCAGCTAAAGTGAGAAAATATTCTATGTATTGGAAATGGATCATTTATAGTTGCTAAATTAAAAATATTGGCGATTCTTTACTGTTAAATAGTTGTTTATCTATTTTAGAAAAACAAAACAGATCCTGTATAATCAAATATTAACAATCTCGTTTTTATTTTTCACCCTTAAAGAAACCCATGCCTTTTAAAATAGATTTAGAAACATGTATACCGATCGACTTCATATCTAACCTGCTTTCAGGAGATTTAACAAAAGTTACAAAGAAATAAACGTGTCGGTTTTCCACGATCCATCCTAAAACCCACCCGATGGCGTTATCCTTATTGTACACACCAGAGCCAGTTGCATAACTTAGCTGATAAAGATTATTGTCTTCCTGCAGCATTTGGTCCTCTACCATTTGTTGCGCATATTTTTGAAACGGAAGCTGGTTGAAATATAACTTACTTACAAATCCTAGTTGCTCATCCGGAGAGATCTTTAAATGATCATTAATCCATAATGAATCAACCGCACCATTAACGTTCTTGTTGCCATATCCGATTGAATCAATCCAAACCTTCATGGTATCTTTGCCCACTTGGTTTGCAAGTGCCTGAAAAAAAATATTTGAAGACGTTTTAAATGCTTCTTTAAAAGAAAGCGCAGAATCTTTTCCAGTGCCAGTTGCAAGTACTGTATTTTCATTGGAAATTTTTCCTGCTTGTATTCCTACAAGCGAGTTGAGCATATTAAAGGATGTGGCGGGAGAGAACCGCTGGGTATCCAGATCCATGTTGTAAACGGTAATGCTTCCGAGTTGGTTATTTAGAAATGAAAAACTTCCCTGTACGTTTGACGAATCAAAATATTTTTTCAAGCTGGGGTCAATTTTGGTATTATTAACGCTGCATGAACTGAGGAAAATAAACAACGAAAGAACTGGTAAGAAAAATTTATTCATAGGAATTAATACTATTTATTTAAAGAAAAATTATTTTGTTTCTAAATGTTTGGCCGTCGCGGACAAGGCATCATAAAAGCTCTTACCAAATTTACGGATCAACGGCTCTTTTAAAAATTGATAAACCGGCATTTTCAATTTTTTACCGAGCACACATGCCGCATCGCAAAGGTCTTCTCTCGGTTCATAATTAACTAATTCTGCTTTTTTAGTTTTTTTTGTGCGAATAGGAAACAGGTGGCAACTAATGGGCTTTTTCCAACTTATTTTGCCGTCATTATATGCTTGCTCAATACCGCATTTTACAATATTATTTTTATCTACTATTCCATACGCACACATTCCATTGCTGATGGTTGGTGTTACCCAACCAAATTCTTTATCATAAAGATATTTGCCTTCAGTTTCTAATATAAGTTTCGCTTCTGTAGAAAGATAGGGCAACACCGACTTGTAAGCAGCATTTATTTCTTTTAATTCCGAATTTTCCAAAGGAGCGCCCGCATCTCCATCTACGCAACAGCCACCTTTGCATTTCACCAGGTCGCAGACAAACTGCTCTTCTATTACTTCATTACTAACCAGAATATCATCTATTGCAATCATGCTGCAAAAATAGGGGAGAAAAATAAAAAATCGTAAATAAACAATATCAGCATAAGGGCTGCATCAGTAAACGAAGAAAAAGAGGAAATTCTTATTTATGTCGCTTAAGAAAGTCCTTTTCATTCCACTAAACAGCGTTAATTTTCTGAAATATTTTTAACACGCAGGTTAATTTTTAATTTCAAAAATTGCTAATAATTTAAAATCCATATCTTCATTTCAAGTAAAAATTTTAAAATGAATATCGCACCTTACATTGAACATACATTGCTAAAACAAACTACTACATTAGCCGTCATTGAAACAGTTTGCAAAGAAGCGAAAGAATACGAATTTGCAGCGGTTTGTGTTCCTCCTTTATATGTAAAGAAGGCTAAAGAAGCCCTGGAAAATTCTGAAGTGAAAGTAGCTACTGTTATAGGTTTTCCGATGGGCTATTGCGCAATAGAAGCTAAGGTTGCCGAAATAGTTTTGGCCATTGTCGATGGTGTTGACGAACTGGATATGGTAGCTAATATTTCAGCTATTAAAAACGGGGATTGGACGTTTATCGGCAATGAAATCAACACAATAATGCCAATTGTAAAAAACAAAAACAAAGTAATTAAAGTAATTATAGAAAGCGGCGTACTAACCGATGATGAGATTATAAAATGCTGCGACATCTATGGCGCCGCGGGAGTAGATTATGTTAAAACATCCACTGGATTTGCAGAGAAAGGCGCGTCTATACATGATGTACAATTAATAAGAGCACATCTGTCCGATTCTGTAAAAATTAAAGCAAGTGGCGGTATCAGATCTTACTCATTTGCAAAAGAATTAATTAACGCAGGCGCCAACAGAATCGGTTGCAGCGCAAGTATCGACATCGTGAATGAAGGAAAATAATCTAAGATTCCGCCATATTGCATTACTCTGTATTGGTATTATATTTGCGAATAACTGTTCTATTTAAAACTATGAAAAGATCAATTTTTTTAGCCTGTATTTTATGTTGTCGTTTTTCTTTTGCCCAGAAATCAGATTCATTATCTACACCAAAAGGAAATGGTGTGGTAGTATTTAAAGACATTAGGTTGGATATACTTTCGGACAAGGAAACGGAACTAAATACAGCCTTTCTAAAATTACAGGCCCGCACTGCACAAGGATTCAGGTTAATGGTACTGAATACGAGCGACAAGAACTACGCGTTTAAAATAAGAGCGGAATTGCTACAAAAGTTCCCCGAACAAAAACCATACATGTGGTTTGCCAATCCGTACATAAGAATAAAATTTGGAAATTTCAGGACTAAAGAAGAGGCTGAGCCTTACAGAAAGGAAATTAGCAAGATGCTGGATGGTGCCAACATTTACCTAATTCCCGAAACCATCGAAGTTGATCCTGGAAAAGACTTCGACCCTGATAATAATATGCAGTAATAACGATAACCAGCGTTAGAGATTTAGTTTTTAATAACGGTTAGATATTGCTTTACCCACACATCGATTCTGTATCAACTTGCTATTAGAAATAGGAAAAGGGGATATTTGTTTCAACGATTTCTCCGCACAACTCAATAAAAAAAGGAGCAAGATTTTTTCTTACTCCTTTTGCTTTATAAATTAGTTACCAGAATTATTCCTCTTCGTCAAAAGCCATGGCTTCTTTAGTAGTCATCAGTAATTCATACTCTTCCTTACTACCTACGATCATGTTCTCAAAATCTCTCAATCCAGTACCTGCAGGTATCGGATGTCCGGTAATCACATTTTCTTTCAGGCCAAGCATTGTATCTGTTTTCCCCTGTATTGCAGCGGACGATAATACTTTAGTTGTTTCCTGGAATGAAGCTGCTGAAATCCAACTTTGAGTTCCCAAAGATGCTTTGGTAATACCCTGCAATAATGGTGAAGAAGTAGCAGGTTTAGCATCCCGGAATTCAACCAACTTTTTATCAGCCCTCCGTAGTATGGAATTTTCTTCCCTTACTTCGCGTAAGGTTACTATCTTACCCGGGCGCATTTTACTGCTATCGCCTGATTCAGTTACTACCTTCTTGTCAAAAATCCAATCGTTCTCGGTATTGAAATCAAACCTATCTTCAGTATCACCCTCAAGGAATTTAGTGTCCCCGGCATCCTCTATCGTTACTTTTCGCATCATCTGGCGAACGATCACTTCGATATGCTTGTCGTTAATTTTTACACCCTGCAAACGGTACACTTCCTGGATTTCGTTAACCACATATTCCTGAACCGCAAATGGTCCTTTAATAGAGAGTATATCTGCAGGAGCTATCTGGCCATCAGATAATGCAACGCCTGCTTTCACGAAATCACCTTCCTGCGCAAGTATCTGCCTTGTAAGTGGAACCAAATATTTTTTGGTAATTCGTCTCTGGCCTCTACGATAATTTCGCGATTACCACGTTTAATATTACCAAAAGATACCACACCATCAATTTCTGAAACAACGGCTGGATTACCGGGGTTTCTTGCTTCAAATAATTCTGTTACACGTGGCAAACCTCCAGTTATATCTCTCAGTTTTCCTAATACGCGAGGGATTTTTACTACTACCTGTCCTGCCTTTATTTCTTCTCCTTCTTCCATATTAATATGCGAACCTGCAGGAAGGTTGTAATTTTTTGATTCCTTTTTACCGTCAATAATCAATGAAGGAATGCGCGCTTTATCTTTTGTTTCAATAACCACTTTTTCTCTATGGCCGGTCTGTTCGTCTGCCTCATCGCGGTAAGTAACACCTTCCACAATATGCTCAAATTTTAAAATCCCGTCTATTTCTGAAACAATTACATTATTAAACGGATCCCAAGTACAAATCGGCAGACCTTTTGTAATCTTTTGACCATCTTTTACATTCAGTGTCGAACCGTAAGGGACATTGTTACTGATCAATAATCGATCATTTTTTACATCCATTATTCTTACTTCGCCTGTACGTCCAATAACAATTTTTATTTTTTCACCTGCATTATTTATAGCATCTACTGTACGCAAACCATCAAACTGTATGGTACCATCGAACCTTGCATTAAGTGTAGATTCTACAGAAGCAGACCCCGCGACACCACCCACGTGGAAAGTACGCAATGTCAACTGAGTTCCAGGTTCACCGATTGATTGCGCAGCAATAATTCCGACCGCATCACCTTTCTGAGCAGTATACCCTGACGCCAGATTTTTTCCATAACATTTTACGCAAACACCACGGCGGCTTTCGCAGGTTAACACAGACCTTATTTCCATTGTCTCTACTCCTGCTTCGTTAATTGAGCGTGCAATCTCTTCAGTAATCATTCCGCCTGCTTCAACTAAAAGCGCATCGCTAACAGGATCATAAACATTATGCAAAGAAGTTCTTCCTAGAATCCTGTCATATAATGGTTCAATTACTTCTTCATTATCTTTTAATGATGAAACAGTGATTCCTCTTAAAGTACCGCAATCTTCCTCATTGATAACTACATCCTGCGCCACATCTACCAATCTTCTTGTAAGATAACCGGCATCTGCTGTTTTTAATGCAGTATCAGCAAGGCCTTTACGCGCACCATGAGTTGAGATAAAATATTCCAATACATTCAATCCATCTTTAAAATTGGAAAGAATTGGGTTTTCGATAATTTCACTTCCTGTACTTCCGGACTTACGTGGCTTAGCCATCAGTCCCCTGATTCCTGCCAGCTGTTTGATCTGTTGTTTAGAGCCCCTCGCTCCGGAATCAAGCATCATGTAAACAGAATTAAATCCTTGTTTATCAGAAGCCAATTCTGCGATTAACGTTTCAGTTAAACGGGTATCTACACGGCTCCAGATATCAATAATACCATTATACCTTTCATTATTTGTAATTAATCCCGCATTATAGTTATCCCATACTTCATCTACTTCTGTTGTGGCATTTTCTATCAATAAATCCTTAGTATCAGGAATAATAAGATCATTAATATTAAATGATAAACCTCCTTGAAAAGCCATGCGGAAACCAAGTTGTTTTATATCATCCAGGAACTTTGCAGTTGTAGGGATATTGGTCCACTTAATAATATCGCCGATGATCTCACGTAAAGACTTTTTAGTAAGCAATGCGTTAACAAAGCCTACTGTCTTAGGTACGTGTTGATTAAAAATCACACGCCCCACTGTAGTATCAATCAGCTTATTGGTTAATGTTCCGTCAATATTCCTAACATTCGCTTTCACTTTTATTGCTGCATGAAGGTCGATCTTACGTTCGTTGTATGCAATAATTACTTCTTCATTCGAGTAAAAATATTTCCCTTCTCCCTTGACAATTTCTTCAGGTGTTGATTTTTTTCCTTTGGTAATGTAATACAATCCCAATACCATGTCCTGTGAAGGCAAAGTAATAGGCGTACCGTTCTGTGGATTCAAAATATTGTGTGAAGAAAGCATCAGCATCTGCGCTTCCAATATAGCGGAACTGCTCAAGGGAACATGAACTGCCATTTGATCTCCATCGAAATCCGCGTTGAACGCGGTTGTTACCAATGGATGTAATTGAATCGCTTTTCCTTCTATCAATTTAGGTTGAAATGCCTGGATAGATAAACGGTGCAATGTAGGGGCACGATTTAGCATGATCGGATGCCCTTTCAAAATATTTTCAAGAATATCCCAAATGATGGCTTCTTTTTTATCGACTAATTTTCTTGCGCTCTTAACGGTCTTTACGATTCCTCTTTCGATCAGTTTGCGAATGATAAACGGCTTAAATAATTCAGCAGCCATATCTTTTGGCAAACCACATTCGTGCATTTTTAATTCTGGGCCTACCACAATTACAGAACGACCGGAATAATCAACACGTTTACCCAAAAGGTTCTGGCGGAAACGACCTTGTTTACCTTTCAAGACGTCACTTAATGATTTCAATGGACGTCCACCTTCCGCCTTCACAGCATTAGATTTACGTGAATTATCAAACAGTGAATCAATCGCTTCCTGAAGCATACGTTTCTCATTTCTGAGGATTACTTCAGGTGCTTTAATTTCCAACAATCTCTTCAAACGATTATTACGGATAATAACGCGACGATACAAATCATTTAGATCCGAAGATGCAAAGCGGCCTCCATCCAAAGGAACCAATGGACGAAGTTCCGGTGGAATTACCGGAATGTATTGCATAACCATCCATTCAGGACGATTATTGATTCTTGTATTAGCACCGCGAAACCCTTCTACCACACTCAGCCTTTTTAATGCATCTGCTTTACGCTGTTGTGATGTTTCATTAGCTGCCGAATTACGAAGGTCAAAAGACAATTGATCAAGGTCTATCCTTTGCAACAAATCATGAACCGCTTCTGCTCCCATTTTTGCAATAAACTTATCCGGATCTTCATCTGGCAATAACTGATTGTTTTTTGGAAGTGTCTCTACGATGTCAAGATATTCTTCTTCGGTTAAAAGGTCACCATAATTTTGTCCCTTATCCGCACGTATCCCGGATTGTATTACCACGTATCTTTCATAATACACAATGGTTTCTAATTTCTTAGAACTCATTCCAAGCAGGTAACCAATTTTATTAGGAAGTGATTTGAAGTACCAGATATGAACAACAGGCACTACCAGTTTGATATGACCCATTCTCTCGCGACGAACTTTCTTTTCAGTAACTTCTACACCACATCTGTCGCATACGATTCCCTTGTAGCGGATACGCTTGTACTTTCCGCAGGCACATTCATAATCTTTTACCGGACCAAAAATCCTTTCACAAAACAAACCATCTCTTTCGGGTTTGTATGTGCGGTAATTAATGGTTTCGGGCTTCAAAACTTCTCCATAACTTCTTTCTAAAATAGAATCGGGAGAAGTAAGACCAATGGTAATTTGAGAAAATGTAGGACGCGGACGATTTTCTTTTCTGTGCATATATTTTTCAGCTTTAAGCTAATAGCTATTAGGAAAGCTAAAAGCAAAATTTTAATTATTTATTGGTTTACTGTCAACTAAAAACAACAACCGTTTTATTCAAATTGGAGATCTAATCCCAGGCCTCTCAACTCATGTACCAATACATTAAACGATTCAGGAACACCAGGTCTTGGAATATTATCACCTTTCACAATTGCCTCATAAGTTTTTGCTCTTCCAATGATGTCGTCTGATTTCAATGTCAATAACTCCTGAAGTATGTTGGACGCACCGTATGCCTCCAATGCCCAAACTTCCATCTCACCAAATCTTTGACCACCAAATTGTGCTTTACCACCCAAAGGCTGTTGTGTTATCAAACTGTATGGCCCGATAGAACGGGCATGCATTTTGTCATCAACCATGTGATGCAACTTAATTATATATATAATTCCTACGGTCGCTTTCTGATCAAAACGCTCACCAGTTTCTCCGTCATATAAATAAGTATGACCAAATAATGGAAGATCTGCTTTCTTTATTTCGGCCGCAATTTCTTCTACTGAAGCTCCGTCAAAAATTGGAGTACCATACGTCTTGCCTAATTTTTCTCCTGCCCATCCAAGAACTGTTTCATATATCTGTCCCAGGTTCATTCTACTTGGTACACCCAATGGATTCAATACAATATCAACAGGAGTTCCATCTTCAAGGAATGGCATATCTTCCTGCCTTACGATTTTTGCAACGATACCTTTATTTCCATGACGGCCTGCCATCTTATCTCCCACCTTCAATTTGCGCTTTACACCTAGATAAACTTTGGCAAGTTTTAGTACCCCTGCAGGCAATTCATCACCAATTGAAATATTAAACTTCTCTCTTTTGTATCTCCCCAGTTCTTCGTTGTATTTAATATTATAATTGTGCAATAAAGTGTTTATATAGTCATCAGTCTTTTCATCTCCTGCCCATCCCAATGGATTTACATTTTGATAGTCAATATTCCCAAGATTTTTTGCATTAAACTTGGCCCCTTTTCCAATCAGCATTTCTCCAAAATTATTACTGACGCCTGTAGAAGTTCTATCTTTAAGTAGAATAAGGAGCTTACTGATTAATAGTTCCATCAAGTCTTCTTCATTCTTCTCGTGGGTTTTTTCTATTTTTTCCAATATTGCCTTCTCTTTCAATTTACCACTCTTATCTTTCTTGGCGCGTTGGAATAATTTTTTATCAATTACCACTCCCTCGGTACCGCTTGGTGCTTTTAAAGAAGCATCTTTCGCGTCTCCCGCCTTATCTCCAAAGATAGCTCTCAGTAATTTCTCTTCAGGTGTAGGATCACTTTCTCCCTTTGGAGTAATTTTTCCAATAATGATATCTCCTTCTTTTACATGTGCACCCACTCTTATCACACCATTCTGATCAAGGTCTTTGGTAGCTTCTTCGCTGATATTTGGTATATCAGGAGTCAGTTCTTCTTCACCCAATTTAGTATCGCGAACTTCCAGTTCAAATTCATCAATATGGATAGAAGTAAACAAATCTTCCTTCACCACTTTTTCACTTATTACGATAGCATCCTCAAAGTTGTAACCTTTCCAAGGCATGAAAGCTACTTTCAGATTACGGCCCAAAGCCAGTTCGCCATCTTTGGTAGCATAACCCTCGGTAAGGAAATCTCCTGATTTCACAGTCTGGCCTTTTTTAACAGCAGGACGCAGGTTGATACAAGTACTTTGGTTAGTTTTTATAAACTTGGTTAGTCTATAAACAATTAAATCATTTTCAAAACTTACTATTTTCTGAGCATGATTTCTATTGTAGCGTACATGAATTTCATTAGCATCTACATATTCGACAACTCCGTCTCCATCAGCATGGATTTGAATTCTCGCATCACGCGCGGCTTTTCCCTCCAAACCAGTACCCACAATTGGTGCCTGTGGCAAAATCAACGGAACTGCCTGGCGTTGCATGTTTGAACCCATCAATGCACGGTTGGCATCATCGTGTTCAAGGAACGGAATTAAAGAAGCGCTCAAACCCACAATCTGGTTAGGAGCCACATCCATGTATTCTACTTCGTCTTTATCCAGAATAGGGAAATCCCCTGTTTCGCGGGATTTGACTTTATCGAGCACAAAGTTTGAATTTTCATCTAACGGCGCATTTGCCTGGGCAATTTTTGCGGAGTCTTCTTCTTCGGCACTTAAGAAATATACCTTCTTCATATCCACATGGCCTTTATGCACTTTTCGATAAGGTGTCTCAATGAACCCCATTTCGTTTATCTTCGCATGGACGCAAAGTGTGGATATCAATCCAATGTTTGGTCCTTCAGGTGTTTCAATAGTACAAAGACGGCCATAATGTGAATAGTGAACGTCACGTACTTCAAATCCAGCACGCTCCCTGCTTAAACCTCCGGGCCCGAGTGCTGAAATACGACGCTTATGTGTTATTTCGCTTAATGGATTTGTCTGATCTAAGAATTGTGATAATTGAGATGTTCCGAAAAACGAATTAATAACAGAAGATAAAGTCCTTGCATTAATCAAATCCACTGGTGTAAAAACTTCATTATCTCTTACATTCATTCTTTCGCGAATGGTACGGGCCATACGTGCAAGGCCTACTCCAAACTGAGCATATAGTTGCTCACCCACCGTACGAACGCGACGATTGCTTAAATGATCAATATCGTCAATCTCACTTTTGCCATTCGTTAAAAGAACAAGATATTTGATAATAGAAATAATATCTTCTTTTGTCAATACCTTTTTAGTAATTGGATATTCCAATCCCAGTTTCTTATTGATTTTATAACGTCCTACTTCGCCCAGATCGTAACGTTTATCACTAAAAAACAATTTATCAATAATTCCTCTTGCAGTCTCATCATCCGGCGCATCGGCACCTCTTAACTGGCGATAAATGTGCTGTACAGCTTCTATCTCGCTATTAGAAGTATCTTTATTTAACGTGTTGTATATAATGGCATAATCACCGCTGACTTCTTCGCGCTGAATAAATACGCTTTTTACATCAAGTTCAATGATCAGCTCAATTTTATCTTCATCCAGAATGGTATCTCTCTCCAAGACTATTTCATTCCTTTCAAGACTTACTACTTCTCCGGTATCTTCATCCACAAAATCTTCTACCCATGTCCGTAACACTCTTGCTGCTAAACGCTTTCCTATATTATCGTGCAACGTCTTCTTATCAGCCTTAACCTCGACAGCCATCCCAAAAAGTTCCAGGATATCTTTATCTGTTTCATAACCAATCGAACGAAGCAATGTAGTAACCGGGAATTTTTTCTTACGATCGATATAAGCATACATTACATTATTAATGTCTGTAGCAAATTCCATCCAAGCGCCTTTAAAAGGAATTACCCTGGCCGAATAGATTTTAGTTCCATTGGGATGCGTGCTCTGACCAAAGAATACACCCGGAGAACGATGTAATTGAGAAACCACCACACGTTCAGCACCATTAATTACAAAAGTACCGCGTGGAGTCATGTAAGGGATATTTCCAAGAAAAACATCCTGAACGATAGTCTGAAAATCCACGTGTTCTTCATCGTTACAACTTAGACGCAATTTGGCTTTTAGGGGAACGGCGTAAGTCAGACCTCTTTCGATACATTCCTCAATAGTATAACGCGGAGGATCTACAAAATAATCCAGGAATTCCAGCATGAAAATATTCCGTGTATCATTAATAGGAAAACTTTCCTTAAATACACGGAACAGCCCTTCGATATTTCGTTTATCGGGTGTTGTCTCTAACTGAAAAAAGTCTTTAAAAGACTGGATTTGTATTCCTAATAGGTCTGGAGTTTCCGCCAAATGTTCAATTTTTCCAAAACTGATTCTTTGTGCTGGAGCTACTTTAGTTGAAGGCATATTTTAGTTAAAATATTTTAAAATGAGAGAGCCTTTAAATCAGGCGTTTTTCACAACATTTTCCACTTACCGAAATTTAAAGGATTGCAAAAGTAAACATTTTTTTGAATTTGGTAATAAGTTTATTAAATCTTATCATTTCATTATAATCAAATTCACTCGTTTCCTGGAAGGGCCCATTTTCTATTTCGGGAATAAATTACAGGTCTGAACATTAGTTTTGAAAATTAAAGACACCATAATTTTTCTAACACAGATCGAAGCCTTAGTTTTGCATTCAATTTAAAAATTTAAAACATTACAAATGAAAAAGCTATTTTTTGCACCCGCAGCGGCGGCAATGATTTTTCTTGCGTCTTGCGGTGGCGGAAGTCAATCCAATGAAAGTACTGCACCTGTAGACACTACTACCACAACTGCACCAGCACCTGCAGCATCTGAAGCTCCTGGAGCTGATATTCCAGGTATAGATTCTGTTGCCGTAACCGATAATATCAAACTTGAGGGTCGGGACAATATGACTTATGATAAAACACTATTCAAAGTAAAAGCAGGCCAAAAAGTAACTTTAGACTTTAAAAACGCAGGTAAATTGCCAGCAGCAGCTATGTCTCACAATGTATCAATTTTAAAACCGGGAACTGATGCGCAGGCTTTTGGAACAGCAGCCGTGGCAGCACCAGCACCAGATCATATTCCAGCGTCAATGAAAGATGATGATCTATTTCATACCAAAATGTTAGGGCCAGGTGAAAGCGATAAAATTACCTTTACACTTCCTGACCCGGGCGTATATGATTTTATCTGTACGTTCCCTGGACACTTTGGTACTATGCATGGACAGATTGTTGCAGAACCATAATAATAACCAATATATATTTTTTATAAAAGCAGCCAACGGGCTGCTTTTATATTTATTCAACCCACCCGAATTAAATCAAAATCCTGCTTTTTTATTCGTTTACCATTTCGTCTTTTGGTACGATAGACATTTTTTAAGATAAAAAAGCCGGCTTAGATTTCAATACCTTCTTATAAACAGGACAACTGCTAATATGTGCTCCCGGAAGATACCCTGTACTCATTAAGAATTCATTCACTATTTCGCCACCGGTAAATTTGAATGTATTTTTAAAAATCTTCACCCATTCTTCTTTTGATTTTGGATGATGATAGTCGAGCCATTTTTTAAATGATCCGAATTCCTTTTGTAATTTCAAAATAGTTTTAGCATTTTCTATAGCCGCATTTATTTTAAGGCGATTACGAATAACTCCTGCATCATTCATTAATCTTTCAAAGTCCTTATCGCCAAATGACGCCACCTTTTTTATTTCAAAGTTTTTATAAGACTTTTTAAAATTGTGCTGTTTATTCAATATAGTGGTCCAGCTAAGCCCCGCCTGATTTATTTCAAGCACCAACCTTTCGAAAAGGTCATTATCATCGTTTATTGGGAAACCATAAAACTGGTCGTGATAAATGCGATGCACACTCGACTTATCCATTGTAGTTATCGCTTCACAATAAGATTTTGGTTTGTCCATAAAATTTGTTTTAAATAAGCTCCCAAGATAAATAAATTGACGAGACCTAAAAAATGTTGCTAGCTCTTTTATCAAAGCTGTCTCCCGGTGCAGTAAAACTAAAAATAACTACAATTTCTATTTTTTTCAATCAATCTGGTTCAAATAATTGAGGTGGATTTAAAAAGAAATTCATAATTTCAAAAAAATCAACTTATGAAACGGGAACTCACTTCATGGTATAGCTCTTCCTTAAATAAGGATATGCCTGTTGCCGCATATGGCGATTATGGATTTGCACTTTTATTGATACCAACCGCGGCAGCAGATTATTTGGAGTATGAGCGGTTTCAACTAATTGATTCCCTTGCTCCCTCTATAGATTCCGGGAAAATAAAAGTCTTTTCTATTGATAGTATGAACAATGAAAGCTGGATGCACCCCAACATGTGGGGCGAACACAAAGCTATACGTCATAACGAATTTAATAATTATGTTTTACTGAAGTAATTCCATTTATAAAAAACAGCACGTCGCGGGAAACGCCAATAATCACCTGCGGTGCCAGTTTTGGTGCGCTACATAGCATGAATTTATTTTTAAAAAGGCCAGACATAATTAGTGGAGTTATCGCCATGAGTGGAGTTTACGACTTACATGAATACACCAAAGGATTTAATGATGACCAGGTTTATTTTAATTCTCCAATGAATTACATGCCTGACTTAACAGACAACTGGTATCTCGAAAACATCAGAAAAAGTCATCACATTCATATTTTATCAGGAAGTGGCAGTTATGAAGATCCGCAGGCATCAAGAAATTTTGCCGGGGTACTTTACAATAAAGGAATTAATTATGAACTTGATATATGGGGACAAGACATGACACACGATTGGCCCACCTGGCGAGCCATGCTTCCACATTACATTAGAACAAGATTTTAGATTGGGATGAAATGATTATATACCTCCTTGCTTTTAGGATAATTTTTCCACCTGCATATAACTTAATTCAACAGGTGTTGCGCGTCCAAAGATTTTCACCTGTACTTTTAATTTCTTCTTTTCGTCGGTTACTTCTTCAATAACACCGTTAAAGTCGTTAAACGGCCCGTCAATAATTTTTATGGTTTCTCCCACGATAAACGGCTCACTCATCTTCATTCCACCAGCATCGGCCATTTCATCTACTTTACCTAACATCTTATTTACCTCAGATCTTCTTAAACTAATAATTTCACCTTTAGAACCCTTTCCATCGGTTAAAAAGTGCATCACGTTAGTCGTATTGCTGAGATGCTGCACCATTTCCCCGGTAAGCCTCCCATCCAGCACTTCCATCATTACATAACCCGGATAGAAATTGCGTTCTCTCATTACCTTTTTACCGTTTACAACTTTATATACCTTTTCAACGGGAAGAAAGATCTGTAAGATATCCTTATCCCATCGTTCGCGAACGATGTCTTTATCAAGATATTCTTTAACTTTTCTTTCCTTTCCACTCACAACCCTGAGCACATACCATTTTGTATCTTTTTCCGGAACGGATGGCGTATTTTCAGCAACACTTTCGGGAACTTCTTCAATATTTTCTGTCATGATTTACTTAAATAAAGAATAAATAAATTTTAAAACTCCATTAGAGACGAAATCCATTAACGCCACTATCGCAGTAATGATGATAGTGGCGGCTAAAACAATCATCGTCGATTGTTGCAATTCCTCCCAGGTAGGCCAGGTTACCTTCTGCACCATTTCTTTATAAGAATCCCTAACGTATAATGCAATTTTATTCATAAAAACAATTTGAAATTTTTAAAATTCTAAAATTTGAAAATAATATTCTTAAAATCAAGGATTCTAATCGAATCGATTAACTATAGTCTCAAATTACACAGCACGGGCACAAGGATTCGAACCCTGATCAAAGGTTTTGGAGACCTCTATTCTACCATTGAACTATGCCCGTAAACTAAATTAGCTAATTAGCAAATTTGCTAATTAGCTAATTTAGTTTCAAAGATATGACATCTTATTTTATAATTTCAGTAACCTGTCCAGCTCCCACTGTACGACCACCTTCACGAATTGCAAATTTCAATCCTTTCTCCATTGCAATTGGTTGAATGAGTTTTACAGAAAGCGAAGTATTATCTCCCGGCATTACCATTTCAGTTCCTTCTGGCAAAGTTACTTCACCGGTTACGTCAGTAGTACGGAAATAAAACTGAGGACGGTACTTATTAAAGAATGGAGTATGACGTCCACCTTCTTCTTTGCTCAATACATAAACTTCGCCTTTGAATTCTGTATGCGGAGTAATAGTACCTGGTTTGCAAAGTACCATTCCACGACGGATCTGAGTTTTTTCAATTCCGCGAAGTAATAATCCAGCATTATCACCAGCTTCTCCCTGATCAAGTAATTTCTTGAACATTTCAACACCTGTAACAGTTGATGTCAACGGTTTTTCCATCAAACCAACTATTTCAATTCCTTCGCCAACTTTGATACGTCCTCTTTCTATACGACCTGTAGCAACTGTGCCACGGCCAGTGATTGAGAATACATCTTCCACAGACATAAGGAATGGTTGGTCAACGGGACGAGGAGGTAATGGAATGTAAGTATCAACAGCATCCATTAAATCGTCAATCGCCTTCACCCACTTAGCATCCCCGGCTAAAGCGCCTGTAGCTGAACCTTGTATAATCGGTGTGTTATCACCATCAAAACCGTAAGAAGTTAACAATTCACGAATTTCCATTTCCACTAATTCTAACAACTCAGGATCGTCAACCAAATCAACTTTGTTCATAAATACTACGATACGGGGAACACCTACCTGGCGGGCAAGAAGAA
>Ga0207933_1000663_pt1 | contig 31301 bp, 20 predicted proteins | sample NGESurdeep092012_4_FD_184488 | JGI IMG/M metagenome (GOLD analysis project Ga0207933, IMG submission 184488) | Arctic peat soil microbial communities from Barrow, Alaska - NGEE Surface sample F53-3 deep-092012 (SPAdes) | ecosystem: Environmental > Terrestrial > Soil > Wetlands > Peat ... | reverse complement strand
TGACAACTCCTAAAGCACCCACAAAGGCACTTCTCGAGACCTGTTGGGTTTTCTTAGTCGAGCGTCGACCCATAAATAGAGTCCTCGCGGACATTAGGCAAACATGAAGAAGAGTACTGCGAGGAATGCAACAGAGACGAGGAATACTGCAAGTGTAATCACAATGAGACGCGAGCCTGAACGCTGGTACTTGCGTGCGTAGAAGTTCATATCAGTACGGCTCGCAGAAGTCATTCCCATATCACGCAACTTTCTGCGGATGTAGAGCTTCACGGCAACATAGAGCGCCAGAACAATACCGATGATAATGCCTAAGAATATAGCGATTGGTTTGAGTGGAAGTACCCAGAATGATGTCGAGCCGGAAATCGTTTTCTTTTCGGTATCACCATACGAGAAGCTACCAACTGCTTCATAACGGCCGACAGCAAATGAGTCTGAGTTCCAGGTCGTTGCGTAGATGCGTTCACTACCTGGAAATACTGGCGCTGCACTATCATTGACCTCGACGTTGGCAACGTTTCTTCCAAACATATCCGTAATCGAAATAACGCCATGTGGACGTACAAGTACGTTGCCGAGGTTTTCAATCTTTGTATTGAAATCTACATTCGCAACTCCATAAACAACTTTGCCGGTAGAAAATTCCCGGAGCTTTGCGTCATTGGTGATATTGCCTGCAATGGTGAGACTAATGATTGAGCCGACGTTAAATCCGACTCCTGATCCATTGGCACCTGGCTGATTTGCCTTATCAGAAAGAAAGACTGCACCGAAGTGAGCACCAGGGGAAGCTCCATTTGGTACATGGGCGGTAAGTGCCACCGTCGTACTCTCGCCTGCCTTGAGAGTGATTGATGCACTTGGAAGCTCTACCCAACTGCTGAGCTCGTAGCCGGTAGCAACACCCTGTGGTGCAAAGATCGGTAGTCCATTATCATCGAGCCCCTGGATGTCTTGGGTACTCAAATAGAACGTTCGGTCATCTGCGCCGATATTGGTGATAGCGAGACTGAAGCGGTATGAATCGCCTGGTTTTACGTTATCTTCAACGATTGCGGGCTTGATATTGAGCCCTTCTGAAGCCTGTGCGAAAGCAGTGCCAGCACCGGCAAAAGTCATGAGCAATAGCCCTGCCCCGATGAGAATTGCTTTCCGAAGAGTTTCTTTCATAAACGGGGTATTTCTTTGGATTTTGTTATGTGAGCACTGTATCACAAGTATTTTTTTGCGAAACACCTTGACCTAGTACCGAGCAGGAGGGGTAATCTACCCCGATTGCACAACACTTAGAAGGTCGGTGTCGCAACGTAGGTAAGAGTGTTCGTGTAATCGTTACCTGCAGGCTGCAAGTCGGTGATTTGGATTCTAAACGCTACCTTTGCAGTTCCTTTGTTTTGCGTAGTGCCATCAGCTGGACCAGTGTGCGAGAAGACGACACGAGGCTGATCGATATTTCCCGCCCACTTCGTACCACCGCCAAATTCGTTGACGCCGGTACTATTTTCATCGGTGTCGTCGCTCGTGACGCCAAAGTGCGAGTACGTATTATATTGATCAAGTATTGCTGTCGGCGCAGTCCATAAGATTGGAGTAGAAGTCGTAGCACCATTACTGAAGAGGTTGATGATAGCCCCTGCTCCTGAAGTCGGCGGCTGGTTCTCTTGTACTGTCACTGCGAAGCCGTTGCGGGCATTGGTAGTTACATTAAGCTGCTGCCCGAGTATTACTGATCCAGTACTTGAAGCCAGAGTCCCGAATGGAAGTGTAGTAGCGGTTGAGCTCGCAGTGGTGGTCGCATTACCGCCAATACCAGTCGTTGTAGCAAGACCTGTTACCGTAAAGGTGAATGATGTGTTGATAGCAGCGGTCAGAACTACATTAGGGAGAATAGCAACACGCGTCTCGCCTGAATTATCCTGAGTACCACCGATAGTGATGCGGTATGAGGTGGTTGCAGCTGGGTTCGTCCACAAGCGGGTTGTAGAACCAACAACAACAGTAATCGTGTGCCCGGCTGGGATTGAAGTCGATGGACAGAGCGTGAGCGTAAGATTCTCGTTGGTACCATTGTTGTAATTACCTTGCGCGGTGAAATCATTGGTGCCACAGACGTTGCCAGGAGCGTAAGTAATGGCTGTTCCATTGTCCAAAAGGAAGATATCTGATGAGGTAGCACCTGAGAATGCCTCAGTAAAGGCACTTCCCACAGGATCAAGGCCTATGACGATGGTCTGGCCTGCGATGGTCGAAGTAGCGTTGGTATATACGACAGTGTGCTTTGAAAGTGAGCTATTGTTGGAATTGGAGAGCGTGTCACTCTGATTTGAGAGACTGGCAGCTTTTACGTGATTGAGGAACAAGGGAGCACCAGTGGCCCAGAGGATGAGTGCGGTGGCGAGCACCAACGCTATCTGAGCAGATATGTTTCGGAAAAAAGGAACCTCGCGAGTCTCAAATATCTTCATATCAATGATTTTCTAAGAGCTAATGGTGCTGTTAAGTACTAAATATTAATCCCTTGTATTAATGCAACGTATTATAGTCGACTTACGGCACACATTTCACCACAAATCCAAGGGTCTGTGGATAACCTGTGAAAAGAGGTCGAACAACAAGTGCATAAGTGACTCTCAAATATATCCATATCACTTCGCAGTAGTTTCATTTTGGGTTGAAATATCATGTATTTGGTATGCTCGCTGTGCCTGGAGCACGCCGGCAAAATAACGGAAACCAATAATCCCACCGACGATAAGAATCACCATAAACACAACAAACAAGCGATATTTGCTGATGAATTGTATGAATGAGAGTTCAGATGTTGCAGTGCTCACATAATTTCTATTGCTCGAAACATCTGCCGCGGACTTTTCTTGCTTGCGCGAGGTAACACTTCTCAGGTCGATGACTCCCTCTCGTAATGGCTCAATTAAGGTCTCTATGACAGGAGGTCGTGGAGCAGGCGTGGTTGATGTCGGAATGGGACCATATCGCATTTGTTCGAGCATAAGCGCTCGCTTGATGTAGCGGCGAATCAGCCACGTGATGAGCAGTAGAAATGCGAGAATACTAGCGAGACCGATTGAGACCGGAACGACAGGAACCACCCAAAAGTACGTTGTCGCAGATACGCTTTTCTTGCCTTCTTCGCCATAATTGAGCGTTACGACGGCACTATATGGCCCAATATCAAAGAGTGACTGCTCGCCAGACCAGGAAAAATTGAACCGTCGGATACTTTGGGGAAGAACATTGCCAAAATTCGCATCTTGGTCGTTTATCAAGACTTGCCCACGCTCTTTACCCCACATATTGTAGATAACAATGCTCCCCGCCGGCTTCACGTGCGTGTTGCCCGTGTTTTCGAAACGAAGCGTGAAATCTACGTTGGGATCCTGATAGAGCGTATTGGTGGTAGTGAATTCACGGATGCGACCGCTTTCTGTCGCATCGCCTTTTATCCGCACAAAGATGAGTGATGAGACGTAGCTTGAAATTCTCATCAAATTGCCCGGCTGGTTGAACGATCCTGGCTGCGTGCCCACGAGAATGGCCGCGTAGTGTCCGCCGGGCTCGGCGTTTGCCGGAATGTTCACCGTAAAGGGTACATCGGCGCTTGCGCCTGCGGCGATATCTATCGGGAAATTAGACATTTGTATCCAACGCGCCAGCGCGAAGGATTGAAACGTCGGATCTTGCGGCTCGTTGACCAGTGGAATGAACTTGCTTCGTCCATCTTCTCCACTGGCCTGCATATCGACGAGTTGCGTGTAGTATGTGACATCGTAATCGTTGTTGTTCACAATCTTAAGAGAGCTCGACCATGACTCCCCCGGGCCGATGGAGAGTTGTATCAAGGGAGGGGTCACGGTTACCGAGAGTGACGTGTCGTCCGCATGAACACGTGGAGCATACAACAAAATAATTACCGCGCATGCGATGAATACTATTGTTGTAGACAGTGTTTTCTTGGCGATGCTCATACGTTTTTCTTGAGATTAATGATGTGATCTTGCGTGGTGACGGGAGCGGCGGCGTGACGCTTCATCTGGCTCAAGTCAATGGTGCCGCCGTCACTACGCGCAATAGGCGCCACAATGGAATCTTTATGCGTATGGTGTTCCTCTTGCGCGCGCTCCACCCTCTCCGGCACCGAGACAAACCCTTGTCGTTTGAATGCGGTAAATGCTTCGCGCTTCTCTACGACCTGTGCTTGGACATGTGCCGCGACTTCGCGCACCGGAATGTTCGGTATCGCCGGAAGCGGTACCACAGATACAGGCTCTTCCACCATTTGTGCATACACTTCAGGCTTAAGCGCCCCCGCTGCTGCGAGCTTGTGCAAGTGATGCGTCTCAAGCCATCGATGGAAATAGAGGCCGAGGAGCACAATCGCCACAAGACTCACCGCAAAGAGTTCGAGTATCTGCTTCCACGGCACAATCCAGAAAAAGACCGTGTCCTGTACACTCGCCGTCTGACTCGCACCGTATTTGACCGTGAGGAGCGCTTTGAATTTGCCAAAGCCATTAGCTGCACTCCACACCGAGGCGAGCTGGGAGAGTTGATTGGGCGAGATGGTCTTCCCTTCTTTGTTGACGTCGACGGATGCTACCTCTTCTCCATTACGGTCATAAATGCTGATTTCCCCCGTAGGGTTGAGATCTTGATTGCCGATGTTTTGTAGTTGGTATTTGAAGAGCACGTCGTCGCCACTAAAGACGATGTTGTCGGAGGTGAACTTCGCCAATTGCATTTCTTCTTTGATATCCGCCTGCACCTCGAGATTGACGGTGACGGTCGCAAGTGGCGCCATCGCCTCCGCTTCATCGCGTGTATCACCTTCACCGAAGGTAATTGCGCTATGGTAGGTATTCACCACCGCGTTTTCGTTTATTGTAATCACAAACGGCACTTCTCGCTGCTCGCCGGGCCCGAGTGTAACGACCCCACGAGAAAGCTCTATCCAATTGGAAAGTGAATCAGAAAGACCGGTGGAGCTCTGCGCATAGGTAAAGGTCTGTGATCCTGATTCAACATTGATGTCGTCGACCGATGGGTACAGTGTGATTTGATGATCGCTTGTATTGGTGATGACGATAGACTCCTTGATGATGTCGCGCGCCTTACCTTTGAGATCAATCACGGCCGGAGTCACCGCAATATCGCTCGAGGTACTCGCCTGTGCGACAAACGGCAACGCCACACACATCAGAGAGAGAATCACCAGAGAGGAGTTGCGGAAGTGGTGTCGAGCGGAAGACATGTGAGTTGATAGTGCTAGCATACCAGTTTTCATACCAGAGAAATTATTCATAGTTTAGAATGTGGGGACGACGATATAGACGACGCCACTGGTGTAGGAGCCGGAATCTTGTGTGGCATTGACCTTCACTCGATAGACCATGTCGGTGTTGCGACTCGTGGCGGGCCCCACACTGTATGCGACCTCATCGGGGTTGGTGGAAAATTGTGCGTAGGTGTCATCTGCGGCAAAGCGCGTTGAGCCGCCAGCGAGTGTGCTTTCGGTGGTGTGATATCCATAGCAGCTCGTCGTTGTCGCCGAGCATCCGGTACTCCATGAAATCGGGCTCTGGTTGGTACCCGTGATGGGAGTAATTGCATCGGCAGATTCATTCACAAATCCCTGTTGCTGATACGCATAAATCTCATAGCCTTGTGAAGCATTCGTGGTGACGGTGAGTCTCTGTGCGCCCGCCAAATCACTATTAATCGGGAGCGTGCCAAACGGCACGAGCGTTGAATTGGTAGTGACTGCAGTCGTGACTCCCGCAGTCACCGTTGAGGTCGCAAGTCCGCCGATGCTAAAGGTGAGCGTGCCGCCACCAGTCGAAAGACTTGGGTATGTGGACGATGCATTAAGCGGCACGGGAATGCCCGCGGCGTTATTGACCGGACGGAAGAAATACACGGTGTTTACATTGGCAGCCGTTCCTTCCACGAGCGTAAATTCATATTCAGTGACGGTGTTGGGTGATTGGGTAAATGCTGAAGTAGTTGTTCCCGATTCATTGTGCGTACCGCATCCGATTCCAACTGATCCACTACACACATCAGCATCCGAGAGTACTTTGGTCGTAATCACTCCGTTATCTATTCCCGCACCATTGGCATAGCACCATGAAGAGGCTCCGGTGCACGAAGTAATCTCATCGAGAGCAACCGCTCCGCTTGAAAAGTCCGACGACGTCGAATACTGGAGTGCAAACTTCACATTATTGGCCCCGATGCCGCCAGTCTCGGCAATTGAGATACGGAGCTTTACGATATTTCCGCCGCCGACTGCCGATGGTGCGACGTTTTCTGATGCAAGAGCCGCGGTCGGAGTCTCGTTGGTCTCGTCGTCATACCATCTCCAATTCTGCGACTTGGGAGCAAAGGTATCGTAATACATCGCACCGGCATCAACGACGAAATTCGTACTGGTACTCTCCCCTGTTGCAGTTTGCCCGCCGGTCGAGACTGAAGAAAAGCTCGTCGATGTCCCCTGTCCACCAAAGGTGCCATCCATTTCATTATTAGTACTGAAACTCGCACTCGTCGCGTCGGAGGCAAAGACAGGTGCACTCATACTCCACGAAAACGCGAGCGCGATGAATATCGCGAGCGTCTTTTTGTATGGAGTAATGATGTGCATAGAGATTTATTCGGAGGTTTATTTTTTGTCGACCACGATTGGTCCATCGGTGATGACTTTATTCTGTGTCGGGCTATAGAGAATCGCGCGTTGTGCCTTGGGATACATGAGGACCTTGTCGCCGATGGATGCATGTGCGAAGAACGCTTGACCGCTCAGTGCATTGAGGTCGGTCACTGTGGCGATGGTCGGCGTCTCATCTTGTGGCAACAAGATGAGCGCTCCGACGCGTGCGACGAGGTTGTCGACATCTGCCTGGGTCACATGCGAGGGGTCCGCAGGTGTCTGATTGCTGATAAATGTCGCCAACGATCCCGCAATGATAGCGAGAACTACGCAGGCGATGATTATCTTTACGAAGCCGGGGAGATTTTTAAGTGCGGCTAGGTTAGCATTTCTTTTTTGTACACGTTGGACGCTTGCTGGATGTTCCGCTCGCTGCGGCATTTCAGTAAGTGGACGCTCCGCTGGCCTCGGCATTCTCAAGGGTGAAGATGTGGCGCTAGGCTTCGCCACATTAACAGGCTTGTGCGTATTGGCTGGCTTTCGCAAAGAAATGATAAGCGGGTCTTCGTTCATAATTATTTCTGCGACGCTTGAATAGTCTGCACCACGCGCGAGGTGTCTTTCATGTTTTCCCAGAAGAGCATGCTTGTCTTTGGAATATTAATGACGTCTTCCGGCCCGTGGAGTTCGCCACCGAGCTTGATGAGATTGAGTGTGGTTGCTTGTTCCAAATCAGACGCGGTGCGCAGGTAATACACATCGGTGAGCGTCACGTAGGATGAACTCACGTCGGTCAATTTCCCGAAGTACACTTGATTGTTGTTGAGAAAGACCGCCTGCCACTTGGCACTCGGCACCGCAGGAAGGTGTGAATCACCGTTGACGTTAAAGACATTAAACGCGAGGAAAATCGCAATGAGTCCCACCACCCAAAACAGCACACTTTTAATTCCGTATTCTAAGAGATAATCAGTCATATATTATTACGGGTTAACCTTTAAGTTGTAGACTTGGGTATCTGTAATGCCGTTTGCATCAGTTGCTCGGATAGTCACGCTCACCGTACCTGCGACAGTTGGAGTACCTGAGATAGCGCCGGAAGAACTTAATGATAGTCCTGTAGGTAATGCGCCTCCCGTAACAGTCCATGAGTACGGAGCAGTACCACTATTGGCTGCCATCGTCTTTGAATACGCGTTGCCGACTTTTCCATTCGGAAGTGCCACGGTTGTAATAGTTGTTTGCGTTATTGTTGCGGTATAGGTAGCGGTATCTGTTTGGCCATTTGCATCACTCACCTGTACGGTAAAGGTAAATGGACCTGCTGAGGTTGGCGTTCCGGTAATTGATCCATTGATACTCAACGATAGACCTGGAGCCAAACTCCCACTAATGACTGACCAGGTGTATGGAGTCACCCCACCAGATGCCACAAGATTTTTGGAATATGGAGCTCCTGCAACACCGTTCGATACATTGTTGGTGGTAATTGCAGGTGCGGTAATCTTGAGCGTATAGGCATTGCTATCTGTTTGCGAATTAGCATCCGTAGCCTGAATGGTTACATTGAATGTACCGGAGACCGTCGGAGTACCTGAAATGATGCCCGCTGCAGAATCGAGTGAAAGACCATCGGGTAGCGCACCCGCTATTACGGACCACGTATATGGAGCAGTACCTCCACTAGTCGCTAACGTCTTTGAATATGGATTTCCCAACTTTCCATTGGCCAGTGTATTGGTAGTGATATGGAATGCATTGATTGTTAGGTTGTAACTTTTTGTGACGATTTGCCCAAAAGCATCGGTAATCTGCAATGCAAAACTAAATACTCCGGCAGCCGTTGGCGTACCAGATATCACACCCGTTGATGAATTTAACGAGAGGCCGTCGGGTAGACTTCCGCTGGCAATCGACCACGTGTATGGCTTTGTCCCACCAGTAGCAGCGATTGTCTTCGAATATGCGATGGCAACTTTTCCTGCTACGAGGGTGTTGGTTGTAATGGTAAGAGGATTTGCAACAATAATTGTCAGGCCCTGAGAACTAGTCGCCCCGTTTGAATCAGTAACTTTCATGACGAGGTTACTCGTGCCGTTAACCGTCGGTGTACCAGAGATGATACCAGTAGATGCATTCAGTGTGAGACCTGTAGGAAGGATACCGCTGATGGCACTCCAAATAAGTGGCTGTGTACCACCGATAGCTTGAATTTGTATTGAATATGCAGAGCCATTTACACCTTCGGGTATGGAGGTTGCGGTAATGGATGGTGCGGGATTAACCAGAATACTTAATGTCCCTGTTGCAGCTTGAGAATTATTGTCGGTAACCTGTAACATAAAGTTAAAAGTACCTGACATCACTGCAGTACCTGCTATCGTACCGGCAGAAGCATTCAGACTAAATCCGCTTGGTAAACTACCGCTACCAATTGACCAAGCGACTGGAACAATTGAATTTATAAGTCCAATTGTCTTTAGATATGGGATTCCCATGGTTGCCTGCGGAAGAGATGTTGTCGTAATAGTAAGTAGGCTAGATGTTTGAATAAAAAGCGTCTTTGAATCGGTTTGACCCAATGCATCTTGCACTTGTACTGTGAGAGTTGAAGAGGCAACAGTGACAGGCGTACCGGATATGGCACCGGTTGAGGAGTCGAGTGAGAGCCCAGTTGGTAAGCTACCGCTTATAATGCTCCAAGTGTATGGGCCAGCGGGTACACTGGGCCTAGAAGCACTTGAGCTTAGGGAGTATTCGAGCGCTTCTGAATAAGGGAGTCCAACAACTCCCGGTGGAAGTACTGAGTTGTTAGTAATACTTGGCACTGAAGCTATTGAGAAGAGCACAGTGCTTTCAGAACCCGTACCCTCAAGAAAGAGGTCTCCTCCAGAGTTACATTGAAGGCCAACGACCCTCCAATTACCCGGCTGCAGCGCAAATGTGAAGGAGTCATCAAATACTTCATTTTGGGAATGATTTATATGAGCTGACGAATAGAGATCACCATCACCACTAGTTCCACCAACAAAAAGGTAGTAAGACGTTGAAGTGTTGCTATCACCCGTATTCGGACAAACATCTGCTCCGAAGGTTCCATGGATGTGGACAGTTATAGGATCTGCGATTAAACCACTCTCTGACGACGTACGGGAGTAGGTCAGTGTTGGAGAAACAATCCAAGTAAACGTCGTCGTAGCTACTTGTCCGATTGCATCTTGTACTTGCAAAGAAACATCGTAGGAATTTCTGAGTGGTAGATTAGGGTTATGATCATTAGGATCCAATTGAGGAATTCCTGAGATAATCCCGGTAAGCGGATTTAGAGAAACTCCAATAGGTAAACCACTTACGCTCCACAGATAAGGGGCTACCCCTCCAGTAACTTGTAAGGTTTGAGAAACTGGTTGACCAAGGACGGCCGACGGTAGCGAAGTGCTGATAATGCTAAGTGATGCTGTTTGCGCGAGGGCGACTGCAGTTGGGAAAAAGATAAAAAGCAGTGACAAAAACGTGAGAGTGAGATTGATTCTATTTTTATACATAAAATTAATTGTATCAAATTAAGAATAAGAGATGCTTCAATAATTGCTAAGGATTTTTATTAATTTGTATTTCAGTTAAGCTGGTAATCGGTTGCCAGGGACTTTTTTCCCCCTCTTGTCCGACCATGAGGTAGTAAGTGCCGTTGGTGAGATTATCTGGCAAGTCGGAAATCGCATATGTATACGTGCCGCCCACACATGGATATGCACGGTTCACCAAGTACGAACTCGGGTCGTCGGCGTAATCGGTTTTGTTTTTGAATAGTAGTACGACGTAGTAGACGTCGGTGCACGTCCCCGAGACGGACACCTCGCCAGTAGTGTTGTCGACGGTAGGCGTGAGTGTCGCGAGTACTGATTGCTCTTGTACGACGTTGCCGTCGGAGTCTTTTATTTGAAGCTTGGTTGGAATCGTGGTGCCAGTAATGGCAAACGCGTATTGCGGCTTGGGTGCGAGCTCCGCGATGGGCACACTGATAGGCGCTATTGCAGCAACGGGCTGTGGGTCGGTTGGAACAGTCGGGTCAACGGGAGGTGGAGTTGTCGTATCAATACTCTGGCCCACAACATCGGTCGTGGCAGTCGACGTACTGTCGACAAGCGGTGTCGATGATGCAGTATCCCCTGTCACAGGAAGCGAGGTATCAGTCGTAGTACTGTCTGTTGAAGTTGCAGTCGAGCTTGCAGTAGTGACCGGAATTACCGATGCATCGGGCACACTCGAAGATGCACTCTGCGGATCGGTCGTATCTTCAAGCGTCGTACCGGAAACTGTCGTCTGGACGCCCGTTGTATCTTGCACCACGGGAGCTGCAGGAGGAGTTTGCGTTGTGTCCGTACTTGCTGTTGTCGGATCTGTAGGTGGTGGAGTGGTTGTAGATGGGTCGGGAGTCGGTGCCGGAGTCGTCGCAGCAGGAGTACTCGTATCTCCCCCGCTTGAAGCAGTCGATGTATCAGTCTGTGCAAATGATACCTGCACGAGAGAGAACGAAAGGACGACGGTGAGTGCGATTATTTTTTTAATTATGCTTTTCATATTTTTAATTTTAACCTATTAAATAACTATTAATTGTCAGACTCGAGATAAACAGCAGAGAAATCGAAAGCGACGTTAGCAGTGGTAGCGTTGTTAGTCATCCACTCCACAGATGTCAGATATGTTGAATTCGAAGGAATATTTGTAGTAAGTGTCGAACTAGACATCTGGGCACCAGTTGAGAGGTCAGTGATTCTATAATGAATCGCGGAGTCATTCGGTGCGGCAAACATAATGAGCTCGAATAAATCAGTCGTATTGATCGGGAAGCTCGCCCCTAGATCGAGTGACGTCGGCACGGTACCCGTAATATTTTGTACGAATTTCCAATTTCCAGTGTTTGCATTGAATGCCATGCCAACCTTGCCAGGTGTGGTGCTTGTTGTTGGATCGACGTTGGTCGGAGCGGTGGTAACATCGGAGAGTCCGAAGAAGCCACGGTTTCCTGTCGCTAACGTAGTGAGTCCAAATCGCGCGGTATAAAAGAACCCTCCAATTCCAGCAGCGCTACCTCTTACTACAAGTGCGGTAGTTGAACGTGAAGATGCTACGGTGCCGGCAGTTGTAACGCTCGTAGTTATAGTTGTTCGACGCACCGATTGCTTAAGCGTTGCTGTCGAGAGCGCAGCTGCTGTAAGTGTGGCGGTATTGTTCGCAATCGTTGCTCCATCTGCCGTGAGAGCGGCACCCGCTGATGAAATTAATACTATCTTGTTAAAACCAAGGTTTGCCTGGAATGGTGTATCTACACCAGCCGGCCCGACCCACTTTGGCAACATACGTCCGGCAATTTCTTTTGCATAGATATCAAGTTGACCCGCAGGAGGTGTAACTGGGTCACTCGTCGATGCCATCTCAAGTACGCCGTTACTGCTCACGTCAAACATCGCGATACCAGTGCTCGAGGCAACAGTAAAGAGATCAGCCGTCTGCCCTGCCGTACCCTTGATGGTCGCCATGTTGTTGAGAATACTCCACGAGAAGTTGTCGGTGGCGGTGAACGAGCCGTCGGAGTTTTTGAATTGCACATCGCCCGTCGAGCTTGCTGCTTGTCCGCCACAGGTACGCCAAGCTGCGTTCCCATAACAGCGAAAAAATCCGCTATTGCTATTATAGTACTGAGCTCCGTTAGGGATTACCCCTGTCGGATCATTCCCATTTCCAGTGTCAAGAACAGCAAGTATTGGATTGGCAATACCTGCGCCACTTCCAATTTGGACCCTGTTGTTGATGGTATCTATCGCGAGCACTTGAGGTGTCGAGGTGCTTCCAATGGTGAGGCCTGCGGTCGAAGAGAAGTTGGATTTGAGGACGAGTGCTTGTGTGGTCGAGGTCGACTGAATAGTCTGTGCGTATTGAAGCGTGGACTCGAGAAGGCTCGTCGAGGCGTTGCCGAATTGCTGGAGCCCGGTCCAGATGTTGGCAGCAGCGAGGTTGAGTGCGATGGTATTGCTTGTGTAAGTGAGTGTGCCGTTAAGGAGTGCCTTTTGCAGACCGCCAGTCGCATTGGTCGAGACGAGCCCGCTCGTGATACTCGAGACAGCCAAGTTGGTCGTCGTTGCCGCGCTCAATGTTGTCGCACCTGAGACTATGAGGGCAGTCGTCGACGCGGTACCGGTCACGGTGAGGTTGGTGCCGGTCGCGTTGGCGAGCGTGGTGTTGCCGGTCACCGTGACGCCAGCGAGATTGGTACTGCCCGAGACTGTAAGCTGAGTCGAGGATGCTTGAGTGGAGTTGAATTGTCCGGTAAAAGTTGATGATGCTTGAGAGACGAGTCCCGACTGAAAGATTTGTAGTGCGCTCCAAGAGTTGGCGGTGCCGAGGACACCACTGCCTCCGGTAACGAGACAGGTGCCATTCACAGAGAAACATCCAGTCGCGATATTGATGCCGTTGCCTGCAGTTGTCGTTGCACTTCCAATTGTGAGCGAGCCTACGGCTGCCGTCTGTGAGGAGAGATTGGTGCTTGAAGCGGTCGTTGCAAAGGAAGTGGTGGATGTTGCATTGACGAATGTCGTCGCTCCCGTAAATGTACTGGTACCAGAGAAAGTATTGCTGCCGCTAAATGTGTTGTTGTTAGCAAGGAGTGTGGTGGAACCGACGGTGATGGAAGAGCCTGCGGTAAAAGGATTGCCGTTGATGGTGCCGAGGGAGCCATTCAACAGGTAGGTGCCGATGGTGGTGGTGGCAGAGAGTTTGCCTGTCGCATCAAGTGAGAGGAGCGAACCAATAGGAAGTGCAGTGAACCACGCACTGCCGGCATTAGTGAGCTGTGTGGTTGATGCCTGAGTGGCGGTGAGTTGACCAGAGACCGTAGAAGACGCCTGGGAGACGAAGCCGCCGGTGAGTGTCGTGAGGCCAGTGATTCCTACAGTCGAAGAAAATGTCGATGCTCCAGTATGCCCAGAAGTACCGTTCACTTGCAGATTCCCTGTCGTCGTGAAGTTGCCGACGACCGTTGAAGAACTGTTGGCAATGTATCCGGCGGTCAACGTTTGCAACTGCGAGAATGTATTAGCAGTCGTCGTCGAGAATGCAGAAGTGAAGCTGCCCGTTACAGAATTGTATGAAAGTGGGAATGTTGCCGAGAGTGAAGATGAGGAAATTTTGTTGTTGAAATTGGTCCAGTCAGTGGAGGCGAGGAAGCCATTGGCAGTGCTGCTTGCCTGAGCGACTTGAAGTGTAAGCCCTGCACCGAGCACTGCTCCCGTGCCTCCGGTAACCGTGATGATAGAAGATCCTGTCTCTGTAACGTTGCCACGCGTGGTGGTAGCAACGGCTCCAGCGCCATTGCCCAAGACGACGGTGTTGGCGACGATGTTGTTCCAGCCCGTGCCGCCGTTGGCGACCTGAAGGATGCCGACGACGTCACTAGTAAGACTGACCGCTGCAGAAGTGACAACACCCAAGACTGACTTCAAGATGCCAGAGACCGAGCCGAAGGTGAGGCCGGAAGAGACGACCAGATTGGAGGTGGAGGCTGTGCCCGTTACCGCAAGTGTCGTTGAGGTCGCATTCGTTGCTGTCACGGTACCGAGCGAACTATTACCCGTAACGTTCGCACTCGAAGCGCTGACTGCCGCAAGGTTGGTACTACCAGAGACCGTGAGTTGCGTCGTTGATGCCTGAGTGGCATTAAATTGTCCCGACACTGTAGAGGACGCTTGAGAAATGTAGCCGCCGGTGAGCGTCGTAAGCCCGGTGATGCCGACGGTGGAAGAGAAGGTCGAGGCACCAGTATGTCCTGAAGTACCATTCACCTGCAAATTGCCCGTCGTCGTGAAGTTACCAACGACCGTTGACGAACTGTTGGCGATATATCCCGAGGTCAGTGTCTGTAGCTGCGTCCATGTGTTGGCAGAAGCGAGAAGTGAAGACGGAGTCGCAAGACATGTCCCTCCGATGGAGAAACATCCCGTCGCAATGTTGATGCCAGAAGCGTATGTGGAAGTGGCAGCACCCAGTACGCTCAAATCTTGTGTGGAAATCCCGCCGGCAAAAGTGGACGTCGCATTGGCCTCACCGCGAATGGTCGTTGTTGCAGTGCGTCCGACGGTGAAGTAATCAAGTGCTGAGACTGCAGTGGAAGATGCGCCAGCTTGGAAAAGCTGCAGGCTCGACCACGTGTTGGAGGATCCGAGGTTGAGCCCGAGCGTGTTGGTCGAGTATGTGAGCGTGCCGTTAAGGAGTGCTTTCTGGATGCCGCCGGTTGCGTTGGTCGACACGAGTCCGTTGAGGACGCTCGTCACCGCGAAGTTGCTGGTTGTCGCTTGTGAAAGTACCGCGGTGTTTGCGTTCAATTGTCCGGTAATAGTGGAGGACGCTTGAGAGACGAAACCACCGGTAAGTGTCGTAAGCCCCGTGATGCCAACGGCCGAAGCGAAGGTTGATGTGCCGGTGTGATTTGAAATACCGTTGACCTGAAGATTGTTGACCTGCACGTGGCCCGAGAACGTGGAGGTTGAATTGGCACCAAGTACATTGAGAAATCCATAGAATGTCGAAGTGGCATTGGCACCGGCCACGAGGTTGAGTGCGTTGTTCACTGAAAAAATCGATCCCGGAGTCGTTGTAGAAATTCCCACATTGTTTGATCCATCAATAAAGAGTGCAGATGTCCCTGAGACGATGGTGCCGTTACTATTGTAGTACGCGACTTGGCCTGTGGTGCCAGTGTTGACCGTACCGTTGCCAAGCGAAACGTTACTCGCAGTGTATTCATAGATGGTGTATCCGCCCGCACCTCCGGCGCCTCCTGCTGCACCGCCCGTTGCAGCAACGCCTCCATTACCACCGCTACCCACACCGACCGTTACTGAGGTCGTACCGTTGAGAGCTGTGACTGAAAATACCTTTTGCGCGTATCCGCCTCCGCCACCGCCCGGACCGCAGCGACCAGCTGTCGTACAACTATCTCCCGCGCCACCGCCGCCGAATGGCTGACCAGGACTACCTGCAGTAATAGCCGTTTGAATTGTACTCGTCGCTCCCGCTCCGCCGCGTGGAGATGAGCCTCCCGCACCGGAGTTGAAGTTACTCACCTGCACATCCGTGGCGCCACCTCCGCCTCCACGCAAGTTCAAGTCGCCGCCGACACCTGTACCACCTGCACCTCCGCTCGACTGCGCACCCGCAGCTCCAACGCCACCGGTGCCGCCCGTTGCAGAAAAGAGTCCACTGAAGTTGGTGGTGCCTCCCGTGCCGCCGGTCGTTGGTGCTGCAGAGCCAGAACTCCCGCCACCACCGCCACCGCCCCAGAGTTCAACGACTGCATAGACGAGGTTGGTTGGTACAGACCACGTCGTTGTCGAGTTGCCAGTGCGCACTGCCGAGAGCACGACGTTTGTTCCCCCACTTCCGACACAGGTGCCGTTGACCGAGAAGCAGCCAGCAGCAAGATTGATGCCGTTTGCATGCGTACTCGTCGCCGACCCGGTCACATTAATATTTTGTACATTGATACCTCCCGTGAATGTCGAAGTGGAATTGGTACCTGTCACATTGATGAGACCTTGTATCGTTGAAGTACCGGTTAGATTTCCCTGAATGGTCGTCGTTGTCGTGCGGCCGACAGTGATGTAATCGAGTGCGGAGAATGCTGTTGATGATGCGGACAAAAATTGCTGCAGTCCAGTCCACACATTTGCGGTATATGTTTTTGGAATTGTTGAAGACGAGTTGATGTACGTATCGACGAGCGAGTTGCTGTAGTATTTATTGATGAGTCCCTGTGGGAGTGCATCGGTCGTCGTTCCCGCAATCACCGAGGCTACGCGGTTGGGGGTGTAATACAGATTGCTGCCTTCGGCGAGTGCAGAGGTGGTCGTTGCATACCAGCTCGTGAGGGAGAATTTTGCATCGAGTGCATTTTGTAAATCAGTCTGGCTGGAGAGCGAGCCCGTGATGTTCCCCCAGGCGGCACTCGTGATACCGAGCGATGAGGTCGCGACGAGATCATATCCGCCAACGGCATTACCGAGCAAAAGTTTTCCATAACCCGGCGTAGTCGAAGTCCCCGTGCCGCCATTGGTGACCGACAAAATTCCTGTGATGTCGCTTGTGAGATTTACTGCAGCAGAAGAGATTACGCCGGAGATAGATTTGAGAATGCCGGAAAGCGAACCGAAGGTGAAGCCGGAGGAAACGGTGAGATTTGAGGTGGATGCACTGCCGGTCACCGCGAGATTGGTTGAGGTGGCATTGGCAAGTGTGGTGTTGCTCGAGACCACGAGTGCATAGGTACTCGAAGCAAGCGAGACTGCACCGGTCGAGGTCGCAAGCGACCAGTATCCCGACGAACCGCCGCCCGAGCCACCATAGCTCGTGAGTGCGACGGACGCATCGACGTACTTCGGCATCACCAAAACCGTAATCGTCCCATTGCCCGCACCACTATATGATTGCAATGCTTGTCCAAGTGCATAGCCCGAAGTCGTGAGCTTCACGCCAACTCCCGGCGCGCTTCCGGCCGTGATGAGATCGCCTGCATTGATGTTTCCATTGGCGGTACTCACTGTTGTCTTTATCACACCCGCAAATCCCACGACATACGCATTGTTCGTCCCTTCGAGATTTGCGTTGCCAACGAATGCTGGATTGTCGGAGACGACGCCGATGAGTGATTGTCCGGCGACAGCCTCTTGATATTGGCCGCTCGAATTGAGCGAGATCAAGTCCCCGACACTAGCAGTTGAATTGAGCGACATGTATTCGGCGAAGTCTGCAGCACCTGAGGTCTGCGTGATGCCGGTGCCAGCAGTCGAGAGACGTAAGCTTCCCACTGCTTCCCCACCATTGTCGGCACCTGAGGCGACGCCGGCAAAATATTCTGTGAATCGCGGACAAGTCGTACCCGTAGTACATGCAGTTCCAAACGGTGTACGGATGTTGAGTCGCAAGACGTTGCTCCCCGAGCTCAAGGTGTTGTTGTTATTTGAAATCGCAACGACCGCAGTACCTGTCGCCCCTGTAGCAGCGGTGACTGACCCCAATACCGAAACGAGATAGGAGGCCGATGAAGTACCGATGATAAGTGGGCCCGCATAAGTCGATGTTGCAGTGGAGGTCGCAACGATGTTGCCGGTAATGAATCTCCCCTGCGCAGTCGTTGACGCAAGTGTCGCACTCGAGGTGGCGGTCAGAGTACCAAAGACGCCATTGAGAGCCGAGAGTGCCGCGGCAAAAAGCGAGGTCGATGTCGCGTTGGTCGTTACCGTACTGCCAAATGTTTGCGTACCTCCCCAGGTGTTGCTCGTCGATGTGCCGAAGTTGAGCGAGACATTGCCACCGCTAAACGAGAGTGGATACGTATAGGTCGTCGTTGCGGTCCACGTCGGGACACCATTGAGGAGTGCGAGTATTTGACCCGCGATTCCCGGACTCGTCGTTGCAAGCGCACTGCCACCGTTGCCATACGGAATCGTTCCTGCTTGTAGTGCCGCCCATCCGGTGCCGCCATTAGCCACTTGCAACACACCCGTCACATCACTCGTGAGATTGACGAGTGCGGCAGAGACCACACCCGCTACGGCTTTGAGAATTCCGCTAAACGAGCCAAACGTGAAGCCAGTTGATACCGTAAGAAGAGACGTCGAGGCTTGGCCAGTAACCGCAAGATTAGTGGTGGTTGCATTCGTGGTTGTCGAATTCGTGTACGTTGCACCTCCTCCCGTAATCACTCCCGAGAGCGAAAGGTTACCAGCGGAAGTAATTTTGTTGGCTGAACTAAAGAACTGCAAATCGCCGGTCGCACTTCCCTGGAGCGTGAGCGTGTTGGTTGAAGTTGCGCTCAATATTGGATTGGTGCTGCCGAGAATTAAATTGCCCGACGAGAGCACGGGAATCTGATTGCCCGTTGCATTTTGCGCGGCGAGGAATCCGCCGACGGTGTTGGCATTGAGTGCGTAGCCAGAGGAATAAATACGCTGACGAGGAGAAAGTGTTTCAAATACTTCAGCACCATCCCCCGGCGCACAGGTGGGACCGACGCGCGCCGCTACATCGACATTGAGATAGACCGAGTCACTATCTTGAAAGTTGTAATTGAGTGTGTCACCTCCAGCCCCTGTGTCTCCAATGCCGACGTTGAAGATTCCGTTTTTGACCGTGACCGTCATCGTCGAGGGTGTCGCTGTCGGCCAGAGTTTGGTGCCCGAGCCCACTGTCGGATTATCGTAGAGAGAATATTTAAAACAGTATGGTGTACCGCTTCCGCCCAAGAGATTGCCACTGGCATCCATGAGACGACCCTGATAATTCAAAATGTTCGGCGCGCCCGTGGCGGCGTATGCAACACTCGCTGAGAGCACAAAAGATACGACGAGAAACGCGCTTGCGATTTTTGGTATGGAAATATTCCTGAGTGCACGCACGCAAAGATGTCGACCTTTTGTAAAGAGCTGCATAGTCTATTAGTGAGTACTCAGGTCAATCGCTTTTTGTTGGTATTTTTGAGTAATGCGGTGATCAACGCTCACGACGAAGACCGTGTACATTCCGAGGATAAAGAGTCCGAGAAGTACGATAACGACCCACGAAACTCCTGAGTACATCGAGACTAAGAATTCCGGACTGAGGATTCGGTCTCGAATACTCCTCCACACTGATTTCTCTTCCTGAGTCACACCTTTTTTCTCCTTTTGCACATACTCGATGACCGCTTCCTCTGTGGTCATCCAGGCAACGTTTGAAAAGACCTGCTTGCCCGTGATCTTTCCCGCACGAATGAGCTGTCCGACATAGTCAGCTGAGTACCCTGAAAGTTTTGCCGCCTCCTTGAGTGAAATCAGTTCTTTTTCTGTTGCCATATTGTTGTTTAAGAGCTTTTTACATGTAATCTCGAGGGTCGAGATTTGTACTATTTCCTCCATTTTTCCTATCTCGAGGGTCGAGATTCGGATTATTTATTATATCCCCTGAGAAAGCCACTCCGTGCGAAGATTGTCAACAACTGTGGATAGCACCATTGAGTTGGATATGGGTTGCTACACTGTAGGTAATGGGGAAATTCATCCGGACTCATTTCCAAAAGATAGTTCTTGGGCACGGAATACTCGTGATGACAGGGCTTGTTGTCGTGGGATTCATCGTCGTCACGCTTCAGGGGGCAAATATCCTGACTCTATTAGCCGTTGCAAGCTCATCCTTGAGTCGTTCCCCTGTCGTTCTCTATATCACCCCTTATGAGGATACGAGCCTCCAGGTGGGGGAAATAACGAGACTAGACATCAATATTAGGGCAAATGTCCCCATAAATGCACTTGGAATCACCCTCAAATTTCCCCAAGACATGGTTGATGTCGTCGGATTTAGTAAGGAAAAGTCATTTATTGATCTTTGGACGGAGGATACATCCATCCGTGAGGATACCGGCGAGGTGCACTTTAGCGGTGGCACCACCGCTAAGGGCGGATTTATGGGGACGAGCACTACCATTACCTTGAGCGTCCAGGCCAAAAAGGCAGGAGTAGCGAAAATATTCTTCGAGGACGCCCAGATTTATGGTAGCGACGGTAAGGGAGCGCTTATCGACACCGACAGTCATGCAATCAAGCTCACCATTACTGACAGTACATCAACACCAACTTCCCTCGCCGTTGGTGGCGGAGGTGCAAACACTGCGGTACCGAGTGCTCTTGCGCCGAAGTCTTCTCCCCTGCCCCGCAGTGCGGATTTCAATGCCGATGGCACGGTCAACCTCATTGACATGTCAATCCTTGCACTCCATATGCTCGGGACGTATGATCCTCAATTTGATCTCAACATGGATGGGTCCGTGGATATCACCGACCTTTCCATCCTGCTTTCAAAAATCGGGAGTAGTAATTAGTGACAACTAACAACGACTGCAGAGGACCGACCTCTGTAGTATGGGTCTGCGCATGGGCACCATGCGCATCTCACTTATTGAGTACTTTCTTTCGCGCGAGCCTTATATCGATTAGCAATATACCCCAGCGCGAGTCCCGCAAAGATGAGCAGAGCAAAGAACGGTGCGACGTCCGAGATGAGTGCTGTCTCAAACTGCGCAGCGGCAGCGACACCAGCCGAGCCTGCGGTAATCACAATCTTTTCTGATTGCGGAGAGAGTGCGCCCGCATCCCCCTGAGTAAATGCCCACACATGATACACCCCTTCCTCTGCCAATGTGTCGGCGGTATAGGTAAACGTCCCATCATCTGCAGAGTTGAGATCGGTGCGTTCGGGCCTATCATTTGCATGCTGAATCCATATCGAGACTGTCGCGTTGTCTGGCGCACTTCCCTTAACGACGATGCGGCTCCCGACAGTAACAACACTCTGATAATCCACAAAGACAGGCGCCGGAATAGTTGAATCGGCATTATTGGAACTGCTCGATCCCGTAGAGGAATCAGTGGATGAATCAGAAGAGCCGGAAGTATCCCCCGCTGCTGTCGGTCCGGCATCGACGAGATTGGAATTAATGGAAACGGCCGGAATATCTTTGGGCTGAATGAGGAAAAAAGCAGAGCGCATGCTCGATATGACATTACTCTCCACTCCGTCGGCGGCCAAGAGTGCGCCGGAGGCAAAGTGGACTTCACTTGGCATGTTGCGCAGTGCTTTGAAGGTAACCGTGATGAGAAGCCCGGAGGAGCTGGCAAATTTGCCGTCGGTGAGCCCAGAGAAATCCACCGTGCCGTCGGTGTTGGAAAATGTTACCGGCGTTGGCCAGGAATTTAAAATTGAGCCATCAGTCGAGACTTTTTCAACTTCGAGCACACTCGTATTGAATCGAATATCCGCCTCAGCCGCATTGATAGGAGTGCCGCCACTATTGGCAAATACCTGCACATCAAACACATCATCAACTGCGTGTGTGTCACTTTCGGGGAGCAGGTAGAGCGAGGCGTCATCGGCATATACCGGACAGAGCGGCAACAGAGTCCAAAGAGTGATGAGTGCAATGAAAACGAACGCTACCCTATTCATGACGCAAGTCTACAACACTTCCGGCATTTCGCTTACGGTGCACCGAGAGATAAATCCCGATGAGAATTAAGAGAATGATGAGCGCTCCTACAGGCAGTAAGAAGTCTTCGATAGAATAAATACGTCGCGGAGCTGAGCCCTCGACATAGGTACCGAGGCGCTCGTTGCCGGCTTTATCAATTGCCTTTATCTGCACACCACCAGTAAGCGATTGGTCGGCAAGCTCGTGCGGACTCACGACGTTCTTCCACACACCGTCTTCTAAGATTTCGAAATGGTCCAGGCCACTTTGTTTGTCGACGGTCGAAAACACCGCGTAGTATCGTCCGCCAAATACGCCACGAGTAGATTCAACCTGAATATCAAAAGGATCTGGTGGAATAGTGTCTTTTGAGACTTCAGTAAGCCATGGATTGGAGGTGGAAAGCGCATGTGGAGCGATAGTAATAGTCGCGTCACTCATACTCGGGGTAATCACCGTCCCGAGTCCATCGTTGGCATATAGATTTGAAGAGGACGAAAGATGCACCGTGGCCGATTTGGTGCTCGAGCTCATTACGGTAAAGATTATTTTGCCGAGGATGTTGGAGAGCGATGGATCGCCTGGGATGCGGCCACAGTATCCACCAGGAGTCCCCCCAGAGAAATCCACCGTCCCTTTATCGGCATCGATATGAGGATCGGCAATCCAGAGTGTAAATATTGAATCTCCGCGACCGAAGTCCACCGCGCGAAGTGCTGCTGTCGGATAATCAATCTCGATATGTCCGGCATTGATGCACTGAGAGCTGTCGGTATTGAGTCGCACATCAACCTCAAACGTATCTCCCGGGCCATAGGTGCCGGTGTTGGGATCGAGATAAATGGATGCCGCTGAGGCGGTAAGTGGAGAGAACACAAGAAGCGCGAGCAGTGTGGTAGCAAGTCGAGTGCGATTCATGTTCATATTATAGCGTCTTTTTTTATACATATCTTAGCCGGTCCAGTTGAAAAGCATAATAGAAAAGTCAGCGAGACTCGTTATCCCATCTTGGTTGAAGTCGGTGCGGGGATTGGTCGTGTTCCACGAGATGAGAAATATAGAGAAGTCGACGAGGTTCACCTTGCCGTCCCCGTTGAGATCCGGCGAGACGCCGCCAATGGTAGAACCGGGACCCACGGTAAACCCGACCGATTGACCGAAGCCGCTTTTCACCGTGTCTGAAAGGACGAAGAACCCCTTGGCGGTATGTTTGCCATTGGCGAATGAACTGGTGTCGAGCTGGAGTGCCCAATTCCCCGCACCATCGACAGTCGAGATGATGCTCGTTGTCGCATCGGGAATCACCTGTGTGTATACATTTGAAAGTGGTACGGACTGTCCAGAAATGGTCAGGAGATCTCCGGGAATTACATGATCAGAACTGAGCTCAATAGTCGGCGGTAAGAAAATATTGGCAACAGTAGTGACGGCACTTTCAATAACGTCAAAGACCACCGTGCTCATAAGGGAATTGGTACCGTGAGCATCTTGTGCGGAGAAGCTAAACGTCGCGGTGCCCGGGGTTATGTCGGTCGTCGTGTAGAAGAAATCCGCATTGGAGTCGGACCGCACGGAGCCCAAAACTTTGCCATCGAGGAGAATGTTTACCAGCGCATTGGGGTACGCCTTGCCGCGCAAAACGACCTTGGTCGGAGTGTCAGCAGAAAGCGTGCCTTGGGTCGCGCCCGGCACCTGCGGAATACTTCCGACCGGAGGTGCGCCCGTCGTTGTTTGATTGACGGGAGTCTCTGTTTGACAGGTGGCCGAACAGAGATCCCCCGAGACCGCATTGCCATCATCACATTGCTCACCGAAACGCACCTGCAATACTCCGTCGCCACAGTATGGACCGAAGCTTTGGCAGCCGGCATTGCAGTGGCGCTGAGCTGTCGTTGATCCGTAGCCGCCGACGTTATTGGCCGTCCCATCGTCACACACTTCATCCGGCTGGACGACTCCATCACCACAAATAGAAATATAAATTGAGGTACTCACCGGAATTGCGTGAGCGTGCGGTACATTGAGTCCGTAGAGTCCCACAAACGCGCAGAGCAAAACTACACTGGAAGAAACCCGAGACCATTGCACTTCCTTCATAGAGAAGCTACCTCAGACGCGTCGCTCGTCGGCGTCTATTTCTTCGCGAGATGAGTGCGAGGATGATTATGATGAGAAGCACGAGCGGCACACCGATTACTCCTATTACTTTCAATTTATCAGCAAGCGACAGGCCGTCAAATCCATATCCCTCGTATCCTGGTACGGCACCCAACGGTGCGATACTGAGGTTGAGTGTGTTTTGCTGAGCGATTTGGTCGTTTTTGTAAATCGTATATTTGGCGACGTACGTCCCTGCCGGCAGATGTGTCGGGATTTCGGCCATCACTTCCTTGATGCCAAACGGTGAGACTTTTTCGATACTATTGGTGTTGTCGACTGACTCGAGCAAGGTCTCTTGGTTGGCATCGTAAATATCAAAGTGGACCTTCGTGGGGCCGAAGTCGGTATTGCCGGTGTTTTCTATGGTCATGAAGAATCGGATTTTGCCGGGGAAATAGAGCCCCCACCTTATTCTCCCCTCCTCCATGTCGGCGACACGAATTTGACGCACATTGAAGTCATAAATTTTGTCGACGACTTTCAGGTCGACATCAATTTGTGCGCCGAGCGCGATAGATACTCCGCCACCGACGGGCGCATTGGTGGATGCGGTGCGCACGCGGATAGCGCCGCGATACTCTTTGTAGGCAGCATTTGCTGGGACCTTCACGGTGATTACAATGGGCACCGCGGTCACCCCCTTGGGCATGGTGAATTCCGTCCCGCGATCAATTGATATCCAGTCTTCAGCTCCCGGCACATTCATCGTGATGTCGGTCGTGAGGTCTTCGGTGGGGTCGGATCGCACCAGCTGAATCGTCTGCTGATAGACCGTACCACGCGTGAGGCGCGTGTTGTTGACGTAAGGCGGTGTGATGCCGAAGCCTGCGTATGCAACGCCTACATTACCAAGTAAGACTCCTGCGACGGAGAGAAAAACCGCTATCGAGCGGATTATCTTCTTGGTAGTGAGAGTTTTGTTCATAGCGTCATGATGTATATGGATGCATTAGCGGCGAGCGCATGCTCCACGCTACCAGAACGCAGAGTTACTCTCGGTTGCGATAACGGTATTTTGACCTGTGTAGGGACCTGAAAGAGTAATCGTGCCTGGAATTGCTATACCCCAGAAGGTGTTTTTGGTTTGCGGTGAGCTTGTTGATGTAGTCTTGTTGACGTGAATACCGAGGTTGGTAGGACTGGTCGAGGCGGTGAGAGCGGTCGCGAAGGCTGATCCATAGGCGACCGATGTAGTGCCGAACTTTTGATTGAGTACTGGAATTTTAGTTGCAGCGTTTACTCCTCCGGCGTCACACGAGTCAGCCGTGGTCCAGGTGGTACACATCGTGTCTCCGTAGAGATTTTCATCGAGCCCGACATTGCCCTGCGCGATGAGGTCGGTGGTGGTTGAGAGTGTGCCGGTGTTGTTGCCTGGCTGGAGTCCGCCGTAGGAGATGGAGGTCTTGGTCATGCCGAAGGCGAGGAAGCTATTTACTTTATTACCCGTTGATGATTCCGAGATAGGGCTCAGTGCTCCGTTGTCGTCTGTCACCTGCACCGATGCGAGCCAGTTTTGCGCGGAAAACTGACTCCCGGTATCAGTTGGGTCAGCGTTGTACCAAAGAGGAAATGTGCACTGCCACCCAGCGTTTGTTGTGCCTGGTACGCAGGAGGTTTGCACACAGCTAATCTGTGTTTGTGCGTTTACGCTCGGATAACAGCTATTTGTGTTATATGCACCTGAAAGCTGGCACGATGCCTGGCCCACACCTGAGCGATAGATACTCGTCGTTGCGGAGACGATTTCATTACCGAGCGATGCGTTTTGACAGCCGTTGTTGTCGGTCACCGTGAACGTCACGAAAAATGGTCCCGATGTCGCATTGGGGACCGTGAGCGTGATATTGCTTGCCGAGCTCGTGGCATTGAGAATACTAATCGTCGAAGACGAGACCGTCGGCGCTACGTTGTTGACGACATAGTTGGATGCAGATCCTTGGAACGTCGATGTCGCATCGAGGTTGTTTTGGTCGGTGATGTAGACAAAGGCGTTATAGGTCTTGTCTTGGGCTGGAATGGTGATGGTCGTTGAGGTCGCTGGGTTGAAGTGTGCAAGTGTCGAGGATGCCCACGTGCCGCCTACGCCACAGCCACCGCCGACATAGTCGGCTGCCTTACATACAATGAGTTTGATGGTATCTCCCCCGCGAATGAGGTCTGTGTCGGTCGCGGTTGCCGTCCATGTTTCCACTGCACCAGGGTTTACGTTGCCTGAATTAGAAATGGCGGAAAAGATTGGTGGGTGGTTGATGACGAAAGGAGAAACGGTGAGGCCGGTTCCCTGCTTAACGGTTGTATTGCACTGAGCGCCAGTTGAGTTGCCATCGCATACATATGCAAACCATGCATTACTTTCGACGTTGAAGGGAGCGTTAGCAATTGTACTTGTTGCGGCAACTGTCGAAGACGCACTTGTTGTCGTAGCCGAAATTGCCCACTGGATACCAGCGCTACATGTCGGCGGTGCATTGTTGTGCGCGGTTGGAGTGCTACTTGCCGAACAAATGATGAGCCAGTAGTTATCGTTACTCGAGTCGGTTGCTGTTGCAACAAAACTCAGTGTAGTTCCGGCATTTGTCGGAGTTGAGGTCGATGACTCCGTAGACTCCTGTGCATCGACTGTCCATTGCGGTGGGGTGTTGAGTACGTTGACGGAAGTTGATACCGGAGTTGCGAAGGCGGTAGGAATATGGAGTTCAAAAAACGCGCCAAAACTCGTGACCGAGATGAGTGCAACGGAGAGGAGTGCCGAGATGGTTATCTTGCCGCCCGTGTGGCCGAGGGTATGAAATCCAGTTATGAATGCTCGGTAGTTTTTCGGCATAGTATATAAAGCAATCGTACCATTTAAGTGCGTATTTTCACGATTCTACGTGGGGATAACACACCCGCTTATGACTACTTGTATCTGATTGCATCGAGTGGGTTAATCTTGGCTGCACGGCGCGCAGGGAAAAGCCCCGTGAGAAGCCCCACGCCACCAGAGAAAAGTGTGATGAACAAGAGGAAGCTGAACGGAAACGCAAAGAGGCTCACTGCCGCTCCGCCAAACTTACTCGCGGCAATGGCCAAAAGAATATTGAAAAACTCGCCAAGTCCCCCGCCGATGAGGATTCCCACGATCCCTCCCAGAAATCCCACGATGGTCGCCTCGGAGACGAACAAAATGACAATGTCTTGCGCCGAGGCGCCGATGGTGCGCATGACGCCGATTTCAGCCGTGCGTTCGAGCAAGGTAACGGTCATCGTATTGAACATGCCGATGGCGGAGACCGAGAGCGCAATACCGCCGAATACCGCGAGCACCACTTGGATGCCAGTGAATATTTTGTTGGCTTGGTCGACGGTCTTGCTGAGCGCAGTCACCGTGAAGCCTTTGCCGGTGATGTAGTCTTGCATTGCGGAGAGGTTCTTGCTCTCTTTCACACGCACTTGTGCGACCTGATAATACGGGACTTGAAAGTGTGAGGTGAACTCGTCGAGCGTCGTAATGACAGAAAGTGTCGCGTTGTCGTTGCTCACTCCCTTGATGGTATAGGGCTTGGAAACAGGAGTTTCGACGGTTTGACTCCCTCCACCTGGGACTGGTACGAAGACACGAAACGTGAGGCTCTTGCCAATAGCATCGGCGGCGTTTGTGATGCCGAAGAGTTGAAGCATTGCCGTCGAGATGATGACGGAATTGCGGTCGTCGGTCGCGGTCTGATCGGTAAAGAGCGTCCCCGCGACAGCCTGCGTACCGGCATAGAGAAAGTATGAGGGCTTCATACCTTCCACACTGGCGTTGCCCGTGAGGCCATTGTATGTGACGAGCGCTGAGAAACTCACCATCGGGGAAACATCTTTGACGAATGGATTGGATGCAAAATCGGCGAGTGTCGGCGCATCCAAGACGACGATATTCGATGAAGGATTAGAGACGTTGAGACTCAACAGTGTGTCGCCGAAGACTATCTTTTGGAGAATGATGCCTTGCAAGCCGAAGCCAAGTCCCACCAAAGCAACGACTGCCCCGGTGCCGACACCCATGCCGAGGATGGTGAGCCACGTACGAGACGGGTTGGTCTTAAACATACGGGTCGAGAGCATCAAGATGTCTTTGGTTTGCATAGAATTATGTGTGTGAGCCGACGAGCTCGTTTTGTTGGATGGTATAGGCGCCCTGCGCGATGAGTTTCTCCATGTAGCGGGCAAGTAAATACGCATTGTGCTCGGCATAGTCCGCTCCCCCCATGGCAACGGGCATCGCCATACGCTGATGAAAATCGTCGGCGTTGATGATGCCTCCCACGCGATCGGCAACTGCTATGCGTAATATCTGTAACTGCTGTGGTGTTGATTGCAATCCAATTTCTTCGCGCAAGTATTCGAGTAATCGGTCGATAAACTTCTGCTGATGCAAAAACATATCGTCGGAATGTGCTTCAACGCGGAAGCGTTCAATGTCATGAGAATATTTCATAAGTCCAAAGGTGCGACGCGCGACCTGCACACTTTCTTCCATACTCATGCCAATGCCGTTTTGCATAGATGGACGACGGAGAAGATCCAAAAACATTCCTTCATCCATCGTACCTTTGAGTATCTCGAGTATTGCGAGCTCGAGTCGTTCGAGTTGTCGGAAGCCAATTGTTTGCGTCACGAAATTAACGACACTCTTGACCTTGAGTGTGAGTGGCTCGTCGTATGGATACAGACGCGTGAGCTTTTCTATTTCGGTGACGATTGTCTCCCCCGGCTTCACACGCTTGACCTGTTCCTTCTCGGCGTTGACCGCGACACGACGCAGGACGCCGTCGCGCATATAAAATACGCGATGCGCATAGGGCAAATACTTGGCATCGTGGGTAACGAGAATCACCGTCTTTCTATCCTTCTCATTAATTTCTTTAAACGAATCCATGACGTGTTCGGCAGAAATACTGTCGAGGTTACCGACCGGCTCGTCGGCAAGAAGAATTTCCGGGTCGTTGACCAGAGCGCGTGCAACGGCGACGCGCTGCTGCTGACCGCCGGACATGTTGGTCGGCAGCTTGTCTTCGAGACGCTGCGGGATACCGAAGCGACGCAAGAGATCCGAGCCGCGCGCGTTGCGCTCCGCGACCGACTTGTTGAGGAAAATCATCGGGAGTGCGACGTTGTCGAGGACCGAAATAGACGAGATCAAGTTGAACTGCTGATACACGATGCCAATGGTTGCTTGCTGGTATTCGTTCATTTCCGCTGGCGTGTACGCATAGATGTCTTCACCTTTGACATACATGTGTCCACTCTCCGGCACGATACCACCGAGCATAGTGTAGAGGAGTGTCGACTTGCCACATCCCGAGGGGCCGAAGAGAATGATGTATTCACGCGGAAAAATCTCCGCACTAATGTGCTGCAGCGCATTAAACTCGTTGGATTTGCCTTTGTTGTATGTGATGACCATGTCATCGACTTGAATTGCTGTTTTTGCCATAGAAAATTACTCGGCACGCATGTACTTTTCTGCCGTCGCTATCTGCGACTGCTGTCGCAGCGCTCGGTCTCGGCACCGACGTGCCTGCGAAGACGGCAAGAAAGTACATGCGTGCGCTCGTTGGGGACGGTAGATGAAATTGTTGTTTTGCATATATTATTTTCCAACTTTGCCGACCCATCCGAACGTGCCCTGGAAGTTGGCGAGGATGAGGTCGATGATGTTCTTGGCCTGCACGGGTGTAATGAGGACGTAGTCATCCGACTGCGCCTGATTACCCTCTGAATCATGACACTGAATCCAGAATTTGTAGACGGAGCCCGGTGTAAATCCTGTCATGACCTGCAAGTGATTGGTGACCGGGTTGCTCTCGACTGCGATGTTCTGCGTTTGGGCACCGCCATTTTTGACGAGTCCAAGCACATAGAAGACCTGGCAAAAGGTAGGTTTGTCAGTCGTCCACGAGAGGATGGTCTGCACCTTGGAGTCGTCATCGGCAAAGAGCGTCGATTGGTTGTTGACGCTGGTAATTATCGGTGCCGTCACATCACGCGACGTGATAAAGGTGAACGGCTGACTCTCAATGTTGTCGCCTGCTTGGTTGGTCGCGGTGACTGTGCCCTGGTAGCGGGTGCCAAGCTCGAGGCCCGTCAGTGTGACGGCTTGTTTGGTGAGATACACAGGATTGCCGAGTGACTGAGTCGCCTTGGAGCGAAGGTTGGTGTAGTTGACGACACCCTTTGCCAGCACCGTGCCCGTATCCCATGTGATCATCGCGGAGCTCTCCGTGATGCGACTGACCTTGGCGTTGTTGATGACCGGCAGGAGGGACGTCGTCGTGAAGGTGAAGTCGTCCGAGATGCCGTTGAGTCCCACGGAGTCTTGCGAAGAGACGCGGAAGTGGTACTCGGTTGATGGTTCAAGTCCGATGACATCGACGGTGTGGGCTTTCTCGCTTGCATTGGCGTCACCCTGCGTGATGTTGTACGGATCTTTGGCAGTCGCACTGTAATCACCATCAGTTGCAAGCTCGACGACCGAGCCAGCTTCACGGTCGGTACTCCACACTACCGTCGCATGATCTTGCCCGACGGTCACGTTGGGCTCGCCGATGATTGATGGTGGTAGGAGAACGTCTGCCGCCACCGACTGGAGTGCATCGGCCACTTGGAGTATCGCCGCAGGGTCGGTTATTTTCTTGATGTCGGCGACTGCTTTGTCGGCCTGGGAGCCGCGCGTCGTGAGGACGAAGCCCGCCGTCGCACTGGTGTTGCCAGTGGAGTCGGTCGATACCACACGGAAGTGATAGGTAGTCGCCGGATCAAGCATCGGGAGTGTGAGGGTGTGCTGTTTGGAAGTGAAGGTCGGGTCGCGAACGATACCGACATTGGCATCGACGCCGTAGTTCACCGTCGCATCAGTATTGATGTCGGTTGTCCAATTAATCGTTGCTGCGTTGGTTGTGACTCCGGTGATGGTGACACCCGAGATGTCGGCGGCGTGGACCACGAGCGCGAGCGAGATGACCGCAATCGCGATGATTGCCGTTGCAACGAAAAAAGAGCTTCGCGACATGAGTCGACTCCTCAAATGCATATACCACTAGTGTAGCATTCGATTTTTACCGTTTTCTACTAGTTGTGCGATAGGTGGGCACTACACATTATCCAAACAGATATGAGTGGCTACCGAGCTCGACGAGGACAAGCACGAGTTCTTTTTCGCGTTTCTGATATACAAGCAAGAGGTCACCTTTGATATGACATTCTCGATATGCTTGTAACTCCCCTTTAAGTTGATGGTCTGCAAAATTCTCTGGCAATCTTTTCCCTTCAGCAAGTACATCAACAACACGTTCTATTTCCCGCGCGAGCGCCGGCTTTAACAACCCTGATTTTTTCAGTGTGCGATATGAACGTTCAAATTGCTTTGTCCTGATGACCCCGTACATCGCAGAT
>Ga0207933_1000662_pt1 | contig 31340 bp, 29 predicted proteins | sample NGESurdeep092012_4_FD_184488 | JGI IMG/M metagenome (GOLD analysis project Ga0207933, IMG submission 184488) | Arctic peat soil microbial communities from Barrow, Alaska - NGEE Surface sample F53-3 deep-092012 (SPAdes) | ecosystem: Environmental > Terrestrial > Soil > Wetlands > Peat ... | reverse complement strand
ATTCGAATGGCAATAATGTGTTTACTGTTGTTGGTAAAAACGGGGTGATCAATAATACTCCAAATGTTCAGAATGATAATTCAACGGCTCCTGATTCATATAATCAGTCGCAGGCGCCTGATAATACAGCCCCATCTTTGTCCAGCTTAAATATTGGAGATACGGTGGGACAATTACCTGATGGTTCAAAACTGGTAACTATTAATGGTGAGAAACTCTACGAAACACCTGATAACGTTTATTTGAAAGGCGAATCGAATGATGGGGTGGTGCAATTTAAAGTGGTAGGTAAATAAATTGATATTGTGTTTATAATAAAGACCGGCTTAGGCCGGTTTTTTTTTATCCTCTAACATTATAATTTTAAACTGGAAGCTTATCCCACGCGGAGGCTGAGACGTTTCTTTCTTATGTTTTGCTACAGATTTGCCAGCGCTCATTTTTCTTTATTCAAAAAAATAAAATTATTAATGGTGATGATAACGGATAGGTATAATTTGAATGAAACTTACCCTAATTCATCAGCTTTACTTGCATGAATGAATGTGGATCTATAGATAAGTCTTTTTCCATGGTTCCCGGTGCATCTGCAATGTCGATTTCTATTGCTGATTTATTTTCTTTCACCCGCCATATATACAGCTCTTTATTTTCAAAAGCCCAGGGGCAAACTTCGGGAAGCATTCTTGGCAACTGGCCGTCCCAGCAAGCTTCCTGCAGATGTTCTGGCTCTGTGTAAATTCTGTTGTTATTTTTTAATTTGATCCCACACAGATTTGATGAAAATGATGTACCTGTAACGATTAAAATTTCCTGTTGTAGAGATGTCGCCATGATGTCCATTTTTTTATTTCTTCTTGAATACAATGATGTAGAAATTGATTTATCAGATGACATGTCCGAAAATCAAAAATTGGAAAAGGCCTTTATATACAAATATTGGTGAAAACCACAACTGTAATTCGTTGTGAAAACAAAGAACTAAAAAAAAGTTGAATTATGAAAGCATTTTGCTGAATTTTTTTAATTCAGCTATTTCTAATGAAGATAGCGTTTCGTTATTATCGTATTTCGCTTTTAAAAATAATACTCTTTTGTGTTGAGGATATCGCGTAAGAATTGCTTCAATTTGTTTGCCTGCTGCATCATCCTTTTCAAACATGGGTTTGTTTTCCGGAAGCTCGGACTTTTGGCGGGTCGGCATTTTTTTTATGATCGATTCCAGTGCAGCAATCCTTCCCGGAAGAACTCCATTTATTTTTGATGCTTTGTCATACAAACCCTGTAATTGTTTCTTGCTAAGCCAGCCCCGTTTTTGGTATTGCTGATAAATACTGATCACAAATGACGATACCGGAAACGCCATGATGCAATCTTCCAGTAGCATATTGATGATATCGAGTTTGGGTTTGTTTTGTTGCATTGAAATTTTTCGTAAATAAAACAAATGTAGGAAAGCCCTGCGTGAAATGGGCAGTGACATGTAAAAATAAAAAACCCACCTTTTACAAAGCGGGTTTTAATTATCAACTGTCAACTGCCAACTTTTAATTGTCAACTATCAATTATCAACTATCAACTGAATTAATATCTATACATCTCTGGCTTATAAGGGCCTCCTTTCGGAATATTTAAATAAGCGCTTTGTTTATCAGAAAGTTCATCCAGCACTACGCCAATTTTACTTAAATGTAAACGCGCCACTTTTTCGTCAAGATGCTTTGGCAGCACATAGACTTTGTTTTCATAATTGTCCCCATGTAGCCATAATTCAAGCTGGGCCAACACCTGGTTAGTAAATGAATTACTCATTACAAAACTTGGATGCCCTGTAGCACAACCGAGGTTTACCAAACGGCCTTCTGCCAACACGATGATATCTTTTCCATCAATGGTATATTTATCTACTTGTGGTTTGATAGTATCTTTTGTATTGCCATAGTTTTTATTCAGCCATGCCATGTCTATTTCAATATCAAAATGGCCTATGTTACAAACAATGGCTTTGTCTTTCATTTCTTTGAAATGTGCTTCTGTAATTAGATCACGACAACCTGAAGCTGTAACAATGATGTCAGCCTCTTTTACCGCATCAATCATTTTCTTCACTTCGTAACCGTCCATTGCAGCCTGTAAAGCACAAATAGGATCAATTTCTGTCACGATCACCCTTGCCCCTGCACCACGTAAACTTGCAGCAGAACCTTTACCTACATCGCCGTAACCACCTACTACAGCTACTTTTCCTGCCATCATAATGTCTGTTGCTCTTCTGATTGCATCCACCAAACTTTCTTTACATCCGTATTTGTTATCAAATTTAGATTTGGTAACAGAATCATTAATATTGATAGCCGGAATAGGTAACGTGCCTTTTTCCATTCTTTCATACAGCCTGTGAACTCCTGTAGTCGTTTCTTCTGATAAACCTTTTACATGCTGAATCAGTTCAGGGTATTGGTCAAAAAACATATTGGTTAAATCACCTCCGTCATCAAGGATCATATTCAAAGGGCGATCTTCACTTCCGAAAAATAATGTTTGTTCAATGCACCAATCGCTTTCTTCCTGTGTTTGTCCTTTCCAGGCAAAAACGCCAATTCCTTCTGCGGCAATCGCGGCAGCAGCCTGATCCTGTGTAGAAAAAATATTGCACGAACTCCATTTCACTTCTGCACCTAAGTCTATTAAAGTTTCGATAAGTACTGCGGTTTGAATGGTCATGTGAAGGCAACCTGCTATGCGCGCCCCTTTAAGTGGTTGGTCTTTCCCAAATTCCGCCCTTAGCGACATAAGTCCAGGCATTTCTGCTTCAGCAAGTTTTATTTCTTTGCGGCCCCATGCAGCAAGGCTCATATCTTTCACCTTATTCTTAAGGCTGAAATCAATTGCGTTTTTTGTAATTGTTGACATAATAAACCGTTTATTTTTTAGGGTGCAAAAATACAAATATCAGAATAAAATACTAATGTGTTTGTGTATTTTAGGATAGATTTGTTTAAATCTATCATATAAAAGAATAAAAGCTAAATAAAGCATGAAATCTATAACCTCAAAAGAAGAAGTAGCAACCCCGGATTATATGCCGGATAAAAAAGATCTTTCTATTTTGAAGTTACTTCAGGAGAATGCCAGGATAACCGTGAAAGAAATTTCTGAGAAAATTCATCTGAGCACTACACCTGTACATGAACGAATCAAACGAATGGAAGAATCAGGAATTATAAGACAATATGCAACGTTGGTTGATAACGCAAAAGTAAAAAAAGGCCTGACCGTTATTTGTTATGTTTCTTTAAAACAGCATGGAAAAAATGCGGGCATGAATTTTATAAAAACTATTAACGATTTGAAGGAAGTGATTGAGTGCTTTAGTATTTCGGGTGAATTTGATTTTATGCTGAAAGTAGTTTGTAAAGACATGAATGCGTATTACGACTTCCATGTAAATAAATTAAGTGAGATAGAAAATGTCGGACATGTACAAAGTATTTTTGTGATGGGAATTATTAAACAAACGCACCAGGTGGTATGGGAGGAGTGAGTTTGTTGGTTGTTATATTGTTATATTGTTATATTGATATATTGTTGGATTGTTTTGGTTGGTTGATTGGAGTAAGTCGTTGAAGAGGAATCTGTGTTATTTGCTTGTTTACTGTTGTGATCTGGAGTAGGCGAATCGTTTTTACCAAATCAAAATAGGAATATGAAAAATTTGTTTGTTTACTGTAAAAAATGACGTTAACAGGTAGTCCCATTCTCTTTTAAAGATTTATTATTCCCTCTTCCAATGTCGTATACCCATGAATTTTTTATCTGTTGACATATTGTTTTGCCCTCTTTTCAAAAAATACAAACTAAGCAATCAAAAAAATATTGAAGAGGAGAACAAGCCTGTCCTGATTAAAAATAAATATCCTATACTTTTGACGTTCGGAAAAGGAAAGGTTAAGTCTAAAAAAAAATAATGTATTCTGCTTTTCAGCTGACAAAGAAATATATCAATTACTATTTCAAAGCGCACAACGGCAAAGGCCACGGCGTGCATTCTCCATTTGTTTTTGATTTTATCATTCATTTATTGAATGATAAAAAGAAGTATGATTGCTATGACAAAATAGAATTACTCCGAAAAAAATTGTTGAACAATAATTCCGTCATTGAAGTGGAAGATTTTGGCGCCGGTTCGGCAGTGATTCCTTTTAAAAACAGGGTTGTGAAAGATATTGCCGCTTCTTCTCTGAAGAAGAAAAAATATGCACAATTGCTTTTCAGAATTGCAAAATATTACGAGGCAAAAACCATTGTAGAACTGGGTACCTCGTTCGGTATCACCACCTCTTACCTGGCTTCTGCCAGTTCTAATTCGAACGTGATTACATTAGAAGGCGCGCATAATATTGCAAATATTGCAACGCAAAATTTCCGGGAAATGAATTTGGAAAATATTGAATTGTTAGAAGGCAATTTTCAAAAAACGCTTTCGTTATTAGATTACAAAATTGGAAAAATAGACCTGCTTTTTGTAGACGGCAATCACCGGAAAGCAGCCACTTTGGAATATTTCGATCATTTTCTAAAAAAATCAACAGAACATTCTATTTTTATTTTTGATGATATACATTGGAGCGAAGAAATGGAAGAAGCATGGAAGTTAATAGAGCAGCATGATTCAGTAACAATGACGATTGATCTTTTTTTTATTGGCGTTGTTTTTTTTAGAAAAGATTTTAAAGTAAAACAGCATTTTGCCATAAGATTTTAAATTTTCAATACCTTACAACCTTATTTGCAAACTATGACCATTGGTGTTTTGAAAGAACCGCAACCCGAAATAAGGGTTTCGCTTTTACCCGAGCATATCGTTATTTTAAAAAAATTAAACACCGAAGTTATAATAGAAACAAACGCAGGAGGTAAAGCTTTTGCCGCTGATGAAAAATATGTTGAAGCAGGAGCCTCCGTTGTTTCAAGAGAGGAAGTCTTAAAAAAATCTGATATTGTTTTATCGATCCATCTTCCCGCTGAATCGGAAATTGAAGCGCTGCAGTCAAAAATAATTTTGGGTTTTTATCAGCCATTATATAATCCCGAAGACGTCAAAAATTTAAAAGAAAAAAAAATCATTGCTTTTAGCATTGATATGCTACCGCGGACTACGCGCGCGCAAAGTATGGATGTATTAAGCAGCCAGGCGAATATCGCGGGATACAAAGCGGTATTGCTGGCCGCGAATTTATTCCCAAAATATTTTCCGATGTTTATGACTGCTGCGGGAAGCATTCCGCCTGCAAAAGTATTAATATTAGGAGCGGGTGTAGCAGGATTGCAGGCGATCGCCACTGCCAGAAGATTGGGCGCGGTGGTAGAAGTTTTTGATACCCGGCCGGCCGTAAAAGAAGAAGTTATGAGCCTCGGCGCTAAATTTATCGAAGTGGAAGGTGCTGCTGATGCCAGCAAAGCCGGAGGTTATGCAGTAGAACAATCCACAGAATTTTTGCAAAAACAAAAAGAAAAAATTGACATGAGCGTGGCTAAATCGGATATTGTTATTACAACGGCGCAAATCTTTGGAAAGAAAGCGCCGCTTTTAATTACCGAAGAAATGATTGCCAAAATGAAAAATGGTTCTATCATTATTGACCTCGCTGCGGCTACGGGCGGAAATACCGACGTTACAAAAAATGATGAAACCATAATTTATAAAGGCGTAACAATTGTTGGCAATTCTAATTTACCTGCAACCATGCCTTATGACGCGAGTAAGATGTATGGAAATAATATCTGCAACTTTTTGCAGTTAATAATTGATAAAGAAGGGAATCTTAATTTGAATATGGAAGATGATTTGGTAAAAGGGACGTTGATTAGTTGATGCGCTAATTAGCTAATGTGCTGATCTGCTAATGTGAAAATGAAATTCAAAAATGAGAACTTTAGGAGCGCGTTCCTCTCCTTTGGAATTGTCCTCCAGAGCTTGTCGAAGGAGGGGTTGGGGTGAGGTTTCTTGAACATTTGTCAGTTTACTAAAAAATGGGAGTTAACAGTGATAAATGGAAGACGAAAACAATCATCAGCTAATTAGCTAATTAAAAATATGAAAGAAATAATAGAATTTTTACAGCAAAATATCCAGATGGTTTATATCGTAGTTCTAATGATTTTTCTGGGTATTGAAATTATCGGCCGGGTACCGAGCGTACTGCATACGCCATTAATGAGCGGTGCCAACGCAATACATGGTGTAGTTATCATTGGTGCCATTATCGTGATGGGTAAGGCCGAAAGTGGAAATTATGTAGCGTTGGTGTTGGGATTCGTAGCCGTAGTTCTGGGGACATTAAATGTAGTGGGTGGGTTTGTAGTAACAGACAGGATGTTGGAAATGTTTAAGAAGAAAAAGAGATGAGTAAAAGTAATGAGTTATTTGTGTATTTAACTATCAATTATCAATTTTCAATTAAATAAATGGGCAGTAGCATTTTATCAATTTGTTATCTAATTGCATCAGTAACCTATATCATTGGGCTGAAGATGTTGTCCAGCCCTGCAACAGCAAAAAAGGGAAACTTAATTGCGGCCGGCGGAATGATCCTTGCTATTTTTGGAACTATTTTTTTATATAAAGTTGATGGTGAAAAATTAGGCAATTACCCGTGGATATTTTCAGCAATTATTATCGGTTGTGTTATCGGAGTGCTCGTTGCTAAAAAGGTGAAGATGACTGCGATGCCGGAACTGGTCAGTTTTTTCAATGGAATGGGCGGCGCTTGCGCGGCGTTGATTTCTATTGTTGAGTTCGATTATCTATACCGCGACCACAGAGCAATGGATGCTACTCTTTTTTCTAATGTTGTTCCTGCGGGGCATTACCTCGCGATCATTGCCGGCACCATTATCGGAAGTGTCTCCTTTATCGGCAGTATGATTGCATGGGGCAAGCTAAGTGGAAAAATAAATGATTATTCTTTTAAAGGACAGCATCTTTTTAATATTATCATTCTTATTTTGGTTTTGGCCACCGCCGTATTTACTTATTTTTCAAATACTCAAACTGTAAATATTCCTTTCTTCATTACCGTTACTTTAGCGGTTTTATACGGTGTGTTTTTTGTGTTGCCGATTGGAGGAGCAGACATGCCGGTGGTTATTTCCTTATTGAATTCTTTTACTGGTGTGGCAGCGGCCTGCGGCGGATTTCTGTACGGTAACAAGGCGATGCTTACCGGTGGAATCCTGGTGGGCGCGGCTGGAACGTTGCTTACCATTCTCATGTGTCGCGCTATGAACCGAAGCCTGCTGAACGTGTTGATTGGATCGTTTGGTGGAAGCGCACATTCAGCTGTAGGAGCGAAAAGTGAACATGGAAATATAAAGGAAATTTCGGTAAGCGATACGGCCATGCTCCTGGCATACTCGAAGAAAGTAATGATCGTTCCAGGATATGGTTTGGCAGTGGCGCAGGCCCAACATACCTGTCATGAACTGGAAAAAGCACTGGATGAAAAAGGCGTAGATGTAGAATATGCCATTCATCCTGTAGCAGGCCGTATGCCGGGACACATGAATGTGTTGCTGGCCGAGGCCGATGTGAGTTATGATAAATTACGGGAAATGGAATATGCCAATGAAGAATTTAAATCTACGGATGTGGTGTTGATTCTTGGGGCTAATGATGTGGTAAACCCGGCGGCAAAAAACGATCCGTCTTCGCCCATATACGGAATGCCGATACTGGAAGTAGAACTGGCAAAAAACGTGATCGTCAATAAAAGAAGCATGAAACCCGGATATGCGGGCATTGAAAATGAATTATTTTATCAACCGAAAACCTCGATGCTATTTGGTGATGCGAAAAAAGTGTTGCAGGAAATTTTGGCTGCACTGAAGGACATTTAAACAAAAGTATTTTACAGCAAAGGAACTTATATAAGGTATTTTTATTTGCTATTTTATTTCATTGCTTTTTTGATCTGCGGAATTAAAATGTCGCTGCATGTACAGGGTGAGAGCGAATCACGTGATTCCTTTGCTTTTGTTTCCTAAACATATTGTTGACTCTGAATAAAATCGTAGGAGCGTGTCATCAACGATCGGTAACCATATTCAACAAACGAACAAATATTGACTATTTTTATTCGCTTAACTAATAAAAAAATCCTTCGCATTTTTGTGAAGGATTTTTATTAATAGTAAATAATTTCTTGTATCTATTTTTTCGCGCTGGCTTTAGTATCCTTTGAAGCATCAAAAGCTGCTGCTGTCAGTACTTCGCCGGTAAGTTTGACAAATTTTATATCAGCCGCGCCTGCAAATTTAACGGTAAGCGTTTTATCAAACGTACCTAATGCAGCAGCGTTGTAAGTAGCTTTTATTGTGCCTGTTTTCCCGGGCGCAATAGGTGTCTTTGTATAATCAGAAACGGTGCAACCGCACGACGGCCTGGCGTCTTCTATCAGCAAAGGATCTGTGCCAATATTGGTAACCGTAACGGTAGCGGTAGCCGGAACATTCTGCTTTATTTTCCCAAAATCATAGGTTTCTACACTTAGCTTGGCGATATCATTCGCTTTTTTCTGTGCGAATAATGAAGTGGAAGACAAGAGAGCAACTGCTAATAATAATCTTTTCATAATGTGGTTTGTTTTAACTTTTATTGATCGTTTTTTAATGCGTTTAATGAGGTATTAACCGGGGCGGAAGTTATGGGTGTTTTCCACACTTCACCTTTTATAATAATTTGTTTGCTTTGATTGCCATTATATATTATAGTAAGCGGCTTGGTAAAGGGGCCTTCGCTGGCGGCGTTGTAGCCTATTTTAATAACAGCAGTAGCGCCCACAGCTACTGTATCTTTGGTCCACTCCGGAGTGGTGCAACCGCAACTCGCCCTTACGTTGTCAAGAGCAAAAGGAGTTTTGCCGGTATTAGTGAATACAAAATCGTGAGTCACAGGTTTACCTTGCGGAATTTTTCCGAAATCATATTCTGTTTCCTTTAAGGTAAGGCTTTCTGTGGGGGCTACAGGATCAGCGTTCACATTAGCTTGAGCTTGTGTAGAACTACTTGTGGCACTTTTGTTTTTTTTAGTTACTTTAGACGAAGTGCCTTGTGCGCTTACAGTTAAAGAAAAGGCTATATATCCAATTATAGTAAAAATCTTTTTCATAATTTTTGTAACATTTTCAAAGATACTAAAACGCTGTATATGGTTGCAAATTGTGGAAGGCTTTTGAGTTTTTTAACATTCATCAATCATAATTAATACTTTTGCGGGTATGGATATCAATCAAATCAGCGATGAAAACCTTTTGGAAAATCTTTCCTTTGAAAAGTTCAGGGAAGAGGTTTTGAAAGATTATAAAGTGGTTTGCGAAAGCCGTGAAACGAGTTTGTTGAGCAGAAAGGAAGTACTTACAGGGAAGGCAAAATTTGGGATATTTGGGGATGGTAAAGAAATAGCGCAGGTAGCCATGGCAAAATTTTTTATGCCGGGAGATTTTCGCGCGGGATATTACAGAGATCAGACGTTTATGTTTGCTGGCGGAATGGCTACCATAGAGCAGTTTTTTGCACAACTTTATTCAGATCCGGATATCCAAAATGAGCCTTTTAGCGCAGGAAGACAAATGAATGCACACTTCGCTACGCCTTTCGTAGATGAGAACGGAAACTGGCTCGACCTGGCACATAGAAAAAATATTTCTTCGGATATGGCGCCAACTTCATCCCAAATGCCGAGAGCGTTGGGATTGGCTTTTGCGTCTAAAATATTCAGAGGCGTAGATCTGCTTCACGAATTTGAGAACCTGAGCGACAACGGAAATGAGATTTGTTTCTGCACCATTGGCGATTCGGCCACCTCCGAAGGGCATTTTTGGGAAGTAATGAATGCTGCCGGTGTATTACAGATTCCACTGGCAGTATTCGTTTGGGACGACGGTTACGGGATCTCTGTTCCCAAAGAATACCAAACCACCAAAGCGTCCATTTCTAAAGCATTAAGTGGCCTGCAAAAAAAAGAGAATACAAACGGGATTAATATTTATAAACTGAAGGGGTGGGATTATGCAGGTATGTGTGAAATACTTGAAGGGGCTATTAAAAATATGAGGGAAACTCATACTCCGGCACTATTTCACGTGGACGAATTGACACAGCCGCAGGGACACTCAACATCAGGTAGCCATGAACGTTACAAAAGTCCGGCGCGCCTTGCGTGGGAAAGAGAATGGGATTGTAAAAAACAAATGCGCGATTGGATAATAGAAAATGCGCTCGCAAATGATGACGAATTAAGTGAAATAGAAACGGAAGCAAAATTATTTGTGAAACAAAGTAGGAACAGGGCTTGGGAAAAATATATAACTCCCATAAAGGCTCAGGTTCTTGAGGCAATTGGCTATTTGCAAAGATTTAATGCTGTCGTTAAAAATAAGGAAGTTGAATCGCTTGTAAAGGAACTAAAAACTAATCGTGAACCCCTGAGAAGGGATGTAATGAAGGCGCTGGCTACTACAATTAACCTGTATGGCCAGGGAAAAAATATTGATGAGATTAAAACTTTTTATGAAAAGCTATCAAAGGAAAACAATTCACTGTTTAATACCTTTCTGTATAACGAAGGGCCACGGTCAGCGCTGAAAGTGGAGCCGGTAGCGCTTCAATATTATGAGGATAACACGGTAGTGAATGGTTTCGGCGTACTGAACAGATACTTTGATGAATTGTTTGCTACCAATAAAAAAGTGATCGCGTTTGGTGAAGACCTCGGGCATATTGGGGATGTAAACCAGGGCTTCAGCGGGTTGCAGGAAAAATATGGAAAGGAAAGAATTTTTGATACCGGAATTCGGGAGTTAACAATAATTGGCCAGGGCATCGGGCTTGCACTAAGGGGATTACGACCCATTGCCGAAATACAATACTTAGATTATTTACTTTACGCCCTTGAACCTTTGAGCGATGATGTAAGTACCACCCATTTCAGAACATTTGGTCAGCAGAGCGTTCCCTTAATTATAAGGACAAGAGGACATCGCCTTGAAGGTATTTGGCACAGTGGTTCTCCGATGGGGATGATTATTAATTCTCTTAGAGGAATGTATATATGCGTACCAAGAAATATGACGCAGGCTGTGGGCATGTACAATACTTTATTAGCAGGCAATGATCCGGGCATGGTAATCGAATGCTTAAACGGTTACAGGCTAAAAGAACGCTTGCCTGCTAATCTGCTTGAATACAAAGTCGCCTTAGGTATTCCTGAAGTAATAAAAGAAGGAACGGATATCACGATTGTTTCTTACGGATCGGTACTTCGAATTATTGAAGAAGCTACGGAAATATTGGATAAGTTGAAGATTAGCTGTGAAGTAATAGATATACAAACTTTACTGCCATTTGACATCCATCATGCAATCCTTGATTCATTAAAGAAAACCAGTCGTATCTTGTTTGTTGACGAAGACGTTCCAGGAGGTGCCGCCGGCTTTATGTTTAACAAAGTGATGGAAGAACAGGGCGGATATCGTTGGCTGGACGTAGCGCCGCGTACGCTTACCGGAAAAGAGCATCGAACTTCATATGGAAGCGATGGAGACTATTTTGGCAAACCAAACGCCGAAGATGTTATTAAAGTGGCCAAAGAAATGATAGCTGAATAATTTTTTAATCCAACTAATCAGTACAAATAAAAGATGATCACAAATATTGAAAGGCGTTTTATAAATCAGTGGCTTGAACAGAAGAGTGGTCCGAGATGGAAATATTATTTTTTGTTCGGACTTGCATGGTCCGCCGTTTCATTCCTGGTTATATTTTTTCTTACCAAGTTATTTACTTCGTTATGGGAAACCGGTGGCCCAAACCTGATCTATACTTTAATTGTTATTTCTGTTGTGGTGGGGATTTCTTATACCCATTACACTTATGTTACCACTGAAAAAAAATATCATAAGATTGTAGATAGGGAAAAAGAAAAGCTAATTAACTTTCTTTGACTTTCGTTGATTTCTTTACGATATCCTTTACGATCTTCTTGGCGTGTTCTCTTGAATTTTCAATAAACAATCTGTGTGTATTCATCCCGCCGCATACCACGCCTGCAAGATAGATGCCTTTCACATTTGACTCATAATTCTTTTCATCATAGGTCGGCTTGCATATACCGTCTTCAGATAAGTGGATCCCTAAATTTCTTATGAATGTAAGATTGGGCTGGTACCCCGTCATGGCAAGTACCCAGTCGTTATCAATGGTGACGATTCCATCTGGTGTGGATATATCCACTTCCTTTTCTCTTATTTCTTTTATCTCAGAATTAAAATAAGCTTTTATAGATCCTTCTTTGATGCGATTATCAATATCGGGTTTCATCCAATACTTTACCCGATCGCTTATTTTGTCGCCACGAATTACCATCGTAACGTTTGCGCCCTTGCGCCATGTTTCCAAAGCCGCATCAATAGCTGAGTTGGCCGCGCCTGCTACCAATACATTTTGAAAAGCATAGTAATGCGGGTCGTCATAATAGTGCTTTACTTTTGATAATTTTTCGCCTTTTACATTCAGGAGGTAAGGAATATCATAGAAGCCGGTGGCAATTACAATATTATGTGTTGCATATTCTGATTTCGAAGAAATTATTTTAAAATAATTCTTCGATTTTTTCACTTCTTTTACTTCTTCAAATAAATGAATGTCAAGACCGAAAGAAGTAACGATTCTTCTGTAATACTCAAGTGCTTCGTTTCTGGTGGGTTTATTATTATTACTAACAAAAGGAACACCACCGATTTCAAGCCGTTCGCTTGTGCTGAAAAAAGTCATGTTCACAGGATAGTTGTAAATAGAATTCACCAATACGCCTTTTTCGATTATTAGGTATTTTAAACGCGCTTTCCGGGCCTGGATACCACATGCTAAACCAATAGGGCCGCCACCGATAATGATTACATCAAAAATATTTGTTTTCATGGTACGCGAAGTTATTGTAATATTTTTTTAAAAATTGTTGGCGTCGAATTCACTTGCTCACAAATAGTGAACGAACAATTATCGGAGATTTCTCTTTAATATTTTTAACCAACAACAAATCTTCCAGGATTTTAAAACCCGGGATATATTTTAGTGAACGCAGTGAACTAACTTTTAAAGGATATTCTTATTCACCCAAGTTTAAAAAAAATAACGAGGCTGTCTCAAAAAAAAATTTGAGTCAGCCTCTTTTTCATTATAGATATTGCCCCAGACGAAAGTGTATTTATTGGCATTGGCTTCTAACTTAGTTCCATCTACATATATTTCTTTTAAACTCACCAAGCCTTCTTCTGCTAATAGTTCTACGACCTGTACAAATATTTTACGCAAGACATCCTTTAGGCGTTTGCCTCTGAAACGGTTAATAGTATTGTGATCAGGCTTATTCATGGCTGCCAGCCGCATAAAATTGATGTTCTCTTTTACAGCAGATTCTATTTTACGACTGCTGTAAATGTTGGTTACACAATCATAAACCAACACTTTTAATAACATCTTTGGATGATAGCCTGAAGTGCTACCACCTTCATATTGTCGAAGTAAGTGGGTTAGATTTATTTTATCAATAACATCAGCTACTACACGCACCCGATGGTCTTGTGCAATGAGTTCATCCAGACAAGGCGGTAACAGCATCCCCTGGTTTGGTGCGTAGGTTTTAAAGACTACGGTTGATTTCTTTGCCATACTAATAAGACAAAAAAACATCCTTTTTTGTTGCCTTGATTTTGACTTAATTTATACAGTGGCAATGTGAATAAAGTGCACTGCTTTTTCTGAAAATAAAATAAAGAGGCTGTCCTTTTGAGACAGCCTCTTTATAAAAAATTCTACCAACATCTTATCGCATGAAATACATTTTGCCATAGCCCTTCGTAAAATATTGATCTGTATTATCATTAGTGTCGGTAAACTTATCCATCGATTTGCCATTTAAATTGGTAAGCACCCTATAGAGGTAAACGCCATTCGCCACTTTTTGCCCGTACATGTCCGAACCGTCCCATTTAAAATCGGTAATATTTCTTCCGATATGCAAAGGCCCTAATTCGTTCTCCGTTATTTCTCTAATAATTTTTCCGGTTATTGTCAGTATTTGTATTCGAATATTTTGCGGCACTTGCCATCCGGTAATAGTAAATACAAACGCGGTAGAGGTGGTAAATGGATTAGGATAATTCAATAAATTTGAAATCATCGGCTTACTGATTACCCTGAAATCGACACGATAGTCAAGATTGCCAGCTGGATTCCCAGATGCATCTTTTCCGGAAACGATCAATTGATAATCATCATCATTACCGGTGAAAACAGGCGAAAGGTCTATCGCGGCGGTATTATCGCCCGAAGCTAAATTAGCCGGTGTAAACCGCATCGTATCATTGTCGAAGTGATACGTTCTTAGAGATCCATCCGGATATTGTATCTGCACTTTTAATAATGAAGTGTCATTTAACGCATTTGATTTACTTTCATCTTTCAGTTTTACAATAATGTGCGGTTTTGCTGAAACAATATCGCTATTTAATATGTGAACCCCGTCAAAAGTTACGTCCATCAGCGGATTGTATTTATCCGTTCGTACATAGAAATTGGTGTATAAGAAATTATTAAAAAGATATTGCTCTGGCTGATCATTATCGGGATTGAAATAGACAAAAATCGTATTCAGACCCGGATATTGTTTGGTATCAATATCATATTTGATTGTAAGGGTATCGCCACTGATCAAAGGTTTTTGCCGGGGGATAGAAATTACATGCGCCACATTGTTATTATCTGTGATAATCAGTTTCACTTTCAGACTATCAAAAGCATGAATACTTATGTTTTTAAATGAAATCCCAAAATGCAATATATCACCCTGGTTCAATGAGTCTTGCGAAGTGAAAAAGATGTTTGGTGCAAGCGCTCCCTCGGGCGGTGTTACATAATTCAATCGCCAGTAACTAAGTTGATATGGAGTAAGAGTAACGCTATCCGCATTGCGCATCTTTAATTGAATGTAAGGGTATTTGGAAGCATTTACAGATGAAATATTCACATCTTGCTGAGATTTATTTACAGTATAAAGTACCGTGCTATTGCCTGAAGTATCAACGCCAATAATTTGCACGGTGGGGTTATCGGAGGAGTTGGTCTCAAGACTGGTTCCTCTCCAATGCATTTCTTGCCACGATACCGCCGGACCAAATTTGGGCGAGGTGATGTACCCAAGAGTATCAGGAGTGATGAAATTTTTCTTAAGATCTACTTGGTCTGTAGTTCCATTAGTAAAATCAAAAACAGGATTGAAAGCGGGATTATTTTTCTGATAAATAAAGCTAAAAGCACGGGCGCGATTGAACGAGTCGATTAAAACGAAGCCCTGATTTTTTAATCTATTGTATAAGGAATTCCCCGGCCCAAACGCTGTTGTATCAGACTCCCAGGTATTGGCATAAATGTTTTGGGCATCATCAGGCCCTGAAATATTTCTGACCATTACAATAAAATTGTTGGGTATGGAATCCATGAAACGCATAGCGGCCTGCCTGTCTTTTTGTGTGGTAGTATTGAAAGCAAAATTCGCCGCCCTGTCAGATCCACATGCGGGATAGCTACCACTCAGCCCAGGGTTTTGATTGAACCAAGGGTTTAACGTAACAGGATCCACTACATTAAAAATGATATTGTTGGTGGCGTTGCAAATGCCTTTTGAGAAGTCATAATTATTAATGCCGGCATAGCAATCTGATGCGGTAGCGCCGCCACTCGGGTAAACAGTATTCCTTAATTCAAAATAATTTAAAACATTTGAAAAATTCCATAACCTGGATGCACTATCGAGTTTGATATCCAGAGTATCAGAAGCCAATTGCTGGTAATAGTGCGATTGATTAACCCCTTCAGTACTATTTTTCAAATAAATAAATGAAGAACCGTTCCAATGATAATCCGAAGCCGAATTAGAGACCGGCTTTTGCGCTACTCTCCAATAATATACGGTATTATCGGTGTAGCTAAATCCGGGATCAAATTCTATGACACCACCTTTCTGGTTCACCGTGCGCGTGATCATCATTGATGAGTTAAATAATGCGGTAGTGTCAATCTCCATCACGTAATCATTTGCGCTAATTGTCGGGTTAGAAGTAGAAGCGTACAACTTTTGATTGGCAACATTTATAATTGCGTAATCTTCCGGATAGTCGGGCTGTACTTCATCTTCATAAATATAAAATTGTTTGGTAATACTGTTATTACTCTCCGACATCTCATTTACTTCGTTGTCAGCATCTATGGTTACGGTAATTTTATTAAGTCCTTTGTCGCGAGTAGAAATGATGGGGACGTTGAGAGTTATCGAATCAGAATAATAAGGTGCTTTGATTCTTTTTCTCAGAAGAATAGCAGTACTTCCGTTAGGATAAGTTCTTTTTACTTCGAAGGTGATTGAATCGTTAATAGCCCTGCCAATGTTATACGTAATTGCTTTAAGAGAAAAATTATTAGCCGATACGGAAATATATTGTGGACTAACCAAAACATTCTGATCTTCCATCACATAGTCAGGTTTAGGCTGAGGATTTACCATCATGGCAGGATCGCCATGAAGCGCCAGTTCTTCCAGGTGTATCCTTGTGAAATAAGTTACAGAAGGATTCGCACCATCTAAATTTTTTATGGTGTTTTGCATATCAACTCCCACGGAGCCTCCATAGTTTGCATCGCTGATCTGGTGATACAATTGCAAATTATAGTTATTGAGAAAGGGGCCAATGCCATAATGGGTGTCCGCAAGAAATCCAATGCTGCCTCTTTCTTTGGCAAGTACAAAGTTTTCCGAGATAGATAAATTATTTTGAGTGGCCCGAAGTGTATCATAAATATAATTGTTTCCTGCCGTACAGCCGCTGACTACGAAAAAAGGATATTTTCCAGCATTCGTATAATCAGTAGGATCACTTAAATTAAAGGCCAGCGTTGTAGCTGAAGAGTGGCCGAAATAACCCAGGACCCCGACACCATTATTCATCAGTTGGGTAATGCGATTGCCCGAAACCAACTGAACTGCCGCACTGGAAGCTTTTGAAAAGATTTCCATATCGCCGCCGAAAAGAGTATCTTCCAGAATGCTTTGATATAGACTCATGAAGTACCCAAATTGGGCATTGTCTGAACTATCCGCGCCGCCCACTACACCTATGGCCTTTTTCATCCATAATTTATTATCAAGCGTTTGCGTCGTGGACGTTTGAGCCTCTTCGTATTCTTTTATTTTTTGCAGGTAATCACCAACTTCATCGCCTGAAATCGCAGAAAGCCGACCGATGGGAACAGTTGGAACAATGCTTCCTCCATAAGGCGAAGACAATAAAACATCGGACGCAGGATAACCGAATGTAGGTACCAGGTTTAATTGGTCGGCAAATTTGCTCGATTGGTTCACTGTGTAATCAGCATATTCAATTCCTTTTCCGATTAAAAAAACATACTTGGGCTTTATTGAAAAAGTTCCTGCTGCGTATTGTATGAAATCTTTAATGGCTAACGGATGTTTCTTAATGCCGTAAGCAAATTGATCTACCAATTCATTAATATCTATTATCCGCGTAGTATAGCTTCCGCCCGGTGCAGAAGACCGGTATTTGCTATACAAATCCACATTGTTGTCGCCATTCGTACTCGTATAAAGCAAAGGATTGCTGATGATAAGATAATTGCCCTGGTTGGCGACCACACCATAATTCACAAAATTTCTTTTTTCAAAAGACGATACATTATTGACTACGGAAGATGCTTCAGTTGATAGCTGGAATTTTCTTAATGCGATAGTAGAGGCAGGTAAAGCAAATTTTACCTGACCTGGTGTGCTGATCTCTCCCATATATCTCTTATTAGAAGTAATATCAAATAACACAGGCGAGGTAGTCCCGTAATTAAAATTATTAATCACCAGGTAATTGCCAACATTGGAGGCTGGCAATTGAAAGTAGAAATCAGTTTGATTATTGAAATTGAAAGTACTTGGATACGTAATTTCATCAAAAGCTACTACATATCTATCCGTGGACACGGCAGAAGTATTTTCAAAGTTGATCTGCAAATTGCTTAAGTCAAGGAAAGCGCTGATCGGAATATTGTCAATTTCTTTTTTTAAATAAGTGAAAATTGGCATCGATTCATTGTCAACCACCGTGTTGTAAATACTTACTTTTATATTTCTATCGTTAATTGCGTTGCCAGCTGCACCAAATTTTAGCGTTGCATTTGGTCCATTTTTATAAAGATTGATATTGGTTAAATTTACTGACAACAGACGGCCGGGATAAATATCCTGGCTAGTCCAACCTTCACCTATGTCATAAGACGATGAATATACATAAGTTCCCGGATTTAAGGCATATCCGGGATTTAGTTTATCTCTATTGTACGTTCCTCTTACATTCATAAAATAAGGTTCCGGTGCTAGCGAATTGCCCGCAACATTATTGGTATCATCGTTATACCTCAAATTATCCCCAGATGGATTTACTGTAAGGAAATATGCCGCCGTATCGGTTTGTAAACTGTAATGATCGGACAGTTGGTAATCTGCAACTCTATATAATTTGGTGTCAGGCTTTCCGTCATTCATTTGTCCCCAGAACTCTACATATCCGTTTGAAGGTAAAGGTCCCGTTGCCACGCTGGTATATAAAGTAACCTGCTGTCCGTTTCTCCAGAGCTGAAATTGTTCGGCCGGCGTATTTTCCAGCCCCAGGCTGTTTAGGGTGGACTGGCTAATATGACAAAGCCCGTTATTGGCCACTTTAAACTTGTAGTAGGTTTTGCTGTAATCAATCCAGCTATTGGAATAAGTCTGGGAATATCCTACCGCCGTGATAAAAATAAAAAATATGGCAATGATTTTTTTCATATTAACAGGTTGATGCTATTTTTTTTTCTTTTTTATCAAATCGATTTTCAATGAAAAAACATGCGTGTATAACGGGTTCGACTGATTGGCAAGATTGGTAAAGGCATAATCTATGCTCACATTATTTATTTTGAAACCGGCACCCAGGCTGGGTTGGTAGATCCATACTTTTTTTTGATTGGTAGTGTCACCATCAGCGAGCGCCTGTTGAAAATTAGAAATTCCTGCCCTTACAAAAAAAACATTTTTTATCGTAGCTTCCAACCCGCCGTGAGGATCGACGCTTAATGTTTTGTTGCCGATAATAGTATTCCTTTGGCCATCAAAAGTAAAGTCTAAATCAGCTTCTGCTAAAAGATTCACGGATGAACCGAGTTTGAAATTGTAGGAATTGCCAATGGTAAGCCGTGGAGAAGTAAGTTCTGTTGATTTTACGGGTATTTGGTTTTCAGTGAGATAAAGCGCTTCCTGCTCTTTTTCATCAAAATGGAACGACCATGCATTAAATGTGGTAGTGAGATCTTTGGCGACTATACCGAGGCTCCACCGGTTTTTTTCCATTTTAAAACCCGCATCTATACCGAAACCCCATGCCGTAGCAAAATGGCCTACTTTTCTATAAATAATTTTTGCGTTTGCGCCGAAGCTTGTTTTTAAACCATCCTTGTCTGTTATCTTTTGGGCAAAAGAAAATAAAAAGGCATAATCGGCGGAAGAAAACGTGGTTATGTTTCCATAATTGATACTGCCATCAGGCTCCATCAGGAAAAGCGTATTTGGAATATCATCCACGGCAAAGCGTAAAACGGTTAAGCCCAATACTCGCTTATTATCATCTACTGGTATGGCTACATTTCCAAAATCGTATTTACCAATATTATCAAAATAGCTCGCGTGCATCAGGTTCACAGAAGGTGCGTTTTGTACGCCTGTCAACGCAGCAGGGTTCCAATAACCTGCTGTTCCATCAGAAACTGAGGCAGCTTGTGCTGCTCCCATTCCTAATCCCCGTGCTCCCGCTCCTATATTCAAAAATTCGTTAGAGTATTTTCTAAACTGTGAGAACCCAAGGCATGGCAATAATAGTAAAAAGAACAATTTTAAAAAAAGAGAAGTTCTCATAAAGGGGGTAATCAGTTATTTAAGGATTTTCCGGCAAATTAAAACGGGGGTTACGATTGCTATATTGTATTTCTACGGTTTAATTCGCGATAAAATTAAGCAAAACTTACAGTATTAAGGCAATGATTTTGTCAAAACCTGCATTTGGAAAGCTTTACATAGCCCTTGTTTTTATTGAGATCGAAAGGCATTTCACAATTTTTAGCAAATGATTTTCCTTCACAAACAATCAAAATAAATTATTTGACCTAAGTGTTTTTACTTTTGTGCCCTATTTTTGACAAATTATATGGAAAATTTAATAGCAGAATTAAAATGGCGCGGGCTGCTCCAGGATATAATGCCCGGCACAGAAGAGCAACTTTGCAAAGAACCTACGTCCGCCTATGTGGGGTTTGACCCAACGGCTGACAGCCTGCATATTGGCAGCTTGATTCCCATTGTTATTTTAAAGCATTTACAGAATTTTGGCCACAAGCCAGTTGCATTGGTGGGCGGTGCTACCGGGATGGTGGGTGATCCTTCTGGGAAAAGTGAAGAAAGAAACTTGCTGAGCAAAGACATCCTTGACAAAAATGTAGCGGCAGTAAAACAACAATTATCAGAGTTTCTTGATTTTAGTTCCGGCAAATCCAATGCGGCAGAGATGGTCAATAATTTTGATTGGTTTAGTAAAATTTCTTTTCTCGATTTTATTCGCGATGTGGGCAAACATATTTCTGTGAATTACATGATGGCGAAAGACAGCGTAAAAAAAAGATTGGATGGAGAAAACGGAATGAGCTTTACAGAATTTACTTATCAATTGGTACAGGGATATGATTTTTACTGGTTGTATAAAAATAAAAACTGCAAACTGCAATTTGGCGGAAGCGACCAATGGGGAAACATTGTAACGGGTACAGAACTGATCAGGCGCAAAGCTGGCGGCGAGGGTTTTGCGTTTACCTGCCCATTGCTCACAAAGTCTGACGGAAGTAAATTTGGCAAAAGTGAAAAAGGAAATATCTGGCTGGATGCTGGCAAAACTTCACCCTATACTTTTTATCAATTTTGGTTGAACACAGCCGATGCCGATGCGGAAAGATTTTTAAAAGTGTTTACTTTCTTAACTGAAAAAGAAATTAGTGAGCTCGTGCAGCAGCATGCCGGAAACGAACATCAGCGAATTCTTCAGAAGAAACTAGCCGAGGAACTTTCCTGTTTTGTACATTCAAGGGAAGATTATGAATTTGCGGTAAAAGTCTCTTCTATCTTATTCAGTAATGATACCGCAGAAATCTTAAAAGAGCTGAATGAAGAACAGTTGCTCCAGGTGATGGAAGGAGTACCCACTGTTGAAATAGAAAAAGATAAATTGGATAGCCTGGATTTAACTTCTTTATTGACCGAAACAAAAATTTTACCGAGCAAGGGCGAAGCGAAAAAAATGCTTGCGGGTGGCGGCATATCGGTCAACAAAGAAAAAGTAAAGGCCATTGATGAAAAAATAGATCTCGCACAGCTTTTAAACGGAAAATATCTATTGATACAAAAAGGTAAGAAGAATTATTATTTGGTGATAGCAAATTAATCTGACGGGGACCTTCTGGTTGATCGGATGAAGGTTTATGAGAGAAAATAAAAATCTGTTTTATTTCTTTGTTTACTGATTATTAACTTGTCGATACCGGTCTGATGGATTCCATAAACATCCCGTCTTTTAAGAGAATAAGAAGTTGCTTTTCTTATTTGTTTCAGCACTTTGCCAGATTCGCTAAATCGCAAAATAGCGATTACAATCTTAACTAACTTTCCGATGAAATGCTCTTTCGGGTTGAAAAAAAGAGGCAAGTAAGAAACGAGATAATTGCAATGGACATGGTGTAAATTAAATAAGGATCCTTGTAAAAAAATACTACGTTGCTTACTGCGGTGTTTATCGGAATTGACATAAAAGAGATTAATTCTTTTTTTATCGGAACGGTTTTTCCATTTGCGGTTGCATTCCAAAAAGGATAATAATTCTGTAAGAAAATGAGGGTATCAGGATGACTTGAAGCTACTTCAATATTTACTTGCGAAGGCGAAAAATGGGTTATTTTGATTTGTTCTTTTTTTTCAGGATGGTCAAGGTCTGACAACAGAAAGAGAAAAGGATGTTCTTCAACTTTTAATTTTAGAGTACTGTTTAAGTAAGCATCTGTTGTTTTCAAATAAGAAGGATACCCCGTCAATTCTTTTATTCCGATCTGTTTATCATAAAAACTTTTATCGCCGACAAGACCCACCGTTTTTTTATCGTAATTCTTCATCTCATTCAATGGAATGAGAGACGGCATTGGAAAGCCTTTTGGATTTTGATTATAAATTGATTGGATTTCGGGGAGTGTTACTCTTCCAATTCCTGTGACCGGTAAGAATATGATTGCGTTAATAATGAGATCGGCTATTATCAAGGCTGGAAACCAAAATGATCTTGTTTTTTTTAACGTTAATAAAGCCACGGTAAAGAACAAGGTAATCAAGCCGCTTGTCAATAGATAGAAGTTAACCGGAGAATTGCTAAATAAGCTTTTAAGTTCGTCTGTTGTTGAGTGTGCCTGAATATTTTTAAAGGGTAGTAATATGTTTCCTGAAAGAAGCGAATAGATAATAAGAGCAATTGATGCTATCAGGATAACTCTTAAAATCAATTTATACATTGGTACAAAAACATTACGTCTCTCAATTTTATCTAATCCAAATCCAGCTGAAATGCAAAAGCAAAGCAACGGAAAAACCCTAAATTCACCGTTTGTACGAATGAAGGAAATTAGCGGCAAATGGCTATAGGCATTAGCTTTTATGGTTCCTCCAAATGAAAGCAACGAAATCAAAAAACCAGAAATTAAAAAGAGATATACCCATTTGATCCGGTATTTTAGTCCAATGAAAACGCTGGCAAATCCCGCTATTGAAAAATAAATATTTCGCATAGCGACGTCATTTTGAAATATTGCAGAAGAGCCGGCTGTTGAAAACGGAAAGATCAATGATATAAATGAAGAGAATGAAAATGTTGCTGTTTTATTACCAGATGATAGCTCCGGAATTAAATAATGTGGTAACACACTTATATAACTGTAGATACCTGGCAGAAAAAAGAGAATGAAAAGGCCGGCACTTATTAATGAATAGAAGATTCTTTTTTTAATATCACTTTGATAAATGTTAAACACGATAATTAGTATCAAAACAACAACTAGAAAATACAGCGTTGCAACCGGAATGGCTGGGTGCCCTCCTGATGCGATCATGTAAAACGATATTGCTGTTAAAAATGAATTTCTAAAATGGGGATCTTTTTGCAATTTTAAAAAGTTCATCAACAATAGAGGAAGGAAAGCGGCGGCAGTCAGAAAGTTTATATATTGGAGTGATCCGTAAAAAAATCCACTACACATATACATCGCTGAAACCAAAATTGCTATAATAGCTGAAAATCCGAAATACTTCATCAGGTAATACATCGTCACTCCGGAAATAAACAGGTAAAGCAAAACTTCTGCCGTAAGACTAAATGCCGAATATCCGATAACGCTGCCCCAGAACCAGGTAATTGGATTCCAAAAGGCAAATCCCGGGTCTGCATAAATGGGGAATCCAAAATTCAAATATGGATTCCAAAGAGGAAAATATCCTGAATGAATGCTCTCTGAAAAAAAATATTTTTGAGGAAAATTATCGCTGAAAGCATCATTTTTCATGGCAAAATGAAAACTAGAAAGGGGTAGGTATGCGACCAATAAAATTCCCAATAAAATGAGTGCCGGTTTTAAATGCTTAAACAATAGTTTTATGTTTACTACTTTAATCATTTGTCAAAAAAGACGTTTTTCGGCTTGCCGGTAAGCAGCGTTGTTTTCTATCTAAACCGCTCTCATCTGCTTCTCTTTTTCTGAAATATCTGCTGATTTATATTCCTGTATGTTTGGGATAAATTTCCTTTCTTTCAAAAGATAACCATTTCCTTTTTCACAAAAATGGACTTTGATATTTTCTATACTTATCGGGTTGCCCTCTGGAATGTCAGCGATATTATTATGCCTGATGCCATGCCCGTCAATAATCATAACAAGTCCGCTGCCAACAGCTTCCATAACATTTCCATTGGTAATCAGCATGCCGGTATCTTCACCAAGCCCGATCCCAACAGCCGACGGATTCGTAGCAATGGCCTGCGCCAGTCGTCCAAATCTTCCGCGCTTTTCAAAATGACTGTCGAAAACTACATCACCCATAAAACCTAAGCCGGTGGTTAATTTCACTTCTCCTTTTAAATGGGCCGCACTGGCATTCCCCTGGTAGATCATGGTCTGGCTCATTGCCATGGCTCCTGCGGAGGTGCCGGCTATTAGAAAACTTTTATCTTCCCTGTACCTGTTATGAATGATTTCTAAAAATTCTGTTCCGCCGAAAATAGCTGTTAACCTTAATTGGTTGCCGCCGCTAAACATCACAGCATCACATTCTTTAATTCTTTGAATATATTCTTTTTGAGAAGCGTCAGTGCGGTTGCGTATGGGTAATAGGCCGATATTGGTGCAACCGATCTTTCCGAAAGCATTTAGATAATTTTCACCTACTTCTATCGGAATCATGGAAGCGGTAGTGATAACTTCGATCCTGATAGAAGGGCCACCCGCTTCTTCAACTATTCGCCGAAGAATTCCTAATTCAAAAAAGTTGAGATTATTTCTCACCACTTCTCCTTTTTCCAGATCTACTCCCTTGTCTTCAGCACCACCAATCGCAAAAAGTTTTCCCTTAGGTATTTCCATGAATTTTATTTTGATAAAAACAACAAATGATCAATGTTAGTTTTAAACGATGTTGTATTAGAAAATATTATGCACAAAAATAAAGGATTATTTACGAATGAGTGTATTTCAAGAATAATGATTTGAAGGGGAGCACAAAGCTCGCCGAAGGTTATATGACCTTAAAAAGAAAAATGCGTGCTGCAATATTTAATTGTTACGCTCGAGGTAACTTCCTATTTCGTCAATTTCATCTGTATTCCCGATTCCTTTTGGATTTGGACCGTACTGGTTATTCCCCGATTCGCCATCGACAAATACCATCCAAAAAACATAAAGCGGTATTAGCTGGTACCATCCACTGTTGCCCATGTCGTGACACCTCTTTGAACCCTGTGCAAATAAAAGCCACAGTAACGGTATGACGATAAGTAGCCTGAAAACAGACTCGATTTGTGCGTTACTCATGGTGAGGTTCAATAACAGTATTGCAATAAAATAAATTAAATAGGATAAGCCATATTCCAACCTTCTTATGCGGCCATCAAATGAAAATGGATTCTTAAACATCTTTCAAGTTATTATTAATTGTTGCTCGTATTAATTAGCCTTAGTTTTTATTTTCCTAAAAACGCTGGAAGACTGAAGATATTTTACCAACTTATAAAATAGCTAACTGATAACGAAGAACGAATAAATTCCAACATGAGATTTTTATTTTCATTCCAGATTTGAACTGAAATGCAAAAAAATCCGGCTTATGAATCATGCCTCATTCCCTCTGCTACTTTAAAAACATGCAGCACATAAGGAAAAAGGGCATCCATTGTTTCTTCGGCTCCGCGTGTAGAGCCGGGCAACGTAATCACTAAAGTATTTTCTATAAAACCAGCTATACCGCGGGAAAGCATTGAGTAGGGGGTTCGTTGTTGCCCATAGTTCCTGGCGGCTTCCATGATGCCGGGAATTTCGCGGGTCAGCAAGGGCGTTATTGCTTCTGGCGTTACATCGCGTGGTGACAATCCTGTGCCTCCTGAAAAGATCACTAATTGAAAATGCGATTCGCTAAGTTGTTTTGCTTTTGACTGTATCATTAAAAATTCATCCGGCATTACTTCGTAAACAGAAACCGAGAGATTCCATTTTTCTAATTTTGAAATAACGGCTTTGCCGGTTTTGTCTTCTCCTTTCCCTGAAGCAATACTATCTGAACAAACAATAACAGCACATTTGAATGAGCTTCCTGGTTGCTTGTCAAAATCTGATTTGCCACCTTTTTTATCTTCTAATTTAATGTTGCAAATCGAAATGCCTTTATCTATCGGCTTCAGCATGTCGTACATGGTCAACGCGGTAATAGCCGCGCCATGCATAGCTTCTACCTCTACGCCAGTTTTGTAAATGGTATGCACTTCTACTGAAATAGTAATGCTTAATCCATCAATGCTATGAGTGATGGATGCAAACTCTACCGGCAAGGGATGACAATCAGGAATGACATCGCTGGTTTTTTTTATGGCCAATAATCCTGCCGCCCTTGAAAATTCAAACACATCGCCTTTGGGCACTTTCTTGTTTTTGATCGCATCAATGGTTTCCTGTTTGGAAACCGAAACCGTTGCGCTCGCAATTGCCTGGCGTAATGAATTTGATTTTTGTGTGATGTTGACCATATTAATTATTTACTTTCCATTGATGCGTTTCGTCTTCAAATAATTCTTTGCCCCATACAGGTAGCTCCGCCTTTATTCTTTCTACTGTTTCTGAACAGGCTCCTATGGCGGTTTTCCGATGTCCTGATGAAGTAAACACAAACAAGCTGATTTCACCCGCGGCTACTTTGCCCAGGCTGTGATATACATGCATACACTCGAGGTCGTATTTTTCATAAATAGCTTCTTTGATTTCAGTCATTTTTTCCAAAGCCATTTCTTCGTACGTGGTATATTCTATGGCAGCTACTTTTTTTTCATTAATCATATCCGCCCTCACCTGGCCCAGGAAAATACTGTGTCCGCCGATTCCGGTTTTGGCGCTGTGCTTTTGAATACAGGTGCCGATGAAAGCACCGGTGATAGCGCCTTCTACAAAAATATTTTTTAGTTTCTTTTCACTCATGGTCTTTCTTTTGTTTCTCCCATTGCATCAGGCCTCCTTTCAAACTATAGATTTTTTTTTGATCTTTAAAAATACGTGATAATATTTCCACCGCCTGGATACTTCGTTTGCCAGTTTGGCAAACAGTAACAACGGTTTCATGATGTATTTTTGAACTATTTTTTTCTAATTCATCCAGCGGGATTTTTAAATAATTAAAATCATTGATGTCTGGCTTTTCATCAAATTCTCTCACATCAATAATGTCAATATTTTCTTGCTGAATTAATGAATTAAATGCGGATGGATCTATTTCAAATTCTTTTGGTGCAGCCGTACAAAGCCATTCATAATTCATCTCTTTGAAAGATTTTTCATCTTTCGGAATCGATGTCTGATTTTTTTTATCAGGGCTTAAACTTACCTGGTATGTTTCGTTGGTGAGCGTATTATAGGTAAGTAGGGTATTGATTAAAGGTTCTCCTATGCCAGTAATTAATTTGATGCATTCATTCGCCATCATTGTACCAATGATTCCCGGTAGAACACCCAATACACCCGCTTCGACGCAATTTAATATTTCATTTTGTTTGGGTGGTTCAGGAAATAAATCACGATAATTTACAGATTCATCGTCTTTATTTTTCTTGCAATTTAATACCGCTACCTGTCCTTCAAATCTTGATATAGCCCCATATAGTAAGGGTTTTGTCAGCAACTCGCAAGCGTCATTAATCATATAGCGTGTGGCGAAATTATCAGTTCCGTCAGCCACATAATCAAAGTCGCCCATCAACTCCAATGCATTTTGGTTCGTTATTCTTTGGTTGTATGCAATCAACGTTATTTCCGGATTTAGTTGTCTTAGATAATTTGCAGCCTGTTCCGACTTGGCTTTTCCAATATCTTTTACAGAAAATAAAATTTGCCTGTGAAGATTACTCAATGCTACTTTATCATCATCAATGATGCCAATCGTACCAACACCCGCAGCGGCAAGGTATTGAAGCAAAGGACAACCCAGGCCTCCCGCGCCAACAACAAGCACTTTGGCATCAAACAATTTTTGTTGTCCTGCTACGCCGAATTCTTTTAAAATGATTTGGCGTTGGTATCGTTCGTATGAGTTGTTTTTATTCATTTTTTATCCGCCGGAAAAAGGTGGCAACAAAGCGATTTCACTTTCAGTATTTAATGGAACCGTTTCAGAAATTATTTTTTTATCAACCGCTATGGCATATTTCGCGTTGTCAAAACCCGGATATTTTGAATGCAATTCCTTCTTCAAATCATTCGTGTCTTTGATAGCATCGATTGAAATGCGGTTGCTTCCTGCGATATCCCTGAGTTGTCCAAATAAAATGATTTCCATATAAGACATTTGTAAAATTAACCAATCAGGCATGCGTGAACAATAATTTAAGTGGGCTTTATCAGTACCCCGTAAGAACGTTTTTCAATGCAATTGAAAATAACAGCACATAAAATAATAAAATGTGGTCCATAAACTATTCCGGTAATAAATGTATTTCTATTAATTCGCCTTTTTTGCATTCAGTTATTTCTTCGTCAATCTGAACCAGACAATTTGCCGTTGAAAATGAACTAAGCCTGAATGATTCCTGCGCTTCAAAAATATGAACTCCCATGTCATCATAATATCCTTTTAAAAAATAAGTAAGCCCTGCCGGCTTTTTAAAATCCTGCATAATGGGCACACGTAATTTTTTCAAAGAAAGATCCCGGTTACACAGCTTGCCCAACGCCGGAGCCACATATTCGTAAAAGCAAGTGAGGCTTGAAGCTGGATTGCCGGGTAATCCAAAAACATATTTATCCTCTAGCTTCCCAAAATACAAAGGCTTCCCCGGTTTTTGTTTTATTCTATGAAAGAGTTTTTGAATATTATTATTGATGGTTGCCTGCAGCACAAAATCATAATCGCCTACGCTGATTCCCCCGGTCAGAAGTATTACATCGCTTTTGAGCAAAGATTCTTTTAGTGATCCTGTTAGCAACGCCAGGTCGTCTTTTACCCTCAACACATAAACAGGTGCAATACGCAACTGCTCCAAAGCGGCCACCAAAGTATAAGAATTGGATTCGTAAATCTGCCCGTGAAGCAAAGTACTTCCGGGCTCTTTTAACTCGTCGCCGGTAATAATAATAGTGACAGAAGGCTTCGGATAAACCGGCACTTCATTGATTCCCATTGACGCCAGGAAGCCGATGGATGCAGGATTTATAAAAGTGTCTTTTTTTAATGCAAAAACGTTTGGTTTTATTTCCAAACCTGCAGGCCTTACGTTCATTCCTTGTTTTATGTTTTCATCGCAGATAATTAATGCGTCATTTTCAACAAAAGTTTTTTCCTGCATCACTACGGTGTCGGCTCCGGGCGGAACTGCGGCGCCGGTAAATATTCTTACCGCGCTCCCCGGCTTCAGTTCATCATTATTTTGGCTGCCAGCGGGTATGCTTCCCGATATTTTTAATTTCTCATTCGTCTGCCAATCGCTGAATGAGAAGGCATAGCCATCCATGGAAGATTGCGGAAACGGAGGAAGATGAATGGGCGAAAATATATCTTTTGCAAGCACGTAGCCTGCTGTTTTCTCTAATGAAATATTTTGTAACGGTAATGGAGCTACGTTTTCCCAGATTATTTTTTTTGCCTCGACTACTGAAATCATTTTTGGAAGTATTCTTTTGAATGATTATTTTTTTAGCCACCGATTGTTATCATACTTCTGTTGTGAATGTCCTCAGCATGTATCTTTTTAAAATCTGATAATAACTGGCCGCCCAGTTCTTTTTCTTTTTTGCCAATATTTTGCTGAATCAGTGGCAACACATTTTCTCCTTTGCGAAATGCCGTTAGCAAATCGGTTTCATCTTTGGAAAAAAGACAATTTTTTATTTTGCCATCGGCAGTAAGCCTGATTCGGTTGCAACCGCTGCAAAATGGTGCGCTCATCGTGCTGATAACAGAAAATGTACCTAAATGTTTGTTTACTGTAAATGGTTTGGCCGTGTCGTGTTTGCCATTGGCTAATGTGATCACTTCGTATTTTTCGTTCACTACGTTTAAGATTTCATGCAAGGTAAATACCTGGTTGCTTGTCCATTTGTTGCCACTAAAAGGCATGAATTCAATAAACCGGACATGTACCGGTGTTTCCCTGGTCCATGCTACAAAATCGTTAATCTCATCATCATTGAGCCCCTTCATCATCACTACATTTATTTTTACATGAAACCCGCGGCGAATCATCATGTCAATATTATTCTTAACCTTGTCAAATTCATCGCGGCGCGTGAGAAATAAAAATTTTTCGGGCTTTAAGGTATCCAGGCTGATGTTTAATGAATGGATATGGGCTTCCTCAAATACGTCGGCAAACAAATGCAGGCGCGTGGCATTGGTAGTGATGGTGAGCGTTACATTTAATTTTGACAAAGCAAGAATAATCTCTTTGGCATCTTTCCGCACCAGCGGTTCTCCGCCGGTAAGCCTTATTTTATCCACGCCGTTGGCTACAAAGATTTTTGCCAGCTCCAGGATCTCATCTGCCTGCATCAATTTGGCCGAGGGTGCAAACTCGTAGTCCTCTTCAGGCATGCAATAAAAACAACGCAGGTTGCATTTATCCGTTAAAGAAATCCGCAAATAATTATGACCACGATTGTAAGAATCCATTATCATTTGATAAAGTTATGCCATCATTTTTTAGCTGGGGTTTTTATTGCAATTTTGGCTTTATTTTTTGTGAAATGATCATATGTCTAAACTGATATAAATAAGAATTGGCGTTATTTGTTGGTTTGCTGTTTGGATGAGATTGGCGGAAACAGAAATCGAGTTGGCATTTCAGAATTTGATGGAAAGAAGTGGTCGACATTCAACGCGAACGCGCTTGCACTAAGGTAGACTTATCAACACATACGCCAACGCTACTTTGCCGTGCTGCATATCCGCGCCGGAGTAGGGTCGTAGTAATTATTTTTCACTATTGGCCGAAGCCAGGGAATTGGTTATTGGAGACTCGTGGATTAGCTGGCACTTGGCTAAAGTCTCGTGGAAGTCTGCTGCGGTTCGCCGGTTAGGAAAGAACAAGATCTAGACAGGCTAAAAAAGATGAATATACTTTTGCATTCTTGCGGTGCATTTGGTAACGCAAGTTTATTTGCAGATTATAGTTGCTCCTGAACAAAAAGTTCTTTTCATCATTACTAAAAATGAGCTACATAAATACCGTTGCTGAATACAGTAAACAATAGTATGAGAGTGAGAACGGTTGCTACAAGTGCGGTAGTTCCAATGGTGTTGATGATGTTTGTTTTCATGATCGGGGTTTTAAGTTTATAATTTTTTTTTTATAATTATTAAAAATGAG
>Ga0207933_1000661_pt1 | contig 31442 bp, 13 predicted proteins | sample NGESurdeep092012_4_FD_184488 | JGI IMG/M metagenome (GOLD analysis project Ga0207933, IMG submission 184488) | Arctic peat soil microbial communities from Barrow, Alaska - NGEE Surface sample F53-3 deep-092012 (SPAdes) | ecosystem: Environmental > Terrestrial > Soil > Wetlands > Peat ... | reverse complement strand
AGCCCGCTTCTGCTCCCAAGTCCAAAGACGATACGTCCGCTTCACATAAGGTCCACGCATACAAAGGCCTCCATTCCATGTAAATGGGGACTTTCAACATTGTCTCAATTTAGGGGTTCACTCCATCATGAGGGCAAAGCCCACTCAGTGGTTTCCGCCAGGATTCTCGCTTGAGAGGGGCATCTTCTAAACTACTGAAAATAAAGCGTCCTAAAATGTGGGCCTTGGGAACTTTTGGGGTGAAGCTCGTGTCAGGGGCGGAGAGCAAGCAGAAACAACATTCCGAACCAAAAAGGAAGGGAAGGGCCGAAGCCCTTCCCTTTGGGGATACCTGCGCCGAAGCGACTAGAAGGTAATCTTTCCGGAGAATTGCAATATCCGCTGGCTGTTCGCTGTACCGGTAATGACGCCCAGACCGCTGGTACGGAGGGAGTTCACAGGCGTTGTCGTCGCTGCCCCAGGCGTCCCCAGCACCGGGTGGTTGAGGACATTGAAGGCATCGACGCGTAACGTAAGCTTCAGGGCCTCCCAAATGGGAAAGTTTCTGAATACCGATGTGTCCACCTGGTAGTAGGTCGGATCCATCAGAACATTGCGTCCGAAGTTGCCCAACGTACCCGGGGCGGGATTGCTGAGAGCGTCCGTATTGAACCACTCGAAGCGGCTGCGGCCGCCTACGGGTGTCAGGTTGGCACCGTTGTACTGCGCCCTTTCGTAGGTGTTGCCATTGCCCGTGTTCCCAATATCTCCGGCGGCTGTCACATTGAAGTTCTGTCCGGAGCGCATGATGAAGATCGTGCTCAACTCCCAGTTTCCGAGGACGTAATCCGCAACACGGTTGCCTGTTGTGAAGCCCTGGTTCCTGCCAACGGGAACCGCATAGGTGAGAGCAGCGGTCAACAGCTGTGGAATATTGAAGCCTGCAGGTCCGCGGCTGCCGTGGATGTTGTACGGGTCTTCCGAGACTCCGCCCTCGACGCCGAAGTATCCGTCATCGGCTTCGTCGATGGCCCTGCTCCAGGTATAGGCCGCGTGATACGTAAGCCCTTTCGCCGTCGTGTGGGCCATGGAAGCTTGAAGCGCGTTATAGGTTGCATTGCCGCCCGGACGGTCCCATTTGTCGGGCTGCATGTAGGGAAACTGTTGGCCGGTCGCATTGTTACCCGACCACACACCCGTCGTCTGGTTAATGTCCTGGGCCAGACGAGTACTGAACGATGTGGTGGAGAGCGCTCCGGTGTTGTAGTAGCCACCGATGTCGAGACGGTGCGACTCGGAGCCGACGTAGTTAAGGGTAAAGATTGTGTTGCGCCCGAACTGCTGCTCAATACCAAGATTCCACTGCTCGGAGTATGGGTTTTTGATGAGCGGATCGACGAAGTAGTTTACGTTGCTGGTGAACGGCGACGCCGCGGGCTCGAGTCCAGTGAGGGACGTGCCGACCGCGAAGGGATTCTGGCCGGTGACATATAACGCTGTTCCGGGAGTGTTGAGGCCAGTTACACCGAGGGTGCCGACATCAGGCCACGATCCCTGGAAGTTTTGCGGCATCTGGATCGACGCGGCCCAGTTATCGAAGAAGATGCCGAAGCTGCCGCGAATCGCCAGCGTGTTGTTGACGCTGTACGCGAAGCCGAAGCGGGGGCCGAAATTCAACTTGGACCCATGCAGTATCTTCTCGTTCTTCGCAATCACGACGTTCGCGGGCAGCGTGGCGGAAGGCAAACAAGGAGCACGACCAGTTGTCGCGCAGGTTGGCGGAGCCACCTGGAGGATGTACTGCCCGGTGTTGAAGTCAAAGTCGCCAGTCTCGATGCTGCCCTGGTCGCCTTTAGAGGCATCGGTACCGTACTGCGGAATAACGGTGCGGTCGTAGCGGAGGCCCATGTTCGCGGTCAGCTTTGGCAGCACCTTCCATGAGTCCTGGATGTAGATGTTGGCAATGCCGCCGGGGCGCTCCGTCAACAGGACGTTGCGTTTGGTTGCCGAGGTCGGCTCATCCAGCAGAAAGCTGGCCAGACCTTCTCCTGTTTGCTTGGCTACCGTCGCGGCGGTGGCGCCAGGGCCCGCACCCGGTTGTGGGACACCAACCCCGCCGGAAGTTACCGTGAAGTCCGACGTCTGCGATCCACTAAAGGTTGAGGTGTCATTACGAATGGTCTCTCCGTAGTTGATCTGCTCCCAGCCGCCGCCGACCTGAATGACGTGCCGGCCGATGGTCTTGCTGACCGATCCCAGCCACTCATGAATGTTGGCTTCATTTGGCGCCGGGCTGCTGTTTTCACCGGCATTGAATCCATTCTGGCCGCCGCTGACGGCGAGAGCCGGCACAAGCGTAATGCCGCCAATAAAGTTCTGCGCCAGCGAAGCATTCGGCTGGTAGGCGTTGAGAGCGGCTGGGCTGTCGAACGCCGCGAAAGAGTTGTAGGTGACGTGCGTTCTGCCGTATTGCACCTGCATGCTGAGGCTGGGGCTGAAAACGTGCAGCCAGCTTACCCCATACTGCTGCGCGGGCAACTGGGTATACGTAAACAGATGCGGATAGCTGGACGAAGTGTTCTTCTCCTGCCAGTTGTTATAGCGCGCAAAGATGAAATCCCTGGTGCCGATGTGTTGGTCGAGGCGGAGCATGTAATTGTAGGTGTTGGAGACCGATGGCGTATTCACCTGGACGTTATACGTCGTAGGGGCAAAGCCGGGAACGGTGGTCGGCGCTGGGAAGACCGCGTTGATATATGCGACGGCGCGGGGATCGAGCTCGGATGCGGGAATCTGGTTGCCCACGTATCCAGGCCGGTTCGAGGTCGCGTTGTGATTGCCTGTCGGATCATATAACTGGCATGCCGCCGTGACGACGGTTGGAGCGGTACTGGAGCAGCCTGCGATACCTGTTGTCGCAGAACTGAAATCGGCAAAGGGCAGGTTGATTCCGCTGCCCCATGCGGACTCGGCCATCTGGGCTGCGGTTGGGATGAGCAGGTTGGAGGCAGAGTTTACCGTTCTGCGGAAGCCCTCATACGCTACTTCAAAAAAAGTTTTGTCATGTCCGTTGTACAGATGCGGAATGACCACCGGGCCGCCGGCCTGAACGCCGAACTGATTGACCCGGTAAATGCTTGCGGTCGTGGGGGGAACCCATGGAATCGCATCGAAGGCGTTATTCCGGACAAACTCCCAGATGCTGCCATGGACAGAGTTTGTTCCGGACTTTGTAGCCAGGTTCACGACGCCGCCGGTCACTCCGCCATATTGCGCTGAGTCGTGAGCGCTGATCTTGAACTCCAGGATGGTGTCGATGATTGGAGGGATCGCATAGGTGTTGTACCAGTTGTTGGTATCGTTCAAGCCATCGAGCGTGTAGAAGGTGGAGCGGCTCGTCTGTCCGTTGAGAGAGGGAGCGAGATAAGCGTCGCCGCTATCGTTCGCTGTGTTGCTTGAACTGTTGTTCTGCCCCACGCTGATAGGCGTGGCGCCCGGGGTCAGCTCCAGCAACTGAGTGAAGTTGCGTCCGTTCAACGGAAGGTCGTTCACTTCCGTCGTCGACATCACGGTGCCGAGCTCCGAGGTGGTGGATTCTATCTGCGCGGTGACGGCCTCAACGGTGACGCTGACGTTCGCATCGCCTACCTTCAGCGCGGCATTGATGTTCACCGTCTGATCGACGGAGACATCGAAGGGGGCGATCTTCTGCGATTGAAATGAGGCCGCGGAAATCGAGAGCGTGTACTTCGCCGGAGGAACGCTGACGAAGTTATAGTCGCCCACTCCGTTGGAGACGGTCGCGCGTTCTACGTTCGTATCGACGTTGGTTAAGACGACGCGTGCCCCGGGCAGCTTCGCCCCGGTCGAGTCAGTGACCGCACCGGACACGGCGGCCGAAGAGTTTTGAGCACTGGCCGCCAAGGTGAATGTGAACGAACCCACCAGGAGAATGGCAGTGAGTACGAACAGCCTGACTAGCTTGGCGTTGTGATTCGACATGAGCAACTCCTTCAGATAAAGCGCGAAAGCTGGAAACGTGAGCGAGCCGAATACTACAAAGCCGGTAAAGACGATGTCAAGAATTTTTTCACTAATCATCAAACTATTTCATCGGCGAAATCTTGAAACTTATTTACAGGCGAAAAACTCCAATCATTCGAGCGTGCAGTGCAATGCGCCAGGGCAGCCCGGCGGGGGGCCACTGCGTTTCGCAATGGTAGTCAGAAGCAATTAGTTGTCAGTCCGGTTTGATTGTTTAGCGGAGGAGTGGATCCAGGTAGAGCTCAACCTGCTGCGCCCAGAGTGCGCCGTGGGCCTTCAGTCCCGCGTCGTTCATGTGGGTGCCCTTGCCGTTGTTCTGCCGGAAGGCGGCGGTCAATGTGTCTGTGTCGGGACCTGCGAGAGCGATTCCGCTGGTCCACAGGCTTCGCTGAGCGTCACGGAGTGGCGGAGTAGAAGTGTCGTCGGGTGTGTGATAACTGACTAACGCGACGAACCAGGGAATGTCCCAGCCCGCGCGCTTTCGGGTTTCGACGATGACACGTTCCATCATCCGGCGATAGGTTTCGGCGGAGATATCGTGCTCCGGAGGCTGGTGGGCATCCGATTCGCCCTGATGCCAAAGGACGGCGCGAAAGCCGTGGGGGCCCAGTTGATCGATGCGGGCCAGCATGCCGTTGAAGAGCGTTCCGTCGCTGATAAGCGTGCCATCTGGAGCATGGGTAATGAATTTTGTCATCGTCGGCATGAGTTCCACCGGATCGCCGGCGGGCAGCCATTGGCGCACGCTGGTCGATCCATGTCCGACGGAAGCGATGCCGATTGGAACGCCGTATCTGCGATACAGGGCGTCGCCGAAGGGCGGAATGAAGCTGCCCTTTTTGCTGTTGTCCTGCACGCCAGGCTGCGGGTCGTTTGCGAGTCGCCACGCGTTTCCGTCGAAGGTGGTGACCATTTGAGTGGTCGTGACTTGTGGGGTTTCTCCGTAGTTGGTGGAGTTCGACTGGCCGGAGACGACGAAGACTTCCCCCACGCCAACGTGCGGAACAGTGAGCGTATCCACGCTGTGGGCCTTATACCGCACCCGTACTTCCAGCGAGTAAAATCCGCCGGCTTCGGTAGTGAGCGCGGCGTTGAAGTCTCCGTTACGATCATGGGAAAGCTTCTGCCATGCGCCCGGGAGCGGACCGGCGATAGATCTACCGGTAATTCGCGCCTCGATCGCTTCGGCTGAAAGCGGCGCGTGACCGCGGACTGAGATGGTTCCGCGAAGTTTCGTTTGGCGTTGAAAGACCTGATAGTCGAGAGGCGAAGACAGCTCAAGCTTCGCAGTGCCTGGTGGAGCGACTGAAGCACAGGGACCGGAGCGCATCTGCTCGTTCATGATGAGAAATGCACCGAGACCATGCAAATCATCGAGAGGATGTTGGCGTTTGAGATAGTAGTCGAGTCCGCCGACATTGGTACCTTCGCAGACGTTCGCTATATGCAGATCGCCTTTGGCGTCGGTCGAAATTTGCGACAAGACGCCGCGATAACCTTCACAGGCATTGGCCTGATACTTCTGCGATACGTAACCGCGTTCAATGGCTTTCGAAATCGTGTAGGTGTACATCGACGACGCCGAGGTCTCTTCCCAATTGCCATCTATATCGGGCTTGTCGACAACGTTGTACCAAAGGCCCGTCTTCGGGTCCTGATACTTCGCATAGGCTTGAACCAATTGCTGGACGAGAGCGATGAGTTTCGGGCGGGCCGGGTGTGTCTTCGGCATCGTCTCAAGCACCTCGATGAGCGCCATGCCGTACCAGCCGATCGACCTTGCCCAGAAGACCGATGAGTGTCCGCCATCGGGCTCGGCCCAGGGTTGGGTGCCGGATTCGTCATAGGCGTGGAACAGCAGACCCGTCGTCGGATCGTTCAAGTGGCTGGCGTAGAGCAAGAGCTGCCTGGAGGCTTCGTTGTACGCATACTTCCGGTCGCCGAAGGCTTCGCCGTAGCGTACGAGGAATGGCAGAGACATATACGTGCCGTCCAGCCAAAGTTGATGTTGCCGCGTGGTCGCGTGCCACAGACCGCCGTCTACAGTGCGGGGATATGTGTCCAGGCGGGCGCGGATGGTTTGGGCGGCAATTTTGTACTTTTGCTCGCCGGTTTCGCGGTAGAGAGCAAGCATCAGGTTGCCAGGCAGCATGTAATCGAGGGCGTGAATGTCGTTATCGATCTTGCCTTGATCGTCGACATGTGCGTCGGCCCAGCTACGGATGTAGGCGAGATAGCGCGGATCGCGGGTACGCTGGTACACGAGATACTGCCCGTAAAGATAGAGCGCGGGAATATATCCCCATTTGCCGAGATCGGCGGCCGAGGGATGCGCTCGCATGGTCGTTTCGACGAGGGCGACGGATAGGTCAACGGGCGGCGATGCGGTGGCTGTTGACGGCGTGGGCGAAATGATCTGGGCGGACATGCCGGCCGCGATGACGGCCAGAAGAAGCGTCAGTTGAAAGCCGCGATTTCGAGTCTCAGTCCGCATTGAGTATCCTCCTCGATGGCAGTTGCCCGCCACGGTCTGCACAAGATCGGCTGTCACTATCGTGATTCTTGGCTATGATCATTTGGATCATGGCTCGCGAACCTTTTTATCACCGAAAACATCTTTTCAGGAAATCTCGATGAAGGCATTCTCCCGTCGCAATCTTTTGAAGTCAGCCCTGGCAACGGCCGCGGCCTGCGCTCTTCCATGCGAAGGCAGTGTTCTGGTGGTCCATGCCGGGCCCGAAGCCGATGCCGGCGAGGGCCACATCATGAGCCAGTCCGTCAAACTGGATGAGGGATGGAAATTCCATCTGGGCAATGCCGACCTACCTGACAAAGACTTCGATTTTGGCAGAATGAGCCGTGAGAGTACGTATGCGAAAAACGGCCGGATATTGGCTGTAGGAGACTCGAAATTCGACGATACTGCATGGACGCCAGTCGATCTTCGGCACGATTGGGCGGTGGGGCTGCCGTTTGTCGAAGGTGCGAACCTGCCGGCCCACGGCGGCAAGCCGTTGGGTCGCGAGTATCCCGACACGAGCGTCGGCTGGTACCGGCGAAGTTTTTCCGTGTCTCCTTCTGACGCGGAAAAGAAAGTGTATCTGCGCTTCGATGGAATTTTTCGTCAAGCTTTGGTGCTGCTGAATGGCATGTATGTCGGTGAGACGTGGAGCGGCTACTCGTCTTACACCTTCGATGTGTCGGACATGGTGAACTTCGACAGCACGAATGTGCTGGTGGTGCGCGTCGATGCTTCGCTGGGTGAGGGGTGGTTCTACGAGGGCGCGGGGATCTACCGGCATGTGTGGCTGGTGGCGAAAGCGCCCGTGCATATGGTCGAAGATTCCACGATCGTCCGATCCATCGTGGAGCGTGAGGCGGCGACGCTTCACTTTTCAAGTGAAGTGATCAACGAGACTGCTGAAGATCAAATGTGTCAGATGTCGGTCGAGGTTCGCGGCGTAGGTGGTGAGGAATCGCTATTGCCGCAGGCCCACTCCGCGCCGATAAAGATAGGTGCGGGTGAGTCGATCGCGCTGACGGCGAGCGCTCGATTGTTGAAACCTAAGCTCTGGTCGCCGGAAAATCCGGAGACGTACGAGGCGGAGTTTATCCTTCGCGCAAACAACGCTGCCGTGGATCGCGACGACGTTTCTTTCGGAGTCAGGACGTTCCGCTTCGACGCGGACAAAGGGTTTTCCGTCAACGGCGTACCCACCAAAATAAGGGGAACCTGCAATCACCAGGACCACGCGGGAGTTGGGACGGCGCTGCCGGATGCGTTGCATGCTTACCGGCTTGGACTGCTGAAGCAGATGGGCTCGAATGCGGTGCGTACTTCGCATAATCCACCGTCAAGCGAGTTTCTCGATGTCTGCGACCGGTTGGGGATGCTGGCGATGGTTGAGACGCGCATGATGTCGTCGAGCCCGCAGGGGATTGAGCAACTGAACGCGATGATTCGGCGATTTCGCAATCATCCCTCGGTCTTCATTTGGTCGCTGGGTAACGAAGAGCGCGAACAGGGAACCGTCCATGGCGAACGGATGGTCGCTACGATGCGGCAACTGGTGCGGAAGCTCGATCCAACGCGGCCTGTGACCGTGGCGATGAACGGTAAATGGGGGATGGGCGTAACGCACTCGGTGGATGTGCAGGGCTGCAACTATGACATGAAGGACATCGATGCGTTTCACCGCGATCATCCGGCGATGCCGACGATCGGAACGGAGACGGCGAGCGCCGTATCGACGCGGGGTGAGTATAGCAACGATAAAGTGCATGGCTATCTGAGTGCGTACGATATCAATACTCCCGCGTGGGGTGAGACTGCGGAAGCGTGGTGGAAGTTCTATGACGCGCGGCCGTTCCTGTCGGGAGGGTTTGCGTGGACGGGATTCGATTATCGCGGCGAACCGACACCGTATGGTGCGCCGTGCATTAGCTCGCACTTCGGCATCATGGATACCTGCGGCTTTCCAAAGGACACTTACTTCTACTACAAGGCGTGGTGGAGCAAGGAGCCGGTCCTCCACCTGTTTCCGCATTGGGATTGGCGCGGACGTGAAGGCCAATCGATAGACGTTTGGGTGCATAGCAATCTTGAAGAGGTCGAACTGGTGGTCAACGATGTGAGCCAGGGCACCAAGACAGTGGAGCGCAATGGCCATGTACAGTGGCCTGTTCCTTATACCGCGGGATATATTGAAGCCCGTGGAAGGAGCGGCGGTAAAGTGGTCCTGATTGAGCGTCGCGAAACAGTGGGCCGACCCGCGCAGCTTCGGCTCGCAACAGATCGGCAGAAGCTGAGTGCCGATGACGTTGATGTGGCCGTGGTGTCGGTTGAAGTCCTCGACGATAAGGGCCGCGTAGTCTCCACTGCCAGTAATTTCGTCCAGTTCGAGATCTCGGGCCCGGGCAGGATTCTCGGTGTCGGTAATGGAGACCCCAGTTGCCATGAGCCGGATAAAGCGTCCGAACGTTCCACTTTCAACGGTCGCTGCGTAGCCATCGTGCAGGCGTTCAGGACTTCGGGAGCGATCCACATCGTGGCGCGATCGGCTGGATTGAAGACGGCGGAACTGGATGTTCCCTCGACGCCAACTTAGTTTCAAAGATGATTATGAGTCGCCGAAGCTATTCAGTACCCTGTTACGAAATCACACCTGTGAAACGGATGGATATGGCCAGCAAACGAACTGTCAAGTCTTCAGCAAAAAGTGAGAAGGCCCTTAGCTACGCGACGCCCGCTCTGGATAAGGGCCTGGACGTTTTGGAACTGCTTGCGCACCAGCCTGCTGGCCTTACCAAGAGCCAGATGGCGCGCGAACTGGACCGGACGGTCTCAGAGATTTTTCGCATGCTGCTCTGCCTGGAGCGCCGTGGCTATATCGCACAACTTTCCGAAGATCGTTACTCGCTTACACTGAAATTGTTCAAACTGGTGCAGGAGCATCCGCCGACGGAACGGCTGATTGCCGACTCGCTGCCGGTGATGCACAGGCTGGCGCATGAGACGATGCAGTCGTGCCATCTCGGTGTGCTCGAGGGCGGACGCGTGGCTATCTTGGCGCAAGTAAATGCGCCTTCGAACATCGGTTTTTATGTGAAGCTGGGATCGACGGTGGACATCATGGAGGCAGGCAGCGGCTATGTGATCCTGGCACATCAGGACCCCGAACAGCGGGAGCGCACTCTGGCCGAGTGGAGTCGAGAGACCGGCAGCAAACCGCCCCGCGATCTCGACGTACACCTGGTCCGCATTCGGAAGGCGGGTTATGAAAAGCGCGCAAGCTACCTCGTAAAAGGCATCGTCAATATCAGCTTTCCCATCTTTGACGAACGCGGTTCTGCCGTCGGAGCTCTGACTATTCCCTACATCCAATACAACGGTCCAGAAATTCCTGTCGGCAACGTGATTGATGCTCTGCGTCGGTCGGCGGAAGAGATAACAATAGCGCTGGGAGGCAGGGACTCTGCGCCTGCTAAAGAGCCCAAAAGCAAGCCTTAGGTTGCGGAGGACGGTAGCTTTGGCCGTGCTGAAGCCCGAACGAGCTTTCTGTGTTCCAAACTTGTTGTTTACCCATGCAAAATGTTTTTCATTGATGATGATGTGCTTGTTGTCGTAAAGTGGTCTGTCTCCCGCTTTGCAGGGAGCAGAGGCGCCCGTCACGATGACTCTTTACCGTTCGAACACCAGCCCCACTCTCCGCAGAATTCTCTCTCTCTTCGCGTTAGCCGCAGGCGTGCTCGCGGGCGCACATGCGGAGAGTATTTACGTTTCGCCTAAGGGCAGCGATGCCGCTTCAGGGAAGAAAGCTGCGCCCGTGCGCTCCGTGGAGCGGGCCGTCGCGCTCGCGCGTGAGCAGCGGTACCACGAGGTCGAACTTGCGGGTGGAGTCTACCGTCAGGCGTCGCCGCTGTTCCTAACCGCGGCAGATTCCGGACTGATGCTGCACGCGGCCAAAGGGCAGCCTGTTACGTTGAGCGGCGGCGTGCGCGTCGCGGGTTGGAAGCTCGTCGATGCCTCGCGGTCGTTGTGGTCGGCAACCCTGCCGGAGGGCGTTGCCGAGCCAAGGCAGATCTATATCGATGGTGTGCGTGCAAGCCGCACCAGAGGACGTTCGCCCGTTGCCCTCACCATGACCGATCGCGGATACACGGCGGATACCGATCTGCTATCGCACTGGCGTCATCCGGGAGATCTTGAGTTTGTATACACCGGTGGCAATGGTTTGTGGGGTGAGCCATCGGTCGGACTGGGCTCCTGGACGGAGCCACGTTGCCCGGTCGCAGCGGTCGAGGGTACGACGATCACGATGGCGGAGCCGTGCTGGAAGAACTCCACGAAGCGCGTCATGTTGCCCAGCGGCGCACGTTCAGCCAATCTGGTTGGACCGGCCAGCGTGGGAAAGCAGCCGTCGTATCTGGAGAACGCGTATGAGTTGCTGGGTCGGCCGGGAGAGTTCTATATCGATCGCGCGACACGGACGATTTTCTATACGCCGCGTAAAGGCGAAGACCTTCGCCGTGCGGACGTGGAGGCTCCTGTGCTCGAATCGCTGCTCGCAATCCGCGGCAGCGAAGCGGCGCCGGTTCGCGATATCACCATTGCCGGCATCACGTTTGCTTATGCTGCATGGCGTGAACCGAGCACGCCGCAAGGCTTTTCTGAAATTCAGGCAAACTACCGCGTCACGGGCGCAGATGGAGCGACAAAGCAGGCGCTTTGCACTCTTGTTCCCGGTGGCACCTGCCCGTTCGCAGCGTGGACGCCCGAACCTGGCAATGTCTCCGTTCGTTTCGGTGACAGCGTCCACTTCTCGCGCGACACTTTTACGCATCTCGGAGCCGCGGGACTGGAGCTTGCGGAGGGTGTGCATCAGGACGCGGTGGAGGGCTGCTCGTTTACTGACATCTCCGGAAACGGTCTTGAATTGGCGAGAGTGGACGCACCCGATGCGCCGGACTCGCGATTCGCCATCGGCAACCGTATTGAAAATAATCTGTTTCGCAACGTCGGTGCGGAGTTTCGCGGAGGCATCCCGATTGTGGTTGGTTATGCGCGGTTCACGCACATCGCGCACAACCAGATCGATCACGTGCCCTATGCGGGCATCTCGATTGGATGGGGAGGCTGGCCGGACAAGATCGCTCTGCCGGGCGTGGCGAATCGGTCGACCGGTAACGTGATCGAGAAGAACCGCATTACGCGCTTTATGCTCGATCTTTCCGATGGCGGCGGCATCTACACTCAGGGCCGTACCGGCGAGACGCTTGGGGATGGCGAGCGCGTCGAAGGAAACGTGATCGACGACCAGTTCAGCAGCGGCCATGCGATCTACACCGATAATGGTTCAGCCATGATTACCGTCCGTGGGAACGTAACGTTCAACACCGATATGGACAACTGGGGATCGCGCCACAAGGACTACTACGATGGCGGTAAGGGAGAGGACAACGACCCGCTGGCGATCCTGGACAACTGGTGGCAGCAGGGCGATCCTGACTCGTCGGCAAAGCAGGTGACAGAGAAGGGTAATCACCTGATTGCGGCGCTAAATCAGGTGCCTGCCGAAGTGCTGGCGGCAGCCGGCCTGGAGAGCGGATTCCGCGATCTGGCGGCGCCGGTGATGCACAGTGTCGCTCCGGAAGCACCGTCGTCGGTGGGTGCCTTCATGACGCAAACAGAGGCTTACATCACATGGCGGCCGCCGGTTTTTCAGGGTGGCGCAACGATCGATCATTACGTTGTTGGTTCAAACGACGGACTTGAGGTCAAGCTGTCTGCGGCGGAGTTCGACCGCTTGTCGTATGCGCGGATGCCGCTTAAGCCGTCTGCGAAATCGCGCGTCTTCACGGTCACGGCATTGAATACAGCCGGGGTGAGTCCGGCCTCGCTGCCTTCGCTGCCTGTGCTGGCACCGGTCGTTGCGGCAGCGCTGCCCGGAGTGCCGCAGTCCGTTTCAGCGCATGTCGATGGCAGCCGCGCGAGCATTCATTTTGGAGCGCCGCAGGAAAATGGCGAGCATGTGCTTGCCTATGTCGTCAGCGTGGAGCCGGGCGGACGCAAAGAGACGTTTACGGGCCGCAAATTGATTGCACTCGAAGGCCGCCATTCGACCTTCGTCACGCTGGATGGCTTGACGCCGGGCGTGGCGTATCGCTTCGGCGTGTCGGCTGTAAATGCGATGGGAGAGGGCAAAGCGGCGTGGACGAAGTAGCGCCTTCCGGAAAGCTGAAATGCCAAGAAGTGGCAGATCGGTGCTCTTAACGGTTAACCGGTGGAACACTCTACAGAAGTTTTCCCTCGAAGAATCAGGTGTTTCCGCGAGACGCGCGCGGTCCGCGGCTCCGTGGACGATTGACCGTGAATTAACTTGTTCGGGGGCGTGGGTAAGGCTGAGGGTAAGTCCTGCATCCAGATTGAAATTGATACGAGGTCGTGCGTGAATATCAGCTTTAGCTCCAAAGTTTTCCTTCTAGTGGCGGCTCTGGCCGCATCCAGCCTGCAGGCGCAGGAGAAGCCAAAGATCATTGGCATGGCCCACATGGCGTACTACGTCAGTGATCTGAAGCAGGCACGCGACTACTATGAGGGCCTGCTGGGGTTTCAGGAAGCGTTCGCGCTGAAGAACGCTGACGGCAGCGACCACGTGGTCTTCATCAAGATCAACGACCATCAGTTCATCGAACTCTATGCCGAGCCGGTGAAAAATTACGGCTTCATCCACGATGCCGGCTTTGAGACCAACGACGCCAAGGGGATGCGCGGTCATCTGGCGGCGATGGGCGTGACGGTGCCCGCGACGGTGGTCAAGAATGAGGAAGGCGACCTGAGTTTCGACTTTGTGGACCCTTCCGGATTCACCATTCAAATCGTGCAGTACATGCCCGGCAGCAAGGTGACCGCGACGAAGGGGCAGTTCATGCCGGCGTCCCGGATTTCCGATCATATTGACCATATCGGACTGCTGATCAAGGACAAAGATGTGACCTGGAAGTTCTACGGCGATGCGTTCGGATTCGTCAAGGAAGGCGACGGCTCGAAAATGGCGGTCCCGGGCAGCGCGGACAGGTTCGAATTGGGCTGGGAGAGGAAGAAGCCTGAGGAAGCACGCTTCCATATCAAGGACCACATCTGCCTTTCGGTCTCCGACGTGCCGAAGATGACTTCGGTGCTGGCCCACAGGCCGACGATGAAAGAGTTTCCGGACGCGATTGCGGATGTGCATCAGTTGAGCAATGGCAAGAACGTGGTCGAGTTCTACGATCTGAACAAGAACCGTGTTGAAGTCATGGAGCCGCCGATGACTTCTGACGTTGCGAAGGAGGAACCGCAACAAGAAGCGCCTGCACCTGCGACCGTCGCAGCAAATGCGGCGCCCGCTCAGCAAACCGCGAAGAAAGGCGGCGGGAAAGGGGGCACTAAAGGCTTGCCAAGAAAAGTAGAGCTGCCCCATCCGTTCTACTGGGCTGGGCCGGACCCGTTGCGTGGCGACTGGCAAGGGACGGGAGGACTGGTAGCTCAGGTTGTCCCCATCATGGACGAGATTTATTCGAAGGAAAACCTGATTCCGCAGCAGGAAGACAATGCTCTATATGAGGTGCATCTCTTCAAGCAGTTCGACCAGGCGTTCGATATTCCGGTGTCGGTGGTGAACGGCACACTCGCGGGCGATGTGCTTCCGCTTGAGGGCGATGGGTGGTCCGGGTCTATCCAGGGTGGACACCTGAAGCTGACCAAAGGCGATCAGAGCATCGATCTACAGCATATCCAGCGGGTTTCGCCGACTATGGGAGCGAAGCCGCCCAAGGGAGCGGTCGTTCTATTCGACGGCAAAGGCATGGACTCGTGGTCGAAGATGATGGAGAAGGAGTGGCTGAAGGAAGACGGCCCCTGTAACTGGCATCTGGTGCCGGGAGATGCGGTGGAGTCTGTCCCGCGGTCCGGCAACTGCATCAGCAAGGAGAGTTTCGGAGACGCGAAGATCCACGTCGAGTTCCGGAACATCGGCGGCCCAACTAATAGCGGCGTTTACATTGAGGACCGGTACGAGGCGAACATCAACGAAACCTACGGCAGCTTGTCTGCCAACCCCAACGGTCAGTTCGATAACTCCATAGAGTCCAAGCCTGGAATTCGTGCCTCGCGTCCCGTGCTGGAGTGGCAGACCTTCGATATCGATTTCAAGGCGCCACGGTTCGATGCCGCGGGCAAGAAGACGGCCGATGCGGTGGTGACTCTACTGTTGAACGGCGAGGTCCTCTATAAGGAACACAAGCTTGGGCCGGTCGTACTGAATGCAGCTCGACTTGGTGAGGCCCCGAAGGGACCCATCCAGCTTCAGGAGCACGGCATGCCGACGCAGTTCAGGAACATCTGGGTTTTGGAGCAGTGATTTCCTTGCATATGATTAAAGATCAGTCTCGCCGCAATTTTCTCCTCACGGTTCCTGCTGTCGCGGCAACAGGTATCGTTCTTAGCGATCCAGCTCTATTCGCCTCGGTTGCGCCTTCGGCCCAAAGCCGGAGCGCTGTGCCTATCAAGCCGGAGCCGTTTCAGTTCTACACGGCCCAGGGGATCGAGGACGCGGCACATGCTCTACAAACTGAGGTAAAAACAGTCACCCGGAAGGGCGAGCCCAAGAACGGCAATAAAGATCTCGCCAATTCGAGGAAGGTCCCGTTCACGTACCTCCTGATCACGGAGGAAAAGAAGATCGCGACGGAGTTTGAGATGCATGACGGTCGCGACCATATTATCCAGGTCATTGATGGGTCCACCGTGTATGTGGTTGGCGGAACGCCTGTGGGTTCACGCGCCCACGGCGAGGGCGAGTGGTTGGTACATGTCTCGGAAGGCGCCAAATCGATGACCCTGAATAAGGGTGACATCCTGGTGCTGCCACGGGGAACGCCACACAAACGCATCACGGAAGAGAGCGTCGTGTTGACGCAGCTCTCGCCGATGGAGACATTGAAGGACTAGCGCCTGACCTCCAAAGCATCTTTCGGCCTTCTGCGCCCATCCAGGAACTCATTGTCCGGCGGTATTTACGTAAAGATGGCCGCAATTATGTTCAAGAAAATAATAGGGTTGACGGCCTGCACGCGGGCCAACTCCGTTAACCGTAAATTCACTTGTCCGGCGTCCTCTGCTGCCTGTAATCACGGTTACGACTGAAGATACAAGATCTGCGTACCCGGACTTATTTATTAAGCCCGAGACGAGAGTCGTGTCAGCCGAAAGATTTCCACGCCGCAAATTTCCAGACCGGGCATCGGACTGCTCCGATCAACGTGCAGCAAAGTTAGGGGAGCCAACCATGAAAACAGTTCAAGATAAGAATTTGATTCCAGGACTTGCAGCGGTTACATTGGCTGTCGCTTTAATGAATACCCTAGGTTGCGCGATCGGGAACATCCAGCTTAGCGGCTCGGGTGGGGACGGTCCTACGAGCGGGGTGAAGCTCTCTGGAGGAGTGCATGGCGGACAGGAGCCGGTTACGGGCGCGACGCTACAACTTTACGCCGCTGGAGCGCCAGAGATGCCTACTTCTGGTGGATCCACTGGGGGATACGGGCAAGGCGCGATTGCGCTGATTCCGGCCGGGTCGATGAGCGTGGGGTCTACGAATAACTACTCTCCTGGCGGGGCCTCCGGATGCGCGTTCGTGACCGGCAATACGAACAACTGCACTGCGTTGCCTCAGTCCGATGTTAACGGCAACTTTACGATCGGCGGCGACTATACCTGTCCGTCTACGACGAGCCAGGTCTACATCGTGGCGACCGGAGGCAATCCCGGAGCGGGTGGAGTGGTGAACAACCAGTTTCTTGCGCTGATGGCCGGACTCGGCACATGTCCTGCGAACGGGAACCTTGCAGCGACAGTCCCTGCCATCAATGTCGACGAGGTCACGACGGTGGCGACCGTCTGGGCGCTACAGCAGTTTATGACAACGCCAACCGGCATTGCCGCCAGTGCGTACGCCAGTCAAGGAGGCGGTACGGCAGGTGTAGGCGTCAATTTCGGCGCGCCCAGTGGGCCGGCTGGAGGCTACGGCAGTTCGGGGGTTCAGACCGCAGTCTTTGGAATGCAGAATGCTTTCCTGATGATCAACAACCTGACGAACATTGCCACGGGTTCGTCGGGGACCGGCACGTTGGGGACGGCTGGAAACATTTGGGCGACCCCATGGGCGGACAAGATCAACACGATTGCGGACGTGCTCGCGGCGTGCATCAATACAGACCCCAGCGGCTCCACATCCTGTTCGACCCTAATGACCAATGCCACTCCGAGCGGATCGCCTAAAGCAGCTGACACCATTCAAGCTGCGTGGTATATGGCGCAGAATCCGACTAACAATGTGGCCACGTTGTTTGGGCAAATCTCAACTACGCCTCCTTTTCTTGCTCTCAGCACAGCGCCGAACGATTGGGCAATCTTCGTTGGACTTGCCCCGCAGTTTAGCGCCGGCGGCAACGCCATTTCGATGCCCTACTCCGGTGCATTCGACGAGTATGGCCATCTTTGGGTGACCAATCTTTCGCCAACGGCATCGGCCACGCCATTTGTCAGCGAACTTGCGGGAGACGGAAGCGTGCTGGCCGGCCCTTTCGGCAATGTCGCCAACGCCGCCGGAATGGGAGCAGCCTTCGCTACGGCGAATCCGTATATAGCCAACGGCGGCTTTGTGAATGCGAGTTGCAGCACCACGGCCACGCATACTTTGGCGACGAGTTCGAGTGGTGGCCCCAAGGGCATTCTCGTCGACCTGGCGAACACGGTTTGGGTTACGAACGCGGATGAGACAGCCTGCGCTAGTTCGACGCGCAGCTTGCTCCGTCTTACCGGCAGTACTGGTTACTCGCCCTCCACGGGGGGCTGGACTCCGCCTGTCATCACAACGGGGTACTTCGTAAACGGGTCAGCGTATGGGGGCATGGGTGCGGACGGCTCCAACAACGTTTTTGTCGCGACGAGTGGATCGACGGGAAAGACGAACGAGTACGTCAATGGCGGTGGTACCTATACCGCTGGTGCGACCAACGCCGGCAGTTCGCCGAGTGCGGTGGTGATCGATACGAACGCGAACGGATCCGGACCCAATGTCTGGACGGTGGGGCAGAAGGATTGCGGTAGCCTGGGGCAGATTTATCAGCAGTTACTTTCGGGTATCGGCACGGCAACCGCGGGCAGCACGTTTACTTATCAGAACGCCAGCTGTACAGGCGCTGGAACTGCCGGAACCGTCGTAAACATTGGTGCCACGCTGAATACGCCACTAGGCGCCGCAGTCGACCGAAACAACAATGTTTGGGTTGCCAATAGCGGTGTGACGACGGTCGACTTCCTGGCTGCCGGCGCAACAGGGTCGTTGGACACTACGGCGGCAACAAGCGCGTCTTCGACGGCGGGGTTGGGTGGGATGGCATCGCCGAGCGGGATCGCGGTCGATGGCAATAACTATGCGTGGGCCACAACCAGCGCTGCGACCGGTACAACGCAGCTGTATTACATCGGCCAGCTGGCGGCGACTCTGGGTAATCCGATTGCAATCGGCCTTGCGCCGCCGTTACTTGGTTCGGGAAGTGCGGGGACGGGCTACTCTTACCCGGTTGCGTCGAATCCATTTCCGAAGACTGCCAAGAGCATGGCGATCGACCCATCGGGCAATGTGTGGCTTTTCAGCAGCAGCGGAACAGTTTCCGTCACTACTCCATACAACTGGGCAAGCGTCATCGTCGGTCAGGCTGCGCCGGTCATCACGCCACTGGCCCTTGAGGTGAAGGCGAACATGATCGGTCAAAAGCCATAGAGCAAATTTCCTATTACTGTGAACTGGATAATGGCGTTCGGTATCGTTTTTCTGGGGAAAAACGGACATCAATCCCTCCGCCCCGGTATACACCCATAGGAAATTTGCTTTAGTCGCGCCGGTAACTTTCTATGACAGAGGCCCCCATAAGCCGCGATCTGGAGGTACACAAGGAACTCGTCGAGCGAGTGCTTGCGAGTAGTCATCTCAGCAAGTCCGCTCGGTTGACCGACCTCTTCGTCTACCTATGTAAAAGGGTGGTCGATGAGGATGTGCAGGAGATTCACGAGCTTGAATTAGGGCATAGGGTCTTCGGGCGGCCTTCGCGCTACGACACGACCGCGGACAACATTGTTCGCGTTCATGCGTCGCTGTTGCGCAAACGGTTGAGTGAATATTTTCTGACGGATGGTTGTGATGAGGACTTTTGTATAGAGATTCCACGCGGGAATTATGCTCCAGTCTTCCGGAAGCGAAACCTGCCGGAACTGAAGCTCGATCCGCCCGTCGTTCTATCCTCGGTTCTTGGGGGCGAGTCGGTTGCGGGCGTTGAGGCGTCGGCGGCCTCCAGAATAGATGCGCACCGACGGGTTCTATCCTGGGTGCGGAGCCGATGGTTGCCGGCCGGTTTGGCGATCGGATTTGCGATGCTGTCGCTCGGATTGTTTTTGCGCCTCCAACACGCAGGAAGAGTCGAATCTGTTAACAGGCCGGCGATGAGCGGAACGGTACGCCTGTTTTGGTCGGGCATTTTTCAAGAGAAGGAAAGTGTCGATGTTGTGCTGGACGATGCTTCACTCGGGCTTTACGAGGAAGCGACCGGGCAGCCGATTGCCTTGGCGGAGTACTTCGATCGTGGCTATTTGCGGTCTCTGAACGCTTCCGGAAGCGATAAAGCGGTTACGGGCCACCCTGCAATTTTGCTGCACGATCTCGTCATCAAGCGCCAGTCGAACTATGCCGACGCCGTGATGGTGTGGAAACTTGCTCAGACGGCGAGCCTGCTGCGGAGCGATGCCAAGTTGCAGTTTGCGCGCGATGTTTCCTTTCGGCAGACCAAATCCGGCAATCTTATTCTGTTGGGAGATCCGGAGTCCGACCCGTGGATTCAGCTCTTTGAAGGCGGCCTCTCCCTTGATTGGAAGTTCGATCCGGTGGCGAAGGCCTTCTATCCGGTGGACACGGCGACGCCAGCGGAAGCGGAACGATTTCATTCTCTGGCCGAGAACAGCAAGACACGTGAAGCGTATGCCACGATTTCCTTTCTGCCGAACCTCAGCAATACAGGCAACGTGTTGATCGTCTCTGGGACCGGGGGTGCGGCGACGGACGCGGCCATGGACCTGCTGCTGGATGAAGGATCGCTGGAGCGACTGAGGTCACGGCTACAGAGTTCATCCTCTTCCGGCTTTCCCTACTTCGAAGCGTTGGTGCGGATCGAGAAGGGAAGCAATTTGCCCCGAAACGTTACCGTTCCCATCTGCCGTTCGCTCAAATTTCCGAGGACAAAGAGCTGAACGGCCGCGCGTAGATGCCAGTCGGCTCCCATATCCCTGGAAGAGCCCGGCTGAGGCGCCGCTCTACGTTGCAGTAAAGCAGGTCTATACGTAAATCGTGTCGGCAGTGCATACCGTAAATAGCCTGTAATCAGCCGCATAATCCAATAGCTCCGTTGAGTGCTCCGCATCCGGCCAGCTTGACCGTGAATTAACTTGTCTGTTGCGAGAGGCTCCGAAGATAGTGGCTTCCGTTGCCGAGATAGGATTTGTTGGTAGTTCAAACAGACCTTTTCTGCAGCTATCGGAGTTCTTTCAGAATGAAACTGCTTTCTCTTGCCCTCAGTGCGCTGCTGGTTTCGACGTCCACAGCTTATGCATCCGCTCCCCCACCCGCGCCGCGCATCGTTGGCATGGCGCACATGGCTTATTACGTCAGCGACCTGAAGAAGGCGCGGGACTACTACGAAGGCTTCCTGGGTTTTCAGGAGGCATTCGTGCTGAAGAACGCGGACGGCTCGGAACACGTCGTGTTCATCAAGATCAACGACCACCAGTTCATCGAGCTGTACGCGGAGCCCTCGAAGAACTATGGCTACATCCACGATGCCGGGTTTGAAACCAACGATGCGAAGGGGATGCGCGACCATCTTGCCGCCGCCGGAATTGAGGTTCCTGCTACGGTCGCCAGGGACGCGGCCGGCAATCTGAGCTTCGATATCACCGACCCGTCGGGATTCACACTACAGATCGTGCAGTATCTGCCCGACAGCATGACCGGCAAGACCAAGGGGAAGTACATGCCCGCGACACGAATTTCGGACCACATCGACCACATCGGCCTGCTGGTGAATGATCGGGAGACTGCGTGGAAGTGGTATGGCGATGCGTTTGGCTTTACCAAAGAAGGCGACGGATCGAAGATGGCGGTCCCCGATAGTCCGGACCGGTTTGAGCTCGGCGTTGAGCGCAAGACGCCTGTGGAGGCGAGATTTCATATCAAGGACCACATCTGCCTCGGGAACTCCGATGTGCCGAAGATGACAGCGGACCTTCGGGCCAAGCCCCAGGTCGATGAGTTTCCGAAAGCGATCGCCGATACCCACCAGTTGGGTAGCGGGAAGAATGTGGTGGAGATCTACGACCTCGACGGGAATCGTGTCGAGGTAATGGAGCCACCGAAGGGCCAGTAGTGCTCGAAATCGCCTGCCGAATCAAAATCCACGTTACTCGCGACTCGAGTAGCGAGGCTCGCTGTCGAAATCACCGGCAGCAACCGTGAGTACTGCGACACTTTATTCCGAGACAGGATGGAAACGTATATGCAAAGTAAATCATTCGCTCAGCGCATCGCCAAAGGCGTCGTTGTCTTTCTGGCGTCGGGTCTCCTCACAGCGGGCGTCGTTCAGGCGCAGGCGCCGACTGCAACGCTGGTTGGCCAGGTGACAGATGCCTCGAAGGCTGTGATTCCGGCGGCGACGGTTGTCGTGCGCAACATGGACACGAACCAGGTGCGCACGGTAACGTCTGGAGCGCAAGGCGAATACACGATGACCAACCTTGCCGCTGGCCATTATCAGTTGTCGACTTCGAAGGCCGGGTTTCAGAAAGTGAGCCAGAACAACCTCGAACTGCAGGCCGATCAGACCGCGCGTCTCGACGTGGTGCTACAGGTTGGGCAGGTCGATGTATCGGTCAACGTGGCGGCGGATGTGGGTCTTTTGAATACCGAGACCTCCACCAAGGGCGACGTGATTACACCGGTGGAGATTGCGGAAATCCCACTGAACGGCCGCGACTTTAACGACCTCGCGTTCACAGTGGCGGGCGTGCAACCCGCGGAAAATGGAGGGAAGGGTGCGGAATATGTAGCGAACGGATCGCGCGCCGACTCCAGCGGCGTGTACATCGATGGCATCAACGATGAAAATCCTCGCGACGCGGGATCGCAAATCTCTCCGCCGCTGGACGCTATTCAAGAGTTCAAGATGGAGACCTCGAACTATACCGCGCAGTATGGGCGGCTTTCGGGGAGCGTCGTGAACATGGTCATCAAGAGCGGCGGCGACCGGGTGCATGGATCGGTCTTCGATTACATCCGCAACGATCTGTTCGACGCATTGCCATATAACTTCACCAGCAATCCGGGGACGAAGACCAAGCTTCGCCAGAACCAGTTCGGTGGCGACCTATCCGGGCCCGTCTGGATACCCCATTTCTACGATGGCCGCGATCGCACGTTCTTTCAACTGAGCCTTGAGAGTGTGTTGTCAGTGAAGGGCACCAATTCGCTGAACATCGTGCCGACAGCGCTTGAAAGAACGGGGGATTTCAGTCAATCGGGCGCCGGTGGCACACCGTACTATTTTCATAATCCGGCGGTGATCAATCCGAAGACGGCAAATTGTACGGCTGCTGGAGGCGCGGGATGCTTGTATGGGGCGCCTTACGACAAGATTCCAACGCTTGACCCGGTCGCTCAGAAGCTGCTTGCATACTATCCTCTTCCGAATATTCCCGGGGCAGCGCAGGGCACCAACAACTATAGTTTCGTCTCCGATAGCACCAGCAACAATAACAACGGCCTGATCAAGATCGATCAGAAGGTGGGAGCCAAGGATCAACTGGCCGGACTGTTTCTACGGCGCTTTTCGAAATCAACGAACCCTACGGCCGGGTCCGGGCTGGGCACGTTCGGTTCCAACACGACAGCCCACCAGACATTGATCAGTGTGTCGGAGACACGAGTACTGACCCCGAACCTGGTGAATAACTTTGCTTTCGGCCGCACGAGAACGGTCTCAAATGAAGCTGCGAATGATGGCGGCACCAATTTTGCGCTTCAACTGGGAATTCAGGGAACGACGACGAATCACTCTGTGCTCGCGTTTCCCAGCTTCAAGCCCACGGGCTATGCCGCGCTTGGCGATAACGCATCCGATCCTATTTCATATTCGGTGAACGACTATGACGGCAGCGACCTGGTGAGTTATTCGAAGGGGAGACAGAACTTCAAGTTCGGTGTTGACATTTTGCATGTGCAACTTTTCCAGCCGACAAACACCAGCAAGAACGGCGCCTTTACCTACAACGGCAAGTTTACAAACACGGCATCGGCGGCGACCAATGGGCTTGCCGACCTGCTCGCCGGCTTCCCGACGACGGGCATCCTGATGACGGGTGGGGCAACGAATCACCTGTTGCAGACCAACTATGCAGGATTCGCGCAGGACGACTATAAGTTGACCCCGAAGCTAACCCTCAATCTCGGCCTGCGCTATGAATTGCAGACTCTCCCATCCGAAGAGAATGGCCAGTTGTCGAATTTCGTTCCTTCGCTCGGAAAGATTGTTTACAGCAATGTATCGACCGTCCCGAATATTGCGACAATGCTGACGCAGTCGGGGCTAAGCAGCTACTATGTTTCAGCCCATGATGCCGGATATCCGACCGCCCTTATCCATGTAAATCCGCTGCGGTTCTCGCCGCGCATTGGCTTTGCGCTGCGGCCTTTCGGCAATGATCGCACTGTCATCCGCGGTGGCTATGGAATTTTCTATACCGGCATCAGGTTGACCGTCATCAGGACAAACCTTGCTGGCCAATATCCATTCTCCGCCACAACCACGTACACGGCTGTTCCACCATCGACGACCGCCGCTGGCTCGTCGTTGATTTCATCGACCAATCCGTTCTCCGCATCGTCGGGTTCGCTGGGTGGCATTCTGACGCCGAACGGTTATGACCCGAACGCTCCGTCAGGAAACCTGCAGAGTTACAACTTCACGATTGAACGAGACCTGGGTGCGGGCCTCGCACTTGAAGTTGCGTATGCCGGATCGAAGGGCACGCATCTGCCGCAGGAGTTCGACTATAACCAGGAACGAGTTTCCGGTTCGGCGGCTTCGCGTCCTCTGCCGCTGTTCCAGGCCATCACCATTGAGAGCTTCAATGGAATTTCTCATTACGATTCCGGGCAGGTAACGGTGCGCAGACGGTTTGCGCACGGAATTTTCTTCCGCACGAACTACACCTATGCGAAGTCGCTTGACACACAGTCGGGGGCAAATGCAGCCGGCAAGGATGGCTACTTCGGCAACCAGAATATTTTGGCTCCAAACGCCGAGTACGGACGGTCCGACTTCGACATTCGGCACAACTTCTCGGCGACTGCGGTCTATCGTGCGGTTTCCAGACATTACCTGCTGCGGGACTGGCAGGGCAGCGGAACGTTTACCGCCTACAGTGGCCAGCCGTTTACACCGAAGGTGTCTGGCACACAGGACCTTGGGCAGGCAACGCGACCGAACCAGACCTGCTCCGGGAACCTTGCGAGCCGCACCAACAGTGAGTGGTTCGATCCGTCGTGTTTTTCGGTCCCCGCATCCGGCACGTTCGGCAACGCCGGTCGTAACATCCTCAGCGCTCCGGGAACTCAAACGCTCAACCTGGCTGTCGGCAGGATCTTCGCTATCCGTGAAGTGGGTAACTTCGAGTTCCGGCTGGAGGGCTTCAATGCGCTGAACCATCCGAACTTCGGCACGCCGAGCGCGACCATCGGCAGCTCGACAACGGCGGGTGTCATCTCCTCCATCAATGGAAATTCCAATCAGCGTCTGGTGCAAATCAGCGGTCGCTATTCGTTCTAGCCGATCTCGCCGCTATCTATAAGGAGCAGTAAATGAAAGTTCGTGCAGTTGTTGTGGCACTGTTGGTGTGTGGCCTCGCCACACCTTTTCTGGCAGCGCAAAAGAAGGGTGGGACAAAGGGAGGGCCGAAAAAAGTCGAGTTGCCGCATCCATTTTATTGGGCTGCTCCCGATGCCTTGCGGGGCGACTGGCAGGGGACCGGTGGCTATGTGGCCCAGGTTGTTCCTGTGATGGACCAGATTTACTCAAAAGAAGATCTGATCCCGCAGCAGGAAGACAACGGGAAATATGAAGTCCATATTTTCAGGCAGTTCGACCAGGCAAACGACAAGCCGGTTGCCGTGTTGACGGGGACTCTGTCGGGTGGAGCACTGCCGCTCGAAGGCGACGGATGGACAGGCACGATCGATGGAGGACACCTTACAGCGAAGAACGGCGACCAGAGCTTCGACCTGCAGCACATCGTGCGCACTCCGCCGTCTCTGGGGATGAAGCCGCCCAAGGGTGCTGTGATTCTCTCCGACGGAAAGAGCATGGATTCCTGGAGCAAGATGATGGAGAAGGAATGGCTGAAGGAAGATGGGCCTTCCGGTTGGCACCTGGTCCCGGGAGATGCGATGGAATCGGTGCCCCGGTCCGGCAATATCATCAGCCACAAGACGTTTGGCGATGCGAAGATTCACGTGGAGTTTCGGAACATTGGCGGTCCTACCAACAGTGGCGTCTACATTGAAGACCGTTATGAAGCGAACATCAACGAGACCTATGGGAGTCTGACGGCAAATCCCAATGGCCAGTTCGATAACTCCGTGCCCACGAAGCCGGGTATTCGCGCGTCGCGCCCGGTGCTCGAGTGGCAAACATTCGATATCGACTTCTCGGCCCCGCGCTTCGATGCTGCGGGAAAGAAAACCGCCGATGCGGTCGTCACCCTGCTGCTGAACGGCGAAGTGATGTACAAGGACCAGGCCCTGGCGCCGGTGATTCTGAATGCGGCCAAGTTGGGCGAGGCGCCTACCGGACCTATCCAACTGCAGGAGCACGGCATGCCGGTGCAGTTCCGGAATGTCTGGGTCCTCGAGACGCACAAGTAGCCTTCAGGATGGCTCAGGTATGACGCGCGGAGAAACTGCGGCTCGCGGACAGCGGGCCGAGAATGCTCTTCAAGGATTGACAGTACATTCGCTCTCGAGAGGGGCTGGATGCGATCCCACCAAGGCTTTCAGAGGCATGTTTACGTAAAGATTTACATAAGCTAAACACCTGATAAGAATAGACATAATGCCGCACTATGCGAGTGGATTGTTTAACCGTAAATTCGCTTGCGCTTCGTGGTTTGCACCTGTAGCCAAGAAGACGACGTATCAACAAACAATTTGACGTAGCGAAATCCTCGGCACTGTACGGTGTGTGCTTTGACCGGCTCATGCCGCGAAATGGGATTTCAAGAAAACGGGCACAGGGAGCTTCACGGCAATGCCGCAGATGACGATCGAACATTGGAATGAACACACGAAACCAAAGCAGGACGTGATCAGGGGTCATCGTGGGACAACCCCGAAGTTTTTTGCTGGCTTTGCTGTTGCGCTGCTCGCAGCGGCCAGCGTTATGCCGGTTGCGGCCGCAGCGCAGGCTGCGCAAGAGTTGATTCCGTATCAGCACATCATTTATGCCGGAGGCGGGACCAGCTATCCTCCGGTCGCCGCCGCAGGCAGTACGACAACCCCAATGCATGGTTCCGCTCCCGGCGATAACGGGCCGGCGACGGCGGCGGGTGTGCAGTTTGCGAACCCGACAGGAATGGCAACCGACAGCCTCGGAAATCTGTACATCACCGACACCGCCGGCTGGGTGCGCAAGGTCGACACGCAAGGGAATATTTCGACGTTTGCCGGTGGCATTGCAGCGGGGAAGAGTACGGTCACGACCATCTGCCCCGGTGGCGCCAACATCATCGGTGATGGATGTCCGGCCAACGAGGCATTTCTGAACTCGTCGCGGGGAATCGCGATCGATCCCGCTACAGGGGATATTTACATTGCAGAATCGACCGGCAACCGCATTCGCAAAGTCAATCACAGCACCTACATGATATCGACCGTTGTCGGCACGAATACGGGGGCGACGAGTACGAAGGCGACGCTCGCTACGGCAAACGGCGACCTGACGACGTGTAGCTCTACGCCCGGCGCCACCTGCAGCAATACGATCGGCCTGTTGAACAATGTGCGTGGTATCGCAGTGGACCGGCATGGAAATGTCTACATCGCCGACGATAGCGATTTTGCAATTCGGCTCGCTAACTTCGCCACAGGGCAATTGACGACGATCGCGAACCTGACCTTCACCAAGGGTGTTGGAACCACCACTTGCCAGGCAATTACAAATGGAACGGCAGGCGCGGCAAATCTCGGAGCGCCGACGGATGTATCGTTCGACAGCGCGGGCAACATGTACATCGCGGACTCCGGTTGCAGCATGATCTTCAAGGTTGCTGAGAATCCGAGCACGCACATGGTGGACGCGGGTTCTATCGTGACTCTTCTGGTTGGAAACGGAGGTTCGGGCACCCCCACCCTTACCAATCAACTGGGAACATCCATGGCTGTGACGCCGGCGGTGGTGCGGGCAGATCTACAGGGCAACCTGTACTTCACAGAGTCCACTGGAACACATGTGTGGTTCTATGACGCCGCGACGCAGGACGTCCATGCGATCTTTGGCGGAGGAAATCCCGGCGATTGCTACGGGGCGGCGGGTTCAGGAACGGCTCCGTACAACGGTTGCGACGGTTTGCATTCTGCCCCAGCTACCTTTGCGGGTTCCGCGGGACTGGCGTTCGATCCCTGGGGCAATCTTTACATTTCCGACAACAAGAGCTTTACCATTCACAAACTTCTGCTGGGCACTAGCGCGCCGTTTACGGTGACGACTCCCGCAGGCAACGGGAATGCACTGCTGCACTTTGGAGCCAGTGATTCGTTCAAGAGCATAAGCACGACGCTGGCTCCAGACTTCGCGGTAACGCCGCTACCCTGCACGACCAACAATGCCAGCGGACAGGACAATACGCAGGACTGTCCGCTGATCGTTGCGAATGCAACTCCCAGCTCGAGCCCCCAATATGAGCACTTCACCGCCACAAGCACGCTTGGTCTCACGAGTACGATTCCTGTAACCAACCAGACGTTCCCGGTGTGCCAGGGAGCGACGGCTGTGAGTATGTCTGTGGGCGTGGTTGGTCCGACGGCCGTGACGCTTTCGTCGGTGCCCGGCGCAGCATGCCAGGGCTCTGAATACCCGACAGCCGCGCCGCACAAGTACAGCTACACCGTGACGAGCGGGCCATCCAATGGCGTCCTGAGTGGGACGGCGCCTTCACTGACTTACACGCCCAACGCCGGATCGACCGGCGGCGATTCGTTCCAGTACACCGTTACGGACACCAGCACGTTCACTTCTAACACTGTGTCGTTCGACGGCGGGGCGGGTTTCGTTGTGATGGAGACGCCGACGCCGCTGATTGGATCGACGGGCACCGTCACCTTGAAGAGCAATGCGCCTCCCGTGACCACCGGGCAAAGCATCTCTGTGAACTTCAACACGGCACAGGTGATAACGCTTCAGGCTACAGATGCGGACGGTGATGCGCTAACCTACAGTGTCGTCACAGGCCCGGCGAACGGTTCACTCGGCGCCGTGAGTGGCAACAGCGTAACGTACACGCCGGCGACCGGCTTCTCCGGTTCAGACAGTTTTACGTTCAAGGCGAACGATGGCAAGTCGGACAGTAATGTGTCCACGGTGAGCATTACGGTGAACCCCGCGGCACCGGCTCCCGCAGACCAGACAGTCACGGTGCCGTTCCAAACGGCGACAGCAGTTACGTTGACGGCAACCGGAACAGGGACAATCACGTATGCGGTGGCAACCCAACCGAGCCACGGTGTGCTCACCGGTACCGCGCCTAATGTCACCTACACGCCGACGGGGAGTTATTCCGGCAGCGATTTGTTTACATTCACCGCGACCAATGCCGGTGGCAGCTCGACGGGGACGGTCAACATTACGGTAAGTCCTGCGCCGGTTATTCCGGTAGCGCAGAGTCAGTCTGTAACGGTGGCGTTCCAAACGGCGACGGCGATCACGCTGGTTGCCGGCGGCGGGGATGGCAATCCACTAACGTACAGCATCGCCACGACGCCGGCGCACGGCACATTGAGTGCGGTAAGTGGAGCCAACGTGACGTACACACCCGCTGCGGGATATGTGGGTGCAGACGCCTTTACCTTTACAGCGAAGGACGGAACGTCGACCAGTCCTGCGGCGACTGTATCGATCAACGTGACACCGCAGCCGCCGGTGGCGAGTGGACAGTCGCTCACCACAACGTTTGGGACGGCGATCGCTGTGACATTGTCGGCGACCGGTACCGGGACGTTGACATATTCGGTGGTGGCCGCCCCTGCGAGTGGAACGTTGACGGGCACAGCGCCGAACTTGACGTATACACCGAACGCAGGTTTCTCTGGGACAGACACTTTTACGTTCAAGGCGAACAACGGCGCTGACAGCAACGTGGCGACGATATCGATTGTCGTGAACGCACCACCGCCACCAGTCGCGACGAGCCAGACGGTCACGACTACCTTCAATACGTCTACGGCGATCACTCTCGCGGCAACCGGAACGGGAACGATTTCATTCGCGGTCACGTCGGGACCAAGTCACGGAACGCTTACCGGCTCGGCGGCTAACTTGACGTATGTTCCGGCGACGGGATATTCGGGCTCCGATAGCTTCACGTTTACCGCGACGAATGCGGGCGGACCCAGCACCGGGACGGTGAACATCAATGTGCTACCTGCGCCTCCCGTAGTGTCGAACCAGCCGGTGACTGTTGCGTTGAATACACCGCAAACGATCACCCTCGCGGCGGCAGGAACAGGGCCGTTTACTTTCACCGTGGTCAGCGGGCCGACGCACGGCTCGCTTACCTCGAGTGGCGCGGTGGTTACCTACACACCGACCACGGGCTTCGTCGGCACGGACGGTTTCACTTTCAAAGCAAACAACGGTTCCGACAGCAATGTCGCTACGGTGAGCATCACTGTGAACCCGGCACCGCCGGCTGCACTGTCGCAGACGGTTGCTGTCGGCTTCAACACCGCGACGGCAGTTACGCTGACGGCGACAGGCGCTACGCCGTTTAACTACGCGGTGGTGACGCAACCGTTGCATGGCACGCTGACGGGGACCGCTCCTAACCTGACGTACACGCCGGTAACGAGTTTTGCCGGCTCGGATAGCTTTACGTTTACAGCGACGAACTCCGGCGGCGCGAGCAACGTTGCGACGATCACTCTCAACGTTGCGGGCGGGTTTACGTGGGGCGGTGGTTCTACCAGCGCTACTGTGAAGGTCGGACAGGTCGCGACGTACAACCTGACGCTGATTGGCTATACGGGAGCGACGGGGCCAGTCACATTCACGGTGTCTGGAGCACCGATTGCCGGTACTGTGACACCTTCTCCCGCAACGCTGAACGGGACTACTCCGATTCCGGTGACTGTGTCGGTCATGACAACAACGAATACGACAGCTTCCATCGGCGAGTTCGCGGTTCGCCATTCCGGCGAAGGAGCAGCCATCTTGTTGTTGAGTCTGAGCGGCCTGGCGGTCCTTCTTCCTGTCGCCAGAAAACGAAAACTGATTCATAGGCTCTTGATGGCGTTTGCTGCTCTCGCGATTGCGGGCGTAGCGACGGGTTGCGGAACCATTGCGAAGACTCCGTTTGGAACGCCGGTCGGCAACTATACTCTCACCGTTACCGCGACAGCCGGCACAGTTACCGGCACGCAGACGCTCACACTGACGGTCACGAACTAAGAAGGAAATCGAAATGACGATGAGTGTCCGCGTTCTCCGGCATGCCGCGATCGCAACGCTGCTGGCGAGTGCGCCGCTGCTGGTTGGGCAACAGGAGAGCTTACCGAAAGCGGAAGGGCAGCCACACCCTCCCGTACCGGCGGAAGCCGACGCAAGCAAGCCTCAATTCAAGCTCCAGAACAACGTGCAGTTGGTGCTGGTGCCGGCGCTCGTGACCGATCATGGCGGCAATCACGTTCCCGGGCTTGCTGCATCGGATTTTTCCATCAAGGACAACGGCAAAGTTTATCCAGTGAAGTTTGTGCAGGAAATTAAAACGCCGACACAGCAAACCTTCGAGCGAGTGAAGCTGCCGGCAGGAACGTACTCGAACAATCGAGGAGACGCGAAGGCGCCTTTGCGGGTGGTGATCATCCTTTTCGACATGCTGAACAGTCACTTTAAAGACCAGGTTCCAGCCCGCATCCAGGTGGAGAAATATCTGCGGGAGCAAACTGATCCGGGCACGATGGTTGCGCTGCTGGGGTTGGGGCGCGGTGGCCTGCGTATGTATCACGACCTGACGAGCGATACGAAGGGACTGGCGGATGAGCTCCAGACGTCGATGGAACTCGGGCGGCATTCGATCTCTACTCATCTCGACCAGGAAACATCCGACACGGAAAGTGAGGCCGCGTTTGTCGGACACGGGCAGTTTGCGCAGACGGGGAGTAGTGGACGAAGCTCGCGCAAGCTGATCATTCTCGACACGCTGGATGCTTTCCGCAATATCGCGGGGGCGTATGCCAGTGTTCCGGGGCGTAAATCGCTGATCTGGGTGACGGGCGGATTTCCGTTTACGATTGATGGTTCGAAGGCGGGTGGGACCGGGCTCGCCGCGATGGACCAGGATGGCGTGCTGGATGTTTTGCCCGACTACCAGAAAACATGGGAGAAGCTCAACGACGCGAATATGGCGTTGTACCCAGTGGACATGCATGGTTTGGTGAATACCGCGGAGGCCCCTGCGTCGTACAAGACGAGAGGTGGCGGGGGCGGAGGCGGCGGGTCGAAAAAAG
>Ga0207933_1000660_pt1 | contig 31447 bp, 28 predicted proteins | sample NGESurdeep092012_4_FD_184488 | JGI IMG/M metagenome (GOLD analysis project Ga0207933, IMG submission 184488) | Arctic peat soil microbial communities from Barrow, Alaska - NGEE Surface sample F53-3 deep-092012 (SPAdes) | ecosystem: Environmental > Terrestrial > Soil > Wetlands > Peat ... | reverse complement strand
GTCAGGTTTGAATATCATAACCTCTGAATGGTATGCTTTATAATCACGGAAATCCAAGAAGCTGAGCCATTTTTCGTTCACATCTATATCCGTACACTTTATTTCATAATCGTCTTTAAACTGTGAATAAAATGCTTCGCCAAGCATACCTCCACAACCGGCGATATAGATTTTCTTTTTCATAATTTCGTTTAAATTTTCCTTAATTATTTTTGTTACTTTATTAGAAATCGGATCAAATATCAGGATATAAAGTGTCCTTATTTTTTATATACCACTTAACGAATTTATTAATACCGATATCAAGATTGTATTTTGGATCATATCCAAGTTCTTTCCTTGCTTTTGTAATATCAGCGAAAGTTTGTGTTACATCTCCTGGTTGGACAGGGTATTTTTCTAATATAGCTTTCTTATTTAACTTACCCTCGATCACTTGAATTAATCCGCCAAGCGTAATGGTTTTGGATTCACCAATATTATAAACATGAAATCCTTTCAACTTAGTTAAGGAACAGATTATTCCTTCAACAATATCATCAATATAAGTATAGTCACGTGCTGTGGAACCATCACCATAAAAAGGAATGGGTTTATCGGCATCAATTAATCTCGTGAATTTATGAATAGCCAGATCAGGTCTTTGACGAGGGCCAAAAACGGTAAAAAATCTTAGACAATTTATATCAAATTGATGTAAATGTTTGTAAACGTGACAAAGCAATTCGCCACTTTTTTTTGTGGCTGCGTATGGAGAAATAGGATAATCAACAGAATCAATTTCGGAAAAGGGAACTTTACTATTGTTTCCGTAAACAGACGAAGAAGATGCAAAAATTAATTTTGAGACTTTATTTTGGCGCATGCATTCTAGCAAGTTTAATGTTCCACTGATATTGACCTCATAATATTCCTCTATATGCTCAATGGATGGCCTTACGCCAGCTTTAGCGGCAAGATGAATAACAACATCGATTTTGTTGTTTTCGAATATACTTTTCATTGAATTCTTATTTCTGATATCATCTTCATAAAAAGTAAATTCGTTGGAATTATTTAATTGATTAAGATTGGCAACTTTAAAATGTTTTGGGTAGAATGTGTCAAAATTATCAACTCCGACAACTGAATGTCCTAGATTAAGTAATTTTTCACCTAAATGCGAACCAATGAAACCCGCTACCCCTGTTATGAGAATATGCATGAGAAAGATTTTAGAAGAATTTGTAGAAATTTTTATTAGAAAAAGTGTTGAAAATATCTTTTTTCCCCGATGTGTCTAATTACTAACTTGAAAATTTTCAATAGTGGTCGTAAACAAACTTATAAGTTTATCATAATGTTTGTTTGCTGAATATTCATTATTCAACTTATTAAAAGCGTTTTTACCTAATTCTTCACAGATTGGCATATTTGTAAACAAATATGCCAATTTGGTTTTTAAATCCTGAACGTCTTTTATTCTAAATAATAACCCGGTTTTATTGTCTATTACTAGTTCTTTGAGGCTCCCTATATTTGATGCAACCACACACTTTTTAAATGCAAAACTTTCTAATATTACATTTGGAAAATTATCATACCATTCTGATGGAACTACTGTAAATAAACAATTACTTAGATAAGTTTGAATCTCTTCAAATCCTTTCTTTCCTAAAAATTCTATATGATGGTTCTTGTCTTTCAGATAGTCCTTCAAGGTTTGGTCAAAACCGGTGTTGGAGAAACCTATAATTTTTAAATTTAATTCAGTATTTTCAAAGGATTTAATCAATGTCAATAGTCCCTTTTCTGATTCTATTCGCCCGATATATAATGCAAAAGGCTTGTATGAAATTTTTACTTCTTTTGAAATTGATTGAAAATTAAAAAAAGTAGGTATATGTACCAAACTTCGATCGGGAAATCCGAAAGCCCTGAGCTTCGCAAGAGTAAATAGCGAAGGAATAACAAATGACTGAATTTTTTTTGTTATAGCAGTTATTTCTTGAAATTTCAATGATGCGACTTTAATGGAAGAGTATAAATAGGAGCCCTGGACACATTTATAACGTATAGCATTGAATTTAGAACCGGTTAAACAACGTTCACAAATATCTTTTTGTATCGGTCTAAAAAAAAGTGCATTAGAGCATATTTGACCGAAATCAGAAATTCGATGAATTACCGGAATCTTATTTTTTGCTGCTGCGTCAAAAATGCTTGCAGAGATTTTGTTTTGGTAATGTAAAACGTAGATTAAGTCAGGATTTACAGCTTTGATTAAACTGTTCAGTTTCTTTTTTGCTTCAAAAGAATAAAACATTCTTGAGAACGATTTGAAAATTGTTTTTAGGTCTATTTTATAATCATTAAAATATACCTTATCCTCTCCAATTGGCTCTAAGAAATAATTTTCATATTGTGTAGGCCTATTGAGTTTATTTTTAATGCTAAAAGGAATAACCTCATGGCCATTCTTTTCTAATAAATCTTTAACATTAAACAGATATCTTTCAGGGCCTCCTGAAATAAAATACCGGTAGTTTATAATAATTATTCTCAAATTCTTCTTACAGTTAGACGGCGCATTATATTATAATAGAAATTGAGAAATATCCACAATTGTTTTTCATTTATGGCAGATTCTTCCGGTTATAAAAGTGATTGATGTGTTATTGCAATTGACAAAATTCAATGTTTATTGCTTTGAATCTAAAAAAAATTTGAGAACTATTATCAACCAAATAAAATTTCCAACGTCTGATTTTCCCTCTTTATTTTCATTGATCAATTTCTCAATTCCACTTGTTTTGTAAACTGAATTATCGTTATTAACTAGAAGGATGTCTTTTATTTTCTTATTCAAGTTATCTTCTTTAAACCAATCCCTTAATGGTACATTAAAACCTTTCTTTGAGGTAGCTAGTACTTCTTTGGGTAATGAATGATTGGCAACTGAATTTCTTAGAATGATTTTATTAATGTAACCTTTTGTCTTTATACTTTTATGTGCACTAAACAGTAATTCAACAATACGATGATCTAAAAAAGGTATCCTAGTTTCAATAGAATAAGCCATGCTCATTCTATCTACTTTCGTTAACATATCTCCGGGTAAAGTTACCTTGTGCTGGAAATACATAAGCTTATAAAATGGGTCTTTAAATCTGCATTCTTTCATTGAATCTTCATAAAAATCAAAGAAGGAAATTGATTTTGTATCCGCAGAAATAATTTGCGATAGATTTTCAGGTGAAGTATGACAAAGTTTGGAGAGCAACCGTTTTTCGAATGACAGATTGCTTGATTCTAAAACCTTATAGACCCGGTTTAGCTTGTACCTTAAATTGCCGCGGAAAGGTGTTGCAGTTAATTTTATTAATTGAGGAAGTAATTTTCTAATTGGTGTAGGCAACAACTGATATTGACTTGCAAACTTTTCACCCTGGTAAGTGGTATAGCCAGATAGAACTTCATCTCCTCCATCACCGGTTAAAACCATTTTTACAAATTTAGCAGCATATTTGGAAATTTGACCAGTAGGTATTGCTGAGGCATCGCCAAAAGGGTCATCGTACTGGAGTAGTATTTTATTCAAAGCTTCATCAAAGTGCTCTGAAGATACTATGTCTTCATGATGAACAGTATTGTATTTATCAGCTATTAATTGCGCAAGATTGCGCTCATCATATTGTTTGTTTTTAAAACCCATAGTAAATGTTTGGATGCGCTTTGAGGTATGATTAGTCATTGTACTAACTACACAGGAAGAATCTAATCCTCCGCTTAAAAAAGCACCAAAGTCAACATCACTTCGCATTCTGATTCTGACGGAATCATCAAAGAGTCTGGCGAACTCCTTTTCAATATAGACTTTATCTTTTACCAATTCCCTTTCAGAAATGTCAGGAAGATTCCAGTACGATTTTTCTTTTACTCCATTGCAGTCTACCAGTAAATATTTACCTGGCATTAATTGATAAATATTTTCAAAGAACGTATATGGGGCAGGTATAAAACTAAGCGATAAATATAGCTCTGTCATATCCACTCTTGGTTTCTGTTGATTGCTATATGCATTAATTGCCTTTATTTCAGATCCAAAAATAAAAGTATTGTCAAATTGTGAATAGTACATTGGTTTCTCTCCGATGCGGTCTCTCGAAAGAACTAAACGCTGTAAAGAATCGTCCCATAAAGCAAATGCCCACATTCCGTTAAAGTGATTCTGACAATCGAGTCCCCATGTCCGGTAAGCGTTTATAATTACTTCGGTATCGGAAGTAGTAATAAATTTATTTCCAAGTTTTATAAGTTCTTCCCGTAATTCAACGTAATTGTATATTTCTCCATTAAAAATCAGAATAATTTTATTATCATCACTAAACATGGGTTGTTTGCCGGTACAAAGATCGATAATAGACAACCTTCTATGCCCGAGTGCCAGGTTTTGTTTTATATAAAAACCTTCATCATCAGGGCCGCGGTGTGAAATGACATCCGTCATTTTTTTCAACACCTCGCTTTTTGCGGCCCTGTTTACATCAAAATGAAAAAACCCTGAAATGCCACACATGTTGTTTATTTAATATAACTCGAGGCTATTTGAATAGTTAAGAAGGTAAGAAGGTAAGATTAAATACAAGAATTGAGTTTGTTCGTAGAATCGGGGTTTACTAATTATCAGCCTTGGGATCCAATATCTTTGAGATCTTATCTTTAGTCCTTGATGTACTTTCAAGTTGTGAATTAAGAAAGAGATCAATTTCCTTTGCAGCAAAACGATAATCAAAGAGTTGCATTGCTTTTTCTCTTCCTTTTACGCCTATTTCACGAGCGGCCAAAGGATTATCAATTACAAATTTCATTTTTTCAGCAAATAAATCAATGTTATAGCTTTCAGCTAACAACATATCTTCCATATCCTTAAAATAATATTTTACTTCACCATAGTTTGTTGAGATCACAGGATTGCCAGATCCTAAATATTCACCGATTTTATGTGGAAACCTGGCAATATCTTGAAAAGTAGGTCTCAGAGGAATTAAAAGTGCGGTTGCATTTTTATAATAAGTAAAAAGTTCTTTATCAGATAAATTTGAAAACATTTTAATCTTCCTTTTCTTTACGCTTTCATTAATATACTTTTTAACTTCCAATATGTTTTGTTCACTTCCGTTGATCACCAGATATAAACTAGTTAATTTATTATTTAATTTGGAGAAACAATCTATAATAAAGAGAATAATTTCCTTGTAATAGGCAGAACCACAGAACAGAAAATATTTTTTTTCTTCCAATGATATTAGGATGTTATTGTATTTATCAAAGTCTGTTAATCCAGAAACTTTTAGATATTTTGCTCCAGATACAACGGATTCAATTCGATTAATTAAAAATTCACTTATTGGTAATATGGAATCAACCATTTTTACTGAATACTTATCAAATAATAAATCATTAATCTTTTTTAAAATTCTGAACGGTTCCTTTTTAATCCCTGAATTGTATTCCACATAATTTAGAACAGTTTTGAAATTCAATAGCTTAGATAAGAAGCAATAGTAGGTAACTAAATAAAAATTTTCGGTTGATAGGATAGCAAAATCAATTTTATTATTTTGACTAAGTTTCTTTAGTAGTAAAAATTCATTAACGATTCCTTTCGCTTTTAATAATCTGCGTTTTAGGACATTAGATTGATTAAATGGATCTCCTGAAGTGTAAACATAATTTATATCTTCAAATTCGCCAGTTGTTTGTAATTCAGGATGATTCATTTTATTGTGAACTCCACTTTTGCAAATAACGTTGACATTATTACCAGCTAAGACAAGACTCTTTGAAATTAAAACTATTTTTTGAATCTCTGCTAGTCCATAGGGGAACCCTGAAGATCCCAGATAAACTACATTTTTATTTTTATTTACACTCATATTTAATACTAAATAAAGTCATATTTTTATAATGTTATCCAAGGTATTTGCACTATTTGAAACTTACGGTAAAAATTTTCTTTCTCCATGTAGAACTAACAAGCAGCGTATGTAAAATTAGAATAATGTTATTTAAATTAATTCTAAATTATTATCCCCAGGGTAGGAATTAGATTTTAGGGCGTCCTGAATGTCTTTGTCAGTTAAACTTCTGATTTCTTTAGAATAACATACACCTATTGATATCCACACTAATAAATAATTTAAGGTGAAGGTTGTAACTGTTGATGGGTATAAATCAAGCATCCATAATAAAATCCATATTGCAGAAGCTTTTGAAAGCATGTTTTTTGAAAAAAATAGTCCTTTAAAAATGGCTGGTACAGCTATTAGTAATAATAATGCAAGGCTTATTATTCCGCCCTTTAAGATAATGTTTAAATAGTTATTTTCTATCCCATCCCTATATGGAGCTTTCGGGTTGTCTTCTTCTCCTGTGGGGGCATAATACATTCCATTTATTCCTTTACCAACAATCCAATCCTTTTGCGTCATACCAGCATAAAAGTAATCTACAACAGTGGTCCTGGTATCCTCGCCTATTCGGTTATTGAGATTATTAAATATGCCAAGATTTTGGTATGGATTGTCGAAATTATCTGCCAGAATAGCTATCAAAAAAAAACTTAGTAATGTAAGGAACGCTCTGGAATTTCGTCTATTTATATAACAATATATTAATATAAATGAGGCAAAGATACTTCCAGAAATAAAAACCAAACCTCGCCGAGCTCTAATAATTGCAAATAGAATCATCAATAAAATTGTTATTAATGCCAATAAGTTTCGCTTATTAGAATGGTAAATATAAGTTAGTAGTATGAATCCAGCCGGAATACTCAACGTTAATGAAAAATATTCTATAAGTGATTGGCCTTTTCCTGCTATATCGTGAACTAAATAATTAACAAACAGTAAATCATAAAAAATGAAAAATAGTGCCAATGTAACTATAGTATTAAATACATGCTTATAATATTCAAGTTCTGATGGAAAAAATAGTACTAACGGTACCAGATACAAAAATATGCCGTTAAATGGATTGAAAAGCATGTACTTCAAAAATACAGAATCAAAAATGAAACCTCTAAATATGACAGTAAGTAACCATCCAAAATAGAGTATGTAAATAGTTTTTAGATAATTATTCTCAATTTTAAAACTTATGAGTCGGTATGCAGCGGGAAGAAGCAAAATCAAACCAATAAGCTGAACGGACACGCAGAAGACTCGATTTAGAATATCAGTTGTATAAATTGCAAAACTGACAGTATATACAATAAAGCCCAACCAAAAGTAGGCTAAAAGTCTATTATTTTTTTTAAATATGTCAGCCTCATAATCAATTTTATCTCTTTCCATCCTCACTATTATATTAAGGTTGACAATGGTAATAACGAATATAAATTACATCCAACCATAGGAAATTTTTAAGATTTCACGGATTTGATATACTCATATAATTCTAAATGTTTTTTAATGATTAAATCTGTGTAAAAGTTTGGTGGCATATATCCATGAATATTATTTGTTAAGCAGAAAATAATGCCCCGTGCTAAATCTTCTCCATCTTTATACCTGGAAAGGTATCCATTTTTTTTATGAAGAATCAAATCTGGTATTCCTCCGACATTAAACCCGACGACAGGTGTTCCACAACACAGTGCTTCCAATATTACTAAACCAAAGGTTTCTGCTAAAGAGGGTGCGATAAAAATATCTGCTGCATTGTAAATCAAAACAGTTGAGTAATCATCTCTTAAACGCCCCACAAACTTCGTTTTAAAGGGAATTGAATCAGCAATTTGTTTGTTATACCCACTGCCGAAGATCAAAACGGAAATCTTTTTATCAATGCTGAAGTCTTTGTGTAATATTTCCAGAGCCTTTTGTAAAAAAATCCAGCCTTTATAGGGGCTATCTATGGAAACAGCTCCAAATGCAATTACTATTTCATCAGAATCAATATTAAGAATTTGTTTTGCAACATTTTTATCGAAAGGTTTGAAGAATTTGGAGTTAACAACATTTGGTATATAAAATATTGGTTTATTTTTAGTTAAAAGAGATTTCTTTGCGCAATTAAAGAGCCATTTACTTGGTGCTACAAAATATAAATTGTTGAATTTTGAATATAATTTTAATTTTTTATTGAACTCTTTAGCCGATAAATCATTTTCTTTATTGCGCATAAAAATTTGGCAATTATTGCAACCAGTTTTATATTTTTCACAATCAAAGCTGTGATGGCATCCACCGGTAATAGTCCACATATCATGCATAAAAATTATGATTGGCTTATTAAGCCTACACAATTGCTCTATATCTTTAATATTTAAAAAACCACCAATAGCCCAATGTAAATATAGTATGTCAGCATTTTTAATTTGCTTGATATTAGAAATATCTGTTCCTAAAAGCGGGTATGAAAAATAACCAAACTTTTTGACTGTTTTTCCAATTATAAACCTTTCTAGTTTACCATTAATTAGGGAAAGTAATTTTGCCTTCTTGCCTAAATGTTCTAGTTGCTCATTCTGTTCTATGTCTGAGTTTAATGATAATATAGTCGAATCAATTTCAGCATTATATAAAGCTTCGTGCAATCTAAGTGGGGCACTTCCAGAAGAGGATATATTTGTTTGTAAATGGACGACTTTCATATTTCTTAAATGATTTAAAAATTTAGCGGAATAGCCAGCAAGAAAGGCTTTCTGGGTTTTCGTTAATTTAGTCGTACAAACACATACCTCTTATAAAGATAATTTTTAAAAAATTTATATTTTAGATAATTCTTTATCCAATAATATTTGATTTTAATTTTTTTATTGGAGGTTCCTGAATATCCTTTGATTTGAGGTAACAAATTTAAAAATTCAATTTTCCCGTTACAATTAATCAAGTCACAAATAGCATATGTTAATGCATGTTCAAAAAAAAGGTTTTTTTTATCATCAATAACTAATTTATAAGATATGAAAAATTTCATAAAGAATTGGGGTGTAAAAATAAAAAAATTAGAAAATGTAAATTCTCTTTTAAAATCAACAATTGCAATAATCTCTGAATGGTCTTTGATTGCCATTTTTAAAAAGGAATTGATATTTTTAACTATTAATCTTCCAGTTATCTTGTATATAAAATCTGCATTCTTAATAAATTTTGATTCTTTAAATGCGTGTTCAAGAATACGCATTTCGCCAAAACCTTTGCCTAAATTCTTTATGTCCTCACTTTCTAGATAAGTCAAAAATTCTAAACGGCTATAATTAATATTTCCAATAAAAAAATTACTAATGTCTGTTCCAGAATTTTCTATAAAGAGAATACAAGCATCGGTCATTTTTAAATAAAATTCTATTGCATCTATATATTGCTTTCTTCGTAAATCGACATCAACTAATTTTGTAAAAATCATGTCTCTGACTGGCTCAATTGTAGCAGTTAAGAGAATAACTCTTTTCATATTAATGGTATGCATTTAAAATAAATTCTTTTGTTGGAATAATTAAGGCATGTTTAATCATCTTATCCAAATTCCTTTTCTTTTTTTAATGATTATTTTATAGTATTGAATCGGTGCTAATAAATAGCCATTAAAATTTGCGAAAATGGCTGCAATAAAGAGTGCGTAAACTCCAATTTGGAAATATTTAATCAGAAGCACTGCCATTGCTACATACAAAAAAGGACTTATTATACAACTAATAAATTGAAGCCGTAATGCACTAATTCCATTCAAAAAACTTACGTACTTTCCGCCAAATAATAAAACATTATAATACAAAAAGCCCCATAATGAAAGAGAAAAGGAGATATTTACTTTCCCTTCCCCCAGCCAAAGACGATAAATCGTACCTGAGAAAATTAACATTATAATGCCTATTAATATAAAAAAAATATTTAAAAAATTATACCGCTTTATTCCATTTCTTATCCATTGAATATCATTGTTAAAAAAAGCTTCAGTTGATGCGGACCAAAAAGGTGCTAAAAAAATGCTAAATACCATATTTAGTACCCCAAAATACTTAAATACAATATTATAAGAGGTTACTTCTGATGTGCCAAAACTTCTTGCTATAATAATATTTGCAGTTTCAAACTGTACAATACCTGCGACTTGAATTACAAAAAACAAAATACCTAAATTAAAGAGACCCTTCGCATACGAGAATTTTACTTTTGAAAAACTTGGCCGATATTTTTTAAAAACTCCGTTAAAAAAAAATAAATTGGCTGCTATTAAAACTAAAAGAGGAGAGACGCATAATGCAAACCCTAGTTTAATTAGAGATCCTTCTGTTGTTTTTACGAGAATAAGTATAAAAATTAAAGAAAGTATCTGACCCGAAACATCAATGAGTGAAGATTTTGCCGGTTGTTGATCTGCCAGAATTAACGTTGTAATTATTCTTAAAACAAATTGCAAGCAAAAATAAGTAAATACAATTACAGCCAAAATTGAAATTTCTGATTGCATATTTTCTGAAATATTGAGGATATGTGCCCAGTTCAAAAAATGATTGGCAATTAAAAAAAATATCCAAACAATAAAGAAGATTATGGCCAGTATCGCATATGTCGTACTTACGTAAATTTGAGCAAGATTATCTTCTCCTTTTGCTTTTGCTTCTGCAAATTTATTACGCAACCCTTGTGTTAATCCAATATCAAAAAAACTAAACCAACCAATTATAGAACTTAAAGTCAGCCAAATGCCATACCGGGATGGATTTATATAATTAATGGTAAGTGGAACCAAAATGAGACTGATCGCAATGCTAATTCCTTTTATAAAAAAAGAAGCAAGAATATTTTTTTTTGCTTTTACACTACGGTCTTGTCCTTTATTAAGTAGATTTTTGAAAAAACTAAATACTGTTGATATCTTATATAGATATCCGGTTCCACTTTCAATACTCAATTTTTAAATTATTTTGTTTAGTTTAAAATCCTTGCTTCAAAGATATTCTTTTGACACCAGCTATATGGTCATTAAAAAAATTTAAGAGTACAACAACGCTTCCTTTTCTTTCAATCCAATCTCCCTCCCCATCACCCCATCCCCTTCCATCTCCGCTACCATCATATACCCTAATGAAGGCAAATTCACTTTAATAAATTTGTTTTTTATCATTACTACATTTCCATCCATTGCATAAGAAGGCCGATCTACAACGGATGCGAGGGAGTTTACATTTACGCCACTTCTTTCCAACCTGATATTCTCATGCTCTGCTACAAATTCTCTGATCTCCTCAATTTCCTCATTTTGAATAATGGCCGGTTGGCCTTTCCAGTAAACCAGGTTTACAACGTTGCTGAGTTGTTTTAAAACGTTGATTTTGCTCTCTTGCATATAAACGAATACGTATGATGAGAATAAAGGTTCATAAACCAATTTCATTCTACTGAACTGGTTTATTTGCCTGCAATGAACGGGGCAAAAGTTTTTAATTTTCTTTTTGGCCAACAAAGCAGCTACTTTTTTTTCGCATTTCGCTTTTGTATAAACGATGTACCAATTCTTCTGCATAATTTTTCTTTTTTAAATGAAATTGCAGCTATTCATAGGAAGGTTTTGATACGATAAGAAGAACAAACGGGATAGGCGTTGTTGTAGGTATCGGGTTTAGGGTATAGAGGGTTAGTGGGTTTAGTGGTTTAGAGGGGTTAGAGAGTTTAGTGGTTTAGAGGGGTTAGTGGTTTAGAGAGGTTAGAGAGGTTAGAGGGGTTAGAGTTTATGGCTTCGCCACTCTCAGTCACATGGCTTTTTGAGAAAATAATTACAAAAACCCCGAAATCAAATCAAAAATATTTACGCGCTCCTCACCCATTCATATTCACAGTTCAGATAAAAAATGCTTTCTTCCTTAGAAAAGAATAGTAAACCACTTATGTGGAAGTGAGCTATTTAAACCGTTCTATCGTGCTTTATCTGTCAGTTGGCGTTTAGATCAGTTGCCGGGTTTTGGTCACATTTACATCCTATTAACTAATGATCAACTCATTGCTTCCCTGACTATTTTTTTCACTTTTGGTTTCTTTTTGTTCCTGTATCCATATTTATATCCATAACCGTAATAATTTCTTAAGAAGCCTCGTGTTTTAACTCCGTTAAACACAATAGCAGGATTGGTAATGGGATTTATCCGGTTATTTTCGTCTATTTTTTTTATCAGCGCTTTTGGGGTGTAATTCTGCCTTACCACATATAACGTCGCATCACACAATCCCGTAAGGATATACCCATCATTGACCAGCCCTACAGGCGAGGTGTCAATGAGCACCACGTCAAAAATATTTTCCAAATAATCAAGCAATTCTTTGGCTTTTTCTGTGGACAACAATTCAGAAGGGTCTTCAGGAAGCGTGGCCGCCGAAATGAAAAATAAATTTTCATGTCCGGTGATCCGGTTTATAATTTCTCCGGGCTCTTTTTCGCCACTTAAAAATTCTGTAACGCCATGCTCATGGTTGGCATTTAAAATGGTGGAAAGCGATGGATTATTCAAATCGAGATCCATCAGTACTACTTTTTTTCCTGTATGGGCAATACTTATGGCGAGGTTTGCCGCAATAAAACTTTTACCTTCACCTGGGATACTGGAAACCACCAAAATCTTTTTATGCCTGTCATCTATCCCCAGGAACGATAAAGAAATCCTTAGTTTTCTAAACTGTTCTGACAAAAAACTTCTTTTGCCTGGTGTAATCACCACCGCTGTTTTGGATTTATCAAAGTCAATTTCTGCAATAATGGGAATAGTGGTACGTGATTCTACTTCACCCCGGTATTGAACTTTGCCCAGCAGGCTTTCTTTCATGGATATAACCGCTACAGTGAAGCCGAGGCATGCAACTAGAGCGATTAAATAAACGACCATTTTTTTGGGGCTTACCGGATCAGGCAGGGTGTGTGCCTCATCCACTACCCGGTTACTGGAAACGGTAGATGCATAAGCCAGGGCGCTTTCTTCTCTTTTTTGTAATAAAAAAGCATAAATGTTACTTTTTATTTGTTGTTCGCGGCTGATGTCCAGTAACTGGCGTTCTTTCTGAGGTACACCCTGCAAAATGGAATTATAACTTCCATTGGTAGCATAAATGTTTCCCCTGGCCGCAATAAGGCTCTGTTTCTGGCTTTGAATATTTTGTAAAATGTTTGGCTTTATTTTATTGATCTGATCCTGGATAGCTACGAGGCTGGGATTATTTTCGCCAACCGTTTTCTTTAATTTTTCATACTGCAGTTCTGTCGTATATAATTGATCTATGAGCTGTGACAGCACAGGGTTAGCTACTCCTACTGAAACTGAAAAAGGCACAATGGCTCCTCCGTATTCATTGTTTTTTACAAATTTTTCTACCTGGTCCAGCTCAGAAATCTGGGTATTCACTTCACTCAGCTTCTGGTCGTTGGCGCTTACATTTTGCAGGTACAATTGCCCCTGTGTGCTTATATCTACAGCGCCTTTTCCTGATTTGAATTCCTGGATTTTCTTTTCAATAGAATCCAGGTCATTAGAAGCAAGCCTCAGTCGGCTTTCAACAAATACTAAAGTGTTTTTAGCTAACGTATCTTTTTCATTAATTTCAGATTGACGGTAAGCAGTGATTAACTGGTCTAAAACATCAGTGGCACGCTGCGGCACAGCGTCTTTATAGCTCAGATTTATAATAGAAGACAGTTTGCCCGCGGATTCCACTTTTAAACTGCCTGAAAGATTAGAAGCGACACTCGCAGGGTTCTGTAAAGCAAAATAAAACTTCTTATCAGCTTTTTCAGAATTCTGATAATCTTTATTGGGAATAAATTTTAAAGAGCCGTAAGGTGTGGTTACAATTTCATTAACCGGGTATTTGTATTTATCACCAAGTACGACCGTTTGAGCATTTCCATCGAATGAAAAATATATTTTATTATATTTCTTTATAGAATCACGATTGTTGAATTCCTTTATAGAATCGGGCGATGGAACTTCAATAACTACAGGGGAATTACTGTATGCTGAAACAGGATGCAGCTTTCCTTCTTGAAATACCGGGGCATATAAATCCAGCGCTTTGACCACCTTTTTCATTAAGGAATACGATTGAAGGACTTCAACTTCATTTTCAACAATTACGTTTGAGGAAATCAAATTGAGAGAAGCGGCCATTTTAGACTCTTCATTGCCTTTTGTTTCATCTTTAATGAGGATAGCAGCCTTGGCTTCATAGAGAGGTGTGGCAAACTTCATATAAGTAAATGCACCGCCGATCGCTATAATGAATGCCAATAAAAACCATGACCAGTAAGGAATGTATTTTGAAGCAAGTTGTTGAAGTAAGCTTTCTTCCTCTTCCTCTTTTATATTCTTCTTTGTCTGCATTTTTTTAAACAAATATTTACTTACCTCCTTATGGGAGCTAATCAGTTAATACAAATGCTTAAAATCTTGCTTGGCTTTTCTTGCAAGGTAAAAAGTAAGCGTGTTTTTTAAAACTCAGCGGCAGCAGTGTACAATTAAGTCGATGCCGGGAATTCCGTTAGGATTTGAATTAAATAATTAATTCTTTTTGGGGATTGGTTTTTTAGGTTGGATAAAAAAATATTTTACTATTTTTTATATGCAAACATACCTGATAGGTTAATACAATCCAAATTTTTTTAAAAAAAATTTAATTTATGACAAATAGGGTCTTGCTTTTTTCGTGAGAAATGTATCGTTATGAAAGCAAAAGCTTAATAAGGGTTTTAGTAAATTACTCCTTTACAAAAAGATGATCTTCTTTGATGGGTTTTTAGCCGTGCAATGGTATGGTAAAATTTGGGGCGTAATAAATCTTCGATTCTAAATAGAAAATTGGATTTTACGATTTCTGGTGGAAAGTTTATAACTTTTCGGTAGCGTCGCAACATAAGGTTAAGTTTTTAATTTTTCTCCATGGGCATTTTCTACAAGAAAATATTGATTAAATTCGTACTAAATTATTTTTATGGAAGTTGCAACGCTGCGTCAAAAATTACATTCGTTGATTGAAACGTCTTCAGAAGAAAAATTGGATGAAATATATGATTTACTTAGCGAAGATGAATATTCAGATGACTTCAAAGCTATGCTGGATAATGAATTCGAGCAATACCAGAAAGATGGTGAAATTATTGCCAGGACAGAAATAGATAAAATCGTAGAGCAATTATTACATCCGCAAAAATAGCGAATGGCCTATACAACCAGTTTTAGAAAAAGAGCCGCGAAAGAATATTTGAATGCCTTAAAGTGGTATAAAGAAAGAAGTTTACAAGCTGCAAAGAATTTTGTTTTGGCTGTGTCTGAAACACTTAATAAAATTGAAGAACAACCTGACCGTTTCCGTATTATTCATAAAAGCTATCACGAAGTAAAAATTAAAAAATATCCATTTAGGATAGTATATTTTATAGATGAGAAAAATAAAATTATTGTAGTCGCCACATTATTTCATCAAAAAAGAAATCCCGAAAGGAAATTCAAATAAAAAATCCTTTTCTGTTTTCATTTTTTTCAACGCTGACTGCACATTACTAAAGTTCCCGACGATTTAACCATAATTTCTTCCTGTTCATCCAAACAAAAATCGGGATAATTTGCCTGCCTGTTCGGTAGGTAGGTAGGTTCGTTTACTGAATCTCCGGAAAAATACCCACAGCAGGCTGACCTACCGTAACGACCTAAATAAAGATTCTTTTACTCTAAATTGCTAAATATATTAGTATTTTTGCCAAACATCTAAGTAAAGAATGACGGCGGCAAAATCTGATATTATTGTTCAATTAAAGAAAGAGATCCTTTCTTTACAGGGTTTCAAAACAAAAGGGAATGCTGAAGTATTAAATATATTACCGCCTCTTATAACAGAAGCTTTTCCCAACGGCCAATTTCCTACAGGAGCCGTGCATGAATTTTTAAGCGTCACAGTAGAAGATGCGGCTGCTACCTGCGGATTTGTTTCAGGAATCCTCTCATCGCTGATGCATAAAAAAGGTGCGTGTGTATGGATAACTTCCTCCCTATCCATTTTTCCCAATGCGCTGGCATCATTCGGTATCGCGCCGGATAAAGTGATTTTTATTAACCTGAAAAAAGAAAAAGAAATCATGTGGGCAATGGAAGAAGCGCTAAAATTTGATGGCCTTGCCGCGGTAATCGCAGAAACAAAGGAATTGAATTTTACGGCTTCAAGAAGATTGCAACTCGCGGTGGAACAAAGCCGGGTAACAGGATTTATTCTTCGATGTAATCCCAAAAATATAATTAACACAGCTTGCGTTAGCCGCTGGAAAATCACTTCTCTGCCAGGTGAATTAGAAGATAATATGCCGGGCGTAGGTTTTCCCCGCTGGAACGTAGAACTATTGAAAATAAGGAATGGCAAACCCGGCGCCTGGCAAGTAGAGTTTATTGATGGGAAGTTCTACCCTGTTTATAAAACAGTTGCTATTCCTCAGCTTCAACAAAAGAAAATAGGATGATATGCAGAAACGATTTGCGTCTATATGGTTTCGTTATCTTAAAACGGATTGGTTTATCCGTCGCCAACCAAACCTGAAAGAAGTCCCTTTTGTATTAGTCACTCCCGACCATGGACGAATGATGATAAGTACTGCAAATTCAGTAGCGTTGAAGCAGGATGTAACCATCGGGATGGTATTAGCCGATGCTAAAGCTATCATCCCTTCCCTGCTCTATTTCGATGACAAGCCTGAGCTGGCTCCTAAATTACTGAAAGGAATTGCTGAATGGTGCATTCGCTATTCACCTGTGGCAGCTATTGACTTACCCAATTGATTGATACTTGATATTAGCGGTTGCACTCATCTATGGGGAGGCGAACCATCCTATATAACGGATATCAGTAAACGCTTATCCGGCTTTGGTTACCATACTCGCATTGCTATCGCTGATACAGTTGGCGCTGCCTGGGCTATCGCCCGTTTCGGCAGGGATAAAAATATTATTGAGAGCGGCCAACAAACAACGGCGCTGCTAACATTACCTCCCACTGCATTGCGTGTAGAAGCAGAGACCGTAGAACGGTTAGAAAAGCTGGGGCTCCGGCAGGTAAGCAGTTTTATTACTATGCCCCGTTCTGCTTTGCGCAGGCGTTTTGGCCCACATTTTTTAAACCGTTTAGACCAGGCAACCGGGTATGAAGAAGAAACCATTCAACCGGTAAAACCCATTGAACTTTACCAGGAAAGACTTCCCTGCCTTGAACCTATCATCACCGCAACCGGTATTGAGATTGCGCTAAAAAGATTGCTGGAGATGATGTGCCATAGATTACAACGTGAAGAAAATGGCCTTCGGATGGCCTTATTTAAAGGATACCGTGTAGATGGGAAAATAGAAGAGATATCAATAGGCACGCACCGGCCATCAGCAAACAGTGTGCATTTGTTCAAATTATTTGAAAATAAAATCGCAACTATTGAGCCTGCCCTGGGAATAGAATTATTTATAGTGGAAGCCCCAAAAGTAGAGAGTTTATCGCCCATACAGGAAAAACTATGGGACAATACAGGTAGCATGGATGATATTGGTTTTTCTGAACTGCTGGACCGTATCAGTGGAAAATTTGGAGACAATTGCATTCATCGTTATTTGTCTACTGAGCATTATTGGCCCGAACGCTCTTTTAAAACAACCTCATCTATAACTGAAGAAATACAAACGGGCTGGAAAACAGAAAGGCCAAGGCCATTACAATTATTGCCAAAACCTGAGCGGATAGAAGTAACGGCGCCGGTTCCTGATTATCCTCCAATGCATTTTCGCTATAAAGGAAAATTGCATAAAATAATAAAAGCAGACGGACCCGAAAGAATAGAAGCCGAATGGTGGTTACAGGAAGGGCAACACCGCGATTATTATTATGTAGAAGATGAAAAGGGCCATCGTTACTGGCTTTTCCGTGCGGGTCATTATGATGATGGCAAAACCTGGCAATGGTTTATTCATGGATTTTTTGCTTAACAATGAATAATAGGGGCTTTGGTCGTGATGATAATGCATTGGCAAGCCAATCCATCCAACAATGCATCGATTGTAAGGAACTAATGCCGACTTTTCTTTTATGGCAGATATAAATAATTTAAAAGACGGAAGATTTGTTATAGACACTGCGGCGCGGCAGTGGGATAGCCGGACAAACGCGCGGAGCGATCGGGTTGTCCTTGAATTTTTTTTTCTTTTTTGTTCAAGCAAAAAAGAAAAAAATCAGAGTGCGATTGAGCTTTATTGTAGGGATGATAAGCACTCATGATTTAAACGCCTGATCCTAAAAAATGAAATTATGAAATACACAGAATTACAGGTAACCACCAATTTCAGTTTTCTTCGAGGCGCTTCTCATCCAGAAGAATTTGTAGAACAGGCTGTGGCATTAGGTTACAAAGAAATAGCCATCACAGACCGGAATAGTTTTGCAGGAATAGTACGCGCATATTCCGCTGCCAAAAAAAATGGCATTCGCATCATAGTTGGTTGCCGCCTCGATTTATTGGATGGGTTAAGCCTGCTTGCTTATCCTGCTAACAGGAAAGCCTACTCGCAATTATCCAACTTGCTTACCCTGGGAAACCGCCGTGCCGAAAAAGGAGAATGCCATTTATATAAACAAGATGTTTATCAATATGCAAAAGATGTAAAGTTGATTGTAATTCCCCCTGATAAATTAAACAGCTTGTTTGAGTTTGATGCATCATTCAGTAGTTCTTTAAAAGAATACCATAAAGCTTTTGACGATAATTTGTATATAGCGGCAAACAGGCGCTAACAGGGTGATGACAGCAAATACTTATCCCGGCTTTCACAATTATCCTCCCGGTTAAATATACCAATTGTTGCAACGAATGAGGTACATTATCATGAGCCTGGTCGCAGGCAATTGCAGGATATCGTTACTTGTATCCGTGAAAAATGTACCATCTATAATGCTGGTTACCTGTTGCATCCTAATGCGGAAAGATATTTAAAAACGCAGGATGAGATGCAGCGCCTGTTCAGGCAATATCCCGATGCAATAGCGCGTACACAGGAAATTGCCGATGCCTGTCAATTTTCATTAAGCGAATTAAAATATGAATATCCGGAAGAACTTACGACTAATGGGCGCACACCGCTGGAAGAGCTGACTCATCTTGCATGGATAGGTGCCAAAGAACGCTATGGAGATTGTATTCCGGAAAAGGTAAGCCATGCTATTAATCATGAATTGATTTTTATAGAGCAGATGAATTACGCATCTTATTTTCTTACCGTCTATGACATTGTTCGGTTTGCAAGAAAACAACACATTCTTTGCCAGGGACGCGGCTCTGCTGCTAATTCAACCATTTGTTATTGCCTTGGCATCACTTCTGTTGACCCCACCAAATTTGATTTATTATTTGAACGGTTTATCTCTTCTGCCCGCAATGAGCCGCCCGATATTGATGTGGATTTTGAACACAAACGAAGAGAAGAAGTCATGCAATATGTGTTTCAGAAGTATGGGCGCGAGAGAGCCGCTATTGTAGCCACCGTTACCCAACAGCATCAGAAAGGTTCTATCAGGGATGTGGGTAAAGCAATGGGACTATCTGTTGATACCTTGAAGCGTTTATCGGGTTCTCTCTGGGAATTCACCGATGAATGGTTTGAGGGAAAAAGATTACAGGAACAAGGTCTTAACCCGGATGACAAACATCTTCGTAAGATTTTGCAACTTACCCGGGAATTCATGGGCTTCCCACGGCAACTCGGTCAGCATACAGGAGGCTTTGTGATTACTAATGGGAAACTAAGCGACCTCTGCCCTATCCTGAATGCGCGCATGGCCGACCGCACCTGCATTGAATGGAACAAAGATGATATTGATGCGCTGGGTTTTATGAAAATAGATGTGCTTGCATTAGGCATGCTTACCTGTATCCGCAAGGCTTTTGATATCGCAAAAGAAAATTACGGACTTGAGCTAACGCTGGCGAATATACCGCAGGATGATGCGGCGGTTTATGAAATGATATGCCATGCGGATACCATTGGGGTATTCCAGATAGAAAGCCGGGCACAACAAAGCATGCTGCCGAGGCTCAAGCCAGTATGCTTTTACGACCTTGTGATTGAAGTAGCTATTGTAAGGCCCGGGCCTATACAAGGCGATATGGTGCATCCTTACTTAAGAAGAAGGAATGGCGAAGAACCCATTGAGTATCCTTCAAAAGAATTGGAAGATATCCTGGGAAGAACTTTGGGTGTACCGTTGTTCCAGGAGCAGGCTATGAAAATAGCAATTATTGCAGCAGGCTTTACACCGACTGAAGCAGATGAATTGCGGCGAAGCATGGCCACCTTTAAAGCAAAAGGTATGGTAACAAAATTTCAGGAAAAACTTACGAAAGGAATGATGAAAAACGGATATAGCCTTGAATATGCCCAACGGGTTTTTAAGCAGTTGGAAGGCTTTGGTAGTTATGGTTTTCCTGAAAGCCATGCGGCCAGTTTTGCTTTACTGGTATATGTTTCTTCGTGGATTAAATGCTACTATCCTGATGTATTTGCATGTGCGTTGCTGAATAGTATGCCGATGGGTTTTTATCAGCCGGCACAAATAATTATTGATGCAAGGAAACATGAAGTAGAAGTAAAACCGGTAGATATCAATGATTCAATCTGGGATAATAAGTTGGAGCTATCCCCCTCTCTTAATGGAGAAGAATCAGACAACAAGATTGCATTGCGCCTTGGTTTCAGGCAAGTAAAAGGATTAAGGCAAGAGGATACCAATCTTCTTGTATCAAACAGAAAAAAAAGATACACCACTATTAATGAACTCCGCGATATTCAATTAACGGAGGCAGCGTTAGAGAAATTAGCGGATGCCGATGCATTCAGGTCCATTGGGCTTGACCGCCGGGAAGCATTGTGGGAAGTAAGCACCAAAGATCGCCCTGTTGCGCTTTTTACTGGTCAGCTTTCGCCGGAGGCAAAACAGGAAAAGCAGGTATCCCTTCCCGTGATGACTAAATCTGAACACGTGGTTTATGATTACGCCACTACTTCATTGTCTTTAAAAGCACACCCTGTAAGTTTTATAAGAGATAAGCTGGACCAGCTTCGTATTACGCCAACCCAACAATTGTGTAAAGGAAAAAACGGGGATTTTGTAAAAGTCGCAGGGCTTGTGCTCGTGAGGCAAAGGCCCGGAACTGCAGGAGGTATTTGTTTTATGACCATTGAAGATGAAACAGGATTCTCGAATCTTGTCATTTTTAAAAATTTGTTTGAAAAGTTTAGAAAAGAAATATTACAGTCGAAATTAATAATGGTAGAGGGCACCTTGCAAATTGAAGGCGAAGTAATCCATGTGATTGTAAGGCGTTGCCATAATTTTTAAAAACTATTGCGCCATCTTACTCCTTCACAAAATGAAAACGAATCGGTATTGACATTATCGCGTGCCGATGAAAAGTCCATTCCTACACATGTGCTGGCTAAAAGAAGCAAGGAAAAAATAGTTGTACAGGAAAAACTTTTTCCGGAAGCAAGGAATTTTAAATAAGGTCTTTGGAAAATATGCTTAAAGACAATGAACCAACATCTATTCATCACATTCAAAAGAAATCATCTTCAACTTTTAGAAGTGAAAATTTTTACCATTAATTATTTGGGTTCCATTAAAGTACAGTAAAAGAACAAATATCGAAGATTCTTATTTTTAACAAATAATCCAGCCAACCACGTATTTAGGATTTAGCTTCCCGGTATACCATTCTAACCTTTATAAAACCAACGAGGAATCCCAGCGCAAAAATTGTGATCATCGTTCCATCGCAGAGGAAAAAACAAACGCTCAATTATAATATTAACTTTGTCCAATATTTCTAAACCTCATTACCAAAATGAACTCAAAAACCATTATCTATTTACTCTTTAGTCTTTTATTTACCCCGCTGTTAAACTCAGCGCAGACACTAAGCTGCAGCGACCTGAAAAACGGCGTTTTTGTCTCCTTCTCCAGTGCCGACGGATCCAGTTCCACTTACACCCGAAATGGTGAAATGCAAAAAGAATTCAATGCGGCAACTCACGAGACAGCGATCTGGGATGTTGAGTGGGTGAGCGACTGCGCTTACTATCTAAAATATAATTCCGGAATGGAGGATCAGCCTAAACAGGTACAGGAATTATTAAAGAAACATAAGTTACTTTTCAAGATCCTCAGCGTCACAAACGATTACTATATTTTTCAGAGTTTCCTCGATAAAGATTCCAATCCTGTCCTTTCAACGGATACTCTTTGGATTAAACAGCTAACCAATGCCAAAAGGAAAGTAACTACCAATCCAAGGCTCGACAGCCTGATGGCATTGCGAAAAGCGGCATACAATTTCGCCGTTAGCAAATCCGCATTCTTGTATGTTTTCAGACCAGGGAAATTCAGTGAAAGTAAGATAGACTATATGCTCTTTTTGAATGATTCGCCCATCTGTGACATGGTGAACAAGGCATCTTATATCGTTCGTTTGGTCAAAGAAGGGCCAACAACATTCGTGGCCAAAGTAAGAAAGCAGGAGACTTCCGTCACGCTGGATATTAAATCTGGCCACAAATATTTCCTGCGCTGTGATTTGCCCTGGTCGATTACCCCTAAACCCAAGCTCACCGAAGTAACCAAAGAAGATGCTGAGCCTTATTTTGATCATATCAAATAGTCAATATTGAATCAAACATCTTGCTTTATTTAAAGAAAAAAAATAGAAATCTTGATTATATGTTGTTTTGCTTTAGTGCTTATCTTAATAGTTTTAATCAAACAGAGTTAATTTATAAACGTACAAGGAAACCCTTGCGCGAAATTGGGATTTTGTAAAAGTTGCGGGTCTGGTATTGGTAAGGCAAAGGCCTGGAACTGCAGGTGGTATTTGTTTTATGACCATTGAAGATGAAACAGGATTCTCGAATCTTGTCATTTTCGAAAGCTTGTTTGAAAAGTTTAGAAAAGAAATATTACAGTCGAAATTAATAATGGTAGAAGGCAAGTTGCAAATTGAAGGCGAAGTAATCCATGTGATTGTAAAGCGCTGTCATAATTTTTCAAAACTATTGCGTCATCTTACTCCTTCACAAAATGAAAACGAATCGGTATTGACCTTATCGCGGGCCGATGAAAAGTCTATTCCCACACATGTGTTGTCAAAAAGAAGCAAAGACAAGATAGTTACACAGGGAATCATTTTTCCGGAAGCAAGGAATTTTAAATAGGGTATTTCTGAAAAATTCCACCTAAGCGATTGACCACATCAATCCACCTATTCGTCATTTAAAAGAAACCTATCTTGCATCTTTCTGATTTTTCGGATTTCAATAAATTACCTATGGCACCCATCATTGTTCTTATCGCGCTGGCAGTTCTGATTGTCTTTTTCATACTATATAAAAAGCCCGGAAAAAAAGTGACGCTTTCTGATAATTTCAGGCAACTTTTAGCGCAGTATGTTTCTTATTACAATAAACTTGACGAAAAAAACAAAACTAGGTTTGAAGGAAAAGTAAAAGAATTTTTAGGATATATTTCTATTAATGGGGTAAATACCGATGTAACGGATCTTGATAAATTGCTAGTAGCTTCAAGTGCTGTGATTCCGATTTTTGGCTTTGATAAATGGAAATACTACAATCTCAAAATGGTACTCCTCTACCCTGCCACTTTCAACAAAAGCGAATTTCAGGTTCCGGGTTATGAGAAAAATACATTGGGTATGGTAGGAAACGGCCCGATGCAAAGAATGATGATTTTGTCAAAACCCGCCTTACATGCCGGTTTCGACGCCAAATCGTCAAAAGAAAATACAGGTATTCACGAGTTTGTTCATCTGCTTGATAAAGAAGATGGCGATGTGGACGGTCTTCCCGAAGCATTGCTGAATCGAAAATACAATAAACAATGGTTCGATCTCATCAGTGAAAACATTGAAATCATTATAAGCGGGCATTCAGATATTAATTATTACGGCGCTTCCAACAAGGCAGAATTCTTCGCAGTCACTTCTGAATATTTCTTTAACTCGCCGGAATTATTCAAACAACACCACCCGGAACTTTTCCATTTAATGTGCACCATATTTAATCAAAATCCTGTTGAACCCACTTTTAAAGAATAAGAATCTCTCTTAAAAGTTTGTTTACTGAGATAGCAATACTTTACATTCCTAACATTTCCTTTCATACATCGTTTGTATTTTTGCAAACTCAAATAAATTACTAATGGGCAAAATTAATATAGGGTTGGTTCAGATGAGTTGCACAGGCGACAAACAACAAAATCTTCAAAAAGCAACTGATAAAATAAGGGAAGCTGCCGCAAAAGGCGCACAAATTATTTGCCTGCAGGAATTGTTCACTTCGCTTTATTTCTGCGATGTAGAAGATTATGATAATTTCAGTCTGGCAGAAGCTATTCCCGGCCCTTCTACAGACGCGCTGAGCAAAGAGGCGGCTGAATTAAATGTGGTGATCATCGCTTCATTATTCGAAAAAAGAACGCAGGGAATTTATCACAATACCACCGCGGTCCTCGATGCTGACGGTGCTTACCTTGGTAAATATCGAAAGATGCATATCCCTGACGACCCGGCTTTTTACGAAAAATTCTATTTTACCCCTGGTGATTTAGGTTATAAGATTTTCAATACCAAATTTGCTAAAATCGGTGTGCTAATCTGTTGGGATCAATGGTATCCGGAAGCATCCAGGATTACTTCGTTAATGGGTGCCGAAATTTTGTTTTACCCAACAGCAATCGGATGGGCAGTTTCGCAAGATGAGGCTACTAATACTGAACAATACAATGCATGGCAAACCATTCAACGCAGCCACGCAGTGGCCAATGGAGTGCATGTGGTAAGCGTGAACCGCGTAGGCTTTGAGCAAGACGGCGCGATGAAATTCTGGGGCGGCTCATTTATTGCAAATCCGTTCGGAAGTATTTTATACCAGGCTTCACACGAAGATGAAGAGGTGGCGGTACATGAAATTGATACCAATAAAACAGACCAGTATAGAGTTCATTGGCCGTTCCTACGCGACAGAAGAATTGATTCGTACCAACCCATAACAAAACGTTTTATTGATGAAGGGGAATAATTGAACATGGTTGTTCATTCTTAATTCCGGATATAAATCAGACACTTTTAAATGAATTCAGAAATACAAACTCCACGGCAGCTTGGCTATTATTTTCCCGCCGAATTTGCACCGCATGAAGCCACATGGCTTAGCTGGCCGCACAAGGAAGCGTCATGGCCCGAAAAGATTCATACCATATTTCCTTATTATAGCCAGTTTGTAAAAGCGCTTGCACAAAGCGAAAAAGTACGGATCAATGTTTCTGACGAAACCATGAAAGTCTTTGCAATCAAGCATTTGCAACAAGCAGGTGCAGATTTAACTCAGGTCCAATTTTTCTTCAATCCGACGAATGATGCATGGTGCCGCGACCACGGGCCCGCATTTTTAATCAACCCGAAAGCAGCACAGAAAAAAATAATTGTTGACTGGGGTTATAACGCATGGGGAAATAAGTATCCACCGTTTGATCTTGATGACAATATTCCAACCTTAATTGCAAAGCATTTTGATCTGCCTGTTTTTTATCCAGGTATCGTGATGGAAGGCGGCTCAGTAGATTTTAATGGCAACGGCACACTCATTACATCAACCACTTGTTTGCTCAACGAAAACAGGAACCCTCACCTAAACCGTGACCAGGTTGAAAATTATCTTAGGGATTATTATGGTGTTGATCAGATACTTTGGGTTAGCGAAGGCATTGTAGGTGATGACACCGATGGGCACATTGATGATACGGTTCGGTTTATAAATGAGGACACTGTTGTTACTGTGATTGAAGAAAATAAAAACGACGAAAACTATGATCTCCTGCAAAAGAACCTCTCTGAATTAAAAAAGATGCGCCTGACTAGCGGAAAGCAACTGAATATTATTGAACTTCCCATGCCTGTTAAACTTATGTATGAAGATCAACGCCTGCCGGCCTCGTATGCCAATTTCTATATTGCCAATCAATCGGTAATTGTCCCTACTTATAGATGCGATATTGATGATAAAGCGATGCGGATCATAGAAACATGTTTCCCCGACCGAAAAGTTATCGGCATTGATTCCACTGAAATTATTTGGGGGCTGGGGAGTTTCCATTGCCTAAGCCAGCAGGAACCAGCGGTGTAGCCCTTTTTTTAAGAAAGATAACAACAACTGTTTGGTGCTATCTTTTATCCTGTCAAAAAATAAAACATCAAAAACTTTTTCTTCGAAAGCGACGTACTTTTAGGAAAATATTTTTTGTATGAAAAAGTTAGTTTATGGAATGACCTTATCCGTTCCGGCTTTTCTTTTATGGTTCTGCACTTCTTCCACCACGGCAAAAGCGAACAATACAAAGAAAGATGCAACTTCATCTGCAATTAAAGATGATCATAAAAATATAGCTGTATTAGAATTATTCACCTCGCAAGGCTGCTCCAGTTGCCCACCCGCAGATAAATTGATAGGCAGTTATTCTTCTCAGGAACATGTAATCCCTCTTTCGTTTCATGTTGATTACTGGGATAGGCTGGGCTGGAAAGATCCGTTTAGTTCAAAAGATTATAGTGACAGGCAACGCATTTATGCATCGGCGTTAAAATCCGATGTATATACGCCGCAACTCGTTATAAATGGAACGGTGGAAATGATAGGCAGCGATGCTAATAAACTTACCGTCGCGTTAAAAAGCATTTTTGCTGAAACGCCCGATGCGAGCTTATCCATCAGGAAAGTCGAGGAGCACTACGGAAAAATAAATATCAGTTTTGATGTTTCGGGACAGATCAATAATGCTCTTTTGAATATCGCGGTATTGGAAAATAAAACTACAACACCGGTAAAGGCAGGCGAAAACGGTGGCGCAATACTTACCGATTATAACATAGTCAGGGATTTTAAAACAATCGATCAATTTAACGAAGGAGAAAACAATCTCTCCATAGACCTGCCGGTTTCCTTAGATCAAAAAAACCGAACGCTGGTTGTATTCATCCAACAATCGCATAGCCATAAAATTATTGCGGCTGATAAAATTGAATTTTGAGTTTGCAGTAAGCAACAAATAGCCCTGACTTTTATTTTCATTCCTTATTTCTGTAAAGTCGCTTTTTCAAATTTCCCAATACAGGCAATACATCAGGTGTCAGATCAAAATAAATAACAGAGCCGCCATAGAGCGCCATAAACACTATGCTCCTCACCACCATCGCCCAGAATCCGTGCATGGAATGAAACCCGTAATAGCAAATGATATAGCTTAACACAGCGAAGATAATCGCATAAACCGTTTTCATACTAAAAGGATGCATGTTAAATTTTCTTTCCAAAAAAATAATGCGGATCGTATTATAAACCGACAAAGAAATAAGCGTTGAATACCCGGCGCCGATGATTCCGTAGTGTTTCACTAAAAAATAATTTAACGGCACTGCCAGCGTTAGCAACACCATTCCGCTTATAAATTCAAACCGCCAAAAAGTAGAGGTACCGATAATCTGCGAATTAACGCCTGTCCCTAAATCAACCACTCTTGCTAATCCGAGAAAGAAAAAGATCCATTGGGATTGAAGATATTCCGGCTTCAATTTAAAGGTGTGGACCGCATCAACATAATTGAGCCACACCAATAAAAAAATCCCCAAAGAAGCAATCAGTAAGTTGATGCCCGAACGCTGATAAATTAAATTGATCTTTTCGTAATCTTTGTCTTTCCAGGCCTTCGACAAAACAGGTATGGATGCAGCAACAGCACCCCTTTGAGGGGCCTGTACCAGGCCGGACACTACAAATCCCAACATAAAAATTCCGACAGGTCCGGTTCCCATGAGCGACATGATTATTATCTGATCTATAAACATGGCAATCGTATAAATGGTGCTCCCAACATAAATGAGCGAAGCCATCGAAAGCATTTTTTTATAAAACTTTTTCGTAACGCGGCTAATGGTAAACGTTATATAGAACTCCTTCTTCCAGACAAGGTAAATTAGAAGGACCAATGCCACGATACCGTAACTAAACGCATACATTTTAATAAAAGCGTCAAAACCACTGATCCATTTAAATGTCACCAAAAAAATAAGTACCAGCGTAATGATCCTAAAAAAGAGTTCGCGCAGGAAAGTGGTAAAGATGGATTTGCGAATGTTCCAGGCAAAAACTTCAAACATTGAAAAAAGAAGCAACGAAAAACCAAAAGGAAAAACCCAGAAATAATATTTTACAAAATCAGGAGAATTACCGCCAAACTTGCGAATAACAAGATCTTTGAATACAATCCCTGCAAGAATCACACAACAGAATCCGATGATGCTTATCAGCAGCGTCCAGGTCAAAAGATCATTCTTCTTTTTGGGAAGATTGTCGTTATAATAAGGGTAGAATTTATAAACCACCGCGACCGTTCCGAGATTGGCAAAAGCAAACATAATATTACCTACAGAAATAAAAATACCGGTCAACCCATATTCAGATGGGGTAAATACAGAACCTTGCCTGGTAAAAAGATAGGTGCTGACAAAACCGATGAGAAATCCGCCGTAAACAAAAACCGTAGAAATAATACTTTGCTTCCTTACCTGCGACATATTAATATTTGAGCGGCTAAATTAGGGTAAAAAATTTGCCGCGAGGATTTGTTGATTTTGAAATTTTTCGCCGCGGTGTCCATCTATCCTCAACAGTCATATCCGGCGCAGATAGTTATACTGCGTAAGGGGTAAATTAGTGAGTTTTTTTTCTTCTCCGAAACTCGTGTCTCACGAGTTTTTCTTTGTCTACCCTGTCTTTATTAAAAGAAGGACAACTCGTGAGACACGAGTTTGGATTTTTTTTTCAACCGAAGCCGCGCAAAAGAAACAAAGTCATTTACGTTTTTGCTCCTTACACACTGGAAATAGGAAGATTTAATTATTTCTGTTGACGAGATAGATAAGAAACCCACCTTTTTGTTGCTTTACTAGCCATGAGCTAAAAGAAAATTTGCATGACAAAAACAATATCGTAATATTGCAATATTAAATTAAAGTTATGGGCGCAACGAAGACAGAACATTTTACTGAGAAACAAAATTTCATTGCCACACTGGCTAAAGCCCTGGGCCATCCGGCAAGAATTGCCATCATGGAATATCTAATGAAGGTGGATACGTGTATTTGCGGCGACATTGTAAATGAACTTCCGCTTGCACAGCCCACTATATCCCAGCATCTGAAAGAACTTAAGAATGCCGGGCTGATAAAAGGAAGCGTTGAGGGAAACGCCATTTGTTATTGCATTGATGAGAAGACAATTCAAAAGCTGCAAGATTATTTCAGCAAAATTTCCGAGGGAATAAAGAAGAAAACCAATTGTTGTTAATTATAAAAAAAGAAAAATGCAAAATTCAGAACAACTTAAAGACTTAGTAAAACAGAAGTATAGCGAAATCGCGTTACAGGACAAAGAAACCAATCAATCTTCGTGCTGCGGCGCGGGTGGTTGCTCTACTGAAGTCTATAATATTATGAGCGACAGCTACGATGAATTACAGGGCTACAACCCTGATGCAGACTTAGGTTTAGGCTGCGGCTTACCCACACAATTTGCAAGGATTAAGAAAGGCGATACCGTAATTGACCTGGGCAGCGGGGCAGGTAATGATTGTTTCGTTGCCAGAGCAGAAACTGGGGAAGATGGTAAAGTAATCGGTATTGATTTTACACCGGCGATGATTGAAAAAGCAAGAATCAACGCGAAAAAATTAAATTATTTTAATGTGGAGTTCCGGCAGAGCGACATTGAAAAAATGCCTGTGTCGGCTAATACCGCGGATGTGATTGTAAGCAACTGCGTATTAAACCTGGTGCCTGATAAAAACGAAGTGTTTAAAGAAATATTCCGGGTGCTAAAACCAGGTGGTCATTTCAGTATTTCAGACGTAGTGTTGGTTGGCGAGCTTCCCGAGTCGTTGCGCAAAGATGCTGAAATGTATGCTGGCTGTGTGTCAGGCGCTATACAAAAAGAAGTGTACATGGAACTCATTAAGGCAAACGGTTTTAGCAACATCACTTTACAAAAAGAAAAGCCTATCAATGTTCCTGACGATATTTTAAGAAATTATTTGAATGAAAAACAATTAGCAGAATTTAAAGCCGGTAACACGGGCATATTTAGTATCACGGTTTATGCAGAAAAGCCCAAATCTTCTTGCTGTGGCCCCGACTGCTGCAATTAAGATTAAAAACATTCCAAATTAAATAAGCGAAAAGAATTTTGATAATAAATGAAAACAATATTAGTACTATGCACGGGCAATAGTTGCAGAAGTCAAATTTCAGAAGGCTACTTAAAATATTTTGCGAAAGAAAAAGCAGAAGTTTACAGCGCAGGAATAGAAATACACGGAGTAAATCCAAGGGCAATTGAAACTATGAAAGAAGATGGCATTGATATTTCACATCATACTTCAAACAACATTGATGAATATCGTAACATTAATTTTGACTTTGTAATTACTGTTTGCGACAATGCAAAAGAACGTTGCCCTTTCCTTCCAACAACTGCAAAAACATTTCATCATAACTTTTCTGACCCCGCAAAAGCAACAGGAACCGAAGAAGAAATAAAAGAACAGTTCAGGCAGGTGCGTGAACAAATCAAAGTATTCTGTAACAAGTTTATAGCCGACAATGCATAGCGCCTTGGCTTTCGTTATGACATTATGAAATGCACCCTTAACAACGGCATAAAACAAGAAAATGTATTAAAAGTTGTTTTACTGAAAGATTAATTCCTTTTAACAATGAGTTCAATATTCTTGTCATAATTAAATCCCTTTAGTTGAAACTCATATTCGTTCCAGCACAAGGAATCAAAATTTTCCACTGTAGGATCCTCGTCCTTTCCATGCACAGAAAGTAATATTTGTCCCACTGCATTATCTTTAGTAAGGTTTATGTAAGCCGTTGCTTTTGTAGGCCCGGCAACCATGGAGTGCTTATGAGAAAAAGAAGTTAATAAAATGGAAAGGCCATCAACAAAAGACGCTTCTTCATTAATAATCAATTTGAAAATATCACCGTATTCTAAGCTCATATCTATTATTGTAATTATTAATTGGAGCATAATTTAGTGATATGCTAAGATTTTATTTTGTATATTTGTGTATGCAAAAAAAGAGAGGTTCAAAAGATAGCCAGGAGACCAAACGGCTTTTAGTTGTTTCGTATTTAAAATCAAAAAAAGGAACGCACCAACAGTCGGCAGACTTATTTAAGTTATCGAAAAGTGCTGTTGACAAGATTTGGACACGCTATAAGCAAAAAGGGCTTAGGGGTTTAGGGGCAAAAAAACGCGGCGTCCAAGGTGGCA
>Ga0207933_1000659_pt1 | contig 31484 bp, 34 predicted proteins | sample NGESurdeep092012_4_FD_184488 | JGI IMG/M metagenome (GOLD analysis project Ga0207933, IMG submission 184488) | Arctic peat soil microbial communities from Barrow, Alaska - NGEE Surface sample F53-3 deep-092012 (SPAdes) | ecosystem: Environmental > Terrestrial > Soil > Wetlands > Peat ... | reverse complement strand
CGTGGGCGGCGAGCCCCAGCCGCTCCAGCCAGGCCCAGGCTGACTGACGAGCGGGCCTGGTCGCCAGACCCCGGCAGCGGGGTCCGAAGGCGATGTTGTCGAGCACGCTCATGTGGGGAAAGAGGAGGTAGTCCTGAAAGACCACCCCCACCGGGCGATGTTCGGGCAGGACGTGAACGCCCGCGGCGGCATCGTTCAGCACCTGGCCGTCGAGTTCGATGTGCCCGCTGGCGATCGGCTCCAGACCGGCCAGTGCGCGCAGCAGGGTCGTCTTACCGGCGCCGTTGGGGCCGACTATGGCCAGCGATTGATTCGCCTCCAGTTCAAAGGCGGCCGCCAGGTCCAGCAATCCCAGGCGCAGGCCGAGGTCCACGGTCAGGCTCATGTCGGCGTCAGCCAGCGCCGGCCCAGCCCGATCAGGACCACGATCGAAATCGCCAACATGGTCAAACTCAGGATGAAGGACGCACCGGGATTGGTCTGAAGCGCGATGTAGATGTCCAACGGCATGGTCTGGGTCTGGCCGGGGAAGTTGCCGGCAAAGGTGATGGTGGCACCAAATTCGCCCAGCGCGCGCGCCCAGCAGAGCACCGCCCCCGCTGCTACCGAGGGCGCGACCAGTGGCAGCGTGACGCGCCTGAAGACCGTCCAGCGGCTCGCCCCCAGGGTTCGGGCGGCATCCTCCAAACGCCCGTCCATCGACCGCAAACCCGACTCCACGGTCAACACCAAGAGGGGCATGGCAACGAAGGTCTCGGCCATGACCACGGCGGCGGGGGTGAAGGGGAGACTGATTCCGAAGGCGGCTTCAAGCCATGCCCCGAGGAGGCCGTTGCGGCCGAAGGCGAGCAGCAGCGCGATGCCACCCACCACCGGAGGCAGCACCATGGGCAGGGTGGTGAGGGCACGAAGCAGGCTGCGGCCTGGAAACGAGGTCCGGGCGTAGAGCCAGGCCAGCGGCACCCCGAGAACTATCGCCACGGCGGTCGAGGTCAGCGAGGCGAAGAGGGAGAGTCGGACCGCGTCCAGCGTCTGGGGGTCGCTGAGCTCTTGCCACGAATCCGGCCAGGGGGAGCGCACCAGCAGCCCCACCAGCGGCAGCATGAAGAAGGCGATGGCCACCACCGCCGGCACCAGCAGGGGAAGCGGAATGCGGTCCCGCTGGATCCTAGACCGGCGCGAAACCAAATTTCTCCATAATTCTCTGTCCCGCGGGCGACAGTATGAAGTGGTCGAAGGCGCTCGCGGCGAGCGGGTTGGGGGCGCCCTTGATCGTGGCCAGCGGATAGTTGGCGATCAGGTTTTGAGAGGCGGGAATGGGGACCCCGCTCACCGCCCGCCCGGCCGCACTGACGTCGGTGACGTATACGATTCCGGCGTCCGCCTCGCCCAGCTGCACCTTTGTCACCACCGCCTTCACGTCTGCCTCCTGACTCCTCGGGGTCGCGGCCACGTGGGCTGCAGCCAGAATCTTGGCAGCGTAAGTGCCTGCCGGTACCCCCGGCGCCGCCGAGATGTAGATGATGCCCGCTCGATCGAGGTCCGACAGGGATTCGATCTTCTTGGGATTGCCCGGTCCGACCACGATCTCCAGTCTGTTGCGGGCGAAGACCTTGGGGACCCCCGACACCAGCCCGGCGGTCGCCAGGTGCTGCATGTTGATCTCATCCGCCGATGCGAATACGTCCGCCCGGGCACCTTGCTCGACCTGCGTCACCAGCGTGGACGAGCCGGCAAAGTCAAAGCGGACCTGGAGGCCTGCATGAAGGCGCTCGAAGGCACTCCCCTCCGCCGTGAAGGCTGCGGTCAGGGAGGCCGCAGCGAGGACCGTCAACGTCCCTCGCAGGTGTGAATTCTGGTCCCCCGAAGGCTTGGGCGCAGAGCCGCAGGCCACGCTTTGAATCAGCAGCGGCAGCACCACCACAAGGCCCCACCGAATCCTCCACCTCAAGTTGTCTTCCCCTTTCCTTTGGCCTGGCCCGCGCACGAAGCGCACGGCCGTCCGCTAGGCTGGATCCGTGGAGCCCAGCCCACCGCCAGGCGCAGGAAAGCCCGCACCCACCCGACCGCCGAGTAGTCCGAGTATAACTACCCGGGGGGGCGTGGGCGCCCCCCCGTTGACGACCGGCGAATGGGCCGTCCTGGGGCTTCTGGCAACCCAGAACCAGCATGGTTTCGGCCTCGCCAAGGCCTTGGCTCCGAGCGCCGAGTGGGGACAGATCTGGACCCTCCCCAAGCCCCTGGTGTATCGCGCGCTGGGAGAGTTGGACCGCCTCCAGCTCGTGGTCCAGGTGGGTCCCCAGGCCGGCAACCGCGGCCCCACCAGAATCGTCTACACCACCACCGACCTGGGGCGCAGCCGGTTCGAAATCTGGCTCAAGGAACCAGTCCTTCACCTGCGCGAGGTGCGCTCGCAGCTGATGTTGAAACTGGCCTTCCACCAGCGTCTGGAGCTCGATCCACGAGATTTACTGCACCGCCAGATCGAAGTCCTCGGCCCCCTGGTTGAAGGCCTTCGCCGCCGCACGCGCCTGACCTCGGGCTTTGACGCCACGCTGGCCCTGTGGCGATATCAGTCGGCGCTCAGCGCACAGCGCTTTGTGCGGCGCCTGCTGGCGTTGATCAGTCCGAATTCACGCCCGCGCTGACGTCAATGTGGAACTCTCCGTCCACCCGCGTCACCGGATAGGATCGGGCCGGGCTGACCGCGGGGAGATTGCGGACGGCGCCCGTGCGCACGTCAAAACGGGAGCCATGGGCGGGGCATTCGACATCGTAGCCCCATAGCTCGCCCTCACTCAAGGAGAATTCCTCGTGAGTGCAGGTGTCCTGGATGGCAAAGTATTGGCCGTCCTCGGTGCGAACCAGACAGACGGGTATCCCGTCCACGATGACCCGGCGCATGCTGTCCGGCTCCAATTCATCACCTCCGACCGTCCCCCGTATTTCATCCGCACGCATGGTCTTGTCCCTCCCATCGATGCCGGCCGCGTGATGCGATCGCGCAGTTTGGACCTGGTCCATCTAAGGCTCGCCCCCGCGTGGGCCACGTAGCGGGGCAGCGTCCTGTTCTCTGATCAATCTAATCTGACCGCGGCATGGGAGATGCGAGTGTGACGCGGTCGGGTCCGGTGGTGGTGGTGGGCGGCGGATTCGCAGGCCTGGAGAGCGCAATCCGGCTGCGCCAGCTCCAGCCCGAATGTCCAGTGGTCCTGATCAGCACCAGTCCGGATCTCCTCTACCGTCCCTGGCTCATCCACCTGCCCGCCAAGCGCAAACGGCTGAGTCAGATGCTCATCCCGCTGCCGCCGCTGGCCCAACGGCACGGTTTCAAATTGATACTGGGGAGGACGGCCGAGGTGGACGCGCAGGGCTCTCAGGTTCGGCTCGAGTCGGGCGAAATCGTCCCCTACGCGCAACTCCTGCTGGCGGCCGGCTCGACCGCCGACCGCGGCCGCATCCCGGGGGCGACCGAGAATGCCCTCTTTCCATGCGAGCTGCAGGATGCGGAGCGGCTGGCGACGGCGCTGGAATCGACGTCCCTCAAAAGCATCACCGTGCTCTTGGGCGGGGAAAGGCTCGGGGTGGGCCTCGAATACGCCGGCTGGATCGCCCGGGTCCGGCCCGACGTGGCGCTGACCGTGGTCGACATGGACGGCGCGGTACCCGGTCACCTGGGTCGGAGGGCGGCGAAACGGGTGGTCAGCTGGCTCTCTGGTAATGGCAACAGATGGCTGTCGGACGGGCCCGTGTTGGGGGTCGAGCGAGGCCGGGTGGAACTGGCCTCGGGTCCCCTGGCCGCCGATCTGGTCGTCGTCGCAACCCCTCTGCGCGGTGCCCCCGTCGGCCTCCCGGCCGGAGTCCTCGATGGGCTCGGATTCGTTCCCGTGAGCGCGAACGGAGAATCAGCCCAGCCCGGCCTATTCGTCCACGGCGACCTGGCTGCCTACCAGAACGCTGCGCAGATCCCCAAGACAATGGTCTGGGCCAGAAGCCACGCCGACCCCCTGGCTCGCAACGTACTTGATCGTCGGGCGGGGCGGGAGCCAGCACGGGATCTGATTGCGGCCGGACCGCAGGGCATGATGCCGGACATTGGCGGGCGAACGGTGTGGGTTCGACGTGGACGCCTGGTGGCCTCGGGGCGCTGGCCGCTCACCCTCCGGCGCCTGGCGGATATCTCCTACTTCAACGCCCGGGGAGTTCCATTCCGGATCGATGGCGCTCCGGACCGCTCCTGACGAGCCGCGGACCTCAGAGTCCGAACAGGGCCCGAACGTGCTCCCCGTTGACGAGCAGGTGCCAGCCTCCCAGCACCAGAAGAACGGAGGCGGCGAGGAGGTGAAAGCGCCGGATGGCGGTTGAGGTGCCCCCCGAGGACTTGAGTCGACCGCCCAATCCGACCTGGCCCCAGGAGACAAACATTCCCAGGGTCGCCACGATGATCCCGCCGAGCTGGGAGCCGGCGAGGTTCAGCCCGTCCATCGCGATCGATGCGTGCAGGAAGCCGAGAGCGGCGATGCCGTAGCCGATGGCGTAGTGCTGTTCGATGCTCGAACGGCGAAAGAGCCCTATGCACACGTTCAGAACGAACATTGCGGCCACCAGCCAGCCGCTCGCGTCGGTGTAGAAGAGGACACCCATGGGCGGCCGGCTAGTGCCGTATCAGGCTATTGGCGGGCAATTGCACAGAGCGCAACTTGCCCGCGGCTGACCGTGACCATGACGCCGCCTGCCTCCACCGTCCCGACGCCCAGCTCGTACGTTCCGTTGCCGATCATCTGCATGGGGCGCCCGCCAGGTGGGCCCCCGTCTCACCACTGACCGCGTCCGGTGAGCGGCATGTTTCAGGCCCGCCACGGTGTGATCGATCCACTTCAGGACCTCCGGAGCAGGCGCCAGCGCCAGCTGGGTGGGCTGACCGCGGACCTGGTCATGATGGCGGCGTGGCCGTTGGTGCCCATCCAGGCAATGCTCAACTCGCCGACCGTCTGGTGAGCGGGTGAGCCGGGGGCAAGAGGCCCCGCCCGGAGGGCGACGATGGCGCGGCTTCCGGGCCACACCCTGGCGCTGATCGAGTGCTCGGCCACCACCAAAGTCTGCGCTCCCCAGAGACTGCGATAGCTGCCCACCACCGTGCCCGCGCTGAAGATGACCTGCGGACGCAGGGCCAGACGCACCGCGTCGACCAGATCGACGGCGGCGGCAAAGCAGCGACTGAGGCTGTTCAACCCCTCGATCGCCCCGATCACGGTCAGGTTTGGATCCTGGGTCTGACGGGCGGCGAAAACGTACACCGCCTTGGCCTGGGGAGTGTTTCCGGTCTTGACCCCCACGATGCCGTCCCGCCCCAGCGCTCCGTTCACGTTGCGGACGATTCCGGCAACGGGTAGAACGGCGCTGGTCTGCGCCACGATCGACGCCAGGACGGGCGCGTTGAGCGCGGACTGGGCCAGGCGGACCAGATCCGAGGGCGTGCTCACTGTCCCCGGATCGAAGCCACTGGGATCGGTGAAGGTGGTCCCCAAAAGCCCCATCTGACGCGCCCGCAGGTTCATCTCTTGAACAAACTTGGCCGTATCCCCCGCCAACCAACGGGCGAGGAGATCCGCAATGTTGTTGCCCGATGGGATGAGCAGGGCCTGCAGCGCCTGGTATTCGCTCATCGTCTCGCCCTCCACGACCGGAACGACGGAGCCATCCTCGGCCGCGAACCTCAGGTAGTCGCTCACGTCCCCCGCGTTGATGAGCAGCTGGGGCGTGGTCGATGCCGACGTCAGTGGATGCGCCTCCACGGTGAGGAGCGCGGTCATGATCTTGGCGGTGCTGGCGATGGGTCGCGGCGTGGCGTTGGCCGTGGCCGCGAGCACACCCACCGATTGCAGGCCGACCGCGGCCTCCGCTCCCTCCGGCCAGGGGAGTTCGGGAGCGGCCCCAACCGTAATCGAAGTGGGCAGAATCACCGACATCGTCAGGGCCGGTGGTGGCCTCGAGTAGTTAGCGGAGCCGAGCACGACCAGGATCACACCAACCCCTGCCAATGGGATCAGGAGCCGGCGCCAGGGCGTCCGGGGTCGTCTTCGTGACGGGCCCGTGAAGCCATCAGACGCCATCAGTTTCTACCAACGATGTCGTCAACCCGGCGGTAACGGCCGGGATGCCCCGACGGGGATCAGCGAAACCTGGCGAAGATGACGATCAAACCGATCAGGATCACCGCCACCGGCCAGGCGATGTTCCATTGCCACCAGCTGATGAGACCCAGGTTGTCGAGCAGAAACCAACAGCCAACGGCGACCAGAAATAGACCTAGGCCCAGGCCGCGGCGGCGGCCGTGGACGACCCTGGATTCCGCGGTCGCTGCCGACGCGGCCGCGGTCGCCGCTGGCGGGGAGCCGCCACCGCCTTCGGCCGGGGCATCAAATCCGCCGCCCGAACCGCCGGACTCGACTTGGGCGGGCGCGTCCAGCGGGCCCGGCATGAGAAACCAGAGGACCAGATAGACGATGATGCCAATCCCTCCCGGCAGGGCCAGGACAACGAAGAGGATCCGGATCCAAATGGGGTCCGTGTCGACGTACTCCGCCACCCCGGCCGCGACGCCGGCGATGATTTTGTCGGAACTCTTGCGGACCCTTGTCCGGTCGCCATCTCGGTTCAACGCTGGTAGCCCTCCGCACTGATCTGTCCGCCGCGCTCTGATTTGGCACATAGAGTAGAGCACGCATTGATGACCTTCCGCGGGCCACCGCGGGCCGCGGCGGATGGTTACGGAGGCCTGGCATCGGTGCGGGTCGTGCCCGGGGCCGGGTTGCGGGGGTTAGGATCGAGTCACTTTGAGAATCTCAGTCCCTTCCCATTTCAGGCGACACCTGGGCGAACTGGCTCCGGACATCCAAGTCAACTGGTACAGCTCTGCGTCGGATTTCATCGCGAGTAGTGCGGATGCGGAGGCGATCTGGCTCAGTCGGGACGTCGACGAAGCATCGATCGAGGCCGCATTGCGCCGATTTGAACGACTTCGATGGGTCACGACCGAAGCCACCGGGGTGGAGTGGATTCCGTTTGAAATCCTCAATCAACGCCGAATCCGCCTCACCAACGGAGCCGGACTGCGCGCCATTCCGATCTCCGAGTACGTCCTGATGGCGGTCTTGGCAGCGGCCAAGAACCTGCCGGCGCTGGTCCACGCACAGGATCGCGCCGAATGGCTGCCCGCGCCCCCCGCCCGGGTTGAGCTCCAGGGCAGCCGCATGCTGGTGATCGGCTACGGACTGATCGGCCGCGCCATCGCCGCCCGGGCACGTGCCTTCGGAGTCGAGGTGACCGGGGTCCGTCGACGCCAGGGCGACGAGGCGGACCTGCTCGGCCCAGACCAGTGGCAGCCCCGACTGGGCGAGTTTCAATGGATAGTGCTCGCCGTGCCGCTGACCTCAAGGACGGGGCACCTGATCGGAACCCGGGAACTGGCCGCCATGCGAGGTGACGCGTGGATCTTCAACATCGCTCGAGGCGGGCTGATCGACCAGACGGCGCTGGAATCGGCCCTCGAATCGGGCCAGATCGCGGGAGCCTACCTGGACGTCACCGACCCCGAACCGCTGCCCGCGGCCAGCCGGCTCTGGTCGATGCCCAACGTGCTCATTTCACCCCATTCGTCGTGGGCCTCGACGCACGCCGACGAGAGGACGGTGAGTCTCTTTCTGGAGAACCTCGACCGCTACCGAAGCGGCACCGCGCTGCGTAACCAGGTTGACCTCGACGCCGGGTACTGAGACCCACATCGAGCGCCATCGAAGGCGGGCGTGATTTGAGGAGCGAGGCTCGTCCCGGCTCAGTACCGCCCCTGATGAACGAACTCGGCCAACGCCTTGCGCTTCCGTCCGTGTTCGGCGCCAACCGCCGCATAGCCGATCGAGACAGCTGTGCGCAGGATGGTGTTCGGGGGAGCGCCAAGAATGGCTCGGGCCCGGGCGCGACCACCGTTCTTGAACCATCCGACCCCTGACGCGAGCCCCCCGGCACGAGCTGCAAGCATGATTCGCTCGCTGATACGCCCGTCGTCAAAGGCCTCCAACTCGGGGTTGGCTCCGGGGCTCACGATGACCAGCCCGACGGCGGCCGTGGCCAGGTGCCGAATGCCGCATTCGGAGAGCGCCTGCAGACTCTCACGCTCTCTGACGACGACCAACTCCCAGGCCTGTAGGTTGGAGGCGGTGCCAGTCCAGCGCGCGACCTCGAGAATTTCGGCCAGGACCTCGTCGGAAACCGGGTCGGGTCGGAACTCGCGCACCGCGCGGAGGCCTTTTAGAAGTGCAATCTGCTCGTTTATCACGATCAGAGCGTAGCGCCGGCGGTGCGCCCAACCACCCCCTGGGTTACCAGCCCCGACATTTCAGTAGGCGGTCGCCCCGCGTAGGCCGGCGACCAAAAGCAGGTGCCCTCCTGAACTGGATACTTGGGGGCAAGGACGCCGACCTTCGCAATCTACCCTTCCACGACTTCGTGGGCAACCAGGCCTGGCTCGAGCTGGTCCTCGCCGCCCAGGACCTGATCACCTTCTTCCAGCGTCTATGTCTGAGCGGCGAGGCACAATGCTGGGAGCCCAAGCGGCTGCGTTATCGCCTCCTCCCCGCAGGCCACTCGCCCATGTTTCATTCCGCCATCAAGCTCCGACGCGGCAGCGCTTCTAGCTCGGAGAAGGCACGCTTTGGGCTTGATCGGTCGCCGCCGCAGAGCCGTTTGGTACCAGCCCGCCAATGTGGTGCAGGGTGGGCAGCGCGATGCTGAAGGTGCTTCCCTCGCCAGGAGTCGACTCCACCGACACCTCACCGCCGTGCATGGCGACCAGCTCTCGGGCCAGATAGAGACCGAGTCCGCTTCCGGGGATGCCACTGGTGAGTGAATTCACTATGCGGCCGAACTTGGTGAAGAGCACCTCCTTGTCGGCGGCCTCGATTCCGATACCGTGATCTCGAACGTGGATGAAGGCGCGCTCAGCAAGGGGATCGATCTCCACCCGGCAGCTGACCGTTCCTCCTCGGGGAGAATACTTGACCGCGTTGTCAATCAGGTTTCGTACTACGATCTCCAGACGGCCGGAATCGGCCCGGACTTGGACCTCCTGGTCGGGCTGGGCGATGACGACGGGATGGTCCGGCCCAATCAGCGGTCTCACCCTGTCCAAGGCCGTGGAGACGATGTCGCGTAAATCGACGACCTCGGCTTGCAACTTGAGGTCGCCCTCCTCCAATTGCGCCACCTGCAGCATCTCGTCGACCAGATTGTTCATGTCGTTGGCCTTGCTCAACATGACCTCCAGGGCCCGCCCCAGGTTGCCATCGGATAGGCTGCCCGCTTCCATCATGGAGAGATAGCCGCGGAGCACGGTCAGCGGTCCCCTCAACTCGTGCGAGGCAAGGTTCAAAAATTGGGTCTTGCTCCTTTCCAGTGAGGACAGCCGCTCGGTTACCCGAACTCGCTCCAGGCCAGCGCTGACAGAGCTGGCGTAGGCGCTGAGCCACTCCACCTCATCGGCTCCGAAGAGGGGCGTGAAGGGTCCCGTCAGCACCGCCAGGATGGCGGTTCCACGGTCCAGCGGGAACCTGATCACAACCGCCCGCTGAGATCCTTTCAGGGCCACGATCTGGGCGTGCGGCCCCGCCCCCAGTCCCAAGATTTCAGCTCCATCGACCTCGCTTAAAGAGCGGCGGGCCAGAATCGCATGGTGCTCATCCGAAATCAACCCGGCGTCGGCTCCGACGAGACGGAGGACCCCGTCCAAAGCCCGACGGGCAAGGGTCGAGGTATCGGGAGAAAAGAGCAACAGGTCATGGATCGCAAGCCGAAATCTTGGCTCCTCCGCAGCCAGCCATTGCCGTCGGAGCCAGGTCGGCGGGTGTAGGCCGGCCCCAATGATTGGGACCGCCGCCAGTACCGCCAGCTGGATGACCAACGAGATGGCCGGGGTGCCGACCAACCTCGTCTCCCCCATGCTGAAGAGCAGGAGGAGGGCGATGCCAGCCAGGCCCGCGCTGAGGAAGCGCAGGCGCGCGCGCTGGACCCGGGGTCGGCCGGCGGCCGAGACCCAAAAGCGGATCACGGGTTCGCCGATGTACACAACCCAGGTCAGGACGAGGACCCAGCTTAGGACCCTCTGCAGCGCGAGCAGACCGGGGACCGCGAGAACGACGCCCAGCCCTACCGACACGGCCAGAAGAGCCGCCGCCAAAGCGAGCCCGAGCCGGGGCAGAGGAAGAATCGAGTGCCGGAAGAGGAGCACGCAGTAGCCCGAGCCGAGAAAGGCCAGGACGCTGACCACCATCACCGGAAAGCCGCGATAGCCGCTCGCCTGCTCGAGCCGTCCCAGGACGGCCACCAGCGCCAGCTGGCCCAGCGCCAAGGCCAGCAGGGCCCGCGCCCGCGCCCGCTCCTTCCACCAGTCCGCGGCGGCGACGCCCGCCAGGCCCAGGAAGGCCGCCGCGACCAAATCGGCGACGGCAGCGACGGCTTGGGTCATGTTTTCGGTTTGTTCCCACCCATATCATTCCGCAACACCGCGGCCACCGCCAGCGCCAGCTCCGAGGGAGTTGTGCTCGATTTGACGCGGTAGTCAGCCACCCCCAGACGCTGAGCCCGCCCGATCAAGTCGGGCGTGCTGTAATTGGATATCAGCACCACCGGCGCCGTGGAACCCGACGCCGCCAGCCATTCCAGGAGTTCGAACCCGTCCGCCCCCGGCAATCCAATGTCCAACAGGATCAGATCGGTCTCCCCGGCCTCGATCACCTTGATGGCCGATTCGACACTGCCGACCACGCCTACGGCGTAGCCGTCCAACTCCAGTTGGAGGCGATACATCCCCGCAATGGCTTCGTCATCCTCAATGATGAGGATGCGGCTGGACTTTCCCGAATGCGTCTTGAGGGGGACCGTCGACCCCGCGTCGGTGAAATCATATTCCAAGCGCAGCGGCCCGCCAGAGTGCCGATAATTCCACTCCCGGCGGATAGTGGCCACCCCTTCCAAGCCACCGATCATTCCAACCCCCAAACCTTCAGTAGTACGGACCGCAAAGATAGTAGCGATCGCCTGGAATTCAGCGCCAAGAGGATGGGCGGACCGGGACAGAGGCAAATCGGTGAGACCTGGAGTATGATAAGGGGGTTATCAGAGTATCGCCCAGCGAGGCGTACGCAAGGAGCTGATCAAAGAGGCCCCTGAAGCTAGTCCTTCCCCCCAAGGGCCGCCGGTTCCACTTCGGAACGGCGGCTCTGCTTTTAGGATGGGAGTGGAGAGCGAAATCGGCGCTCAAGTTCGGCTTGGCCCGCTTGGGAGGCGTGTTCGAGTGACCAGACCGGCCAGGGTCACGATCAAGACCACCCCACCAACCGCACCGAGCGTGGCCGGTTCGGGTAGTGAGACTCCCAGCCACCGATCGAGCGAGTAGGCGCCAGGCCCGACCAGGGCAATCGCACAGACCACGGCCAGATTGGTGAGAGGCAACTCAAAACCGCCCTTGGCCGCCCAGACCCCCTTGCTCCAATGGACACTGCTGACGGCGGTCAGCATGGCCGCACCGGCCGAGATTGATCCGAGCGGGGTGAGCAGTCCGAGCAGGATCAGGAGCCCGCCTCCCGCCTCCCCCAAGGCTGCGTTGACGCCCCAAAAGCGCGCCGGCCTGAACCCCAGACGCTCGACCATGGCGACGGACCCGCTCAAACCGCTGCCTCCAAACCAACCGAATAGCTTTTGGGCGCCGTGGCCAAACAGGTAGAGTCCGACCACCGCCCGGAGGGCGAGCATGGCAAGGCCGAAGGACACCGACATGCTGTCCGCGGCGGCGGCAATCATGACGGCAACCGGGGAGGCGGCGACGCCAACCCATCAAGGGGGGTCACCATCCTCCCCGCCCGCGCGCCGCGGCCAGAGCCCCAAAACTGTTGGGTGCGACCGCCAGGTTGAGGTGCTCCATCGCCCCGAGCGCCGGCACATACCAGGCATGCGATCACCACCTAGTGACCACCACCTTCTTTCGGGTGTAGAACTCAAACCCATCGGTTCCGTGGGCGTGAAGGTCGCCATAGAAGGATCCCTTCCAGCCCGAGAATGGAAAGAACGCGAAGGGCTGGGCGACCGGGACGTTGATGCCAACCATGCCCGCTTCGACGTGTTCGCGAAACTCCCTGGCGGCAACTCCAGAGGTGGTGAAAATGACCGCCATATTGCCCAACGCCGAGCGGTTGGACTGGCTGATTGCCTCCTCTAGAGTGGAGACGTGCGAAACCGACAAGACCGGCCCGAATATCTCTTCCCGGCCGATCGCCATCGGGTCGGAAACGCCATCCAGGATGGTGGGGCCGAAAAAGTAGCCGGGTCCAGAGACGCGGGTGCGCCCATCGAGCAAGACCTTCGCCCCCTCGGATTCGCCTCGGGCCACATATTGAGCCACGCGATCCCGGTGTTCAGAACGAATCAGGGGACCCACGTCCACGTTGGGCTGGTCACCCGGGCCGAGCCGCAGGGCAGCCGCCCTCTCCACCAGCGGACCGACGACCGAGTCGCCCGCTCCGCCCACCATGACCGCTACGCTGCCCGCCAGGCAGCGCTCGCCGGCATTCCCAAAGGCTGAGTTGAGAATTGCGGGAGCGGCGGTTTCGAAGTCCACGTCGGGCATGATGACGAGGTGGTTCTTGGCTCCTCCCAGGGCCTGGACCCGCTTGCCGTAAGCGGCAGCGGTGGTGTACACGTACCGAGCCACTGGTTCCGAGCCGACGAAGGAGATGGCGTTGACGCCGGGGTGCCTGAGCAGCGCGTCCACCGACTCCTTGCCGCCGTGGACCAGATTGAGAACCCCTTCGGGGAAACCGGCTTCCAAGAAGAGCTGCGCCAGCCGAACCGCCGGCAGGGGGGTCCGCTCTGACGGCTTCAGAACGAAGGTGTTGCCGGCCACCACAGCGATGGGCATCATCCAAAGCGGGATCATGACCGGGAAATTGAAGGGTGGAATTCCTGCGCAGACTCCGACCGGGAATCGGTAGAGGTCTTGGTCGACGTCGGTGGAAACGTTGCGCAGGGTTCGGCCCTGAAGCAGGGTCGGGGCCCCGCAGGCAAAATCGACCACCTCGATGCCGCGTCGAACCTCACCGCGCGACTCGTTGAGGGTCTTGCCGTGCACACGCGTGACCATCTCCGATAGTTCCTCGAAGTGCGTTTCGAGCAGCGCCTTATACGCGAACATGAGCCGGACCCGCTCCATCACCGAGGTGTGCGACCAGGCCTTGAAGGCCTCGGCGGCAGCGCTCACGGCGAGGTCGACATCGGCCGCCCCCGAGAGGGGTACCCGATCTATCTCCGATCCTGTGGCCGGGTCGAAAACGGGCAGCGACTGATCGGCATGGGCCTCCAGCCAGCGTCCTCCAACCAGGTTGGTTATCACTTGTCACCTCCACCCGCGCAGGTGCTGACCCGCGTTTGCAAACGAGTTGGTCGTATTGCCGCCCACTCTCCTTTCGACCCCGTCGCCGCGGAGTGCGGCCGCCGACTCCAGAAGTGATGGTAATGTCCAGCCCCGCCCCCGGTACGCCGCCCTAGCCCCAGCTGGCGCGCCGAGGTATTGTCCGGCCCCCAATCGAGCCTCAACCACGCAGCGCGCTTAACCTGTTCTTGTTCTTGTTCCTGGTGAGCGGGAGCCGGGAAAGCGCTCCAACACGGGGCCCAACGCCGGGGAGCCCGGCGCCTGTGACGGAAGGCCCCGAGCAGCCCCGGCGATTGGGAGCCTGAACTGGGAGGATTGTCGGTAGGTGGAGCAGCACGATCAGCTCTCGACGGCGGAGAAATACAACCAGTTCGTGACCCTGAGCCCAATTGGTCAGGTCGAAGACCTGACCGTGGTCGGGGCCCGAGCGGCTCACCTGCTGGGGGCCGACGGGCGCACCTACATCGACTGTTTTGCCGGCGTGTCGGTCATGAACGTCGGTCACTCGCAGGATGCGATTCTGGCCGCCGCCCAAGAGCAGATGCAGCGGCTCGTGCACTGCGGGTCCTACCTCTACAGGGTGCCGGTGGTGGCCGATCTGGCCGAGCAGCTGGCGCGCATCTCCCCTGGCCGACTTCGCAAGTCATTCTTCACCAACAGCGGTGCGGAGGCCAATGAGATGGCACTTCGCCTGGCCAAGGCGGCAACTGGCAAATCCGAGTTCATCGCCCTCCAGGCCGGCTTTCACGGTCGCACCAACGCGACCCTTTCGGTAACCGGAAACGCCAGCCGCCGGCGACGCGGTACGCCCTACCTGCCCGGGGTGGCTTTCGCGCCCGCCCCATACGAGTATCGCTGCCGCTTCTGCCGGGGGGACTGCAATCTCGCCTGCGCCGACGCGGTGGAAGACGTGATCACGATGCAAACCTCGGGCGATGTAGCCGCCATGCTGGCCGAACCGGTGTTGGGTGAGGGCGGGCTCATCGTTCCTCACCCCGGCTACTTCCGGCGCTTGAAACAGATTCTCGACCTCCACCAGATTCTGCTCGTGGTGGACGAGGTCCAGACCGGATTCGGGCGCACCGGCCGGATGTTTGGAATTGAGCATTACGGGGTTGAGCCGCAGATCATGACGGTGGCCAAGGCGATGGCGGGCGGGTTTCCTTTGGGCGCGGCGATCGCCGAGCCAGCCATCGCCGATTCCCTCCGACCGGGCGAACACTTCTCAACCTTCGGAGGCAACCCCGTCTCCTGCGCGGCCGGGCTGGCCACGATAGAGGTGCTGGAGTCCCAGCAGCTACCGGCACAAGCGGCCGACACGGGCAGCTGGCTGATGGACCAGTTGCGAGAACTGGCGGCTCGACACGAGTCGGTTGGGGAGGTCCGGGGGCTGGGTCTGATGGTGGCCTTGGAGCTGGTCAAAGACCGCACCGGCAAGGAACCCGACGCCGCTGCGGCGATTCGAGTTCGGGCGGCGTGTCGGGAGCAAGGAGTCCTGGTGGGAGTGGGAGGGCTGTACGGGAACGTGGTCCGCCTCCAGCCGCCGCTGATCATCTCCCGGGGCGAGTTGGATCTGGTGCTTGAGTCCCTGGATGCTGCGCTGGGCTGACGCCAACGCACCACCGGGTGGCGTTGGGACCGGGGTTTCGAAACGGTAATCGGGCCTGTCTGCGCATCCCCCGGGGGCGGCACAGGCAGCCGCCGGTTCGAATCGACGCCTGGCCACCGGCGGGCGCGGCGATGTCGCTTCAGTGAGGCTGTTGCGTTACGTTAATTCCAGGTCGTCGCCGCCGCCGGCCCTCGCGGCGCGCAACTGTCTCTTCAGCGCCCTGGCCGGGGGATGGGCGCTGGCCTGTGATGGAGGGCCTGCGGGCGATGACTTGGTCGCCATGGACTGGAGATGGCAGATGCAAATTGGGATGATCGGCCTGGGCCGCATGGGCTCTAACCTCGCCAAACGCCTGGTGCGGGACCACCATGAGTGCGTGGTGTTCGACGTCAACCCAACCGCGGTGGAGCAGCTATCAGAGTCGGGGATCGTGGGCGCATCATCAATTGCTCACCTGGTGGCGATGCTGGCCCGACCCCGATCGATCTGGATCATGCTGCCGGCGGGCGTATCGGGGGACACGATTAGTGAGCTGTCTGACCTGCTTGACCAGGACGACACAATCATCGACGGGGGCAACAGCTACTACCGGGACGATATCGAGCGGGCGCGATCCCTCAAGGAGCGGGGGATTCATCACGTGGATTGCGGGACCAGCGGTGGTGTGTTCGGCCTCGAGCGCGGTTTCTGCCTCATGATCGGAGGCGAAACGGAGGTCGTGGCGCGCCTCGACCCGGTCTTCAAGAGCATCGCGCCCGGCATCCAAGCGGCACCCCGAACGCCGGGTCGGCAGGGTGTTCCGGCTTCGGCCGAAGAGGGCTACCTGCACTGTGGATCGAACGGGGCGGGACACTTCGTGAAGATGGTTCACAACGGCATCGAATACGGGCTCATGGCGGCATACGCAGAGGGCCTCAACGTCCTCAAAAATGCCAACTTCGGAAACGTGGCACAGCGGAGTGATGCCGAGACGACCCCCCTTCGGGACCCCGACTTCTACAAGTACGACATCGACATTTCGGCGGTGGCGGAGGTCTGGCGCCGGGGCAGCGTGGTGGCCTCCTGGTTGCTCGATCTGACCGCCGAGGCACTCAGCGGAGATACCCACCTGGAAGAGTTCTCCGGGCACGTGTCCGATTCCGGCGAAGGGCGCTGGACGGTGCTGGCGGCCATCGATGAAGGCGTCCCGGCTCCGGTCATCAGCGCGGCTCTCTACTCTCGATTCGAATCGCGAGGCGATGCCGATTACGCCGATCGGCTGCTCTCGGCGATGCGAAAGCAGTTTGGCGGCCATGACGAAAGGAAGCCATGAGGCGTAAGCCGATCCCCTCGGCGGCCTCGCATGGTAGCGCGTCGGACGCGCTGGTCTTCTTCGGAGCGTCCGGAGACCTGGCTCACAAGAAGATCTTTCCGGCCCTCTACGCGATGGTCAAGCGGGGCGAGCTCACGGTTCCGGTGGTGGGGGTTTCATTCTCCGGTTGGAGTCTTGATCAACTCAAGGGCCGAATGGCCGACGGCATCGAGAAGTTCGGGGGAGGGATCGACGACAAGCGGGCCTTCAGCCGGTTGTCCTCGCTACTTCGATACGTGGACGGTGACTACGGCGACGAGGGCACGTTTGACCTCCTCAAGACGGCGTTGAATGGTGCCACCCGACCCACCCACTATCTGGCCATTCCCCCCGACCTCTTCACCACGGTGATCAGAGGACTGGCGGCGGTCGGACTCACCGACGACGCTCGTATCACCATCGAAAAACCGTTCGGCCACGACCTGGCATCGGCTCGCCGCCTGAACCGGGTTGCCCACTCCTTCTTTCCCGAATCGGCCATCATGCGCATCGACCACTTCTTGGGCAAGGAAGCAATCGAGAACATCGTCTATTTCCGTTTCGCGAATTCGTTCCTGGAGCCGGTCTGGAACCGCGCCCACGTGGCGAGCATCCAGATCACTCTGGCTGAAGCCTTCGGAGTTCAGGGTCGAGGCGGTTTCTACGAGACCACCGGATGCCTGCGCGACGTGATCCAAAACCACCTTCTGCAGATCGTGGCCCTGCTCGCCATGGAGCCGCCTTCGGCCATGAGGTCGGACGCGATCCGAAACGAGAAGGCGAAAGTTCTCCAGGCCATCCGACCCCTGAAATCCGACCAGCTGATCCGCGGCCAGTTCAATGGGTACCGCTCCGAGCCGGGGGTGGCCAAGGATTCGGACGTGGAGACCTACTGCGCACTTCGCCTGCAGGTCGACTCCTGGCGCTGGGCCGGCGTCCCCTTTTACCTGCGGTCAGGCAAGTGTCTGGCAGAGACGGCGGCCGAGGTTCTGGTTCGATTCAAAGCGCCGCCGCAACGATTGTTCGCCGACTTCGCCAACGCAGGTGAGCGATCAAACTACCTGCGCTTCCGGCTGCAGCCGGGCAGCGCCATTGCCATGGGGGCACGGGTCAAGCGGGTCGGCAAAGAACTGGTCGGACACCAGCGGGAGCTCTACCTGCAGGACGACCATCCGGGGGAGGAGCCACCCTATGAGCGGCTGCTCGCCGATGCCCTCGCCGGCGACGCTACTCAGTTCGCCCGAGAGGACGCGGTCGAGGCCGCCTGGGCAGCGGTTGATCCGGTGCTCAGAGATCATCAGCCGGTGCTCCCCTATCGGCCGGGGAGTTGGGGGCCGGCCGCCGCGCGCGACTTGATCGCCGCTGATGGCGGCTGGCACAACCCCGTCCTGTCTCAATCCGGTGCCGAGCCGTATTCAAACTGAAAGGCACTGACGGACCCTGAGCGGCGTCGCCGCGAGGGTGACGTCGGCTAGCATTGGTCCTGCGGTGAATCCCAGGGGCGCGGCGCACGCAGGGCGGCGGCCCAGCCCCTGTTGGCAGGGCCCTGACTGATCAGCGCCTCCGCTCCCATCGCCTACCTGGGACTTGTGCTCTTGGGTGTGGTCGTCGGATCGTATGGAACCCTGATCGGGGCGGGCGGGGGTTTCGTGTTGGTACCGATTCTGCTTCTGATCTATCCCCACCAGCCGGCCTCGCAAATCACCTCGGTCTCGCTCGCGGTGGTCTTCGCCAACGCAGCATCAGGATCAGCCAGCTACTACCGGATGCGGCGTGCCGACTACCGAAGCGGGTTCCTGCTGGCCCTGGCGACGCTGCCCGGAGCGGTGCTCGGCGCCATTTTGGTGGGGGCCATCCCGAGGGCGGCCTTCGACGTCATCATGGGCGTGGCGTTGGTCGTCGTAGCGTCGTTCCTGATCGCCAGGCCACGCCGGCATCTACCCCTGCTGGCAAACTCGCGCTTCAGTGTGACGCGAACCGTGGTCGATGCCGACAAGACCTCGTATCACTACCGGTTCAACCTCGGATTGGCGATGCTCTTCAGCGTCGTGGTGGGCTTCTTTTCGAGCCTGCTGGGGATTGGCGGGGGAATCATCCACGTCCCCATGCTGGCGACCTTCTTCGCCTTCCCCGAGCACATCGCCACCGCCACCTCCCACTTCGTGCTCATTTTCATGGCCGGGACTGGGACCACCACCCACATTCTCCGTGGTGACTTCGGCTCGGCGGCCAGGGTAACCCTGGCATTGGCGGCGGGGGTACTGGTGGGGGCGCCGATGGGCGCACGCCTCTCCCGACGAGTGGGCGGGCCGATGATCATCCGGCTGCTGGCGCTGGCGCTGGCCGTGGTGGGCGTACGGCTGCTCATATCGCAGCTGCCGTTCTGACGGTGGCGCCATACCCTCGCTCGGACCTCGATCCAGGCCGCCGCATCGACCCGAAGGGTGGAGCGGGGGTCTCACGCCCGCTGTGAACACCCCCGCCACAACGGTGCAGGGACTCATCAAACGCCACGGCACGCAGGTGGCGGTGAGGAGTGACCGGACCCGACCGCTTGCGACGCTGCCTCGTGCCTACAAATCCCAGAGAGCCAGGACCCTGACCGGAGACCCAGTGCCGCCGACGAAGCGGAGCGGGATGACCATGACGCCAAAACCCTGATGCATGGGAATCCGGTCGATGTTGTTGACAATCTCGGTGTGGTTGATTAGGTACTCCGCACAGGCGGTGTGGTTTGGGTACGAGAGATCCGCTGGATTGTCGGTCGAGACCGCATCGGTGAGGATGTTCACCACTCCCGAGTCGAGTATGAAGCGAGATGCTTCCGAATCCAGGCCCGGGTACTGGCTGACAAAGGCCAGGTGGTCATCCCACAGCTTTGCCGCCCCCGTGTAATAGAGCAGGCTGCCGCCCCGAGGAAGGGTCTCGATTCCGGCGGCGGCCATGGCCGCCTTGACCTGTGTCAGAGTGATATTGGTCCGCGGAGCGGCCGCGGAGAGGTCGATCCAGCAGGCTGAGGTGAAACACTTGTCAATCGGAAACTGCTCGATGGTGAGGTCGGGACGATCGGGGTTGAAGTGAAATATCGCGTCCATGTGGGTCGAATCGTGGTCGCACATCGAGATGCCGTTGACCGCATATCCGCGAAAGGGCGAATCCCCAAGGCGTAGGTGGGATTCGGCGTGGGTCATATGGGGCCACACCGCCACCTTCATGTGGCCTGGGTATACCGGGATGTCGGGAGATATCTCCCGGGTAAGGTCCATCACCCGCAGGCGCTTGCCCATGAAATCGATCTCGGTCGTATCGGTGTAGAGCTTGTAATCCGCCTTCTGAGTTGCCATGCGCATAACCTCGTGTGAACGTCGCCGTATCTTTCTGCGCTGACATTACCATTCCACCGGCGTGGGGTTGGCCAACCCTGCAGGGATGTTAAAAGGCGTCGCTGCCTGGTGGCTTCATCGGACTCTCGGCAGGGCTACTCGCAGGTCGGCAGCCAGTTTGGCTATCGCTTGCTATGGACTGTATGACGACAACCAACGCCATCCTCGATGGCTATGCTCCCCCGCTCTTTGATCCTGATCGTCTTACTTGGCTCCGACAAGGGCCGTCATGGCCGTGCGGGTCAGCGGTCGCCGCAGCAAGTCCCTTACCTGGGCTGCCACGGTGGTCATGAGTGTGGCGGCGATAGGACTGCTCGTCGGCTCATAACAGGCACGCGGCCAGCCGCCGCCATTGATCCGCTGGGGGCTGCTGGGGATCCGCACCGAGCACCTGGATGCAGACATGGTCGGCGCCCGCCTCCAAGTGCGCGTGGAGGCGGGCGGTGATCTGGTCAAGCTCGCCCCAGGCGACCAGGGCATCAACCACCTCGTCGCTGCCCCCATCGCCCATGTCAACCTCTGCGAAGCCCAGCCGGCGGAGATTGTTGGCGTAATTTTGGAGCCGTAGGTAGTTGCTGGTGTGGGCGCGCGCGATCGCCCGGGCACGGGCGGCGTCGGTCTCCAGCACCACCGCCTGTTCAACCGCCAAGAAGGCCGCCGGACCCATGATTTCGCGCGCCGCCCGCGTGTGGGCGACCGGGACGAAATACGAATGAGCCCCGAGGCTGCGCGTGGCCGCCAGTTGCAGCATCTTGGGACCCAGCGCCGCCAGCACCATCTGCAGATCGGTACTGGGTGGAGCGCCCTGGTAGGGGGCGGCGGCCATGGCGTCGAGGTATCTGGACATGGTGGCTACTGGTGGACCGTAGGTGTGTCCCCGGATGCCCTCGACCGAGGGGATGTGGCTCACACCCAGCCCCAGCAGGAACCGTTCCGGGTAGGCCTCGGTCAGGGTCCTCCAGCCGGCGGCGGTGGTGAAGGCGTCACGGGCATAGATGTTGGCGATTCCGGTCGCGACCACGATCCGACTGGTTGCACCCAGTAGCAGGCTGGCGTTGGCGAATGCTTCACGCCTTAGCGCCTCTGGGAACCAGACCGACCCGAAGCCCAGGGACTCGATTTCCGCCGCCAGCCCTCGGGCCGCGGCCGCCGGCTGAACGTCTAGCGCCGAGGTCCAGACGCCAAATCGGCCCAACTCCACAGGACGGATGGTATCCCTTCTCGCGCCGGCGTTTCGGGACCGCGGCGATAGAAGTGGCGTCGGCGCGACTCCCGGGAGATTCCGACCCGTTTGGTCAGTCGCCTGGCCGCCGCTCCAATTGAGCTCAGGGCCGACGAGGGGAGAAGGCGGAGGTGAACTGTCCGCAGGCTCTCCGGGCCGCCGCCCGGTCGAGCGGCGCGGTCTGCGGCTGGGATCGGATGCGATCCGGAACGGTCGGGCCCATGCGGGCATCGGCGGCGTCAAGGGTCACCCAATCGACCTCCGATGTGGCACCCTGACCTCTGATGGTCGACATCGGTGCCCGAAGGCCAGGACCGCGTCCCCGGAGCGCCCAGCCTCGGGCGCGGTTGAGGTGGTGCGGCCAGAGCCCGCCAACGGCGTCAGCGCCATCCCATGACCTTGATGGCGGCATGGTCAGACCAGCAAGGGCAGGCCGTGCGGCAGCGACCGGACCTGACTTCCCCCGCCGCCTGGGCGGGCTGCCGTGACTGATCGCCGCACCGCGGCTGGCGAGCGCCGGACCCATTTCCGACGCCGGGTCGATGAGGCGCTCCAAGACGTTCCGCTCCAAGGGGCTCTGAAGGACGCCATGGTCGGGCTCAGAGATCGCCGCACTGCCGCTTTTGAAAGCTTCGATTTCGAGCGCGGACGCGCCGACCTGATGAGGCGCCGAGGTGCCAATCTGGAGCGAATTCCGGAGCTCCTAGATCAATTCCGAACTCGTCTCGAGGGGGCGGGCGGAGTATTTCATCTGGCTCACGACGCCGACGAGGCGACCAGCATCATCGGCCAAATCTGCCAAGCCGCTGGTGCCGGAATCGTCACCAAGTCGAAGTCCATGACGAGCGAAGAAATAGAACTGAACCGGCACCTCGAATCCCTCGGCATGGATGTGGTGGAGACGGATTTGGGCGAATACATCGTCCAAAGGCGCCATGAACGACCCTCGCACATGATCGCTCCCGCGGTTCATCTGACGCTTCAGGACTGGGCTTCGGAGCTTGGGTCGGATGCGGACCGAGATGCCATCATGGCCACCGTCAGGGAGCGCCTGCGCGAAAAGTTCATTGCCGCTGCGGTGGGCATCTCGGGCGCCAATGCAGCCATCGCGGAAACCGGAACCGTGATGATCGTCACCAACGAAGGCAACGCGGATCTGACCGTTACGCTGCCCCGGGTCCACATTGCCCTGTTCGGGCTGGACAAACTGGTGGCCTCACTCGATGATGCCGTGGCCATCCTGAGAATGTTGCCGAGATCGGCCACGGGGCAGGTCATGACCAGCTACGTGAACTGGATCACCGGCCCATCACGGTCCTCAGATATAGGATTCGTTCCCGTGACCGGGGCCCATGGCCCCAAAGAGATGCACTGCGTGGTGCTCGACAACGGCCGCTCGAAGATGCTCGAGAGCCCGATCTTCGCGGAGGCCATGACCTGCATTCGCTGCGGGGCCTGCTCGAACGCCTGCCCGTCATTCATGGCGGTGGGTGGGCACCAGTTCGGGCACATCTACACCGGACCGATCGGGCTCGTGGTCAGTCCCTTCCACCACGGAAAGGAATCGATCGATCTGCCCCAATCCCTGTGTACGCAGTGCAACGCCTGCGAGGAGGTCTGCCCGGTTGGGATACCGCTTCCGAGCCAGATCCTAGAGCACCGACAACGGGCGTCAAAGACGGTCCGGAAGCGGGTCCTGCTGGACCTGTGGTCGCGGCCCGAGCTTGCCAAGCGAGCTCTCAACCTGGCATCACCGATCTCCAATCTGCTCTCGATGGGACCGCTTCCCCTGGCCGCGAGGACCTTTCAGCGTGACTTCCGCCCCGGCGGTGAGGGTTCGCCACTGACTCTGTTCAGTTCCTGCATGGGCGATCGTGTAACCCCTGAAGCCTCGCATGCCCTGGTCAAGATCGCTCGCGCAGCCGGATATCGAGTGGAGGCATCCAGCGCGCAGTGGTGTTGCGGCCTCATCTCCGCCAATGCCGGCGACCCTGAGCACGGAGCCCGACTGGCACGGGAGCTGGTCCAGGTCCTCGCCGCGTCGAGCGGGCCAATTCTGACCCCGTCGGCGTCTTGCTACGGTGCGCTGTGCACTGACTCGGTCTCCTGGGGCAGCGCCTCGGAGCAGCATTCGATCGTCGTCGCGCGCCTTCGGGATTCGACCCGATGGCTGCTGGAATTGCTCACGACCAGGCCCCAACTCATCGACCCCGACCGCCCGCGCGAGCGGGTCGCCTATCACGACTCCTGCCAGAGCCTCCGCCAATTGGGGCTCGAGGAGGAGCCCCGCCAGGTGCTGGTGCTGGCGGGCTACGAGGTGGTGGAACTCCCACACACCGCCAATTGCTGCGGCTTTGGAGGCACCTTCAGCCTCGATTGGCCCCAGGTCGCAGCGCGAATGGGGGAATGGAAGATGCAGGACCTGGCCAGCACGCAGGCCTCGATACTGACCTCGGACAACCCTGGCTGCATCGCGCAGCTCCGCTCCGCCGCCGGGCGCGCGAAGGGCAAGGTCCGGGTGGCGCACCTGGCCGAATTGGTCGCCGACCACCTGGTCGTGGCCTGACGTCAATCTCATCCAGGGGACGGCCGAACGGCCCCCGGGGCCAAGGGGCGGGGCCGATGCAACCCATCGAGACCGACCCTGTCGCTCGAGGACCAGGCCGCGATCGATCGGGCCACGGCCCCGAAGCATCGAACTGATGCCCCTGGGCCGGGCCAGTTGTGATTCGGCCGACGGGGCTCAGCCCGCTCGCGGCCCCACCCGGTCGATGGATGTTGCCGTTGAGCGACTGCGGGCCAGCATGAAAAGCCGCACCAGCACCCACCCGATCAGAGCATAGATGACGATCGCAAACAGCGAATTGATCTCCAGCTGCACCCCTCCACCCAGGGCCGGGTTGGGAAATAGACCCCTGAAGGGGGCCACCAGCGGCTGCGTCAGCCCGTAGAAAAACTGGGCGAAGGGGGCGGAAGGATCGGCCCGAAACAATTTCATGATGACCCTGATTGCGATGATGGCCACGATCACCGAAAAGACCGTGTAGATCAGATTTGGCCACATCGAACTGGCCCGAGTCCTGGTTACCGCGCTTTCCCTGGTCACAGTTCCATGCCCATCGGCCGGATAGCCGTTAGGGTCACTCACATCGTTCGTCGGAGGCGCCGATGGATTCTCCTGATACATGGTCTAACTCCTCGTGTTCATGTTGCCGAACAAAGGCTGAGCCGCCGCCGTTGGACGGGAGGGGCCCAAACAACTAGTACGCGCCCCGATGCCGATATGATAGTCTACATATCAGCTTATGGTCTACTGGAGATAACTTGGAAGGGGATTGTGTCCCATGCTTTCCGACCGCCCACGAAACCGCTTGAGCCCCGCCACCGAGATTGGCCTCGACGTGGACGGTCTGGTGCTTGCCCCCGGCTTTGGCGGCGGTCGCCCGAAGGGCCGGGTCCAGGAGGGCCGATCGAGTCTGCAGTCCCGGTTGGGTCGGCTGCGGGCAGCAAGGAGAAACGCGCGGATACGAAGCGTGGTCGCTTACGTGATCTGGTCAGCCATGCTTGCAACGGTGGGTGCGATCGCGCTTTTTGCACTCCTGGCCTCCTCGGCGCCAGCCCGAATCCAGCCTTAACAAGGTGCTGAAGGTATCGGGCGCGAGTGTTTAGAACTTCCCGGCGCCGGGCTGCGCGGGCGCCTATAAAGCGCGGGACCGAGAGCCTGAAGCTACCCACATTTGCGTCGGGACGTTCTTGGCAGCCCCGCCCGGCTTACCGCTATACCCGATTCCGTTCGCCGGCGAGAGCCGGGGGCACCTCCACCGGCCCCCCAAAACCGATCCAGACTCATATCACCGCGCCCTGCCCACCTCGACGTGAGCCTGATTGAGGTCTGACTAGGGCATGGTTGCCGGCGCCTCAGGCAGTTTGTAGGACCCCGGATCGACGCATCCGGACCCGGAGCCAGAACACGGCCAAGCCCCCAAATGCCGGTGCCGCCACCACCATCCAGGCGCCGGATCCGCCGATGGCCTCTCCGATCAAGGGCCCGATCAGGGCGCCCGATGCGAAGCTGGCGAACAGGATGCCGAAGACGGAGTGGGGTGATTCCGGCGCTGAGTTGGCGGCCAGCTTGGACATCAGGCCCGGTCCTCCGCCCACCGGCACACCGGCCGCCAATCCCGCCCCCAACACGCCCACGGTGGTCGATCCCAAGAACACCATGAGCGCCGCCCCGAGAAGAACGAACAGAAGCACCGTGGCCAGAACGCGATCCGCGCCAGCACGGTCGGCGAAGAAGCCGCCGAGAAGGCGGCTGGCAACATTGGACAGGGCCAGCCCAACCAGCGCGCCGGTCCCGACCCACGATGGGAGGTGAACGGCCTGGGCGTGCGACACGAGGTCGATGGCGGCATAGGAGCCGAGGGTGGCGCTCGAGAAGAGCATCAGCATGCTGGTCCAGACCGTGGTTCGCCTGATCAGTTGAATCTGACTCGAGGGCGGATCAGGAGAGGAGTGGATGCGAGCGGGTATCGGCGGCATCCAGAGCAGGACCAGCGCTGCCACCGCCGCCATTCCCAGTCCCAGCAGCCGGAGGGTCAGGAACCACCCGATACGGGGCGCCAGCAGAGCAACGAGGGGAGCCTCGAAAATGACCGAGGTTGCGTAGGCCGCGGTCAGACCTCCTCCCACCATTCCGATGCTCTGCGGCAGCACGCGGGAGGCGACGGCCACCGCCCCGGTGAGAGCCATGCCGCCTCCGAACCCGAGGGCCAGGGCGGAATAGAACACCACGAACGTGAAGCCGGTCGGGAAGATGAAGGCGATGCCAAAGCCGACTGCGAGCACGGCCACGCCCAGCCAACAGATCTGTCGGGCGGGGAGGCGATCGGCGAGTCGGCCGCCGACCAACGTCCCCACCCCGTAGCCGAATGGCGTGCCCGAGAATACGGCGCCGATCAGGATCGGCGACCAGTGCCACTCCGACCTGACGAAGGGCACAAAACTGCCCCAGGCGAAGACCAACCCAAACGCCAGCTGCAGCACCAATCCGGCCGTCAGGGTCCTCAACGCTAGGTGCGCTAGGTGCGGCATGGGACGGCCCGGGCCAGGAGTTTCGATTTCCAAATAGTTGCATTTCCGGTGCACGCCCTGCCCGTTGGGCGAACCCAATCAATGGCCGGCCGCCGTCGGCGCCGAGTCCGGTGCCATGATCATCCGAGACGATGCGGGACAGTGATCGCGTCCGCGAACCGATCTACCTCGAAAGCGGCGCAAAAAGAGTATTTGCCTGCTCGATCGCCTGGCCGGGCTGGGCCCGCTCGGCTAAGACGGAGGCGGCGGCTCTGGCCGCTCTGGCCGCGGCTGCGCCGCGCTACGGTCCCATCGCCGATCTGGCCGGGCTGGGGTTTGATCGCGAGATGGGGCAGCGCATCACTGTCGTCGACCGCCTCCTCGGTGACACGACGACGGACTTCGGCGCTCCCAGCAAGGCGCTTCCGAGGGATTTCGAGACCCAGTCGCCCGAGCAGATCGCCCGCGACGAGTCACTGCTCCGGGCGATTTGGACGTGGTTCGATCGGGTGCTCAGCCTGGCCCCCGCCGAATTACGTAAGGGCCCGCGTGGGGGAGGGCGGGACCGCGACGACATCGCCCGACACGTGTTGGCGGCCGAGTCCGTATACGCCCGCAAAATCGGCATCGACACCTCGCGTTCGGACCGCGTGGACCCGTCTGCTCAATCGCCTATACGGACGGCACTTCTGTCCCGTTTGCAGATCCGCCCCGCAGACCTGAAGACGCCAACAGCTGGGAGATGGCCGGCGCCCTACGCCCTGCGCCGCATTGCCTGGCACGTCGTCGATCACGGCTGGGAGATTGAGGACCGAAGCGCACCCGGAGCCCAAGGCCTCGGCGCAACGCCCCACAGCGTCGCCAGTCCGCTCCTAGCGTCCTCGGAAAGCGAAGTCTGAGCCTAGGTCCTCAGCTGCGGCTACGCCGCCGAGCCGCTTGTTCGTCACGGAAAAACGGTACTGGTCGGTCCGCCGAGGGGCGGCAAAAGTCTGAAATCTCCACCAGCGCCAAAGTCGATAGGCGCGGCCCGGACCGATTCGACAAGCCACCGCTCCAGCTGTGAAGGGGGCGGGATCACCTGGTGCGCCGGGCGCTGCGTTCGCCCCCAGGCTGAGATCGCTCAACCCGGGATGGAGCGGGAGAAGCTGGAGCTTGGGGAGTCTGAACCTGCTTGTACTCGGTCCACAGCACCGTGGCCGTGGCCTGCAGTAGGCCCGCCAGCGGGGCCCCGAAAAGGGCTCCCCAGATCCCAAAAAGCTCCGTTCCAGCGACGAGCGCCACCAACGCCACGGCAGGATGGATCCCGATGGCCCGGCCCATCACACGCGGACCCACAACGTCGCCCTCGATGATGTGAACGATGACGAAATAGCCCAGCACAATCAGGCCCAGGATCCAGCCTTGGAAGAGGGCGATCAGCACGCACAGGAGGCCGGATACGAGCACTCCAACGATGGGAATGAATTCCATGAAGAAGGCCAGAACACCCAGCAGTACGGCATAGTTGACCCTCAGGGCCGCCATTCCCACGCCCACCAGGACGCCTACCAGCAGGGCCATGGTCAGGGTCCCGCGAACGTAGCCTCCGACCACCTGATTGACGATCAGGACCATGCCCGTGACCGTCCGGCGCTGCGCACCGGGGGTCGCCTCGCGCCGCAGCCAGCGCCCGATCGCCGGACCATTGACGGTTAGGTAGATGCTCAATATCAACACCAATACCGTGTCCAGAATCGTCCCCGCCGTCGAGGCTATGACCCCCGCTGCGCCACCCGCCAAATGCTCGCCGGCGCCCTGAAGGGCGTGGACCAGTCCGGTCTCCGTTGACGTCAATTGCTCCTTGGTGATGGTGATGCCCCAGGGTTTCACGACACCCAAAACCTGGGGCTCCAGTTGACGGGCTTCGCTGGCGTACGCCGGCAGGCGCGCGACCAGGGTTTGGACCTGCGTGGCGGCCGTCACCACGACGATCCCCAGCAATCCGAACACCACCGCAAAACCCATCAGGAAGGCGATCGCGACCGCCACTGCTCGGGGTACAAAACGATTCAGGCGGCGGACCAGAGGGGTGAGGGCGTAGGCGATAACAGCGCTAAATACAATCGTCATCAGGGCGCGGGTAACGTGGCTCAGGAGCCAGCCGGCGACCAGCACCACCGCCAGCCAGGCCAGGATCGTGAGCGGAGCCAAGAGCGCGGTCGACCAGCGGGACGAGCCTGGAACAGCCATGGGCGCGTTCAGCCTATCGGGTTTGCGCACATGCCGGCGGAGCCGAGTTTGGGTGATGATCGTTGTCATGAATCGGTCGACTTCAGGTGGCTCGAACCCACCGCGGCGAGCCCAGCGCCGGGTACAACATCGCAACGCGAAGCCAACTTCTGGGCCCCACCCCGGAGACCCTCGCCTGCCCGTTCGTGGGTCGGCCGCCCGCCAGCGCCTGACGAAGCGAGTCGAATCCCTGGCCAGGTCGGCGTCAGCCACCTTTCCGGGCCGATTGATCGACAAATTCGGCACCGACAATGGGCCCACGCAAGCGGTGTCAATCGCCTGGAACGCGCTCCAGTCGATCTTTCCGATCGCTCTACTGATCGCCACCGTTCTGGGGCTGGTACTGTCCCGGGTGGGGGTGACTTCGGATGCCGTCTATCGCGCCGTGGTCACCATGATCCCGGACCCGGTGGCGCAGTCACAGGCACTGGACGCGCTGCAAAAGGTACAAACCAAGACGGGTCTGTTTGCGCTCCTCGGAGTGCTCGGATTCATATGGTCCGGCTCCAACCTCATCGGCGCCATGGAACAGTCCTTCGACCTCGCCTACGGCGTTCCAATGCGATCCTTCCTGCGTCAGCGGCTGGTCGGGGTCGGGGTCATGTTCCTGTTCGTGGTCCTGGCGGGGATGGCGCTCGGCACCGCCGCCTTCTTGCCTGCGGCGGCGCACCTGCCGGGACTGCCGCGATGGCTCGTCGGCGACAGCGCCGTCGTGACTCAGATTGTGATCGGGGCGTTCGCCGGATCACTCATCTTCCTGCTCCTCTACTACGTGGTGCCGAACCGTGCGCAGCGCCTGAGTCAGGTGTGGCCCGGGGCCGTGATCGCAGGATGTGCGTTTGAGGCGCTGGTGTTGGCATTCCCGATTTACCTACACCTGGCGGGCGGAAGCATGAACCAATATGGCAAGACCTTCGGGCTTCTCTTCATCGTCATGCTCTTCTTCTACGTGCTCGGCCTGATCACGGTTTTCGGCCTGGAGATCAATGTCCTGCAGTTTCCGAATCCCGTCAGCCCGGGTCCGGATGCGAATTCCACAGGAACTGATTCGACCTAACGACGACGCCCACCCAGCTCTTGGGGCCGGACGATCATGCTGCGTTGGTCTGGCCATGGGGATGGCCCGGGCGCTGCCAGAGCGACCGGGTCGGGGATCACGGGTGCATCGCTCCCCGAGCGCGATGCACCCACGCATCCGACCCGTGGTTGGAGACCAAGGGTCGGGAACTCCCTTCGTCACTCGATGACGGCGGTCACGTCGACCTCGTACAGCACCTCGGGCAGGGCCAGCGATTGAACCCCGATCAGAGTCGTCGCGGGAGGGGTCCCGTTGAAGAATCGGCTTCGCACCTGGCTCACCAGGGTGCGGTGAGCAGGCTGGTAGCCGACCACATAACTCACCATCTTGACCACGTCCGACCACCCGCCACCAGCCGCCTTGAGTGCCACCTCCACGTTTGAGTAGGCCTTCTCGATCTGGGCCTCGAGGTTGGTGGGGTCAGCGATCTTGCCTTCCTCGTCGTACGCCGTCTGGCCCGCAATCGTCACCAAGGCCCCTCCGCGGGTGGTGATGACCTGGGTGTAAATCGGAGGCTTCCAGAGCCCATCTGGGTTGAAGTATTTCTTTTCCATCGATCGTCCTCCTCGGAACACTGGCCTAGCCGACGTATGCGTGGACGTAATTCTGTTCCAAACGGCACCCGGCACGTTTCGGCAGGCGGATGAACCGTGCCTCGTTGGGAACTGCCAATTCGCCGCCGTCGACGTCATCCAGACCAGCGCCGAGCACCATTGGCATTGATAGCACCCCCGTAACTTTCGGCTACAGTGATGATGGATAATCCAAATGAAGGAATCTGCGCCCGTACCCTCATCGATCGCCATCGTTGGTGACCTGGCAGATGATCTGCGGCGGGTGGTGGACCTTCAGATCCAACTGGCCAAGGCGGAGTTGCGCGAGGTGGCCATGTCCAACGCCGTGGCGGCCGCCTGCTTTGGCCTGGCCGCGACGCTGGCCACCATCATCCTGCTTGTGGTGATTCCGGTGATACTTGTGGTTGGTCTGCCGTGGCACTGGCAGGTGGCGGTGATCTGGGGTGCGATCTACCTTCTGGCGGCGGCGGTTCTGGCGCTCGTCGGCCGGTCGAGGCTTCGCCTCGGTTGGCCCCGGAAGACGATGGGTGCATTGAGGGAGGGCAAGCAATGGGCGATTCGACTGATGACATCGAGCAAGAGCTGAACGCCACCAGAGCGAATGCGGAGGAGAAGGTCCTCGTACTCCGCCGCCGGACCAGGAGGCGAGCGCAGCAGTTGGCAAGGGTGGGGTTGGTCGTATCCGCTGCCGGGCTGGCGGTTGGGGCCGTCGCCGTGGCGGTGACGGTGCGCAGGCGTGTCTCGCGCCGGACCGGCCTGACCGAGCGATTGTCGTCCCCGCTGCGCAACGGGTTGCTGGCGGCGACAAAACGGGTTGCCGATCGGCGCGGCCGCCATCGACCTACCAGGCCGATCGAACCATCGGGCCCTGGACTGAAGATGGGCCTTCGATTCAGCGAGTCGTTGGGGACCGCCTTGGGATCGGCCATCGCCGCGAATGTGATTCGGCGCCTGATCAGCGGGCGGGCTCGGGGATCGTTGGACGCCGAGTCGACCCGTGCGGAGTCATCCGAGCCTCGCCAGTGGCGGAGGGAGAAGGGATAGCAATGGGATTTAGTCAATATCACGAACCGGCATCCGAGCTGACGCCGGAAGTGCGCACCTACGCCCGCATGATCACGTCGATGACCGAGGAGAGCGAGGCCATCGGATGGTATGAGCAGAGAATGTCGGTTGAGACCGACCACATCGCTCGAGCCATCATGCGCGAGGCACAGAAGGAAGAGTTCAAACACTTCAGCATGGATCTGGAATTCCTGCTCCGCCGAGAGCCGGTGTGGAGAGAGATTGCCCAAGGCATCCTCTTCACGACTGGCGACATTGTCGAGAGCGGCGCAGAGGCGGAGGAAAAAGCGCCGGACCAATCCTGACCAGGGGTCTGGCGCCCCCGCGCGTCTGGTATTCGGAAGTACGGACGCCGGTTGGCGCCGGCCCGAAGCGGGAAAGCGGGCGCGGAGGGGGCTTGGCTC
>Ga0207933_1000655_pt1 | contig 31687 bp, 28 predicted proteins | sample NGESurdeep092012_4_FD_184488 | JGI IMG/M metagenome (GOLD analysis project Ga0207933, IMG submission 184488) | Arctic peat soil microbial communities from Barrow, Alaska - NGEE Surface sample F53-3 deep-092012 (SPAdes) | ecosystem: Environmental > Terrestrial > Soil > Wetlands > Peat ... | reverse complement strand
TCGTTTACTCCGTAAAGCGCGCCGAAGCGCGGAGTTGGTTTAAACTATGCTCCTGCAAAAATCGGGCAGCGAGGTCGGGCAGCGAGGTCGGGCAGCGAGGTCGGGCAGCGAGGTCGGGCAGCGAGGGATCGGGCAGCGGGATCGGGCAGCGGGATCGGGCAGCGGGATCGGGCAGCGGGATCAGGCGACGTCGATGGCGGGGGCTTGCCTCGTCAGTCGATTAGCCCAATTCCAAACGTTTTGGGCTAGCAATCTGTAATCAATATGAGAATGGGTCGGATATTTTCCGGCCCTCCGGCGAACGGCCGGAAGCGAAGAAGCAGCCGGTCGAGACCACGATTGTCGCGACTGCACAGTGCTCAGACGGCCGGTACAGACAACTTTCATGAAAATTCAATTGCAGCCAAGAATGATTTCCGGACTATGGAACATCAGGACCGCGCGACGGATTGGAGGCCGGTGCCTGCTCGTCGTGGGGCTTACGGCGCTTCCAGCCGCTCTAGCGGGGGCGCAGGGTTCGGCGATGGGTCAGGACTCCGTGAGTGCCGGCACTCAGCCGGTGACGCTGGCGGAAGCCATCCGACTCGCGCAACAGAACTCGCCCCAGTCGATTGCCGCGCTAGGCAGTGTGGAGTCGAGCAACGTGGCAGTTCGCAGTGCGTATGGTGCGTTTCTTCCGAGCATCAGTGCCAGCTTCGGCGCTGGGCGTCAGTTTACCGGGACGGGGTCGTTGACACGAGTCAACTCGGCCGGCGAGACCGTGACGATCGCTGGAGATCGCTGGAATTATAGTAACACACTCGGATTCAGCGCCCAGCTGTTCAATGCCGCGAACTTTCCAAACCTGCGCGCCGCAAAAGCTGACGTCACGGCAGCGAAGGCAGCAGCCGTGACGGAGTCATTTGCGACGGCGTTGAGCGTGGAGCAGCAGTTCTATGCCTCGCTTTCCGCGCTCGAGAGCGAACAGGCAGCGCGGGCGCAACTCCTGCAGGCACAGCAGGGGCTCGACTTTTCTCGCCGCCGCGTTGTTGCGGGTGCTGCAACAGCTTCGGACTCGCTGACAGCAGTTGTGCAGATTGCCAACGCCCAGCTCGCACTGCGATTGGCGCAGAATCAGCGTCGCGATGCGAATGCAGCACTGACGCGGCTGGTTGGCTCCTCCATACCGATATCCGCAGCCCTGAACGACCCTGCGGTGATAGCGCGTGACACGATACATATCGATAGCGCGGCAGTTGTGGCGCAAGCCAGGTTGGCGCCGAACATCGTGCAGGCGACAGCGATGTTGGCCGCCGCGGATGAGCGGCGCAAGGCAGCGAAGGCAGCCTACATCCCAACGATCAGCGCGAATTACTCGCGCGGCGGCAGCGGTGCGGGGGCTTACGGGTTGGGGAACGATCCCTTCGTGTATAGCGGCCAGCTCAACCTCTCGCTGAGCATTCCGATTTTCAATGGTTTTGCGAGGGAAGGACAGGTTGCCAATGCCAACATCAACAAGGCCAACGCAGCGGCAACGCTGCGGGACGCCAAGCTTGGCGCGCAGCAGCTGTCCGTGCAGTACCTCGACGCTCTCCACCTTGGACAGGAACAGGTCATCGTCCAGACGGCATCAGTCGCCGCCGCAACGGAGAATCTGCGCGTCGTGCAGCAGCGGTACAATCTAGGACTATCAACGATCGTAGACTTGCTCACAGCTCAGACGACATTGAACCAGGCACAAGCAAACCTCATCGCCGCCCACAACACAGTACGTTTGGCGGCCGCGCAAATAGAAGCGCTCATTGGGCAGCCACTCTCGACCGTCACAACCGGATCCAACGGAGTCACACGATGAACGGACGTAGCAAGCTGCTCCTCGCACTGGCAATCACGTCAGTTGCAGCATGCAGCAAGAAGTCAAATGATCAGACCGCGATACCGACTGCTGCTATCGACCGTCGCGACATTATAGTAACGGCGCAGGCAACCGGCACGGTTGAGCCCGAAGACACGGTGCCCGTGAAGTCGCAGGCATCGGGACTCGTCATCAAGATGCCGGTTGAGATCGGGCAGCAAGTAAAGCCCGGTGACCTGCTGCTTCAGATCGATACTCGCCTTCTCAAGAACGACTACGAGCGCACTCAGTCGGCAGAAGCGGCTGCACGTGCCAATGTAACCGTCACGACGGCGGCGCTGAAGCGCGCCGACGATCTGTACGCGCAGAAAGTATTTACCGCAGACGAACATGAGACTGCGATTATCAACGCTGCAAATGCCAAGTCGCAGTTAGTTGCGGCACAGACCGCTTTCAACACTGCGCAGCAGAATCTGGACTACGCGACGCTCAAGTCGCAGGTGACCGGAACCGTCATCAGCAAGACGGCAGCGGTTGGAACGGTGGTGTCGTCCGCAACGAGCAACGTTGGCGGTGGTAGCACCATCCTGACGGTCGCCGATCTGCACCACGTCCGCATGCAGGCACTCGTCAATGAGACTGACGTTGGCAATGTGCATGCAGGAATGCCTGTGACCGTAACGATCGACGCCTTCCCTGGCCGTCAGTTTGCGGGCGCGGTGGAAAAGGTGCAACCGCAGGCGGTCATTCAGAATAGCGTGACGATGTTCCCGGTCTGGGTATCGCTGCCGAACTCCGATCTGTCACTACTTCCCGGCATGAACGGTGAAGTAACCATCGTCACAGAGGACCGACGGAACGTTCTCACAGTTCCGAACGATGCCGTGCGAAGCATGAAGGACGCTCCGGATATCGGCGCAGAGCTGGGTGTAAGTGTCGATACGATGAACGCTCTGAGCCCGCGTCGTGGCTTCGGTGGTGCTGGTGGTGGATCGACGAGTGTTGCTGGCGGCGCTCGCGGTGGCAACGGTGGCAACGGTGGCGCCGGTCGCGGCGCCGGCGGCGGTCGCGGCGTCGGTGGCGGCGGTGGCGGCGGTATGGGTGGCGGCGGGATAACCGTGCCCGATTCTGTTTGCACTATCGTCATGAAGAAGTTCACTGCTTCCAATGCACGCGCAAAGCTCGATTCACTCCGGTCTCAGATGCGCGCTGGAACGATTGATACCACGGCAATGCGCACAAGGAGCGAGGCGATCTATAAAGCAGCTGGCGTAGCCGCGGACACTGCTCGCGCGTGCATGCGCGGAGCAGCCGGCGGCCAGGCTGGCGGAGCTGCAATTGGGCAGCCAGTTGTTGCGTTCGTCAAGACGGCGACGGGGTGGTCGCCACGACTGGTTCGTCTGGGTGTCAGTGACTTTGACTACACAGAGGTTATAAGCGGGTTGAAGGAAGGTGATCAGGTAGCACTACTCGCTACCATCGCCTTGCAAGCGTCCCGCGACAAGAACAGTGCACGTGCAAAGGCCATGGTAGGTGGTGCATTGCCGGGTGCCAGCAGCACAACGCCGCCGCGTGGTGGTGGTGGTGGTGGCCGTCCGCCAGGAGGTCGCTAGACATGATGCCCGTTGGCGAAACGGTATCGATCGCAATGACGGCGCTTCGCGCCAACAAAATGCGGTCGATCCTCACCATGCTTGGAGTAGTTATCGGCGTGGGCGCGGTAATCGCGATGGTTGCAATTGGAAACGGAGCGCAGGAGGCCGTCAAGGCACGAATTTCTGCGCTCGGCACAACGCTCATCTCCATTTCCCCGGGACAGATCTTCTCCCGGGGAACAGCCTCCGCTACGGATCGCGCACTACTGACAATGGAAGATGCGCAAGCGCTCCGCGCAAATGCGAAGCTGATCACCGAAGTCGAACCTGAAATGCAGAAACAGGCCCAGGTGCAGTACCTGAACAAGAACACCAACACGAACATATACGGTACGACACCGAACTACCTCACGGTTCGGTTGTACACACTCGCGTCGGGACGCATGTTCACCAATGCCGAAGACAAGGGTAGCCAGATGGTCGCAGTCCTCGGTGACGCAGTCCTACAGGATCTCGGAATCACGAATGGCGCGTCGATCATTGGTGAGACTGTGAGAATACAGGGAATTCAGTTCAAGATTATTGGTACGCTCGCTCCGAAGGGACAGGGCACCGGCTTCGGCAATCCGGACGATCAAGTGTTGATACCTATCACGACGATGCGGTATCGCATCTATGGTCGAGATCAGTTGCGCACTATCAACGTTCTCGCACCATCGGATTCATTGGTCACTGCAACCATGGCAGAGGCGCAGTCGATCCTGGCACGAGCTCACCGGCTGCGGCCTGGCACTGAAAGCGACGTCAATATTCGCAGTCAGGCGGACTTCCTGAATACGTTGGGTGAAACCACCGCGACGTTTACGTACCTCCTCGCCGGCATTGCCGCAGTGAGTTTGATCGTGGGCGGAATCGGAATCATGAACATCATGCTTGTCTCAGTTACTGAGCGGACACGTGAGATCGGCGTACGAAAGGCGCTGGGAGCAACGCGCCTCAACATTCTGCTTCAGTTCCTGATCGAAGCTGTGGTACTGTGCTTGTTGGGAGGCATAGGCGGTATCCTGATAGGAGGTGGAGGCGCGCTTGCAATGACGAAGATCGCCAACTGGAATGCATCCATCTCCGCGAGTGCGGTGATTATCGCGTTCGCGTTCTCTGGAGTCGTCGGCGTCCTGTTCGGCGTATGGCCGGCGCGACGTGCTGCAGCGCTCAACCCGATCGACGCTCTGCGCTACGAGTAGTACGCGGGGCAACGTAGCATGAACGAAAAGGGCTCCGCGGAAGCGGAGCCATTTTTCGTTCATGCAGCTAGATCGTGAACCGCCAGATATCCTCACCGCTCTCCGGATCGGAGAGCCGATGCGCGGTGACCCGAAAGACCTTCTCGATAAGTTCGGTGGAAATTTCGCGCGCGTCGTCAGCTTCCAGAGCGAGCTTGCCGTCATCCAGTACAAAGAACGTATCGCCGTAATGGAACGCGACGTTCAGATCGTGAAGAATCGCGACAATCGTGCATTCGTGCTGAAGCAGCTCACGGGCGATGTCAAGCAGATGTATCTGATAGTGAATATCGAGACTGGCAGTCGGCTCATCAAGGAAGAGATACTTGTGCTCAGCTGGTCCGTCGAAACTCCAGATCTGCGCAAGCACTCTGGCAAGCTGAACTTTCTGCTGTTCGCCACCAGATAGTGTTGGATAATGTTGCTCATGTCTGTCCGCCATCCCAACCATCTCCAGTGCGCGTTCAACTATGTCGACATCGCGCGCAGCAGGAGATCGGCCGTAATGCGGATACCGACCCATCAATACCACATCCCGTACCGGTAATGGGAAAACGAGATCGACGTGCTGCGACAGGACAGCGCGTCTGCGGGCCAGCTCAGTTGGCGCAAAGTCGCCAACTGCCTTGCCGTCGTAGTTCACCGTTCCACTCGATGGTTTTAGCAAACCAGTCGCAATTTTGAGAAGAGACGACTTACCTGCGCCATTCGGACCGAGTATGACGTTGAACCGCCCGCGCCGGAACCGGGCCGTGACGCCATCCAGGATTCGCTTGCTGCCGACGCGATAGTCGACGCCGACGACCTCAACCATAAAAGGTAGCTGCGCCACTGCGTTGCTGTCTCAACAGGATCCACAAAAAAACCGGCGCGCCAACAACGGCTGTAATAATCCCGACTGGCAGTTCCGCTGGGGGGATGATCATACGTGCGACGATATCGACCACCGACATCATCACAGCGCCAAGGAGCGCTGAGGCCGGTATAAGAAATGTGTAATCCGATGACTTTAGCATTCTGAGCACGTGCGGGATCACAAGGCCAACAAATGCGATTACACCCACCATTGCCGTAGCAACCGCGACCATCACTGTGTTCACAATGATGAGCCGAAGGATCAACTTCTCGGGTTCCGTCCCGAGGAACGCCGCCTCATCTTCGCCGAGCATCAGCGCATTGAGCGCCTTTCCGTACCGCGTCGCAATCGCGAAACAACCGGCAAATGCCACAGCGACCATCTCAACGCCGCGCCAGTCTGCTGTCGTGAAAGTACCGAGATTCCAGAACGTGATATTTCGGGCCTGTGGATCACGCGCGATATAAGACAGAAAACCCGTCCCCGCGCCACAAACAGCGTTAACGGCGATCCCGGCGAGCAACAATGTGAAGACGTTGACCTTGCCAAAAGATGTCGAGACTCGGTACACGAGCATCGTCGCACCAAATGCACCGATGAACGCCAGAATCGGCACGGCAAGCGAACCGAGAGGCCGCGTAAGCGCACTGGTACCTCCAAATACAAATACCAGGGAGGCTCCGAGAGCTGCGCCCGCCGAGGTCCCGGCGAGGCCGGGCTCCACGATGGGGTTGCGGAATATTCCCTGCATCAGCGTGCCAGAAACGCCGAGTACCGCTCCGGTCAGCGCCGCAAGGAATACACGCGGAAGTCGCAATTCAAGAAATACGTTGCGACCAAGTACATCTGCGGGGGACACGGTGACCCAGCCAAAGCCTTCCGCGATGTGGCGCGCCATCGTCGCTGGGCTGAAAGTGAACGCACCAATGCCAGCTGACGCCACCAGGGCCAGTACGAGCGCGACCCACAACACTGCGTAAGTTCCTGAGTAGGGCGAACGGTTCAACATCTCACAAAACTGAGAGAAATCATCGGAGTACGTCGAGGATAGCGATGGTGAACTACAACAACACTACGTCTCGCGCCTCCGTACGTTGCGCGAGTCCGTGGCTGTCAATGAAGGCTAGCCACCCGGCGTGAACCACGCCACGGTAAGACGCACACTCGGCTGCGCCGCAGCATTCGTGCTCGCAGCGTGTGGACCACACGTCGTGCTTCCGCCAGTTCCCGCAACACTACCGGACCAGTCCAGTGCAGCCGATATCGTGCTCGCCAGAGCACTAGCGCCAGTGCTGCACGTACAGCGCGATGAGCCCTTCGCTCTCGAGAGAGTCGTCGCTGTAGTCAATCCTACGCGTCCCATCATCGCCTATCATCTGCTCTGGAGTCACGATATCAATGGCCAGTGGGTGCCCTGGGCAAAGGCGAGCGATGCTGAGGAAGTGTGGGTCGGTTACGATCCGGGCTCGCGCCGTGCCACAGAAATGTGGACGTACTGGCACAGTGATATCCTGCACACATTGTGGATCGGTAAGGGCCAGCCAGCAGTTGATGTCCAGTGGGGCAAGCATGGCACCCTTCCGTACGGGGTCGTCGAGAGTGATCTGCCTCGCTCGAGGACGCTGAATCTGTTTTATGCAGCGGAATTCCTGCTGTTGCCGGATATCGGGCTCGGCAAGGCGAGCCACGGCGGCCCGTGGGGCTTTTTCCACAGTTACGGACGGTACCGCGACTTCTCGCGCATCGTGGAACTGGCACCCCGGTTAGACGCCGTCGTAACAACCGACGACCCTCGACAGGTGCTCCACGAGATCTTCGGACCACGCCACGCTGATAAGCAGCCGTGGCCGTGGACATCGCACGAGCGCTAACAAGTCGCGTTTCGCTGACGTCAAAGGAGGGCGGCGATACACGACAGACGTGTTTACGCCGAGCGTACTTACTTTGGCAATGGCACCATGAAACATCGCGCACTCGGGTCGTTGAGGCTCCTTGCACTGTCGGGAGTTCTTGTAACCGCATGCTCGGACAGCCTGACTCAGGCCGACGTATTGAGCCCCGCAGCGCCGGTCGACATCACCACCATTAGCGCCGACGCAGCCATAAATGACGCTGCACGCATTTCGTTCGCACCCACCTCCGCAGACTCCGTTCGCGCTCAGTACACGTCAGCCGATGGCACCGATCAAGGCGTAACGCCATGGTTCCCCGCCGGACGCGGTCAAATCACGGCTCTCGGATTGCTAGCTGCTACTACCTATGCCATACTCCTCGAGACTCGCTATGCTGGAACCACAGTGAATGGAGCAGCAACGAATTTCTCGACGCCGCCTTTGCCTCAGGCACTCGCGACTGTCAGTCTCGCGCTCATTTCCGGAACGCCACCGTCCTCCGGCTACACACTTGCTTCACTGGCTGCACCGAACCATCACGGCTATCTGCTTGCGTTCGATTCAGTGGGAAGAATTCGCTGGTATCGCGACTTCGGGCAAATCGATGTGCAGGAAGCCAAACAGCAGACGAATGGGGACTTTACGGTGTTCGTTGGAAATTCAATCGGCGACAATGCAGCGGCCGGAGCGTTTGTAGAATTGACGCCACAAGGTGATTCAGTTCGCGCAATTTCTGCGATCGGAAGTCCGTACACGGACGGGCATGAGCTACAGGTGCAGAGCGACGCGAACGGCCGTCGCATAGCCGATTTCCTTTTCGGATATGACATTCGCACAGTCGATGAATCCGCATATGGCGGCGGGGCAGCCGATCAGGTCGCCGGTCATCAAATTCTGCGTATTGGCGCAACAGGGGCTGTGGATACCGTGATGCAGGGCTGGAACTACTGGACGCACACTGACAAGATCGATCCCCCGACATCGGATCCATCGATCGATCACCCGAATTCCATCGACTTCGATCTTGATGGAGGTCTGATCGTCTCTTTTCGCAACCTCGGCGCCATCATCAAACTGGACATGGCAACACATGCTGTAGTCTGGCAACTCGGGGGGGCGAGAAATCAGTTCACCTTTGTGAATGATCCGATGAATGGATTTGGTGGGCAGCACTCCGTGCGCGTGCTGCCAAATGGGCACCTTCTCGTATTCGACAATGGAGTCACGCACACTCCGCAGACTTCACGAGCTGTCGAATACGCGCTCGATCTATCGGCGAAAACGGCAACGATGGTTTGGCAGTACATGCCAAGCCCGGCACTGTTCAATGAGTTCACGGGCTCGGTGCAGCGCCTGTCAAACGGGAACACGGTAGTTGCGTGGACCAATGCGGGGTTGTTCGATGAAGTCGCACCTGATGGCACGTTGGTCAATCGAATGCAACTCGACAACGCGCCGGGATCACCGAACATGTCTGCTTACAGGGCAAATCGCATAAACAACCTGTATTCGTACGCTCAGCCCTGACGCATCGTCATCTAGTGCGCTCAAGGCCGACCACCCTTGTTCCATTGCGGGATAGCGCCGTCGGCGAGTATGCGCACGGCGCCCACTCCCGCCTGAATCACTTGCGTCATGTGACGAAAATCGATCCGTGACAACTCATCCGATGGACGATGATAGTCAGTGTGCATGTTGTACGTCGACAGCGCGTGCGCCGGAATGCCCATCTGCGCGTAGGCGATGTTGTCACTTCGTTCGAAGAAGTGCTCGGATGGTCGCGCATCCGCGACAATCGGTAATCCCGCTGCAGTAAACATCGCACCCATCGTAGATCGGGCGTATCCCGTCAACCAGGCGCGTCCCGGGCCGCCAGCGAGTGAATCGGGGCGACCGATCATCTCGATCTCCAGATTCGAGACAATCGACGTTAGCGCGACCGGTGGGTGCAGGATGAACCATCGTGTACCGAGCAGACCGACCTCTTCTCCTGTAGTGGCAACAAAAAGGATTGTGCGCTTCGGCCGGAGACCTGCGGCGATCGCCCGCGCGATTTCAATGACGGCAGTCGTACCAGATGCGTCGTCATCGGCGCCGTTGTAAATCGAATCGCCATTGACAGGCTTGCCGATTCCAAGATGGTCGTAATGCGCGTCAACGAGTACAACTTCTCGCGCCAGCACCGGATCACTACCTCGGATCATTCCTACAACATTCAATCCTGGCCGGCGCTTATCGGCCGGAAAAGTGTCGAGCGAAGCGAAATCTGTCAGCAGTGAAAGTCGCTCCTGACCATTGCTGCGGCGAGTCAGTGCTATGGGCACTCTCTGGAAGTAGCCGCTATCTCCAGCAGGCACCAGACCCACTGCGCCCATCTGCTGCGCGATAAATGTCGCCGCCTTGGCCGAGCCACGCGACCCGGTCATACGACCCTCCATCGAGTCATCTGCAAGCGCGGACATCACCATACGCACCTGCGATTCCTCGACAGAGCGGTCTGACCCAACTGTAGCAGCCCTCCCGGAACTTGGGCTGGGGGAAGTCCTCGCGGGCACGGTAGCTGATGCGCAACCAAGAGTACCATAAATCGCAAGGCAGCTGGTGATCACAGCTCCAATGAAACGATGCACCGATTTGCTCACGTGCTTGAGTCCCTGAGAGTGAATAGTGGAATGTCCGTTACCGGCTAAATTTCTCCGGTTTTCGTATCCAAAGTGATCCAGTTGTCGTGCATATTGTAAGTCCATGCAACGTGCTACAGTTAAAGCGAGCGCCAAGCTCGGCCTCCTCGTCATCATACTGGTTGCGTCGTTTGGCTTTGTACATCATCTGGAACTGACCCACGGCGGAATAAAGGCTTTCGCCGAGCAGGCTCGCGGGCTGAGGGACGCCCCGTATGCCATACCGCTGTTTCTGCTGCTCTACGCGATCGCCGGTACGCTCGGAGTGCCCGGCTCGATCCTTACGCTGACCGGCGGCGCAGTATTTGGTTTCGAGCTCGGAACTCTCCTCAACTGGATCGGGGCGACAATCGGGGCGATTGGCGGCTACTGGCTGGCAAGATTCCTCGGAAGGGACGCAATCGAGCGAATTGGCGGCCGAAAGATCTACGCGCTTGAGAGACTCGCCGACTCGCACGCTTTTTCGACGATCCTGAGGCTTCGACTCATTCCGGTGGTTCCATTCACCGCCGTGAACTTCGCGTCCGGCCTTGTCGGGCTCGATTTCGCCTCATACCTGGCAGGGACGATGATCGGCGATCTGCCGGTGACCGCAGCTTACACGTATTTCGCAGATTCCCTACTATCGGGTGTGGCCGGAGCCCGGCGGACCGCGCTAGTCCATGCGTCCATAGCCGGCGGCGTGTTGATACTCCTGTCCTTCCTTCCGAGCCTCGTGAAAAGAGTCCGAAAGAACCGAGCTTGACAGTTCGCGAGATGAGATATAGTGTACTAGGTAACCGGTACACCATAACACCCACGTTATGCTCATCTCGTTGGACCCACAGGACACGAGGCCGATCTACGTTCAGATAGTCGACGAGGTCAGGCGGGCGCTTGTTCTCGGGACGCTGGGGGCCGATGATCCGCTCCCATCAGTGCGTGATCTGGCCGTAAAGCTTCGGGTCAATCCGAATACGGTAAGCCAAGCCTATCGCGATCTTGAACGACAGGGGATGGTTTACGTTCGCCGCGGACAGGGCACCTACGCGAGCCCCGGACAGCAGGGCGGAGCCGAGCGGCGCCTGCTTGCCGATGGCGTCGCCGACCGCGCCCTGCACGAGGCACGACGCAATGGACTGACCGTCGAGGAACTGATCGAAGCGATACGCATCCACGACAACCAACGCTCGAGCGAGGAATCGCAATGACGACCGCCCTACCAACGCGGATCAATGGCGGCGATCTCGCCGTCGATACACGAGGATTGACAAAGCGATTTGGAGATCAGGTTGCTCTCAGCGATGTGTCAGTACAAGTCCCGGTCGGCGCTGTTTATCTACTGGTGGGCCCGAACGGTGCCGGCAAGAGCACCACGCTCAAGGTACTCCTCGACCTGGTACGCACAGACCAGGGCACTGCCGAGGTATTTGGCCTCAACTGTCGGGAGCGTGCGCCAGAGGTCCGCGCGAATATCGGTTACGTACCTGAGCGACCAGATTGGGGCTACGGTTGGATGCGCGTTGGTCGGCTGCTGAAACACCACGCGCTGTATTACCCGACATGGGACGCGGACTACGCGACCAAGCTGGCGCAGAAGTTCGAGCTTCGGATGGATCGAAAGATCGGCGTTCTGTCCAAGGGTCAGGCTCGCCGAGTTCATCTTACAATGGCTCTCGCGCACAGGCCGCCACTGCTTCTGCTGGATGAACCCACTGACGGACTTGATCCGCTGATGCGAGACGAAACGTTGGGCGTGATCGCAGACCATCTGGCCGATTCTCCGACGACTGTTGTGCTTTCCACTCATCATGTGGAAGAAGTAGAACGGCTTGCAGATCATATCGGTGTGTTGAGAAACGGTGAATTGCGTGCACAGATGTCGCGTACGGATCTGGATGCAGGACTGCGGCGATATCGAGTCGAGGTGCCGGAGCGGTGGGCAGGAGCGCCGTCGCTCAACGGAAGCGTGCTACGTCGTGTGACGTCAGCTCGTGAGGTTCAATGGACGGTGTGGGGTCAGGAAGCAGACGTACTGCAGAAATTGACAGCCGCAGGCGGAACTGTCCGGGAGGTAGCACCACTCTCGTTGCTCGACGCTACTCTGGCGCTACTCAACCCGAACGATTGACATCCAATGACATCAACCACATTGCACCCGACTCCCGAGCCGCGCACTGTAGCAGCCGAACAATTTCGCGCGGTCGGCATTGCGATTCGGACTGAAGCATACTTCTACCTTGGCGCGCTGCTCGTGCTTGCGATCCTTATTTTCGCCAGCACAATTCGCATGGTGCACATGCATCCGTCATCCGGCGGACGCAGTGGGTTCGTTTATGGAGCGGCCGGAGCGGTACCGATATTCGCGATGGCGTTCCTCATTCCGTTCGGCGTCTGGCGGTCAGAAGATCCGTCGCGTCGTGCATACCACTGGACGATGCCGGTAGCGCGCGGTCCGCACACAATCGTAAAATTTCTATGCGGCTGGGCGTGGCTGATGATTGCAACGGCGGTGTATCTGATATTCGTGGTTGGGCTGGCCGTCGGTATTTCACTGATCACTGGTGACCCGAATCGTGTTGCTGCCGGCGCTGGATGGGAGTGGATTCTAGCCTTCACTGCTACGACGCTCGGGTATCTTCTGACATCGATACCCGTAATAGGCAGCGATCACGCCTGGCGCTGGATCGGGGGACTCTTCCTCGCGTTCTGGGTTCTTATCGGCGTGTCCGCGTCGTTCGGCCTGCCGGACATGAGTATTGCGCTACGCTCAATATGGGATGGATCGTACGGGCTCAAGGCGGCAGTCTTCGGGCTTGAGCGGTGGGGTGGCCCGACCATGAGTGCGTGGCTGGTTGCGATGCCGCTCTGGATCATCGGATCCGCAATAGCTGTCACACTCGTCTCATACCGGCATCGGGAATAGAACTATTCTGCGCTCACACAACCAGTTCCAGGAACAACGCATCAAGCTCTGCATTCACGTCGCTGCAGACGCCTTCGTGCACAGGTCCCGCTTGAATCACATCTGACCGCGGAGCGGTAAGCCAGTGGAACCGTTCGGAAGGTGATCCGAACGACAGCGTACCGCCTGCGTCATCGGCCAGCGATGCAGCCTTGAAGGTTGTCAGGTAGCGTACGAGCAGCTCAACATCGACGTACGGTGCGCGCGCGGCGAGGGCCGCGCGCTCCACCAGAACTCTAAGTCCCACGAACTGTTCAGTGGGGGCGTGAAGTATCACGCCAACAGGCACTTTGCAGCCGATATGCACATGCGGCACAACGTGCAGCACCGCAAAATTGTATGGAATCGTGTGATCAGACGGTGTCACGGCATCACCGCCGAGCCGTTCGTTGAAGCGGCACCTCTGACAGCTTTTCCGCACGCACCTTGGAGGCAGTAAGCGCAAAGGCACGCGGGCTGGCGAGACGCTCATTCAGATACGAAGCGTAGCGCGCGCGCGCCTGGGCCGGCGTGTCACCATCGGCCTGGAAGGCTGCGTCAGCAAGCAACGCATCCGGCACCTGTTCCAGCACACCTGATACGACATCACTGGTAAGTACTGCAGCCATCTGCTCGTCGACCGTAGCCACGTCCTGTGCGTGAGTGAGCAGTACGTGATCGCGGATCAGAGGAAACGGCGAGTGTACACGCGCCGTATCGACGGAGGCCCAGTCGTGGTGTGCGTACAGCGCTGCACCATGATCGATAAGCCATGGTGAGCGTTCCCAGATCATCATGTTGGTGTTGCGCGCCGTACGATCCGGATTGGTCAGAAGCGCATCGAGCCAGACAACGCGCGTAGCCAGTCGCGCGTCGATCAGATCAGCGGCTGCAGTTGCGTCGAAGTTGAACGCGCCATCGAGATAACGAAGCGCAACGTTGATACCGTGACTCTTGCGGAGGATGTCACTTATTTCCGGATCGGGCTCGCTTCTACCAAACGTCTCCGACAGCTGCACGAGCGCGAGGTCTGGCACTGGCAGCTCAAGCGCCATGGCGAGCATTCCACTGATGAGCTCCGCGACGAGCGCCTTGGCGCCCTGGCCAGCACCACGAAACTTTACAACGAAGAGACCGTCATCGGTGTCGACAATGGCGGGGAGCGACCCTCCCTCGCGGAGCGGCTGGACATACCGTCGGGCCGAAAGCGTTGGGAGGGTGCGAGAGGGTGTCATGCGGTGAGAATATAGCGGCATATTGGACGGCACTGACGCGATAGGAATGTTGATGACTCCCGCCCTGATCATCGAATCCAGAAGCTTGCCAGCTGCCGAGGTGCGCGCGCGACACCCCCCGTGCGATCGCGACGATGACGAGAGAGTCGAGCGCAGCCGCGCCGGGTCAGCAATTGACCGTTTTCTCGAGCATGTCTCCGAACACGCGGAAGATCTTCTGCATCTGGATCTGCTTGTAGGGAAACACGTCGGCGGAATCCATTGCGTGGACGATCATTCCGGTTCCAGCCTCGAACAACAACAGACGTCCATCGCGTGTCTCTGCGCAATCGATCGCGAAGTAATCCAGTCCGAGCAACCGCGCAACGGCTCCGAGCGCGACGCTGTGCCGCGCGGCGAAGTCCTCGTCGAACCCTTCCATGCAGCGGGCTTCCTCCGCACGCCGGTCGGCGCTCTCGTGCATACCGGCATTCAGGTAGTGCACCATCCATTCGGTGGAGATAGCAAGGTGCGCAAGGTAGGGGCGTCCGGCAATGAAGACTATCCTGTACTTGCGGAAGCGGCCGTCGGCGCTGCTGTAGTCGACGAAAGAGGCGATATAGAACTCGGGGCAGTCGGCGCCGCGAAGATAGTCGTGCAGCTCGTGAGTATCGCCGATTCTCACGAGCCCGTTGCCGGCATGAGAGTCAACCGGCCGCGCGATGATCGGAAAGTGGTCGTCAGGCAGCAGTAGGGTCAGCGATGCGCTGCCATCGGCGACGCGCAGGAGGTCTTCCCGCGGGACGCGTACGTTGCGCGGTGCCATGATCTCGGGAACGAAGCGGAAGAGCTGCCACATCCGGTCCCGGGTCATCTCTGCGATGCGGTGCGCCTGACGATTGATTACCGGGCAGGGCCATGTCGCGACGGCGTCGGCGAGTCGGGCCAGCAGGTATTTGTTCTCGTCCGATTCGGCAGCGCAAACGAATACAATATCGTGATCCGGGAGCGGGTCCGGTAACGGCAGCGCGGCCATGACGTGCGCGTAATACACCGTGGTGTCGGATTCGTCGAGGAGGAAGTCGAGCGGTGTGTTCGCCATGAAGTCACCCGGCGCGCACAACGCGAGAACGCGGAGGCCACTACCGCTGCCGTGCACGCAGCGGTATACGCGAGCGATGTCCAGCGCGACCGCCTGAATCGCGAGCCCTTTCTCTCGCTCACCAGTAAGCTGGACTATCGTGGACAGATCCATCAGCGCAGCTGCGTCTTCGGCATTCGCCGAGATGCGGGAGGCGAGCGACGCGACTATTGCACCGCGATCCTCGCCGTGATAGATCACACGGGCGAGTCTGGCGAGCCCGAGGATAGTGGGGACCGATCCGTGATCCTGAATCTCCACTGGTGACATCAGGCGCTCTCGCCATGCTCGGCCGCGCGGCCAAGCGCGAGCGTGTTGCGGATGAGACTTTGCAGATCGCGGAGCTCCGTGCGATGATTGACTATAGCCGCGCGGATGGCGACTTCACCTCGCACGCGCGTCAACGACGGCGCGACGACGCCACCTTCCTGCAGATCCGCCACAATTCGGATATTGAGAGGATTGGGATCGTCGCTGCGGTAACGGAAGCACACGATGTTAAGCTGCACCGGTGCCAGCAGCTCGAGCTCCGCGTTCGCCTCGACCATGCGTGCTAGCTCTCTCGCAAGCGCGCACATGCGAGAGATCGTCGCTCCGAGTGCGTCGGAGCCGTACACCATGAATGTGAACCAGGTCTTGAGGGCTCTGAAGCTGCGCGACAGATCCGGCCCGTAGTCGCACGGCCACCAATCACCTGCTGCCATTCCGCGCGTATCGTGCGTGAGATAGGCCGGCGAAGACGCGAACGTATCACGCTGGATGCTACCATCGCGCACCATGATGAATCCGGCGTCGTACGGAACCTGTCCCCACTTGTGAAAATCGAATGCGATCGAGTCCGCGCGCCCGATGCCATGCAGTAGCGGTGCGACGTCCGGTGCCAGCATGCCGAGTGCTCCATAGGCGCCATCGACGTGCAGCCATGTCTGCTCGCGCTCGGCGATGTCGGCGAGCCCGGAAAGGTCGTCGATCGCACCAATGTCGACAGTTCCCGCGGAGGCCGCAATCAGGAACGGAACGAGTCCAGCGGCTCTATCGGCAGCAATTGATGCGACCAGTGCGGGAAGCTGCATCCTGCCGCTGTCGTCGATCGGGATGACACGCAACGCGTCGCTTCCGATCCCCGACATCTCCATCGCCCGCGTCACGGACTCGTGGCTGGCCGCGGATGTGTAAGCAGTGATGCTGCCAGCCAGGACTCCCGTGCGACGCGCCGTTGCACCCAGCGCATGCGTGCGCGCGACCAGGACACCGATGAAGTTGGCGATGGACGTCCCGGTGACGAAAATCCCCTGGGCCGTTTCAGGGAATCCGACGAGATCGCGGACCCAGCGGAGAATTTGCCTCTCAACCTCTATCGGGGCGTGATCGCGGCCGCCGAGATTGGCGTTGAGTCCGGCAGCGAGCATCTCCGCGATCATCCCTACCGGTGTGCCACCTCCCTGAACCCAGCCCATGAATCCCGGATGCGGATTTCCGCCGCCGTATGGGAGGATCTCGTCCATGAAGCGGCGATGTACCGAGGCGAGATCGCTTGGCGTCGCCGGGAGTGGCGCATCGAAGCGTTCGCGGAACCCGACGGGCATCGGCTTCCAGAGCGGCTGATCTCGAAGGTGCTGCAGGTATCCGATCATGTCGTCGAGCATGGTGTGGGCGTCCGCGCGGAACGTCTCCCAGTCCTCCGGGTCCAGGCTTTCGTTAGAGCTCAAGTGGCGATGGCGTTGGGCGGGGTATCGGTCGATCCGTTGCAGGATTCGCAGGATGCGCGACGAACTATTAAATATGGTGACGTCCGCGAGACGGTTGTGCGGATCGCCGCATCCACTGGCGCCGCGCGTCCGCTTCATGAACGCTTTTCCGTCGCGCCAACCGCTCAGATCGAGCGGCTGGAGCCAGCGGCACTGGTGTCCACCTCAATCAGCCGAGACGGGTTTACGTCGATCTTACGTTGGCGGCTGTGCCGCGCCGGAATCCGCGATTCGATCATCACGGGCGAAGCCACTGAAGCAGGACCCGCTTGCACCGGGTGACGCCGCTCATCGTCGCCGCGACCTGCTGCGTGCTGCTTTGGCTCTCCTTCGAGTACATCGATGGAGGAGTCTGGCGACCGCGCCACGTGGCGGGATTGGCAATCGCCCTCCCGTCGCTCCTATTGTGGATGCTGGCGCGCTATCAGCTTGGCAGTGCATTCACGGCTCGGCTGGAAGCGCGACATCTGGTGACGCGGGGGCTGTACTCGAGGATTCGTCATCCGATCTACGTCTTCGCCGAACTGCTGTCGGTCGGGATTTTTCTGTTTCTCGGGCGGCCTTGGTTCTTCGCACTGTTTCTCGTGAGTGTTCCGGTGCAGCTGCGTCGCGCCCGACGAGAGGACGCGATGCTGGAGAGGGCGTTTGGCGACGAATACAGGCAATACAGGCAGCGAACGTGGCTCTGACACTCGATAGCGGCGCCGGGATGGCCGACCGGCTTTGTTTGTCATGAAGATGTCACGTAGGCCGTGAGTCCCTGAGACCGTGACGCGGATTGCGTCTAGATTTCACATGACCATGATCTCACAGCAGCTGCAACAATCCCAATCAACACGATGATTCACACTCGAATAACTGTCCGCGCGCTCTCCATCCTTGCAGGCGTGAGCATCGCGACCGTGAGCTGCTCGCAATTGGCGATCTCGCAGGCCACTGTAGCTCCTGATTCTGCACATCCGCGCCCAGCGCTGTTCACGTCCCGGGATGCCGCTGTGAGCGCTGGCGTGGCTGCGGCAGCAGTCGCTCTCATGTCAGCGGACCGCTCCATCGATCATTCATTTCAGAGACCTGGGCTACAATCGAATACCGGCGTGCGGCGCACGCTGGACGCGATCAACTTCATCGGCAATCCCGGTGCGATCGCCTTCAGCGCGGGGACGTACTTTGTCGGGTTGGGGATGCACTCGCGGCCGATCGCAACGCTTGGCATGCACATGGGGGAGGCGATCGTGCTGGGTGGTGTCGTCACCGAGGTATTGAAGGGATCCGTCGGCCGGGCACGGCCATATGTGGATCCGACCAGGCCGCACGATTTCCATCCGGGGAAGGGCTTCACCAACGATGACTACGCGTCATTTCCATCGGGCGACGTGATGGTGGCGTTCGCTGCGGCGACTGCGGCGAGTCGCGAGGTGAAGGATTCATGGCCCGGCGCGGCGAAGTACGTGACCCCGGCGAGTTATGGCGTTGCGGCGCTTGTGGGAGTGGCCCGGATGTACAAAAACATGCACTGGGCGAGCGACGTGGTTGCCGGCGCGGGAGTTGGAACCCTGTCGGGCGTGCTATTCGAACGGTACAACCATGCATACCCGAACAACGTCTTCAATCGCGTCTTCCTTCCGGCGTCGATAACTCCTGTGCGCGGCGGAGCGCAAGTGGCGTGGTCATTGCGCCTGCGTTAGACAGGAACAATTGCATCCAATAATAAACTCTCGTCGTGAGATTGAAATGCTGTCAGGGAAGCCTCCCCATCACAACCGGATAATCTGTGTGACGGCTCCACTCCTCAAACGAGCCATCGTATAACTTGACCGGGACTCCAAGCCGTCGCAGCTGCACGTAATCGACGCTCGCCGTCTGGCCGATGTGGCAGTACACAACTACTGATCTATCCAGCAACACTCCGGCGGTCACCAATTTGGCCCGCGCTTGCTGCGGCGTGAGGTAGGTGTTTTTGACGCTATCGGCCAGCGTCAGGAAGTAAACGTTGTGTGCCCCCGGTATGTGTCCGGCGCGTGCAGCGCTATGACCGCGGGCGGATCCGTCATAGAATTCCGGCGCACGGTCGTCAACGATTGCCATGTTCTTTTCATCAATTGACCCTCCGGCCGCCTTCCATGCATCGTATCCACCATCAAGTATGTGCGTGCGATTGCCCAGTCCCACGTTATCCAGCTCAACATTTACTCGCGCGACCGGACTGATCCACTGAGATGTGCTGTAAAGCACGATCGTACTGTGATCGGAGACACCGAGTCATTCGAGCACGCTTCTTAGAGAGTCTGGCGAGACCAGTTCCATTGTAAGACTTCCGTTCGTGCCATCGCCGGGACGCATTGCATTCGCAGTTACGCAGCGATGCTGGTCCAGAGATCTGAATCCCTCAAAGAGGCACCGGTCAGAATCGAACTGACGAATAGGAGATTTGCAGTCTCCCGCCTTACCACTTGGCCACGGTGCCGTGTGCCGCTCTTGCCTGCTGGACGGCCAGTCTCCAAACCTAACCGCCTATACCGCCGCTTCCCACCCCGTCACCAGGGCTGGATCCCGACCTTCAGCGGGATGATGCCTTGTCAGCGCCTACTCCGCCATCAGTTCTCGAAGCATTGCCAAGTTGAGCGCATGACCACCCTCGAAGGCCCGCATCAGGAATGGCACATCGCTGGCTTCCAGAATGGTGCGTTGCTCCTCGATGGCGTCTTCACCAACAAACCGGTCGCGCGTCCCGTAAACCATGTCTATATGCAGATCGGGCCGGCGCTCGCCAAGGGCCCTGATGTTGACATCCTGAGGAATTGCGTGAGCCCAAGGCACGAGGTGGTCGACCACGGCAGATCCTCTGGCAGCCCAGCGCGACACCGCCGGGCCGCCCTGAGAGAAACCGAGTGCGTGGACCCGGATCTGGTCCCGGGTGACACCGTGGGTGGCGAGCTGTCCCAAAATCCGCTCGTAAAGCGTATCCAGATAGTTGACGATGTCGCCTATCTCGGCGTCCCGGTCCTCCCGGGTCATCCACAGGGCTCCGACCTTGCTGGTGCCGGTATGTCCGGGCCTGGTATCCAGATAGAACCGCGACAGGCCTTCTGGCACCAGTATCAATCTTGAATCGTCGTCGAGGCTCTGAAACGGAACAGCAAAATCCGCCGCCAGCTGGCTGAACCCGTGACAGACAATCCAGACGTCTCTGACGAGGTTGCTCGTGGTTCCGATCTGGTAGTACCGGGCTGTCCTGGTAACGGCAATATGCAGCGGCGTCAGCTCTAACATGGCAGATTTTGGGTTAGGCCCAATAATAGCATTGCAAGACCCTGCGCGGCCTGGCCCCAGGCCGCGCCGTATCAAATCAGGCGCCGAAGTAGCACACTTCGGCCCTTTCACTTTCGACTACACGTGTCACTTCGTCTCAAGCTAACCGCTGCCCTCGGCGTAGCCCTCGTGATTCTATTGGTGGGCGGCGCCTCGCTGTACGCGCTTCTGGAATCCGCCAAAGCAGCAGATGCTGTCCGGCGCTCGGAAGCGGTACGGGTCCAACTGGACCGCGCGATGGCGACAATCGTGGACGCAGAAACGGGGCAGCGGGGGTACATCCTGACCCAGGATACCAGTTATCTACGTCCGTACAACTCGGCGCGAACCGACCTGGATCATGAACTCGCAATCACTCGTGAGCTCTCAACCAACAACCCGGTTCGACAGGCACGGATCGATTCGCTGTCTCAGATCGCCGACGCCAAGCTGGTCGAGATGAACGAGACAATTGTCCTGGCGCAAACAGGAAAGCATGACTCAGCGCTCAAAATCGTGATTTCGGGCCACGGTGCTCGCCTGACTGACAGCGCCCGCAAGCTCATCTCCGAACTGAAGGACACCCAGGCCGCGCTCCTCGATACCCGTACGAACATCTACGACAGTCGAAAGCGCGCTGTAATCCTCATCGTCGTACTCGGAAGCCTGCTTGCGGCGTCGCTTTCTGTGGTCACGATGCTCTGGCTCAGGTCCGGCGTGAAAGATCTTGAAGACGCAAAGGATACGATTGAGGAACAATCAGCAAAACTGTCCGAAGAACTCGAGAATTCACAGCTTCTCACCGAGAAACTCGCTGCGACCAACGACGGGCTTCATCGCGCGAACACAACGGTTGAAGGCGCGCTCATGCGGGTCGAGCAATTGCTCCAGTCCACCGAGGAAGGGATCTACGGCATGGATGAAGCCGGCAACTGCACTTTCATCAACAAAGCTGGCGCGCGCATGATGGGATACGATCGCGGGGCGCTGCTCGGAAAGGATGTGCACTCAACGTTGCACCACAGTCGACCGGATGGCTCACCGTACCCAGCCGACGAATGTCCCATCCATATAGCGGCGGAAACTGGCGTGCCGGCACGCGTCTCCGACGATGTGTTCTGGACCGCGGATGGACGATCCATTCCGGTCGAGTTTACCGCGTCTCCGATTCAAGCGAACGGTCGTACAGTCGGCGCCGTCATTGCCTTCAGCGACATCACCGCACGCAAGCGCGCCGATCGCGAGCGGGATCGACTGATTTCAGCGCTGGCCAGAAGTAATCGGGAGCTCGACCAGTTTGCGTACGTTGCATCACACGACTTGAAGGCGCCGCTCAGAGGAATTGCAAACCTTTCGCAGTGGATCGAGGAGGATCTTGGCGAGTCCATGCCGCCGGACGTCGTCGAGAAGATGACTCTGGTTCGCGGTCGCGTTCAGCGTCTCGAGGCTTTGATCGACGGAATACTCCAATACTCGCGCGCTGGCCGCGTCCGGTCGCAAATCGAAACGGTCGATGTTGGCGTGCTTCTCAGAGATATTGTAGAATTGCTTGCACCGCCGGAGGAAACGAAGATCGAAATCGAAACGTCAATGCCGGTGATCACAACAGAACGAACTCCGCTGCAACAGGTATTCATGAACCTCATCAACAACGCGATCAAATACAACAGGCGGCCGGGCGCAACGATACGAGTCTCATCGCAGGACCGGGGTGACAAGTACGCTTTCAGCGTCGCGGATAACGGCCCTGGTATCGAACCCCAATACCATGAGCGGATATTCGGGATCTTCCAGACGCTCGAATCCCGGGATCGCGTCGAAGGAACGGGCATCGGCTTATCTGTCGTGAAAAAGACCGTTGAACTTCACGGCGGATCCATCACACTCGACTCCGCTCTCGGAAAGGGAGCGACTTTCACATTTGAATGGCCCAAGGCGGCCGAGGAGAACGCAGCAGCATGACTACTGAACGAACCATGAATCTTGTCCTCGTTGAGGATGACGACATCGATGTCATGAACGTGCGACGCGCACTGGAGCGTGCACACGTGACCAATCCGCTATTCGTAGCACACAATGGACTTGAGGCGCTGGAGTTGCTCAGGAGCGACAAGGTTCCGAAGGATCGCAGACTCGTCCTGCTCGATCTCAACATGCCGAAGATGAATGGCATCGAATTCCTTCGAGCACTCCGTGCCGATCCCGAACTGAAACCAACTCCAGTCGTAGTTCTCACCACGTCGGACGATGACAGAGACAAGGTACAGGCATACGACCTTAACGTCGCTGGATATCTGCTCAAGCCAGTCACATTTGTGAATTTCGTCGATGTGATGGCGGCGCTCAACAAGTACTGGGCGCTCGTAGAGATGCCTGACGTGCGTTGAGCCAACAGTACAAACCCGCGCAATCCGATGCCAGATAACGGCCAGCCACTGTCACTACTACTGGTAGACGACGATCAGATAGATCGACTTGCCGTCCGTCGCGCGCTCGCGAAATCCGGTTTGGGTGAGATTACTGTCGTCGAAGCCGAACGAGCAGCTGATGGCTTCGCGCAGATTACCGGTACGGTGTTCGACTGCGCATTTTTCGATTTTCGTCTCCCGGACAGCGATGGCGTTGCATTGCTCCGGAAAGTTCGAGAGGCCGGAGTCAGAACACCGGTAATTGTGCTGACCGGTTTCGGCGATGAGCAGACAGTGCTCGACTCAATGAAGGCTGGCGCAACCGACTACGTCCCCAAGGCCAGCGTTTCGCCGGAGCGAATAGGCCAGGTCGTACGATCGGCGATTCGGCTTGGTAATGCGGAACGACAGGCGACGGCCGCGCGCGCGGCTCAGGAACGTTATGCAAACCAGCTACGCGGTCTGGCCGACGCGGCGGTTGCCGTGAACGACGCTGAGACCATCGGGCAGCTGCTGCATGCAGCATCAACACATGCGTGCCTGATTACGGATGCACCGGCGGCCTGGGTAAGGCTCTCCGATGCCGTGGCTGCGGAACTGGCCCACGAAAAGGGTGGAGAAGGCTGGTACTCCGCCGAGGGGGATGAACCTCACGAGATATCATCGCCGATGAATGTTCCGCTACTCGGTAGGAACGGCGGTCCGATTGGCGAGATCGTACTCGACGTGTGGGCTCATCGTGGGAGTGATGATGGAGTCCTCGGTCAGCTAGCACGCCTTGTCGCGGGCGCCCTGGAGAACGCAAGGCTCTATCGTGCGGCACAGCGCGCTGCACAGGCGCGCGACGACGTGCTTGCAATCGTGTCGCACGACATGCGCAATCCACTGCACACAATCGCACTCAGTTCGTCCTACCTCGCCGAAGTATTTTTGAACGACCTTCCAGATGCAGCTCTGCAGCAGACACAGATCATAAAACGAGCAGTCGATCGTGCCAACCGATTGATTCAGGATCTACTCGATGTATCCAGGATCGAAGCTGGTGGCTTCTCGATCAGCTCTGAACCGGTCTCACCGTACATGCTGATCAGCGAGGCATCTGATGCGATGACCTCTACTGCGACGGCAGCGCAGGTAACACTGACCTATCATGCCGACAGCGGTCTGCCGGATGTGATGGCCGATCGCGAGCGCATGCAACAGGTATTCGGAAATCTCATTGGCAACGCCATCAAGTTCACTCCAGCTGGTGGGACTATCGAAGTCACTGCGACGGCGTGCGGACCATTCAGCGTGCGGTTCTCGGTTCGCGACAGCGGCCAGGGAATAAGCGAAGAAAACCTGCCCCACGTGTTCGACAGGTTCTGGCAGGCACGCAACACGACTCGGACCGGCGCGGGCCTCGGGCTTGCGATAGCAAAAGGAATCATCGAGGCACACACTGGATCAATTACTGCGACGAGCCGGGTTTCACAGGGAACGGAGATGGCCTTCGATCTTCCAGTAGCGTAACCGCCAGGTTCGCTCAGTGGGCTTCGCGTTCCGACGAATGCGGTTTTTGACCGATCGCGCGTCGGACGTTCTGTAACAACGCATCCAGCGTGAACGGCTTGTGGATGAACAACGAACTGTTCTGCGCGAACTGCGGGTCGCTTGAAACATGCTCTGCGTATCCCGACATCAGCAGAACCGGCAAGTCGGCTTCGCGCTCGTGGAGCAGAGCAACCAGCTCCCTGCCATTCATCCCGGGCATTACCATGTCGCTCAACAGAAGATCAATACCGTGCGGATGACTCGCCTGGATCGCCAGCCCTTCCCTGCCATCCGACGCTTCCAGCACCGTGTATCCGGCACGTTCAAGGAGTCGCTTCGTCGTCATGCGTACCGCGGGGTCGTCTTCCACAAGCAGAATTGTCTCGGCACTGCTTGCAGCACCGACCGCGAATCCGCCGTCCGTTTCTGGAGCGACTGCGGTTGCCTTTGCGCGCGGTAGCCAGACGGTGACGGTCGTTCCCGAACCAGGCTTGCTGCTGACGGTCATGCGGCCGCCGGACTGCGCAACGATCCCATGCGCAGTCGAAAGCCCGAGACCACTTCCCTCACCGCGTGACTTTGTCGTAAAGAACGGCTCGAAGATGCGGGCCTGCACTTCGCTCGTCATCCCATGGCCGTTGTCGCTCACACTCAACGTCACGCAATCCTCCTGCTCGCCATCGACGCGATATTCACCCGTAGCGCCGAGCTTGGCATCACGCGTTTCAACCGCAATGGTTCCACCATCCGGCATTGCATCGCGTGCGTTGAGGATGAGATTCATCAGCACCTGTTCCATTTGCCCGGGGTCAGCATTGACGCTGCTGAGCGATGGATCCAGGCGGATTGCCAATTCGGTATTCGGCGTGAGCACACGCCGGAGTATCTGCTCCATCGACGTCACGAGCGGATTCAGATCAATTAACCGCGGTCGCAATATCTGCTGGCGACTGAATGCGAGCAGGTGACGCGTAAGTTCACCGGCTCGATCAGATGCCGCGAGTATCTCCGCAACGTCAGCCCGCATTGGTGAATCCGGGGCCAGATCCGACAGCACAATGCCAGCGTAACCGGCCACTACTGTCAACAGATTGTTGAAGTCATGCGCGACACCGCCGGCAAGCTGTCCTACTGCGTCCATCTTTTGAGCATGGCGAACTTGCGCTTCGAGTTGCGCCCGGTCGGACACATCTGCAGCTAACAATACGAAGCCGGAAGGTTCAAGCCTCGCGTTTCGAATCACGCCAACTGACAGACTCAAGTCGACAAGCGACCCGTCCTTCCGCATCCGTTGAGCATGAACATCTATGTACGTACCCTCTTCGAGAGCCTTGTCGCGAATACGATGAACATCCTGAATCATCGCCGATGGCGCCAGTGGATAGGGCTTGCCGATGATCTCTGCTGCCGTCCAGCCGAACAATCGCTCAGCAGCACCATTCCATTGCAGCACACGGTGCTCCAGATCTGTCGCCATGATCGCCAGTGGAGCACTGTCGAACAGCGCGCGGATGAGCTCGTTGGAGTCGCGAAGCGCTGCCGCGGCACGTCTCGCGTCGGTCACATCCTTCGCCAGTACGAGATGGGTCATTCGACCGCTCAATTCCAATTCATGAACCGTTATATCAACTTCTATTATGCCGCCGTCCTTCTTCCGGTGTCGAACGCCCGGGATGTTCAACAACCCAGTACGCGCGGAGGTGACCATCTCGCGGACACGCGGCACGTCGGTCTCCGGCCGGATATCGAATATCGTCATTGCGAGAAACTCGTCGCGGGAATAACCGTAGTGCGATACCGCTGCGTCGTTAACTGCGACAAATCGATATGTATCTACATCAAAGGCCCACATTGGCAGCGGATTTCCCTGGAAGAGCATGCGGTAGTCCTCTTCCGACGCACGGAGTGCACCTTCCGCTTTTTTGCGGTCCCCTATGTCGCGACTTACGGTGACGAGTTCCGTTACCTTGTTCCAAACAGGATCGCGCACCGCACGACCGGCTGTCTCCAGCCAGACGTAGTGCCCCTTCGCATGTCGCAAGCGATGTTCAGCGCGCGATACTCCGTTGTTCGTGCGAAGCACTTCAAGAATGTCATCCATCGTCGTCGGATCATCGTCGTGGAAAAACTCCGATGGGTAGTGTCCCTGAATCTGGCGCGGCTGATACCCAAGGATTGCGTACAACGCGGGAGATATGTAGAGAATGCGGCCATCCGGCGCGTGTCGCGCAATGACATCCGTCGCATTGTCGGCCAGCAGCCGATAGCGAGTCTCGGACTCCGCAACTTCAATCAGTTCCTTCTCACGCTTCGTCTGTCGACGAGCAATCAGTATGATCGCGATCATGAATATCACTGCTGCCGCAATAGAAGCTTCGGTGGTTAACCTGCCATTGATGTCGTCGAACACGGAGGTCAGCGGCTCCACCCGCATCAGGGCCCACGGAACTCCCGCGATACGTGAACTGAACTCGGCGTCCGAGCCATGGATTCTCGCCGAGGAATCGGGGCTCGTCGCGTAAGCCGCCAGTGCAAAAGCCGGGGCCCGGTCTTTCCGCCAGGTGCCAATCTTCGTTCCTCTCGACCGCTTTGGCGTGAGCGCGTATGCTGTGACAGAATCCGACGATCCAACGATCAGCGAAGTTGTATCGGACGATTGGCCATCTGACGAAGCGAGCTCCTCGAGCAGCGTCGAGGCGTTTGCCACGAGAACTACGGAGCCAATGATTCTTGAAGCGGAGGAATCGTCGCCGACTGGGGCCGGTATTTCTACGCGCTGTGCGAACGCTATCGATACGCCACCGGAGTCGGAAAACGGGTTCGTCATCGAACCCGAATCAACGGAAAGAGCATTTCGTGCCGCCTTTCGGAGCACCTCGGACGGCGGCCCATGTGATGTGCCCCCGGTCACTTTTCCCACTGAGTCGAGCAACCAGATCGCGCTGTAGGCGTGCAGTTGGTTCATACCGCTCAGGCTTTGCTCGAGCGATTTCGACAGATCCGATGTCGTGATTGGGATCTTTCCGCGAGCCGGCGGCACGCCGAAGATATCGGGCGTGCGGGCGGCGGCGGTAGCCAGAAGCCTGGTCTCGCCCTGTCTTGCAGCTAACCACACCTTGGCGCTGCTGCCACCAAGCCTTGCATCGATCGCAGAACGTGATGCCCAGCTTGCGAGCGCCGCGTTCCGCAAGATTTCGCGCCGAACCACGACGGCAGGTAGAAAGATCAGAGCACCCAGCACGACTGCCGCCGTAGATTTCCTGTGAATCCTCCGCAGTGACTGGATTACGCGTGGCTGGTTGTCTAACATACCCGCCCCCGAATTACAGGTGGATTACTACGGGAACAGATCTTGGTCTCTTCATGACTTGGGCGCACTTCGCCTGAAGTCTCGGCCAGGTCGCCTTCAAGATTAAAGCCAAACCGTTCCAGCCCGGCAACACGGCCACTGAAACGCGAACGAACCCTCCAGATCACGCCGTACTCCCCGTAGATGATAAATTTCGGAATGATGCTTAATCAACTGTTCACGGACATGCTCGTGCCGGGAGTATCAGTCGTCGAGAAGGTAATTCGATCAGTTGCCGTGTACGGTTTTCTGATCCTGCTTCTCCGGGTTGCAGGCAAGCGAACATTAGCTCAACTGACCTCGTTTGACCTTGTAGTTCTCCTGTTGTTATCCAACACCGTCCAGAACGCAATAATCGGTAACGACAACTCCCTCGTAGGCGGACTTCTGGGCGCAGTCGTCCTGATTGCGGCGAACTACGTAGTTGTACGCATTCTGTACAAGCACCGGAGGGCTGATAGAGCCATCGAAGGGAGCACTTCCATACTCATGCATCACGGCAAGTTGCTTGACGCGAACATGAAGCATCAGCTCATCACCAACGTCGAACTCGAACGCGCAGCGAGAAAGCAGGGCATCTCCAATCTCTCGGACGTTCGGGTCGCTCGACTCGAGACCGGAGGCGTACTCACGTTTGAGCTTGAGAGTCCAACAGCGCACGAACGACATCTAACGGATCTCATTACGAGACTCGAACGGATTGAAGGTCTGCTGGAGCGGCTCGAAGCTTCCGGTACCAAACAGGAAGCCGATGTATAAATACGCGGGGCGGCGTTGAGAATCTGGCGCGGGCGACACGCTGAGCCACTCGTGATCACCTGGGTTGTCGCTCTGGTACTGATTGGCGGTCTGTACAAGATCGAGGATATGCAACCCGCCCTCTCGACACTTTTCAAGCCAGTTGATTTCGTTGTGGCGGCGGTGGCCCTGCTCGTGACCTGGAGATGGTTCCGCACGCGCGCTGGCGGAAAGCAGCATGAACGCCGGCACAGTGATCGGCGTCAGTCAGACCGCCGCGGCGAGGAATAGCTTCGCGTCGCCGGGCACATTTTCAGTCTCCGAACTCACGCAGCAGCAGCGTCTCTGACACAAGTGAGCTGCTCGTTCACCCATGTCAGTGACTTGGTGTACAGCCACGCCATCTGCATCGGCAAAACTCCCAGCGACGAAGCCAGCACGTCCACCTGGTCCCATTCGCCGCGCTGATATGCATCGGCGAGAAGCAGAGGTTCTGCGTACGGTCCACTCCCTTCCATGACGGCCTGTCGTATCTCGTCCGACACACTCACTCTGCCGAGCACGTCGCACATCGGAATGCGCAGGAGAACATCCAGCATCGAGAACAGGCCAGTCATGAACAAGGCCTGCGGATGTCGTACCTGTGGGCTCGATTCGGCGATGAGTTCGCAGAGCCGCGCACGTAGCAGCGCCGCGTACACAAGTTGATCGTTGATGTCACTCCCCGTCACCATTGACGAGATCATCAACAGAGCAAGCCAACGATAAAGCATCTGCCGACCGACCATGCGAATGGCGTAGCCGATGGAATCGATACCGCGGCCACCGATCGATGCCGAGTTCACGATACGAAGCAGCTTGTACGTAAGGGTTGGGTCGGAGCGGAATCCACTCTCGACTGTTGCATCGGGCGTCTCATGATCACGGAGCATGTTCAGCAACCGTAACATCGCGGCCTGTCCGACTTCGATTTCCTTTCGAGTAATGAGTTCGGGACGGCGGTAGAAGTAGCCCTGGAAGAGGTCGAAGCCGAGCTTCATGCACTCCTTGTGCATCTCCATCGTCTCAACGCGCTCTGCGAGGACCTTGACCTTGAATTGGCGCAGCCGCTGCAGTACGGTTCGTAGCTCCTCAGGCTTCTTGTGCAGGACATCGAGCTTGACTATCGAGACAGTTCCAAGCAGAGCATCGAAACCCGAGTCGTCGACATAGTCGTCGAGCGCGAGATGATAACCGCGTTGCGTCAACCTGCGGCATGCTGTCACGACAGCGTCGTCGTTACCTACCGTTTCGAGGACTTCGATAACGACCTTTCCTGGGGGTAGCAGCTCCACTTGACCGTCAAGGAGGAATTCGCGCGTACAGTTTACAAAGGCCCGATGGCCATCAGTAAGATCGTCCAGCCCGATATCGAGGAACGAATGGATCACTGTATCTGTACACATGGCGTCTGCCGCCGCGCCGTCGGCAACTGTGGATAGCGCGGTGTTGCGATACAACAGCTCGTATCCAGATAGGCTGTCGTGTCGATCGAAGATTGGTTGGCGTGCTACGAAGACGTCAATCATTACGTGACAAGAGTGATACTCCCGTGAATTTTCTCGACCCGGACGTTACGAACGGCGCAGAACCGGGGCGCCGCATACATTGAGAACCAGAGTGGATTCACAATCTGCGGGACCGGTTGACAAGGTTCTTCGAGCGACAATCAAGAGGACCAGGGACCTGACCGCGGCTCTGGGCCTGGTTCTAATTATCGGCTTCCTGGTCGCCGCAGCCACAGCGTGGATGTTTACCGAGCTTGCTGAAACCGTCCAGTCCAGCGCCGCCCCGGCGCTGGACATCTCGGTTCTGCAGTGGATGGCAATCCACCAATCCCAACTGGCGACCACGGCGGCCCTCGAGGTGACAGCACTCGGAACCGGGACGGTTGTGATAATGATGACGCTTGTTGCCGGGATGTTTCTCTGGCTCACTGCGCAGCGCCGACAGGCTGCCCTCCTCATCGTCGCTACGATCGGCGGGCTCGCTCTGAATCTCGTCCTGAAACTGCACTACCACCGCCTGCGGCCGCAGATCTTTGCATGGGATACCAACGCGGTCGGTAGCTCCTTCCCGTCGGGTCACGCAATGAACGCGGTGATCGTCTACGGTACGATCGCATATCTCGCGGCGCGGCTAACCCGGCGCCTGCCCATCCGCATGATCACGCAAGTCCTTGCCGTGATTGTAGTTGTGGCGATCTGCACCAGCCGCCTGTATCTCGGCGTCCACTATCCATCGGACGTACTCGGCGGGGTTATTATCGGTGCCGGATGGGCCATTTTCTGCGCGGCTGCTCTTGAATCGGCGCAGCGCCTACGCACTTACTACAGGCCTGATCGAATTGCCGAGCGACAACCGGAGGAGTAAGTCATCGACCTTTCCGAACGATCGTTCAGCGACTACCTGCCGACGCCCGTGAATACAACCGGGCCGGTCGGACTTGGCATGCCACCCATGGGCTCTTCGGTCACTGCGATCCGCCGAAGCGTGCCGGGCTCCATTGGGTGTTTTGTGGCCATTACCGCTGAACCACTGGAGTCGGGCATGAACGTGCCCGCCGAAATCGGAGACGCTACGCCGCGAGCTATCAACCATACCTGATAGGTTTTCCCCGCAGGCGGCTGCTTCAGGTTGGATGCGTACATAATGAACATCTGGGATTTCTGATCCCAGAACATGCGGGCCATCGGATCGACCGATTTAAATCCGACAAGATCGATCACGCGCGTGCGCATCCCGGTCAGAACACCAATCAGACTGTCCTTCTGCGCTACCGATGCCTGCAGCGACGCAACTCGTAGCTCAAGAACAGAATCGCGCGCCGCGGCCGAGCCTTCCGAACCCCGGCTCAGCGCCAATCGCGATGCCCAGTCGTACACGCCGATCGCCGCAATCACCAACACTGCGGCGACTGCGAGCATCCCAGCGACTCGCCGGAAGCTCGCACGCGCCTGCGGCTCGAACGGGACATAATGGCTTAGCGACCGCTTGGGCGCAGATGGCTTGGATGCCATCGGCGCTGTCGAAGACGCAGCGTACGGGTTCGATAAAGGTGTGCGCCGAGCGGCGCTCCCTCTTTGGAGCGGCGTAGCCGCGGTGCGATCCGCCTCACCAGGCGTCGCGGCCACGCGCACGGGAGGACGCCCCAGATGCGTCGCC
>Ga0207933_1000654_pt1 | contig 31690 bp, 19 predicted proteins | sample NGESurdeep092012_4_FD_184488 | JGI IMG/M metagenome (GOLD analysis project Ga0207933, IMG submission 184488) | Arctic peat soil microbial communities from Barrow, Alaska - NGEE Surface sample F53-3 deep-092012 (SPAdes) | ecosystem: Environmental > Terrestrial > Soil > Wetlands > Peat ... | reverse complement strand
AGATTCGGGTGGTTGAGCAAGTTGTAGACTTCCAGACGGAGTTGCAGATCCGCATCCTTCGCAATCCAGGAGACTTTGTTGTTTTTGAACGCCGTGAAGGCAACGCTGTCTTCGCCGGGCCCGGTCAACTCGTTGCGTCCCGCATTTCCCATGCGATTGATCGGGTCGGGAAAGGCGAAGCACTTGAAGTTGATGTAGGCGTTTGGATCGCCGGTAGTGAGGTTCTTGTCGCAGCCATTGCCTTTCAGCCTGTCCGGGAAGTCGAACGCACCCGGCCCGACCGCGTTGGTGCCCAGAGGGTCGCCGCCGATGACTACGCTGAAGGGCATCCCCGCGGATCCCGTGAAAATGCCGCCCAACTGCCATCCGTTGGTGACGATCTTTGCGAGCACATTTGAGAAACTCGTGCCCGGCAAGTTCCAGGTTCCGTTGATCGACAGGGTCTGACCGACATTCGTGTCGCAAGGCCCGCGATGGGTCGACGGCGCTGTGTACAGATCGAGATTCAGCGATTGCCGATACTGGTCGGAGGCCGCCGATCCCGAAGAGGTGTCGATGCACCGTGACCATGTGTAGGAGGCCTGACCCTCGAAGCCATGCCACACCGATTCAGTCAGCTGCGTCTCCAACCCATCGAAGTAGTTGCTCCCGTTCCACCTGGCGTCGAGTACCTGTGCGGCGTTTGGGTTCTGGATGGCACCGCTGAGGTATGGCTGGCAGTTTCCGGCGGCAGTACAGGTCGGATTTGGTCCCGGCCAGTAGTATTCGTTGGACGCGGTGTCATGGTAGACCGGGAGTGCGATGTTGCCGTTGTCGGTCTGGTACCAGTTGTGCTTTCCTCTCGAACCCACGTACGCAACCATCAGGGTGGTATGTGAATCAAGCGCACGCTGAATGTTCAGGTTGTACATCATGTCGTAGTTGCGAGGTGGATCGTACTGCAGCACGTAGTAGTTCCGGGCGATGGGACTGTTTGCGGCGATGTTGTAGACGCCTCCCGGAAACGACCCTGCCGGTGCAACGGCACCCACATCCTGCGAAAAGGGATACACGGCATCCAGGCCACTGCCCATCTCGACGATGTATGGCAGATTGTCGTAGATGCCAAACGCTCCGCGTACGGACGTCTTGCCGTCCTTGAATGGATCCCATGCGAAACCGACCCGAGGTTCCACGTTTCCGAAGGTGGGATTCTTAATGTATGGGTTGCCGAGGAACGGCTCCGGTCCTACGGTGCCGTCTGCATTCATGGGTCCGGCTCCATTCGTTAGCGTTCGCAAATTGGAGAATCTCCCATTGATCTCGTAGGGGACACTGGCGATCTCATACCGCAGCCCAAGGTTGAAGGTCAGGTTTGGCGTGGCCCGAAGATCGTCCTGGATGTAGGCGCCGAAGATGGTCTGGCGCACATTGCGGGGAGTAAGAGCCACCGGCAACGTCGAGTTGAACTGCACAGCCTGGCCCCCGGTGGCCAAATTTCCGTTGGTCAGGAACGACTCAAGGGTGGGATATTGAAACTGGCCCCCCGGAAAGTCGGCATCCTTCTGATTGTCCTGGATACGCTCGAGGGCAAAACCCATGGTGAAGTTGTTGATGCCCGCGGTGTGAGAGAAATCGTCGGCAGCCTGGAAAGAATTCCAATGGAAGAGGAGTGGATTGGCCGCGCTGACGCCTCCGGTGAAGGCGGTCAGGCCAGGAACAATGACAATTCCGGGCGAGTCTGTGGGCTGAAAGCTATATTGTGATGTTCCAGCGGCCGCCAACGGATTGACCGCCGTCGCCGAATACGGCGAGCCGGCATTGTCCCGGTTGAAGCCGATGTGCATGGTGTTCACCGTGTTGGAGTTGAAGATATGGGTCTCAAGAATCGAGACCGTCTGACGGATAGTCTTGCTGAAGATCAACACATTGTTGAACTCGTCCGGTGAACTGCTTGGAGACGCATCGTACATATAGACGCCAGCGACGCTGTCCTTAGTTGAAAAGGTATGATCCAGCTTGCCGATGATGTAGTTCTCCGTGGTGAGCTGGGGCAGCGGTATGTTAAAGCTCCCGATATCCGGCGTGTCCGACGATGATGTCGTGTTGGGCAATGGATAGAACGCATTGATGAAAGCGAGAACCGCGGGATCCACGGAGGGACACGGGTCGCTGTACCCTGAACAGGATGTACCGTTGCGCGCCGCCGCCGTGGGAACCTGTTGCAGGACCGAAGTTGTCAGGTTCTGGCGTACACCCTCGTAATCCGCGAAGAAGAAGGTCTTGTCTTTCTGGATGGGACCGCCGAACGATGCTCCATACTGGTTGCGGGTGAACGAGTTCTTCGGACCATTGGCAACGGTGTTGAAGTAGTCGCGGGCATCCAACATGTCGTTGCGGTAGAACTCATACACGCTGCCGTGGAACTTATTCGTTCCGGAGCGGGTGACGGCGCTGATGACGCCGCCAGAGGTGCGGCCATACTGCGCCGTCGGGTTGGTGGTGATGACATTGAATTCCTGTAGCGCGTCGACCCCCAGGTTGCCGCCCAGCACGCTGCCCGGACCGGCATTGGAATAGTCGTTGATGTTGATTCCGTCGAGGAGGTAGCTGTTTGCCTGCGGCCTTCCGCCGGCAATGCTCAGTTCGCCGCCGAGGCCGCGCTTGACGCGATCCGGCGCGCCCACTGGCGGCTGGGTCGCGATGGTGGTAACGCCCGGGTTCAGCGCCGCAAGGTCGGTCCATGACCGGCCGTTGAGTGGCATTTGGCGCATCGTGTTCCCAGTGACCGTGTCGCTTAATTGAGAGCTGGTCACGTCAACCGAGGCCGGGCTCTCCGTCACCACGACCTCCTCAGAAACATTCCCCAGCTTGAGGGAGATGTTCAGCAGCGCCGACTCGCCGACTGCCAACACGACGCCTTTGCGCATCTCGCCGGAGAAGCCCTTGGCCGAAACCTTGATCGTGTAGTTGCCGGGAACCATGCTGGCAGCGTTGTAGTTGCCGCTGCTGTTGGTCACGATGGTTCTGGCTATCCCTGTGTCAATGTTGGTGATCACCACCGTCGCTTGCGGGATGCTCGCGCCGGTGGGATCCTGGATCGTACCGGAGATGGTCGCGCGGCTGGTTTGCGCGGAAGCGCGCGGTGACACGACGATGCATCCGACGAGCAAAACCATGCCCCAAACGAGGAACACCTTCTTGATACCGAACTGCATTGCCTTCATTTTCATCAGCGTCATGTTGCAGCCTCCAAAGAAGTAACAAGTACTTGCATCCGTTTCGCGTCCCATGTCGGGGTGGAATTCTCTCTCCCTTACCGCAGGGGAGTCCAATACCGGGCACGGGTCGCCTGAATTCACCATCGTCAAGCGTGTACCTCAAGCTCGATAAGCAAACCACGCAACACGTTGGCTTTCTGGTACGGTCCCCCAAGCTAGATTCGCCGGCGCACCAGTGTCCTATAGAAAAGGCGAAAAGAATATAAAGAAATTCTTGTGTAGCATCTATCGATGTGACAGTGACTTAGCAGAGCAAGGAGCCTCTTCGACCCAGCCCTGGTTAACGCTGGACTCTCCATTGCGACCACCCTTGAAGAGAGATATTCAAGAAGGACACTCGCTGTGAGGAACGATCGCGGATCAAAATCCAAGCCCAACTCCGCTGGCCCACGGACATGACGCTAACGCCATCAGCGCTATCCTGACCAGCGAATCTTGTCGCTAGGACTGCCCGGGTATGCGACCATGAGCGCGCGGTACACCAACCTAAGCAAAGCCTACGTATCGATTGAAATGAACGCCGCTCTTTCTCGTACTCACAGGGCTTGAATCTCTTTCGCGACCGTTGAGTTTCGATGAATCAAGGTTGGAGCCATCGACAAGACCACGATGAAAGGCTTTGACGAAGCCTGTTTCACGGCACCTCCTGCCTTAAAGTCCGCACAAATCAAGAAGCTACGGTTACGCCATCGCATCAGCCAGCCGGCTTTTGCTCGTTATCTAAACACCACTGAGTCCGCCGTCGAAAAATGGGAGACGGGGGTCAAGCAGCCGAGCGGAATGGCTTTGAAACTTTTGTTTGTGGTGGAGAAACACAGACTCGAAGTGCTGGCATAGCAACCTTGTGGGCTTCGCTTTCTCTGCCGCCGGCGGCACTCCTGCACTAACCTGCTGGAGCAGGTCGCCCACAATTACCCGCATCCACTCCGGCAGGCCCGACAGGCCGCTACACAAATCATCCTGAATGGCCTGCCCATGGTTGGGGACTTTGAGAATGGAAATGGCCTGCTATGCGAACGTCGCCACGTCATACGGCGTGGTTGATCCTGAGCGAACCGGCTTCGGCACGCCCGCAAAATCGCACGGCCTTGACCGATGCTTCCGCTCCGGGTGAGGCGCTCTCATGAGAAGAATGTCTTCTTCTCATGGGTCCAAGTACACATGGAAGAACGACGAAAAAACCTTACTTTCCCTACTGTCCACATTTGGAAAGCTGCAGGTTTTCCTGCTTGTAAATCTGGAGCGGGAGACGGGGATCGAACCCGCAACCAACGGCTTGGGAAGCCGCTACTCTACCATTGAGCTACTCCCGCTTCGTTGGTAATTATACCTCGCGAAACCAAGACGAATCGACCTATGCGTTCGTCAGTGACTCCACGAAGGCGCTAAATCTTGCCTCGATCTCCGACGCCGAAGTTGTCGGGTAGCCAAGTTCCTTCGCCAGCACTCCAAGCTCCGCCCGCCACTCCGCTGCGATCTGAACAGTCGGCGGAAAGTCATGGGTGGCGCGCTCGGCGAACACACCCATGGCTGCTGCATGTACCGCCTTCACGTCCAGTTTGCCCAACAGCCTCCATGTGACGCTGCCTCCGAATACGCCCGCGACTGTGTTGCTGCCCAACGGAAAGACAGACGAGATCGGCAGCGGCTTGCACTCCTACGTCATCCGCTAAGGCGTGCGGGAGCGGCCGTTAACGGCCGACACCGGCCTTCAGCAGAGCGTCTGCCCAGATGCGGTAACCCGCCTCGCTCGGATGCGTTCCGTCCGGCATAAGCGACCTTGGGAGCGTACCGTCGGGAGCGAGAAATTGGTCGCCGATATCAAGATAGGTGACAGACAGATCTCCGGCAAGTCGCTGCTTCAGGAGCTGGTTGGTTGCGGCGATCTGCTTGCGCTCAGACGTATTTGGTTGCAGCCCTCGGGGGAAGATGGCCATCACGACGAGGTGGCTTTGGGGAGAGAGCTGGCGAAGCTCGTCGCGTATTGCCGTAATGCTGTTGGCGACTTCTTCCGGCGTGTTGGCTCGAGCGTTCTTCGAGCCCGTAAGGTTATTGGTTCCGATGTTCAGTACGATCCACCTGGGGGCAAGACCATCCAGTTCTCCCTGGCGAAGACGCCATAGGACGTTCTGTGTGCGGTCCCAACCGAAGCCCATATTGAGGACAGGCGTATCGCCGAAGAGGTGACTCCAGGCAGCGGCACCCCGCACGATGACGCTCGCAGGCGGACCGCCCCAGAAGTGTGTGATCGAGTCGCCGATCATGACCACTGCCGGTTTGATCCTGTTGCGAAGTTCCAGTTCCGCGTGATGCCTTGCATACCAGTCGTAGGAGTCCTGCTCCAGCTGCGGCACCGGGATCGAGGCGGTATTGATATCGGCCATCGCAGCGAGATCTTCGCGAGGCGCGTCTCCCATGAGTTTCGCGAGCGTGGGCTCAATGGCCTCGGCCATCCTGTGCTGGCCGATGGTGTCCGGATGGAGCGCCTTCAGGTGCTCCGGCGTGCGGGGGTCATAGAAGAGGGCCGTATTCAGCTCTCCGTTCTTGAAGAAGATCGAGCCGATGTCCAGATACGTCACGCGCGGATTTTCGCCGTAACAGCGCGCGAGATACTGGTTGACCCGGACATCGTCCCTCGACTTGCTTTCCGAGCGCTGACTCGGCAGAATGCCCACCAGGAGGATGCGCGTCTCTGGCAACCGCTCTTCGAGGTTCCCGATCAGCGCGTCGATGCCGGCTTCTGTCTGCTCGGCTGTTTGCCCATGGAGGGTGTTGTTGGTTCCGATCAGGATGACCGCGACCTTGGGCCGCAGACCGTCTACCTCTCCGTGATCGAGGCGCCAGATGACGTTGGAGGTCGTGTCGCCGCTGATGCCGAGGTTGAGCGCGTTGCGGGGGGCGTAGAACTCGTTCCAGGTCGGCCGGTAGTCCGCGTCAGGCTTCTCTGAGCGATGGTAGTTGTCGGTGATTGAGTCACCAATCAGCAACAACTGTGCATCGGGATGGCTTTGCACTTCTTTCAAAATCGATTCATGCTGCTGCACCCAATCCGCATCGCCGGAAATGGCCTCGACCGCTGGATTGGGGGCTGCCTGGGGATACGCCGGGATTGAGAAAGCCGCGAGCAGCGCAAGCAACGGCGCTATACGCCGGCAACACCGCTTCTTAATTAAGGGGGATCGGTCGAAGGCCTGAGATATGCGTACGGTCTTCCTCTTTTGATTTCTTTTTTCTTTCATTTCTCACCGTTTTATTTTCGTTTATAGTAGCGGAAGAGGGAAAAGAATGCACATTAAAGTCTATCCATCCAAGTCGGCACTCTCAGAGGCCGCCGCCCGGCACGCTCAACAACTTCTCATCAGCACCATCCAGCAGAAAGGCCACGCCCGCCTGATCGCCGCCACGGGAGCCTCGCAACTGGACTTCCTCGAAGCCCTGACGCAACTGCCCGGCATCGACTGGGAGAAGGTGGAGATGTTCCATCTGGACGAGTACATCGGCATGAATGAGAGCCACCCCGCGAGCTTTCGCCGCTACCTGCGCAGCCGCCTGATTGAGAAGGTGGGTATTAAAAAGTATCATCTGCTGGACGGAACGCTCCCACCTGCCCAGGTAATGATGGAGGTCGGGACCGCCATTCAAAGCGCCCCTATCGATGTGGCATTTGTGGGTATCGGAGAGAATGGCCACCTGGCTTTCAACGACCCTCCGGCGGACTTTACCAGTAGGGATGCGTACACGATCGTGATGCTCGATGCACCGTGCCGCCAGCAGCAGTTTGGGGAAGGCTGGTTCGCGACTCTCGACGACGTACCGTTCCGTGCGATTTCGATGACCGTGCAGCAGATCATGGCCTCGACCAACATCATCGCCGTGGTCCCTGACGCGCGCAAGGCGCAGGCTGTGAAAGACTGCCTGGAAGGCGAGGTCAGTCCGATGCATCCCGCGTCCATTCTGCGCGAACACCCGCATACGACGTTGTACCTTGAGCCGGAATCCGCAGCGAAGCTGGCCGAAAAAACCATCGAAGCCTTCCGTCAGTAGACAGCAGGGCTTCAGATGCGAAGCACCTTGCCCTCGTCCGTAGCGCGCGTGTTGCGGACGAGCAGGAGCACAAGCACCATTCCAAGCATGGGTATGCAGCCGCTCGCGATCATGATGGGATCGAAGGCATGTGTGCCCATTCCTTTTCTGGAGTCGGAGAGATAGCCGACAGCTTTCATCGCGATGACCGTCAGCAAGGCAGCCGCCGCGCCACTCAATCCGCTCACAGTGGCTACCGAACTCGGCTGGTTCAGATCGGACGGCAGGACGTTCGCTATTGTGCTGAAGCACGCGTAGCAGAACGTTGCGCCAGCAAACAGTGCGGTCAGCAGAACCAGGTTGGTGGTCAGCACGGTGGGAATCAGCAGCATGGTGCCGAAGCCTCCGCCGATAACGATGGCCTTGCGGGCAGCGCCCACGCTCCATCCGCGGCGTATGAGCCACCCCGATAAAGCGCCGCCGGTGAAGTTGCCGGCATCTGCGGCGATGAACGGAACCCAGACAAAAATAAGACCGCTGCGCAGGTCGATGCCCTTGGCGACAAGGTAGATCGGAAACCAGTCGGCGACAAAGAACCAGACGGGGTCCGTCAATGCACGCGCTGCGATCGTTCCCCATGTCTGGGGAAGCTTGAGCAACTCGCGAACAGGCACCTTCGCAGTCTCGGACGAGCCGGCGCGTTCTTTGTCGACACGCAGCATCTCCAACTCCTCGGCGGAAATCGATGGATGTTCCTGCGGTGGATAATAGAAGCGGCGCCATAAGCCGAGCCATATCAAGCCAAGAATGCCTGGGACAACGAACGCAGGACGCCAGCCCCAGTGCATATAGAGGAAGAAGGCGAGAAAGGGCGTGATCGCGCCGCCAATGGAGGAACCGCTATCGAAGAGGGCCGTGGCCAAACCACGCTCGCGTGCTGGAAACCATTCGGAGACGGCCTTGGTGGCAGCGGGCCAGTTGGCTGACTCGCCCAGGCCCAGCAGGAATCTGAAGCCAAGAAATCCCAGCAGTCCATTAGCCAGAGGCGTAAGAATCGACACGATGGAGTAGAAGCTGACACTGAAGGTGATCGAGCGGCGAGTGCCGAATCGATCGATCCAACGCCCGCTGAACAACTGACCAAGCCCGTAAGCGCAGCGGAAACCGATCACAAGATTGGCGTAGTCGCTGTTGGTCCAGTGGTACGTGATCTTCAGAAACGGCGCAAGCAGAGACAGCGTCTGCCTGTCAAGGTAGTTGATAACTGTTGAGGCGAACAACAGCAGGCAGATGTACCAACGAATCGGTCTTCTTCGCGGACGCGTTGCATCTGGCATAGGACCGCTCACCACGCACCGCGGAGCGAACGATTCGGCGCGTTAGCGTCGGGAAGGACGATGGCCAGTTCGAATTGTATGAAGGTCAAGGATCCCTCGCCGAAACGTTTATTTTCGTTTACTTTCGTTTCAGGCTATAAGTTAGGCATCCCAGGAGTCAAATGGGAATGTCTACGCAACGAAGTTCAGCAAACCTTCGGTGTCGTAGCACTCGAGGAAACCCTCTCGGATCGTTGCCAGCGTGAAGGCCTCGATCCCACCGCGGCCCTGCGTAGAGACAGCCCCCGTGGACCACGTGGAATTAACCCGGGAGTCCGTTGTGGAGCGGGAGCACTGACCGCTCGCGCTGGGTGGGAGCCACGACCAGCACTAGGCGAGCAGCAGTTTGCATCCAAAGGATCGAATTTTCTCCTGGATCTCAAGTGGCATACTTGAATCACTGATCACCGTGTGGATTTCCGAGAAGGTGGCAATCCGTGACATGCTTCGCTTATCGAACTTGCTGGCGTCAGCTACGAGGATCGCTTCGCGCGCTATGGTCAACATGGCCTTGTTGACCATAGACTCTTCGAGGTTTGCCCCACTGACGCCGAAGTCCGGATCGCAGCCGGCACCGCCCATGAAGAGCTTGTCCGCAGACAGATACCTGAGCATGTCCTCGGTGGGACGCCCGACAATCGAAGCCGAGTCGCTGCGCAAGGTTCCGCCAAGAATCATCGTGCGGACACCACGCGATCCCAGCAGCTCATTGGCAATGTTGACTCCGTTCGTGATGACTTGGAGCCGCGCCCGATTCTTGATCTGCTTGGCAATTTCCTCGGTGGTGGTACCAGAGTCAAGAATCACTATATCGCCGTCTTGTATAAGGCTGGCCGCAAGAATCCCGATTCTCCGCTTCTCTTCAATATGAGACTGAATACGGTCCTGGAACGGCGACTCATATTGACGCGAGTCCGGCTTGGTGGCTCCGCCGTGAGACCGCTGCAAGAGTCCGCGCTTCTGCAATTCATTGAGATCGTTTCGGATCGTCACCGACGTGGTGTTGAACCTGCGCGCCAGGTCCTGAACTCGGACCCTTCCGGAGGAGTCAATCATCTGCATAATCACTGAACGGCGCTCATCAGCCATAATGCCGCCGCTTGGTTCCGTTAGTGCTTCAGCCAAACCCATACCACTCCTCGCGTTTCGCATGCCGCGATCGACTTCGCAAGTCCGTATGTGGCTATATTACCCAATTTTCGATTCCTTGTGATCGACCCCAATTGCATTGCAGAACGCAAAGTCAGTATAACCTAGCGCAAACCCGAGCGAACCTTCCTCTCCAGCTGCGTTCGGTTGAACCGAGCACAAAACGAACCATTAACAGCTCTTTCCTTCGTGATATATACTTCTTTCGATAGATTACTATTTGCTTTCTATATCTTTGCTAACTGAGGTCCGTATGTCCACAGTACCTTGGCAAGACTCCCCCACCGGTGCAAAGCATCCCCTGAAAGGAGCGGCCAGCAAGCAAATACGTTGCGCCTCCCTTAGCCTGGCTCTCTATTGTCTGATGAGCAGTTCTGGTTTGAGTCAATCGCCGGCTCAAAAGATCCAGCTGATTCCCACGCCTCAGGAAATTCACGATGAAGGGACAAGGTCCCTGCCTGAAGGCGTCCTCATCCATTCATCTACTGATGCGGATGACGTATTCGCCGCCCACGATTTGGCGAACGAACTGCTTTCTCGCGGCATCCGTACGCAGACCGCTGGAGCCGGGTTCGCAGTGGAGTTGTTGCGGCTGAAGGAACCGAAGGCAGCGTCTGTGCTGACGCGACACCAGTTGACATTTTCCGCAGGAATGCACGACGAAGGCTACGTGCTGCTCGTTGACGGACACACCCTGTACGACATCGCCGAGACGTCCGCTGGACTTTTCTATGGTGTTCAGACCATCAAACAACTGATCTCCGGATACGGAACGCAGGCGTGGCTGCACACTGTCACCATACGCGACTGGCCAGCAATGAAATACCGTGGCCAGGACGACGATCTTTCTCGCGGTCCGTTTCCAACTCTTGAGTATCAGAAAAAGCAGATACAGGCCTTCGCCTCCTTCAAACTCAACATCTATTCGCCGTACTTTGAAAACACCCTGCAATACGCGTCGGACCCTCTGATGGCGCCACCAGGCGGCTCCATGAGCCGTTCTGACGTAGAGGAACTTGTGCGGTTCGCACGGCACTACCACATCACGGTCGTGCCCCAGCAGGAAGCCTTCGGTCATCTGCATCACACCCTGATGTATGAGCGCTACACACATCTGTCCGAAACTCCGCATGGCACCGTGCTGGCGCCAGGGCAACCAGGCTCATTGCAACTGACCAGTGAATGGTTTGCAGAGGTCGCAAAGATGTTCCCCGGCCCGTTCCTTCATATAGGAGCGGATGAAACGGACGACCTGGGGCTTGGCCAAACGAAGCGAGCCGTGGCGTCCCGTGGGCTGGCCCCGGTATACATGGACTTCGTAACCCGGATTCACGATTCCCTTCTCCCCCTCCACAAACGTCTGCTTTTTTGGGGTGACGTCGCGATGACCTCACCGGAAGCAGTCAAGACCTTACCCAAGGACATGATCGCCGTCGCATGGCAATATTCGTTGCCAGAAGGTGGCTTCGATCGATGGATCCTTCCGTTCAAAGATGCAGGACTCGAGACCTGGGTGGCGCCCAGCGCCAATCGCGGCAATCGCATCTTCCCCAACAACGACAATAACCTCAACACCATCCAGGGCTTTGTCTCCACCGGTCAGCGCCTTGGATCAACGGGCATGCTCAACACGGTCTGGGATGACGGCGGTGAAGGCATCTTCGATCAGGATTGGTATGGCGTTCTGTATGGTGCTGCGGCAAGCTGGCAAAGCGGGCGAGCGGACATTCCGCAGTTCGAACAGGCCTACGGAGCAGCATTCCACAATGATTATTCCGGCAAGGTCAATCAGGCCGAGATGGACTTGATGCAGGCGCACCTCATTCTGGAGAAGGCGAAGCTGGATGCCAAGAACGCTCTCTTCTGGGAGGATCCCTGGAGCAAAGGCGGCCAACACGACACGGCAAAGATTCTTCCCGTCGCTCACGACCTTCGCATGGCCGCCGAGGATGCGATCGTGTTGATTGAGGAAGCAAAGCGCGAGGACGGCATCCGGAACGCCGACGCTCTCAATGCGATGGAGCTTGGTGCGCGGAAGATGGACTTCATCGGGCAGAAGTTTCAACAAGCCGAAGAGATGCGCCAGGAGTACACATACATGTATGCGCATAGGTCTGAGGTCGCGCAGCGGAACCAGATTTCGGACATGTCTTTCGTTCTAAGCGGTAACAACGGCCAATGCCAGGATCTTCGCGACGGGTACGGCTTACTCCGTGATCTGTTCCAGGAAGCCTGGCTGAAGGAGAGCCGGCCTTATTGGCTCGATAACGTCACCGCGCAGTATGACCTCAACATGCAACTCTGGATCACGCGAGGCACAGCCATTCGCGCCGCAGCGGACGACTTTGAGAAGACTGGCTATCTGCCGCCGCCACAGGACCTCGGATTGCCTGCCGCTGATGCGACACAAAGATAAAGCGTGCAAGACCAAGACATTGACCGGTGGCCGGCGGCGGGATGATGACCTGCATCCGCAGCAAATGGAGAAGACTATGATGTCCAGCACACTACAATCGCACAGGAGCTACCTCCGTGGCACAATCCGTCTCGTCCTAGGGTCTTTTGGGTGCGCCCTCGCCATGGCTCCCGGGGCTTCCTCGCAGTCGATGCATGTCACCGTCGATCCCGTGGATGCGAGCTACACCCTATCGGCGGATGGGCTCGCGTCGACGGTTCTCCACGCACAGATCTCCGCCGAAATCGACGGCAGGTGGGTTCAGTCGAGCAGCTATCCCAGGCATCGGATCGAACCGGTCATTCCGAACGGCAGCACCAGTCAGGTTGCCGAATGGAACGTCACGTTCTTCGGTCTCGCCAACGCGCCTGATCTCAGTTACCGGCTTCGCGGCGCGAGCGAAGGGATCTTCGGCGAAGTGCAGGCTACGGTTCGCAACACTACGGGAAAGCCCATCCATGTCGAAGCTATCCGGATGATGGAGTCGATAGGGAAATCCGTCCTTAATCTTGGGGGTCCTTCGGTTCAGGATCGTGTGCTTTCTGACAGCTTCAGTGAAGACACGCCAGCGATCAGAATCAGGGACTTGGGCGACTCGGACGGTCATGTTCATCGCGGTATTGGAAGTCAGCTTATCTACAACCGCGATAGCCATTGGAGCTTCTTTGCGGGCGTAGGAACATCGAACCGCTTCATCACGCTTCTGCGCCTCGCACTTGGCAAAGACGCGCGGGCTGGCGCAATCCAGAGCTATGTTGCCGAGTCCACCGGCACCACCGAGATCATGCGGGAGAATTCTCTGCGGGAGTCTCCGAAGGACGATGTCATCCCTCTATCGCTCAGCGCGCAACCCGGCGCCGAGATAGCGTCGGAGCGGCTCTTCTTCAGTGTTGAGAAGGACTATCACCGCCAGTTAGACATGTATGGAGCGCTCATCCGCGATCTCCATCATGCACGCGTTACGGCGCCTGTAGCCATGGGATGGTGGAGTTGGACCGCGTATTACTATGGCCTGACGGCGGGCGCGGCCATAACGAACGCGCAGTGGATGGCACAAAACTTGAGTGCGCTCGGATACAACTACTTTCATCTCGACGAGGGGTATCAGTATGCTCGTGGCGAATATACGACGCCAGACGCAAGCCAATTTCCCGAGGGGATGATCGCAGTTGAAGATCAGGTGCGGAAGCTCGGTCTGACGCCGGGCCTATGGACGGCACCGTTTGAGGTCTCTGAGCGGGCTTCGATCTTCGCCGAACATAAGGATTGGCTGGTCCACACCGTGAGCGGTCAGCCAATTCATCTTGGATGGGCCAACAATCATCGTGATCGCCTCTACGCGCTCGACACGACGAACCCCGGGGCCCAGGAATACCTGCGCTCTACATACTCCACCCTCGTCAAAGAGTGGGGCATCCGCTACATCAAGCTCGATTTCATGGATGACAGCGCTGTGGAAGGCATTCGCTATCGACCCAATACGACCGCCATGGAGGCACAGCGCATCGGGCTTGAAATCATCCGCAACGTTGTGGGCGATGCTGTGCTCCTCGATAAAGATGGCAGTGCCATGTTGAACCCGGTCGGCTATGTTGACTACGGCCGCATTGCGCAGGACACGGGGCACACCTTTATTGCAAGTAAAGAAGCGGCGCCCGCTGTGGCCGCTCGCTACTACATGAATCGCAACTTCTTCGTGAGTGACCCCGACGCCTTCACCGTATCGACCCAGACTGTGAAGGACCACGCGTGGAACGGAGGGCAGGTTCCGCTCAGCTTCGATGAAGCCAAGGTCTCAATCGCGTTGAGCGCTGTCTCGGGTGGGATGTTTGAGATCGGCGACGATCTGCCCACTCTCGGCAGTAGCCCCGAGCGGCTTGCCCTCGTGAAGAACCCTGAGTTGCTGAATATGGTCAAGCTGGGACGGGCGTCGACACCCGTCGACTTGATGACCTTTGCTGCTGAAGATGGACAACCCAGCCTCTTCGTCCTGAAGGAAACTTCGCGGCAGAGTGTTGTCACCCTCTTCAACTGGACCGACTCGCCCCGCAACCGCACGGTGTCTTTGGCCGCGCTCGGTCTGGATCCGGAAGCCTCCTATTCTCTAAGTGAAATATTCGGCGCTGAAACCTCCACGAGACGCATCACGCGCAGCTTTACGGTCACGCAGCCGCGCCATTCGGTTCGTATGTTTCGCCTCGTCAACGCAGCAGTACAGCAGCCGCAGCCCAACCTCATCCTCGATAAACCAATAGACGTGAAGACGGGGCAACCAGCCCACTTCGCCGCGCATACGAACGAGCCACCATTCCCGCCATTGAAATACCGCTGGAGCTTCGGAGACGGTGTGACCGCGGAAGGCTCCGCGACCATGCACGCCTACACGCAGCCGGGCAGATATCACTTGCAATTGGATACGGTAGATTCCAGACGGTCCAAAAGGCTCGCCATCTTCGATGTAATCGTCACAGGAAACATCTCAACGCTGTTTACACCGGAAACCAAGACCCGCTTCATCCAGAAGTAAATCCACGGAGATGACCAGCAATGAACAACTTCAGGGGCGTGTCCCATCGCGCTCGGCAGCACTCCGCTTCCTCCACGTACGCTTGCGGACGGCGGTCCGTCGAGAGGCTCATCAACTCGGCACGTCCCTATACCCTTGTCGCGCTAGCCTTGCTGTCGTGCTCGTCCCTTGCTGCACAGCGCAGCAAAGATCAAGGGGAGTTCTCTCGCTACGCTGGAGATGCACCGAGACATGCCCTGCCATACGCGACTTACCTCTCGCCTGAAATCAAGCGCAAGGATATCTCTGCAGCTTTGACCAAGGTGGCCGACTGGCAGCTTCGCCGGTCCGCCGGACACTTTGACAACGATTGGACATTCGCTGTGTTGTACACCGGCTTCATGGCAATCCCACAACCGGTAGCTGGCGACAAATATCAGATCGCGATGAAGTCCATGGGTGACTCTCTTCATTGGCAGATGGGGCCAGACACGCTCGATGCCAATGATCTGGCGGTGGGTGCAACCTACCTTGATCTGTATCAACTGTATAAAGAACCGGCCATCCTGCACACGGTTCAGGAGCGCATCGAGACAGTGATGCAGCAATCCCGCACGCAACCTCGTCCGCTTTGGTGGTGGTGCGACGCGCTGTTCGTGGGGCCGGCCACATTCACAAAGCTTGCGCAAATTACAGGCAACCGCAGGTATTTGGATTTCATGGACCGGCAATGGTGGACCACCTCCTCCCAGCTATATGACACCAACCGCAAGCTCTACTACCGGGACCAACGCTTTCTAACCAGGCATGAAACCAACGGCGCCCCGGTCTTCTGGGCTCGAGGAAGCGGCTGGGTACTCGCGGGATTAGCGAGGGTTCTGCAGACCATGCCCAACGACTATCCATCCAGGCCGAAGTACATAGCCCAGTTCCAGGAAATGGCAGCTTCGCTTACTGCCTTGCAAAGACCGAACGGCTTGTGGACAGCCGGGCTGCTAGACCCGGACAGCTATCCGGCTGACGAAACATCCGGGACCAGCCTGATCACCTATGGCCTGGCCTACGGAGTGAACAGCGGCATCCTGAACAAAGCCCAGTACGAGCCCCATATTGCCTTGGCTTGGCGCGGCCTGGTCGCCCACGTCTTCACTGACGGCAGGTTAGGTTCCGTCCAGAAAGTAGCAGATTCACCTGGACACCTGAAGCCTACTTCAAGCTACGTCTATGGCGTGGGCGGATTTCTGCTGGCCGGCTCCGAGGTGTATCGAATGGCAACAGACTAGAGCATTTTCCTCATGGCTGAGGTTCCCGAGAGTGGCGTGCGGTGGCGGTTTCATTGGGGAAAACGCATGCCGGAGTGGCGCCTCCGCACTACTCCCACAGGGAAAAGCTCTAGCCGCTCCTCAATGGAAGCTCATCGAGAAGTCTACTTCGCGGGACGAAGGACCCCTGGGAACCACTTCACGGCATTGTCATGGTACAGCTTGCGAAGGATGGACTGCGGTAGCGCAAGGCCCTGGACCGGCTTGCCCTGATACGCCACCGTATCGTTGGTAGCGAAGTAGCGCCATTGGTCAGCGTAGGCCTCTTCCCAATCCTTAGCCGCCTGCGTGGCCTTCCTCGCGGGATAAAATTCATGATCGTTATCAGTCCCGTAAATAAGGCGGTCCTGGTACTTCGTAATGAAAGCGATGGCATCTTCACGAGACATCATCTTGAAGTACGGAACGCGGCCCGCGATATCAACGGCGAAGTTGGGATACTTATCAAGATGAGCGCCGAGATCCGCAAAGTTGGCTTCGAGGCTTCCCAAGTGAGCGCCAACAACGCGGAGCGTGGGATTCTGTTCGAGGATATGGTCACGCGCTTGCAGAATCGCCTCCTTGGAATTCACGCCGGGCTTGTTGTACATGTACCACCATGGCTCCTCTTCCGTGTAGTAAGAGTAATCATCAGCCTTTGGATTGGGAGGCGACCACAGGGTGTTCGGGTCCGCCAGATGTGCGATCAACGTCTTATTGTGCGCCGCAATGTCTTCGTAGATCGGCTGCAAGCGAGGATCATCCGGCAAAATATATTTGCCCGCCGTATCCTTGATCTCCATGCCAACGTTCTTCCAGATTTTTACCGCGATGGCACCATTTGCAAAGTCACTGTTCATCTCTTTCACCGCGTCCTCGGCGAAGGAAGTGCTATTGAACTTGTAAGGATCGAAGGTCGTGCATAGCTTCATCCGATCTTCATTCTTAGCGATGACGCTCAGCGCACCCGCACGCTGCCCGGAGAGCGTCGCGGGATGCTTGCCATGATCGTCGACGACAACGATATCGATCAGGTGAAGATTCAGTCTTACGAGCAGTGCATTGAAGACCGGGGAGGGGTGGAAGATGTGGGTGTGGGTATCGATGACATTAAGCGCCACGAACTGCGGCAGTTCGGCCGGAGTGAAAGCTCCTCTGACGATGTGCGGATGCGGCGATCTGCTGGGGGTTGGTTGTTGCGCTATGGTTGACACCGCGACCGCCAGAAGAACTATAGATGCCGGAACCACTTGCCCAAATTTCATAAACGCCTCTTTCCTCGAGTTTTCGAAATGCCTACACCGTTGCGCTTCTAAAGCGGCTGGTCGCGAATCTCTTCTTTGACCGGATCCCAATAGAGTTTCTTTCCGCTCCAATAGGACTGCGCCGCCATGATGCAAACAATAGCGTGCGAGAAGCCGCTATCGACCGTGGACACCGGTTGTGTGCGGTTCCTCATAGCTTCGATCCAATTCAGGAGGTGGGGCGCATCCACATCGTCCGGACCATCCGTGTCGGGTGGAGGCGCTCCCGGCACACGCAGTACCTCTTCATGGTCACCAAAGGGAGCAACCAGCGGAACGTTCTTATATAGCGGATTGTGCCCGTCGAACTCTTCGCGGCCTCCTTCATCCGTGACGACGAAGAGAGACGCACCTTCGCCGCCATGATTCACAATGGTGCCATCCCGTCCCTGGATGCGCGAGTAGCTCCGATAGCTGTTTCCGAAGGTCGTCTTATAGGTGTAAAGAAAGCCCTTGGGATACGTGATCGCTGTGACGCATGTGTCGGGATTCTCCCGGCCATCCGGCCACGCGAAGACGCCACCGTTCGCTACCACGCTCGTTGGGTAGGACTCGTCAGTCCATAGGTGGACCAGATCGGAGCCGTGGCTAAGCCATTGATCAAACAGGCCGCTGGAGAATTCTTTGTAAAGACGGAACTCCAAATACACGTGGGGATCGAATGGCTGGTAGGGCTTGTCGAGCAGCCAGCGCTTCCAGTCTGTATCCTCTTCGCGCAGGCCGGAGTGCTTCTCATAAAGCCACTTCTTCCATTGCATGTCCTTGTCTTTCAGCATCTCCGGCGATATGCCCGTATCGACATCCACAAAGCGCCAGCGCTCTTCATTCACGTGCCAGGCCTGTTCGATGTTCACGATCTTCCCGATGCGGCCGGCGCGAACAATGTCTCGGACGGCGATGTTGTACGGCTGCCCGCGGTGCTGTGTGCCAACCTGCACAATTTGCTTCGAAGCCTTGACCACGTCGCGCGCCTGCTTGGCTTCCGAGAGGACGTTCGCAAACGGCTTCTCAACGTAGCAGTCCTTGCCAGCGTTCACGACTTCGATACAGAGCTGGGCATGCTGAAAGTCTCCGGTTGAGATCATGACTCCATCGATATCCTTGCGGCCGAGCATTTGCTCGAGGTATTGATACTTCCTCGGCTCTACATCCATCTCTTTCTTTACCTGCGCGGCGCGGCGGTCACGAGCCTGATTCCATAAGTCACAAACCGCGACAATCTCCAGCGGGGTCTGCTTGCGAGCGATCTGCGCCATATCGACGAAATCTTCGCTTCGCGAGCCGCAGCCGACGATGCCGAGATGGACACGATCATTCGCGCCAAGGACACGAGCATACGACCGTGCAGTCATGCCTGCGACGAGGCATGCCATTCCGGAGTTCTTCACAAAGCTTCTACGATCGATCGACATTGAATTTTCTCCAGCATTTAGACTTCGTTATTAGTTCGCGATTTGATGGACAATTCCGCGAGGCGGACTGGCAGGTCTTATTGAGTTGGAGTTTGCTCCAGCGGAACCACGACGGCGTTCGTGGTATAGCCTTCGACCCGCACCCAGGGCTTGTGGTCTCCGAGAGCTTTCTGATCGAAGCTTCCCTCAATGGGCACGGTCTCACCAGGAAACACGGTGATGTAGTTGTCGTCATACTGAATCGGGAGGACGTCATCTCCGTCGCGATCAGCAGTGATGCTGGCCCGTTCGAAGAACGCAATGTGCGGCGAGCCGTTGTGCAGGAAAAGAGAAAAGTGGCTTCGTCCGCCAGAGGAGCTTACGCTGCCAGTCACATCGAGCTTTACCTTCGGCATGGCGTTGAGTTCGCGGAAAGTGGACCAGCTCGCTTGTGTATACGGATAGTCATCGTCATCGTGAAGTGGGTCACCGAAGTCATCGAGGGTCGTCGACTGCCAGTACACATTGTCGACAACGGTGTGATCTGAAGCGTCGAACAGTTCGCACCGGATAAAGTACGTTGGACTGATGTGATCCGGCCTCGGTAGCATCAGCGCGATCGTTACCCCGCGCGCAGTCACCGATTGATTGAGCGCTTGCTTCTCGAATCGGATCTGGCCATTGAGGTCATAGATTCGAACGCGAACGCGAAGTCCGCTTATCGGCGACATCGTTTGATTCGTAATGCGGATCTTCGCAGCGGCGTGCGGCTTCGCGGCATAGTAGTCGAACACCACACTCAGGGGCCTGAGTGCCTTCTTGGCCCCGAAGTATCCTCCCCCAGGCTCCATGTAGTAGTCATACAAATGCCCGAAGAAGGAGGGCCAGTGATTGTTCAACATCCAGTACATTTCCATCTTGTGCGTGGCCCATCCTTCGGATGACCAAGCCTCGAACTGGGCGCGCGTTGTTTCGTAGTGAGCGAGCTGAGCTTTGCGCGCAAACTCTTCAGCGCTGGCGGATGGGCCGTAGCGCCTGTCAACCACTCGCCGAATCGTCGTCAGTTGATTCGCGCCCTCATGGGCTCCGGCGTGAAAGTACCAATATTCATTGATCGGCCAGAGCTTGTCCTTCGGAATAAACTTCTGCAGACTCACAAACGGAGGAATCACTTCGTTGTCCCCGTACTCTGCGCTAGACCCACTGGACGCGGGGTACTGTGGATCGAACCAGTAGGACGGAGGGTGCCACCGATCTACACCAGTCATGCCGATGCCGTCCCATACCTGATGGCCATGTGCGTCCTTGTTTCCGTTGGCATCGGTATCGACGATTGCGTTCTGCCAATGCAGTTGCTGCAGGATACGCCGATAGTCCGCACGCAAAGGCTCGGGCGGAAGGCCGTCGCTACCACTCGACCAAAGGAACGCGGAGCTGTGCGAGCGCAACATCAGAACCTGTGATCGCAGGCTCTGCCTCGCCACGTCCTGGTCCTCCTTACTCCATTGGGGCCATTGCTCCCATTTGGAGCAGCACATCCAGCCCACCATCACTGGAATGCCTGCCCGGTCAGCCTGCTCGAACATGTCTTCGTCGGCAATCTTCGCTTCCCAGCGAAGCATGTTGAGGCCAAGATCCTTCACGTAACGGATGTTGTCCGCATTGCGTTGGTGACTCCTCTGGAAGAGGAGGTCGGGCGTGTAGTCGGCACCGCGGACAAGGAAGTCCTTGCCATTTACCTGCAGGTAAAAATTGCCTTCCGACGTGTGGCTGAATCGGAGGTCAGTATCCCTATGCTGCGTAACCGTCCGCACACCGAACTGCAGGGATTGGCCGTCGGACACCTCGTCGCCGACTTTGAATTCGACATGGAGGTTGTACAAGCTGGGATCACCCATGGTGTAGGGCCACCAGAGATCGGGATGATCGATGGCCAGCTCAGGAAAAGTCTGCGGTGCCAGGCTCACCTCCCGAGTTTCGGAAGCCTTCAGAGTGACTGGGCTACTGACGTGAATAGATGGCTTCCCTGCCCGCGTGATATCGGCGACCAGCACCCCACTCATGCTGTTCGAACCACTGTTCGTAAGCGTTGCATAGATTGACAGGCGGGCGGAGTCTGCTGAGGGCAACCGCACATCCGTATTCACCAGCGCGTCCGATACCTTCACCACGCCGGTGGCATGCAGATACACGGGCTTCCAAACACCCGCATTCCGATCCGCAACCCAGCCTTCCTTATAGTGATCCGAGCGCGGTGCCTTCGAGCCGAGAAACTTCCAGTCCAGCCAGTCATGCCAACTGTCGGCAAGTTCCACACCACTTACATCTGGAATAGCCTGTTCGGGAGTGATCTTGATCGCAAGGGCATTGGCCGCGCCCGGATGAATGAGGCTGGTTACATTGAACTCGTGCCCAACATACATACCCACTACATGGCGGTTGTCGGCAAGCATCTTGCCGTTAAGCCACACTTCGGCGCGGTAGTTCACGCCCGGCAGTTCCAGCCAATAGGCCTGTTTGCCTGCCGGAGCCTGGAAATTCGTGCGATACCACCAGTCCTGCCGATACAGATCTTGGGGAACTTCCGTCAGCAGGTTCATGCCAAAGTAAAGATTGGGATAGACGCCATCCTGCTGGAGAATGCCGAGGACAGTCGCAGGCATTTGCCTGATGGGGAGCCATGCTCCGGCGTTGAACTCTGGCCGCGAAATTTCCGCAGCCGACTGGAGAACGTGGTTTGCAGAAATCAGCTTCCAACCGCCAGTCAGCTCCGTGCGGCCAGCAACCTCCGAGGCCGATGCAAACTGCGCAACGCCAAATGCCAGCACCCCCAGCGCGCAACAGAGCAGCGGCACAATGGAGTATTTTCCCTGTGGGTGAAGCGGGGTAGCTGCACTCAGCTGGGCGTTTTCCCCGATGGAAACTCCACTGCGCATCACGCTCCGGAGCCGCAGCAACAGGGGAAACGCTCTGGTCAATCGCATTGCAATCTCCTGTCTCCCAGTTCCAGCAAGAGGGACTACATCCAGCCATTCGGGGGCATGCTCTGGTCAGTGGCCAACACTTTGTAGATCGTAGCTCGCCTTTCGATTTGCTTCATCTTCTTTTGAACATAGCATGTTTTATGATGATATACTTTCTTTATTCGGATGACTACGAACGTTCCCCTTCATCTCATCCACCATTCTGGATCAGCTTGTATCGGTCAGGCTCGGATACCCCAGCAGTATCCTTTCGCGCTGCCGCGATTGAGGAAGTAGCAAATGAAACTGGGTTCTGAAAGCGTTATCGAGCATACCGGCCACACCTGGTCGGAGATTATTCAGCAGCCCAAAGTGTGGCCAACGACTCTCTCGCGGGTCGAACGCGCAATGGGTCACGACAACTTGCGCTCGAAACTCGAGGGGGCCCGGGTCTTGCTGACTGGCGCCGGCACATCTGCCTATGCCGCCGCAGCGGTAGCCGCCAATTGGCCGCGTGCGTTTGATGTTCCGTCCACGGATCTCCTTGTGGATACACGGCGCCTCCTCTCGGACGCGAACGTGGTCATTTCCCTGGGACGCTCGGGAGACAGTCCGGAGAGCCTGGCGACGGTGGAGCAGATTCATCGCCTTCGACCGGACATCCTTCAACTTGCGATCACGTGCAATCCCGATGGGGCTCTCGCACGATCTTCGCTGTTGCAGTCGATCATCCTCGACCCCCTTACAGACGACAAGAGTCTGGTCATGACGAGTTCCTTTTCAAACCTGGTCCTTGCTGGCTATACCCTTGCGGATAAATCTCGAGTCGAGACTGTACTTCCTGCCGCATGCGCGAATGCGTCGGCAAGCTTCAGCGAAATCAACGAGACGACGAAGCGGCTGGCGGGTTTGGTAAAAGAGCGCATCGTTCTGCTGTGCTCATCTCCGTTGGTTCCATGGGCGCAGGAAGGTGCGCTGAAATCTCTGGAGATGGCCGCTGGTAAGTATCCCGTTCTCGCGGAGACCTATCTCGGTCTGCGGCATGGCCCGATGAGCTTTCTTGGACCTGATGCCGTCGTGGTCTGCCTGCTTTCCAATGCCCCCATTCGCCGCCGTTACGAGCTTGATCTGGTCGAGGAGCTGAAAACAAAAAGGCTTGGATATCTTGTCGCCATCGGGGCAACGACGGGCGAAGCACCGCTCTTCGATGACCACTTTCCGGCAATCGTTACGGCAGGATCCGACGACTTGCGGACACCCTTTGAAATCCTCGGCCCACAGTTGCTGGGATATCACTTGAGTCTGCGTAACGGTTTGGATCCCGATAACCCCAGCCTCGACGGAGTGATCAATCGTGTTGTCAGCGGCGTGACGATCTACCAAGATTCCCAGGTGTAGCCGCCGGCAGGTATTCGCTTGCACCTGTTACAGTTCGGAGGCTCGTAGAAGCATGGCCGGCGGCGACTGACAACAGGCCACGTTTGTATTCGATAAGTTCAAGAGGATCCTATGGCAGAGGTGGCATCCCATGTAGTCAGCAGTCCGGCTTCTGCCGGCGCACCCAAGCTGAATCGCGCTCTGAACTTGTGGAGCCTCGTCATCATCGGCATGGTCATCATTCAGCCAACCGCACCGATGGGCATCTACGGCGTCATCAATAACAAGGCCGGTGGACACGTGGTGACCACCATCCTGCTTGCCATGGTGGCCATGCTTCTGACCGCCATCAGCTATGGCAAAATGGCCGCCGCGTACCCGAGTGCTGGATCGGCCTACACCTATGTGGGTCAGGAGATGCACCCGGCGCTCGGCTACATCACCGGATGGAGCATGGTGATGGACTATGTGCTCAACCCGCTCATCTGCGTGGCCTTCTGCGCCAAGGCGGCGATGAACATTTTTCCGGGACTTCCCTACTACGTCTGGATCACGATCTTCGTTTGCTTCCTGACCTGGGTCAACCTGCGCGGCATTCAGACGTCCGCTCGCATCAACGAAACGCTTTGCCTTGGCATGACGATTGTGGTCGTCATCTTTCTCGCCGCAGTGGTACGCTTCGTCTGGCAACTCCACAGCTACGGCCCCGGATACTTTTCGCAACCCTTCTACAATCCCGCCACGTTCAGGTCCACACGTATTTTTGCGGGCACGTCGGTCGCAGTGCTGACCTACATCGGCTTTGATGGCATCTCCACGCTTTCCGAGGAAGTAGAAAACCCGCGCCGCAACATTCTTGTGGCGACCGTTCTTGTCTGCCTGATTACGGGTGTTCTATCCAGCCTGGAGGTCTATGCAGCGCAACTGGTATGGGGCTCGCAGGCGTTTCCGAGTAACCAGGTTGAGTCCGCCTTCGCCATGATCTCGCGCCGAGTAGGCGGAGCTGCGCTGTTTCAAGTGATCAACTTCACGCTGCTTATCGCAAATGCGGGCTCGGCCCTGGCAGCCCAACTGGCTGCGGGAAGGCTGCTTTATGGCATGGGACGAGGCAACGCGCTGCCGAAGGCATTCTTCGGCGTGATTGACCCCAAAAGCCGTATACCGCGGAACAATGTGTTGGCTGTGGGCGCTTTTGCGCTGGTTGGCGCCGGCGCGCTCGAATACTTCTCCCATGCGCTCGGCGGAGGGGCATACGAAATTGGCGCACAGGCCGTGAACTTCGGTGCGTTCATCGCGTTCATGGGCGTCAACGCAGCGGCGTTCATTCATTACTGGCTGCACGCCAGCGTGAAGAAGGTTCACAACTTCCTTTTGCCCGCGCTCGGATTTCTCATCTGCGGATTCATCTGGCTTAACCTCAGCCGCACCGCCCTGGTATTGGGTACGGTATGGATGGCCGCTGGAATTCTCTATGCCACCATCAAGACCAAGGGCTTCCGAGGTGGCCTCGTGAACTTCGATCTCCCAGCGGAGGGAGAGTAAATCGCGCATAGCCCTTTGTCGTATGGCTCTTACACAGAAGAGGCGCAGCCATGAGCTGGACGGGCAGCGATTGCCATGCGTGCACGCCGCTGGATAACGGTGCCATCGCTCGCCTCAACAAGGAACTGAATTCCGTTCGTGCAGCAGACCTGTCGGCGAAGCCTCTGGCACTTCCCATTGAACTGGTCGCGTCCCGATCAACACGGTAGACAAGATCAGTCGATGCCAGTCGATGTCAAATCTTGATCGAACTGCCGATGCAGACCGATGCTTCTTGATGTAGCAAAACATGAATGGCGACGATTCCAACGAATCGTCGCCATTCATGTTCTTCTCTCTATCGATGAGCCCGCAATCAGCTTAGAAGAGAATCTTCAAAGCGATCTGGACGATGCGCGGGTCTCGAGCGCTACTGGTGTAACCGAAGATACCACTGCAGCTTGTTGCAATGGTACACGGTGTGGAATCGTAATCGCCGATCTCTCCATCCACCCCGTCAAACTGCGTATGGTTGAAGACATTGAAGGCCTCGAGCCGGAACTGTGTATCGATGCCATGCGTGATGTGCGTGTCCTTGGCCAAGGTCAGGTTCGTATTATTGACGCCAGGACCATGGAAGTACCGGCGCATCGCATTGCCAATTTGCCCAACAGGCTCACTGGTGAAGAAGTCGTAATTGAAGTAGGGCTTCGCCAGCCGTGGGTTCGAGCTGGTCAATCCGCTCTGGAACAGCTTGGTTCCGTTATTGGCATAGCTGGGCGTATCGACCGGCGCGTTATATGCGCCGCTCAACCCGTTGTCGTCATATGTTTCCTGGAGCTGAATTACTTCGCCGGAGACAAGTGACGTGATGCCCGACACGGACCAGCCATCAATAAACGGCTTCACAAAGCTTCCGTCGTGGATCAACTTGTTGAACGGAATCTGCACCGTGTAGCTCGCGACGAAGTTCTGAGGGACGTCGTGGTACGAGAGCGCGCGGCTCAAAGCGGGGTTGTAGGGGTTGGTTGCATCGAAGACATCGGAACTGTTATCCATGGACTTCGACCACGTATAGCCGATCAGGAAGTTCTCATACTTGCCACGTTGCTTCAGGCTTGCCTGCAGCGAGTTGTAGCTGGAGCCAGCAGCAGCCCTCATCAGCGGGTTGCTTCCCAGTGCCAGGGTATTGAAGACCGATCGCGTCCCGTTGACGACGGTTCCGTCATTCTCAATGTACTGCTGGTCCTCGCCGTTGGGGCCACAGGTGGCGGTGCCCGGTGCAACGTTGGCAGGATCACTCAGGAAGAGGCACAGTGCCTGGTTGCCGGGGTTCGATTCGATGCTCGTCATCTGATGACGGCCTGCAGTTCCAACATAGCTGACTGTCAGTACGGTCGCCTTTCCAAACGAGCGTTGTACCGAGAGCTCGTAGTTTTCGAGCGTAGGAAGTTTGTTTTTGGGATCGATTCCGAAAGAGCCCGAGATCTGCTCGAACTGCGTGAAGTCGATGTTGTCCGGGTTGGAAGCGGAGACATTGGACGGCGGCAACGGCGCGGGGAACCGCACACCTTCGGAAGCGCCGCTGAAGCGATCGATGTAGGGCGAATCCAGCGAAGGCTGCACCGGGCTGCCGTAGTAAATGTTGAAGGGCGGCCCGCCGGCAGTGTTCATGCCACTCACCTGCTGGATGGACGAGTAGAAGATGCCAAAGCCGGCGCGGACGCTGTATTTGCCCGATGCGGGAGCGAAAGCCACACCAATACGCGGCGCGAAGTTGTTGTAGCGGGTCTGGCCGATGGTCTTCGGGATACCCGGATCTCCCGGAAATACCATGCCCGCCGGCGCATTTGGAAACACCTTCGACTGCTCGCCCGGGACGAAGGTCGATAGCATGTTCTTGGTGTCATACCACGGCTGGCTGACATCCCAGCGCAGGCCATAGTTGAATGTGAGTGTCGGACGCGCGCGCCAACCATCCTGCACATAGAGCCCAAGGTAGTTGCTCCGCGAGTTCAACTGCGTTTCGCCGGCCTGCGAAAAGGCCGACGGTGCGCCGATCAGTAGGTCGGCAAAGTCGTTGCCCGTTTCTCTTCCATTGAAGGTAAAGCAACCGTTCGGGCAGCTCGTATTGCGCTCGTTGACCTGATCATAGTGGTAGTCCACACCGCCCTGGAACATGTGCGTGCCGTAGACCTTGGTGACATTGTCAATGACCTGAATCGTGTTGTTCGCCCCGCGAATCGTGCTATTCGTCGCGCCGAAGTTCGCCTTCTTGAGAGCAACCACGGGCACACCTTCATACGAAGGAACGACCGGAGAGATTCCACCTGCGGATCCCCAGGGAGTGGTGAATCCCAGGCTGGCAAGTGTGCCTTGTGCCGTTCCGCCATCTGGTTGACCGAGCGTTCCGGAGATACGGAGATACGCGACACGAATGTCGTTCAAAAGGGTCGGGGTGATTGTGCTCGTAAGGCCGAGATTCACCATCTGCGTGAATCCGGTGTTGGCGCTGGCGAAGCCCGGAACATTGGTGTGACGGAAGTACGGTGTCTGGCCATTGAAGTGATCGCGGAAGTAGTAGATGAACAAACCGCCGAGGCGACTGTTCACATCGACTCGCGCGGCTCCCTTGTCGTCGGCAAGAGTTCCGTTATATGCCGTGGTCTTGAAGACTGTGCCGGTGGTGTCCGTCGGCAGCGGCACATACGCGCTCAGCTTCTTGCCCACCGTATCGAATGCTGCGGTAGGAATCTTGGCGTTCGGGAAGACACACTGCGTGGTCAGGGTGCATCCCGCAGTGTAATAGGGTTCACCCTGCGTGACCGTGTATCCAAGGCGCGCGGAAAGTTGCTGCGCCCACACCGTCTGAGCGTTTCCGGAACCGCCAACCACCTTGTTCAGCAAGGACGATGTGGCCGAGAAATCTCCACTGCGCTGCGGAACTGTGGCGACTGCATAATTCTGGCCTGCGGCAACGATCTGCCTCATCCCCTGATAGTCGATGAAGCCAAAGACCTTGTCTTTGATGATCGGTGCACCGAACGTCCCGCCGAACTGATGCTGCTTGAGTTGGGCCCTCGAAGCAGCGTAGTAGTTCCGGGCGTTGAAGTCCGTGTTTCTCACAAACTCAAATGCACTGCCATGGAACTTGTTCGTGCCAGACTTCGTGACCACATTGATCTGACCACCGCTGTAGTTGCCATACTCAGCGTTGTAGTTGTTGGTGATGATGCGGAACTCGGCGATCGAATCGAGATTCGGCACCATGCCAGCCGCCTCGTGAGCACCTTCTTCGGCAAACGCACCGTTGACGAGATAGGCGTTGGATCCGGAACGACCGCCATTCACGCTCTGGTTGCCATCGCCCAGGCTGCCGGAGATGGTCTTGCCGCCGATGCCTGTGCCGGTGTTGAACGCCGTGATGTTGTAGGGTGAGACGCCGGGCTGTAGTGCCAGAAGATCGATGAACGAGCGCCCATTGAGCGGCACGGCTTCGATCTTGTCGGCCTCAATGACTTCACCCATTTGTGTGCTTTGGGTTTCCACCGTCAGAGGATTGCTCTCTACGTTGACCGCGTCCGTCACCGACCCCAATTGCAGCTTCACGTCAAGTCGGACCAACGAGTTGGCGTCAATCTTAATGCCGCTCTCCTGAAACGCTTTGTATCCAGGTTGCTTGATCTCCACCTTGTAGGTGCCAACGTTCAGCGCCGGAAACGTATAGAAACCCTTGCCGTCCGTAATCGTCGAGATCGTCACGCCGGTATTGACGTTGATCGCTCGGACCGTGACGTGCGGCACCACCGCGCCGCTGGGATCGATGATGATTCCAGAGACTGCACCCTTAATGTCTGCTCGAGCCGAAACAGCCCCCAAAACAGCAAGGGCGATAAGGCAGAAATTGAAAATATACCTGAGACGTCGGTTCATACAGCCTCCTGGAGTGGTATTGATGGCCCAATCACGACTTTGGCGTGAATCAGAGGATTCTCTTTGCGACGGATTTCAGCTTCAGCATTTAGCTGTTTTGTTTTCGTTTGCTTTCGTTCCATGATTGTCTGATGATATGAAAAGCCTGTCAAGAGGGAAAATGAAATGATTCGTTCACGAAGTGTTATTCATGTGAAGCTTCGGACTGTTCCTTCCCTACGCCTGCTGGCAAGGGCGGCAACGAGAAAGCAAATGGTCGCTTCAGGACTGGCGGCACTCCTGGTCAGTGTCGGCGTTGGACATGCACAGACAGTGGGACCGCCATGCCATCCGCCCAGTGCTGTTACCGCCGCCCGGCAGCGTCCCGTAGTGCTGTATACGGATATCCAATCGGGCCCCACCTCTGGAGGCGAGTCTGGACTCGGTGCCTACCTGTCGATCTTCGGCAGGAACCTCGGACAGAAGTTCTCCAATCGTTCAGAAAGTCATCGACATCATGCGAAGGTGTGGATCGGTGGACATGAGGTTGCGAACTACCGTTATTCCGGTCCCTCGGCCGGACGCCCGGATGTGGAGCAGCTTACGGTGCAGGTAGGCGGCCTTGGGGGCGCAACGCAAGGCAGGCCGTTACCGGTCCGGGTCGAGGTCGACGGCCTTCAGTCAAACGCAGACAACATGTTTACTCCGAACCCGGGAACGATGTACTTCGTGGACAACGTGACCGGCGATGATGCCACAGGCCGTCCCGGCGACATCGACCACCCGTTCCGCACGATCCAAACGGCGCACCCTTCCGACGGCGTATGGCCCCACGTTGGTCCTGGCGACTTTGTCGTGATGCGCGGCCGAGGTTCGGCATGGCAAGGCTCTGGAGTCGATGGCTTCTTCTTACGATTTCAGAGCTCGGGCACTGCGCCCGCGGGCAAATCGGGCACCGGACCGATTACGGTGATCGGATATCCAGGCGAAGATGTCTTCATCAATGAAACGTACGAAGCGTCGCCCAAGGGAGCGATCGCCGCGAGAAACGCAGGCCCTCGAATCACTTCCGCGCAGCGCTGGCCAACGAGCCGACTGGCCGATCCCAATGTCTGCGAACAGAACCACAGTCTCTATTGCAGCCAGTGGATTGTCATCGCCAATCTGCGGATTGAGGACGGCGGCAAAGATGGCGCGGTCGATCTGGAAACTGGAGGCAATCATTGGAGAATCGTTAACAATCGACTGAGCGCATCCACGGCCCATGCCACAGCACGCTCCGGCGGGATCGCGGGGGACGGGCTCGATGTCGTCATCCTGGGCAACACGGTACACGATATCGACGCCCCAGACCCCGGATTGCAGAATCACGGTATCTATATTGATGGCCCGGGTTCGTACCGCATCGACTACAACTACATTCACGATGTGCCTGGAGGCAGCGGCTTCCAGGTGTACGGAGACGAATCGGCAACTGGCTCCTTTGTGACGAACGCTCTCACCTTCAGCCACAACTGGGTCGACCACGTAGCCAAGTACTGCATCAACTTTGCCGATAACTCCGGACGGGACCTTACGGCGTTCGATAACGTTCTCGCCTATTGCGGCATGGCTGGCCTGCGTATCAACTCCCCTTCCCTCGTGGGTGCGAGGGTCTACAACAACACGTTTTATGCAGCGGCCAGCCTGGCAGGCGGCCATTACGGTGCTATCGTGATCGACAGCACCTTGGAGCTTCATGCGCTGGATGTCCGCAACAACATTTTCGTTCCCAGCCCGCACAGACCCTATATTGGCGGCGATGCAGCCCCCGACAAGCCAACCGCCTTTGCAGTGTTTACCAATAATCTTTACTTTGGCGGGACAGGCAAACCAGGATTCGACTCGATGCCAGTCATCGCAGACCCGGCCTTCAAGGAGGCCGCATCATGCGACTTTCACCTTGCACCGGGAAGCGGGGCGATCCAACGAGGCTCTCCACTGGTCAATAAAGTCGTTACCGATGACTTTGATTCAATCCGCCATACGCCAGCAGTACAGTACGATGTCGGTGCGTACAGCTATCGCTAAGTTGCAGGCGGAGAACGAACTGGCGGGCCTTTCTCGCTGGCGGGCGCACCGGAGCTGAACTTCCAAGATCTTGTCCGCTCCGAAAAGATGAGGCCTTTTCGGGAGTTGCTCAGGGCTCATATTGCTTGAGCCGAGACTAGACGGACGATGGTCGCCATACAGTCTGGGTGACCACTGGTAATGCCACCGGACTTACTGCGGTTCTTCTTTTTCTGTAACTCGTGCACATAGTGCATGAACTTGACCCTGCGGCAGGTCGTGTCCTGGGCCTTCGGAGCAGCTTGTTGGATAGCCTCGGTCTGGCCCTGATAGCCGATGGAATGATCCCAGTGAATGCTGCCGTTGGGACGCTTTACGACCGGAGCAAAGCGCCAACCTTTGGCAGCCCTGACGCACTTGATGATGTCGACGCGCTCGGAGTATGTCTTGCTGGCCATGCTGTCCACCTCGGCAGCCTATGTGGACAGATAGTGGACAGTAAGGGATCTAAAAACATGCTGCGTTGGCGTAATGAGATCCATGCGCACGCCGACTCTTCCACGAAGAGCAGCCTGTGTTGCGCGATCAGTTGCGCGAGATCAGTCGATCGCCAGATATAAATTCGGCGCGGGGGCACCCTACGCTCGCAGTCGCGACTCAGTCTCTTTCGCCGCTTCATAGATCTGCTCGAAGCTCTCTATCGCATACAACACCTTCTGCATATTCCCTGTATCGACCTTCTCTTCCAGCACTCGTTCCAGGTCGAACTCCCGCACCTCCACGCCCGATCCCCCCTCCACCACATGCGTGCACTCACCATGCGACGAGATCAGCCCACTCCCATACACCTTGATCTTCCCCGCTTCGCGAATCACACCGAACTCCACCGTGAACCAGAACAGCCGTCCCATCCGCTCCAGCGACTCCGCGCTCTTCAGACCCGCGCACACCTTCCCGTAGTGCTCCAGGAAGTCCGCGAACACCGGATGCGCATGCATCGGCACATGCCCAAACACGTCGTGAAAGATATCCGGCTCCGGCGTATATTGCATCGCATCCCTGCTGCGAATCCACGTCGTCGTTGGGAACTTCCTCGCCGCCAG
>Ga0207933_1000653_pt1 | contig 31808 bp, 24 predicted proteins | sample NGESurdeep092012_4_FD_184488 | JGI IMG/M metagenome (GOLD analysis project Ga0207933, IMG submission 184488) | Arctic peat soil microbial communities from Barrow, Alaska - NGEE Surface sample F53-3 deep-092012 (SPAdes) | ecosystem: Environmental > Terrestrial > Soil > Wetlands > Peat ... | reverse complement strand
AACAGGTTCGAAAGAGTCTGGGCCTGGATCCCCTGCGACGCATCGACAACCAGAATCGCGCCCTCGCATGCGGCGAGCGAGCGCGAGACCTCGTAGGTGAAGTCGACGTGCCCTGGTGTGTCGATGAGGTTCAGCTCGTACTTCTTGCCATTCGCGCCCGTGTAGCTCATGCGGACTGCATTCAGCTTGATCGTAATCCCGCGCTCTCGTTCCAGATCGAGCGTGTCGAGGACCTGAGCCTTCATCTCGCGCCGCTGGAGCGTACCGGTAGCCTCGATCAGCCTGTCAGCAAGCGTGGATTTTCCATGGTCGATATGTGCGACGATGCAGAAATTGCGGATGTGCTCGAGCTTCATTCGGGGTGTTCGGGGGATCTTCCGGAATAGCCTTGAAATATACGAGGGTGAGGCCCCTTACCCAGGCCGGATTTGAGTGCTGCTCGAGCGGTGCAGTCCTCGAATCGCGACGGGTCGGCCGCCCGGCGAAGCGACAGCGTGGCCACCGATGGTCGTTGCGGAGTGCACGCAGAACTTACGGTCTGACACCCGGTCGCGGTTGAGCGGTGGGCCTCGGTAGCGGTTGCCGGTTATGCAGCCGACCATCCGTCGGCCTGTTGCATGGTCGCGCAAACGCCGCGCACGGAGTCGTGTATGGCGCGAGCGTCCCGTCAGGGCAGTGTCTCAGAGCGCGGGTACGAGGATCCTGACTGTACTGGCCATTGTAGTTGCCGTATCCGCGATTACCATAGCTACTTCCGTAGCCGCTTCCGTAACCGCTTCCGTAACCGCTTCCGTAACCGCTTCCGTAACCGCTTCCGTAACCGCTTCCGTAACCGTATCCACCTTGATACTGGTAGTTGTTATACCCACTGCGGTACGGCGATGCGCCCCACGGATCGTCATAACCGCCGACATATCCGCCGTAACCGTCGTCATACCGTACTCCGCGCGAGTACGCAGCGCGGCCAGCGCCCCCACGTCCGATCTCATACGGTGCGTATGCGATCGAGTAGGTGCCGCGGCGTCCCACACTCGATCGCGCGAAGCGATCAACGATCTCGAATGGATCCACGCCGCTGCGCTCGCCTAGCGTCCCCATGTCCCAGCGATTCGCGCGGGTGCGATAATTCCTGAAATCGAACGGAGTCTGCGACGCGACCGCAAATACGTAGCCCACACCCTGGCTCGGGTCGGCTTGGAACGGTATCCCGGTGCCGTCTCTTCCGCCGGTGTATCTCGAACGACTGTTCGGCTGGCTGGGAGAAAGGACCGTAACTCGGCCGTCGGTGTTGACCCTCAGCACTGTGACATAGCTGCCAGCGTCGCCCGAATACATCAGCCGACCCGGCTCGCCGCGATCGAATTCGTTTCCCTGGTCAAACCACACGTCAACATTGGGCGCGCGCTGTGCTCGGAGGCAGGCAGGTGCGACAAAAAGTCCGCTTACTATAACGGCGGTGATCGAACGGTAAAGCGGGCGCGAAGCGACAGCTCTGACAAGGTTCATGAAATGCCTCCTCCTGGGACTACCCCAAATTATGTTGCAGTTCCCCGGTTCGATCCAGAAATCTGCCGGGATCCTGTAAATACAGCGGGTTGATGGCCTTACCAACGATTATCGACGCAGTAGAAGCACTTCCGGCCTTTACGAGGTTGGCGAATACGGTCCCGGATCACGGGCGGCGCGTCACAGTAGGCGGACTGGTCGGATCCAGCGCAGCGGCGCTGGTTGCAGCACTGGCTCGAAAGATGGAGCGACGATTCTTTGTCATCGTCGCGGAGAATGTCGGGGATGCCGAACGATGGCTCGCCGACCTCGAGGCGTTGGACGGAGGCGAGGCTGTAGCCTTCTACCCGCCGCGCGAGAGCTTTGGCGAGGCAGAGCCGCACGCTGAAGTCGCAGGCGAGCGCGTCGAGACGCTGGAGCGCGCGGCACGCGGCGATGTGCGCGTGCTCATCACGACGGCGCGCGCGATCATGGAGCGCACTCACCTCCCGGCGATCCTGCAATACGGCCGTCTCGAGCTCAAGAAGGGCGACGTCCGCAAGTTCGGCGAGCTTGCAGAGCATCTGGAGTCGATCGGCTTCGAGCGCGCGGACATGGTGGAGGATGTAGGACAGTTCAGCGTTCGCGGTGGCATCTTCGACGTGTACGGATTCGGCATGGCGAATCCGGTGCGAATGGAATTCTGGGGCGATGAGATCATTGAGATGCGGCACTTCGATCTCACGACTCAGCGATCGACGCGCGACGCAGAAGTTGCTCTGATACTTCCGGCCGAAGGTGTGGCTGCAAAGCGCGCAAGTGATCGCAAGCGCGACGCACGGAAAGAGGCCAAGCGCGTGAAGCGAGCCGGTGAACGCATGTCGATCACCGAACTATGGGCGAGTGACACGATCGTGATCGTGCCGTCGGAATCGCACGTCGAACCCGAAATGCGACGCACGTGGGACGAAGCGCAACATCACCTTCAACTCGCGCTTCGCCGCGGCGAGGACGTGTCCAAACGCGAAGAGTTGTACGTCGCGCCAGAAGTCGCTGCGCGCAAACTTCGTGACTTTGGCACGATCTCGCTCGCGACTGAGGGCGAGCCCGAGATCGGTTTCCCGTTCCGTGCCCCGGAAACGATCAATCGGGATCTCAAGCTTCTCAACAACATCGTGCGTGACGGCGTGCCGACGCTGATACTCTGCGATAACGCGGGTCAGATAGAGCGGTTGGAAGAATTACTCACGACAAATGTGCGCGACCCGATGGGTGCCGCGCTCGTGCTTGGCGTACTGACGGGCGGTTTCCGGCTGCCCGCGCGCGGCAGCGATCCGGGCCTTCGCGTTCTCACGGACCACGAGATATTCCGTCGCGAGCGGCGCATTCGCCGCGCTCGGAAGTACACGACCGGCGCTGGGATCGACACGCTGGGTGCAATTACTCCCGGTGATTACGTCGTACATCTCGAACACGGTATCGGCATCTATCGCGGGATCGAACAACTGTTTGTAAAGGAGGCCACGGTCGAGGTCGCGGTGATCGAGTATGAGGGCGGCGATCGCCTCAACGTACCGCTTTACAAGGTTGATCAGATCGAGCGGTATCGTTCTGCCGCTGACATCGGCGACGATGTTCCACCGCCTCGACTTCACAAGCTCGGCGGTCGTCGGTGGAGCCACCAGCGCGACATGACGCGCTCGGCGATTCAGGAGATGACGGTCGAGCTTCTTGATCTGTACGCTCGGCGCAGTGTTGCCACACGAGCGCCGGCGCTCCCGGACACGACGTGGCAGCGACAGCTCGAATCAAGCTTCCTGTTCGAAGACACCAACGACCAGCGCAAGGCGACGGTGGACGTCAAGGGCGACATGGAACGGCCGCGGCCGATGGACCGATTGCTTGTCGGTGACGTCGGGTACGGCAAGACAGAAATCGCGGTGCGCGCTGCCTTCAAGTCGGTTCAGTCCGGCCGCCAGGTCGCGGTACTGGTGCCTACGACAATTCTCGCGGATCAACACGCACGGACTTTTGGTGATCGTTTCGCCGATTTTCCGATTGTTGTCAAAGTCTTGAGTCGCTTCCAGACACACAAGGAACAACTCGAAGTTCTCAAGCAATTAGCCGCGAAGAAAGTCGACGTTGTTATCGGGACTCACCGCCTGCTCAGCAGCGATGTCAAATTCGGCGATCTCGGACTCATCGTCATCGACGAAGAGCATCGATTCGGGGTGAAGCACAAGGAACGTCTCAAGCAGCTTCGGCTCGAGACTGACGTGCTCACGCTGACTGCGACCCCGATTCCCCGTACGCTTCATCAGTCGCTGGCCGGGTTGCGTGACATGACACTCATGCAGACGCCGCCGCGAGACCGCTCGCCCGTGCTCACATACGTAGAGCCATGGGACGACGCGTTGATCGAAGAGGGCATTGCGCGCGAACTTGATCGCGGTGGCCAGGTGTTCTTCGTCCACAATCGCATCGAAACGATCGATGCGATTGCACAACACATCGGCCGCATGATCCCGCGTGCGCGAATCGCCGTGGGTCACGGACAGATGCGCGAGCGCGAACTCGAAGAAGTGATGCGTCGATTTGTCGAAGGCGAAGTCGATGTACTTGTTTCGACGATGATCGTCGAGTCGGGACTGGACGTGCCAAACGCGAACACGATGTTCGTCAACCGCGCCGAGATGTTCGGACTCGCGCAGCTTTACCAGCTCAGGGGACGGGTCGGACGCTCGCACCGACGAGCTTACTGCTACCTGATGGCGGCCGACGCCATCGACGACGACTCGGAGCGCCGGCTGAAGATCCTGGAACACCACACCGAACTGGGTTCGGGCTATCGCATCGCGCTCAAGGACATGGAGCTTCGCGGCGCGGGCAATCTTCTGGGACCGGAGCAGTCGGGGTTTGTGCACGCGGTTGGGTTTGATCTGTATCTCCGCATGTTGGAAGAGACTGTCCAGCGGGTGATCGGCGGCGGGGACGGGCCAAAAATGCAGCCGGCGGACATCTCACTCGACGTGGCGGCCTACATCCCGGACGACTACATGCCGTCGCAGGACGCCAAGCTGGACGTGTACCGCCGGCTCACCGCCATGACCGAACCGGAGGCGATCGCGGCCCTGAGGGCCGAGGTGAGGGACAGGTTTGGCGTCCTGCCCGCCGAGGCCAGTCATTTTTTCATGTCCGCGCTTCTCCGGGTACTCGGCGGATGGATCGGCATCGAGACACTATCGGTGCGAGGGAACGAAGCCCGTATTACCTTTAGAGGCTCTGCGGTCCCTTCCATGAAAGGGATCTCTTCAGCGTTCCACGAGGTACAATTCCAGGCGGAGGTGCGTCGTGCGCACCCTCTGTCGCTAAAGCTCACCAGGCTCGGCGGTGCGTCGGTACTGGATGGGCTGGTACACGCGCTCACGTTGATCAAACCCACTCCAACACCAAGTCCAACATCAAGATGAAATCAGCTTCGCTCGCCCTTGCCGCTGCTGCGGCCTTGTTTGTATCCGTTACGGCATGTTCGGGCCTCAAGGAAGCGATGAGCGCGCATGTCGACACGGCCGCCAAAGCCGGTTCCGAGGAGCTCTCCGTTGAGCGTCTGGCGTCGTTGCTCGGCGAAGCTACAGTGCCGCCGCGCAAGGATGTCGCACAGGCCATAGCAAATGCATGGCTCGACTACGAACTGCTCGGCCAGTCGGCTGCGAAGGGCGACACGATCGTGACGGACAAGGCGCTGGATGCTGCGCTCTGGGCGCCGATCTCGACGGCCAAGGCGCGGAAGTACTACGACATGGTGTCGAAGAACTGGGGTGTGGAGGACAGCGCCGCTGCGCGCAAGATGTTCGAGGATGGCGACGTACTCGCGGCTTCCCACATTCTAATTCTTACGAAGGGCAAGTCGGCCGACCAGCAGGCTGCCGCGAAAAAGGAAATTGAAGCGCTGCGTGCCAAGGTCAACTCCGGAAACTTCGCAGCGCTTGCCAAGGCCAACAGCGAAGACAAGGCGTCGGCAGTGCGCGGTGGGTCGCTCGGTATCTTCCAGAAGGGAGCGATGGTGCCGGAATTCGAAAAGGCACTCGTTGCTCTGAAGCCGGGCGAGATCTCTCAGGTTGTCCAGACAGACTACGGCTACCACATCATCCGTCGCCCCACGTATGACGAAGTGAAGAGCGACGTGTTGCAGGCGTCCAAGGGTCGTTCAACTCAGCTCGCCGAAAGCACGTTTGTCGCGAAGCTCGAGGCTGATGGCAAGGTAGAGATGAAGAAGGATGCGGCGACGACGGCACGCGTTGTCGTTGCTGATCCTGACGCACATCGGAACGACAAGAGCACCATCGCCACGTCCACAGCGGGCGATTTCACGGCAGCCGAGCTTGCTCGCTGGATTGGAACATTTCCGCCAATGCAGCAATCGCAGCAGCGCGGACAGTTGCAGAACGCGCCGGATTCGATGGTCAACATGTTCGTCAAGAACTTCATCATCAATGACCTGGTGCTCAAGGCCGCTGACGCCGCCAAGATCGGACCGACGCCCGAAGAAATTTCACAGCTTCACAATGCGTTCTTCCAGGCACGCGATGCCGCATGGACTCAATTGGGTGTTGACCCGAAGACGCTTGCGGACAGTGGCAAGACAGAGGCAGATAGAGTCCGCTTTGCTTCTGCCCGCGTCAACAAGTACATGGACGCACTCGTTAGCGGAAAGGCGCAGTTCATTCAGGTTCCTGAGCCGGTCGCACGCGTGCTTCGTGACAAGACAGACGCGAGTGTGAATTCCGCCGGCATCGATCGCGCGGTCGAGCGTGCAGTTCAGAAGCACGCTGCAGAAGATTCAACCGCGCGCGCAGCCGTACCGCCGACGGCCGTCCCGATGCCAACGAGCAATGCCCCGGCGCCCGGAAAGCCAGATAGCTCTACTCCAAAGAAGCCGTAGCCACAATGTCGTTGAAGTCTGTTGTAGCATTGATCTTCGCCGTCGCGCCACTCGGCGTGGCGGCGCAGAGCATAGTGCCGATCCCGTTGTCGACCCACCTCGCACCGCAGGGTCTGGTGGTGGACACCGTGGATCGCGTTGTTGCGGTGGTCGGTAATTCTGTAATCACGTGGAGCGACCTCGCAGAAGAAGTCAATCAGAGGCGCGCCGCGGGGTTGCAATTGCCAGCCGATCCGGCAGGCCAGTTGGCAGTTGCGCGCCAGGTGCTCGGTGACCTCGTTGACGAGCAAATCCTGATCGACAAGGCACCGGACGTCAAAGTCACGGTTACCGACGATGACGTCGCGCCGCAGGTCGATGCGCAGATCAAGGAAGTTCGCTCACACTTCAAGAGCGATGCTGAATACCGGACAGAGCTGAAGGCGGCAGGATTTGGTTCGCCAGAAGAATATCGCCGATCGCTGTTCGATCAGCTCCGCCGGCGTTTGACTCAGACCAAGACATTCTCCGAACTACAGAAGACTGCAAAGCCAGCCAGCGTTACCGAAGAAGAAGTGACGGCCGCATTTGACAAGATCAAGGATAGACTTCAGAAGCGGCCGGCATCCGTGACATTTCGTCAGATAGTTGTGCCTACTTTCCCGTCTCGCCAGGAAGACTCGGTCGCGCGCTTCAAGGCGGAGTCCATCCTGGTAGAGCTTCACAAGGGCGCGGACTTTGCCGAGATGGCGAAGAAGTACTCGATGGACCCCAGCACGAAGGACGTCGGTGGCGACCTTGGCTGGAACCGTCGCGGCGGGAGTCCCGGTCAGCCGGCACTCGTGCCTGCGTTTGAGGCAATGATGTTTTCGCTTCGGCCTGGTGAGTTGAGCCCGCTCGTTCGTACGTCGTATGGGTATCACATTATTCGGGTCGACCGGGTACAGCCGGGTGAGGTAAAGGCACGTCACATTCTGATTGCCCCCACGATCGACTCGAGCGATGTCCATATCGCTCTGCTGCGAGCGGATACTGTGGCTGCCAAGTGGCGCAAGGGCGCGAATTTCGACTCGCTCGTCGCGAAGTATCACGATCCAGCGGAAGACAAGGGAGTTCTCCTCCCTTATCCGATTGACTCGTTGCCGGCGGCATACAAAACGGCACTTGGTGATCTCAAGAATGACGATGTAACCGCCCCTTTTGCGCTGACTTCTCCAGGCGGTGGAACCAAGTACGCCGTCGTCAGGATCATCGACCGTACCGCTGAAGGTCAGTATTCCTTGCCAGAGGAACGAGAGTTGATCCGGTCGCAGCTCGCTGGCGAGAAACAGGCTCGTGCATTGCTCGATAAGCTGCGCAGGGAGACGTACGTATCTCTGAGGTTGTGACGACGGGCGGCAACGCTCGCCGACCGCGACTGGCGGTTACGGTAGGTGATCCGCGCGGCATTGGTCCCGAAATAATCCGCGCAGCGCTGAATGATTCAGCGCTGCGCGACGTTTGTACCCTTGTCACCGTCGGTCCCAATGGCGCTGGTGTTCCAGTCGATGTGTCTGCGGGCAGCTGGACCGATGGCGCAGGCGAAGCAGCAGCCGGCCGAGCCAGCGGTGACGCGATTGCGCGTGCCGTGCAACTTGCTCTTGCCGGCGAAGTGGATGGGATAGTTACAGCGCCGATAGACAAGTTTGCATTGCTCTCTGGTGGCTACGATTACCCGGGCCACACCGAGATGCTCGCGGATCTGACGAATTCGCGCGTGGCAATGATGCTCGCTTCCGACAGGCTCCGCGTCGTGCTTGCGACGACGCACATCGCTTTACGCGATGTGCCGACCATGCTTACTCGCGCCGCGATTGAATCCGCCGCTCAGGTCACGCGGGATGGGTTGCGCGACTGGTTTGGAATCGCATCACCGCGTATCGCGCTGTGCGCCCTCAATCCACACGGTGGAGACCACGGCAGGTTCGGTGATGAAGATGATGTATTGCTCGCTCCTGCGGCGCGCGAGTCTGGATTGCTCGGACCATTTCCCGCCGATACGGTCTTCGTGCGCGCGATCAAAGGGGAGTTCGATGCGGTCATTGCGCCATATCATGATGTGGGGATGACTGCCATCAAAGTCGCGTCGTTCGGCAGCGCGGTGAACGTCACGCTCGGACTGCCATTCCCACGAACGTCACCCGATCATGGTACCGCTCTCGACATTGCCGGCCGCGGTGTCGCCAATCCGTCCAGCTTTATCGCCGCGACTCGACTGTGTGCGGAGATTGTCCTGCGTCGTCAGAAGGCGTAACGGAGCCGAATTCAACCCCGAGCGCTTCGATCTTTCGGCCATCCATCTCCTGAACAATAAAAGTCGCATTCTCGGCTTGTAGCCGGTCTCCGACTACAGGCAGACGGCCGAGCTCGCCGAAGACAAAACCACCTACTGTTGTGTAGTCGTCTTCAGAGATCGAAGTGCCAAATTGCTCGTTGAATTCGGAGATGTTGGTCGCACCCGAGATAACTGTCTCGCCGGTTGTTGTAGTGCGGACATCGACCTCCTCGCCAATATCATACTCGTCGAGAATCTCACCGACGATTTCTTCGAGCAAGTCTTCCATCGTCACGATGCCGGCTGTGCCGCCATACTCGTCCAGCACGATGGCCATGTGCTCCTTGCGGCGCTTGAAGTCGGCAAGTACATCCTCGACTTCCCGCGAGCCCGGGATGAAGTATGCGGGGCGCATCAGCGGCCTCAGCGTGAATTCAGCGGGACGGTTGGCAAGTATCGGGATGAGATCCTTCGACAGGATTATCCCCACAATATCGTCGATCGATTCCTCGTACACCGGATAGCGCGACAGGCCGCTCTCACTGACCAGCTCGATGATGTCGTCCAGCGTCGCGGTAGCGTCGATCGCAACAATCTCGGTTCGCGGTGTCATCACCTCGCGAGCGTTCTTTTCGGAGAATTCGAACACTGCATCCAGCAATGCAGCGTCGGTCCCCTCGATCGCGCCACCTTCCTCGCTCTGCTCAACGAGCATGCGCAGCTCTTCAGGCGAGTGTACCGACTCTGCTGTCGGAACTGGCCGCTGGCCGAGCAGGTGCATGACCCCGATGGCGGAGCGATTGAGCAGCCATGTAAACGGGTGCGCGATCCAGGCGAAGGCGAGGAGCGGAGGCGTTAGATAGCGCGCCCAGCGTTCTGGTTGATTGAGCGCGAAAGTTTTCGGCGTCAGTTCGCCGAAAACGACGGTCATGTATGTGACGAACGCCAGCGCGACCACCGTTGCGATGGTCGTCCGGGTCGCTATCGCGATTCCCAGCGGCAACGTGGAGAATGACTCCGCAAACGACTCTACGAGGAGCGATTCGGAGATCCACCCGAGCAGGAGGCTCGTGAGTGTGACACCCAACTGGCTCGCGGATAGGGCCGCGGAAAGATTTTTGGTGGCTTTGAGCGCGACGCGGGCAAGCCCATCCCCGGTTCGCGCCATGGCTTCCAGGCGCGTCTTTCTGGATCGGACGAGGGCGAACTCCGCGGCCACGAAAAAAGCGTTGATCAGGACCAGCCCGATAACGGCCGCTATGCGTAGCAACACAGATGAAAGATACCTCATTCCGGGTCGTTCCGGACGTTTTTCCCAGTCCAGCCGGGGATCCACCCTCCGGGACGCTTGCCGCCGGAGGTTGCCGTCGGAGGTTGCCGTCGGAGGTTGCAAGGCACCGTGGAGTCTTCCCGGTCAACCGGGTGGTCGCCTACACGCGTTTTAGCAGCCCCGACCTGTTAAATTCCAAGGCTATGTCAGAGAAGCAGCAAATCCGAAATATTGCCATCATTGCGCACGTCGATCACGGCAAGACCACGCTTGTAGATAAGATGCTCCGCCAGGCCGGCGCTTTCCGCGATAATCAGATCGTCGCCGAACGTGTAATGGACTCCAACCCGCTTGAGCGCGAGCGCGGAATTACCATCCTTGCCAAGAACACAGCGGTCAGCTGGCACGGAACCAAGATCAACATCGTTGATACGCCAGGCCACGCCGATTTCGGTGGAGAAGTCGAGCGCATTCTTCGCATGGTCGACGGCGTACTGCTTGTTGTCGACGCGTTCGATGGTCCCATGCCGCAGACCCGTTTTGTGCTTGGGAAGGCACTGGCCCTCAAGCGCACACCGATCGTCGTAATTAACAAGATTGACCGACCGGGTGCCGATCCGCTTCGCGTACACGACGAAATCCTGGATCTGTTCATCGAGCTCGAAGCAGATTCCGAGCAGCTCGACGCGCCGGTTGTCTACGCCTCTGCACGCGAAGGTGTAGCGACGATGGACATGGATGTGACTCCGGTCGATCTGGTGCCACTGTTTCAGACGATTGTGGACACCGTGCCACAGCCACCGACGGATGACGAAGGTCCGTTTCAGATGCTCGTTTCGACGATCGACCACTCACCATATCTCGGCAGGCTGGCGATTGGGCGTATCGAGCGCGGCACTGTAAACGTTGGCGATAATGTCGCGCTGCTCGCAATGGACACGGACGCTTCGCCTGTTACTTCACGCGTGACCCGTTTGTTCACGTATGACGGTCTCGATCGCATCGAGGTGCAGAGCTCGACGGCTGGCAACATCGTCGCGCTTGCAGGGCTCGAAGGTGTTGAAATTGGACTCACGATTACCGATGTGAACCACCCGGATCGACTGGAAGGCATATCGGTGGAGGAGCCAACTATATCAGTTGACTTCCTCGTCAACAATTCGCCCTTCGCGGGCGAGGAAGGGAAGTACGTAACTTCGCGTCAGTTGCGCGAGCGGCTGTACAAGGAACTCGAAAAGAACGTGGCACTGCGGGTCGAGGACACCGTCGCAACGGACACGTGGACTGTGGCAGGCCGTGGCGAGTTGCATCTGACGATCCTCATGGAGACGATGCGTCGCGAGGGGTACGAATTTCAGGTTTCGCGGCCGCGCGTCATCACGCGGGACGGGCCCGGTGGCGAGCGACTGGAGCCGTACGAAGAGCTGTCGATCGATGTGCCAGAGGAGCATCTGGGTGCGGTTATCGAAAAGCTCGGTCCGCGCCGCGGCGAGATGATCGAAATGAAGAATCCGGGCCAGGGGATGACCCGTCTCACCTACCGTATTCCGGCACGCGGGTTGTTCGGCTATCGGTCGGAGTTTCTGACGGATACCCGGGGTACCGGTATCATGCACCACCAGTTCCTCGAATACGGCGCCTGGGCCGGCCCGCTCGCTGGCAGGTCTCGCGGAACGCTGGTTTCCATGGACTCCGGCGTGATCGTTGCATTCGCGCTTGCGAACCTGGCCGCGCGGTCGACCCTTTTCGTATCGCCGACGGATCGGGTGTACGAGGGGATGATTATCGGCGAGAACTCGCGGCCGGGCGACATGGACGTCAACCCGACTCGCGAAAAAAAGATGTCCAATATGCGATCCAAATCGACCGACGAGAACATCCAACTGGAGCCGCCTCGGGTGATGACCCTTGAAAGCGCGTTGGAGTACATAGAAGAGGATGAGTTGATCGAAGTCACGCCTGCGGCCATCCGCCTCAGGAAACGGCATCTCAGCGCAAACGATCGCAAAAAGATGTCGCGTGAGGCAAAGCGTGAGCGTGTTGCGGGCTGACGACTAGCACGTCTGTTGCGGATGACGATTCGCGCGCAATAACGTGTTGACATTGCGCGCGGCGGCTAGATTAACTTTCCGTGAACCCCGTGTAATTCAGATGGAGATGGAAGACATGCTGTTGGAAGCACTCGGCGTGCCTGTGACGGCCGGCCTGCACGCAGCCTCATTCCCGGTTGACGTCCTGGAATTCGAGTTGGCGAAAACGTACGACGACGATCCGGAAGACGAAGAGGGCGTTGGACGCGACCTCGACGATGACGATCTCGACGACGACGATCTGGACGATGACGATGACGACGATCTAGACGATGACGACGACCTCGACGATGACGATCTCGACGATGACGACGAGATCGATGATGCCGACGATTTCGACGACGACCTGGACGAAGACGCGGACATCGACGCGAGCGACGACACGAGCGACGACGGGGAGGATAGTGAACTCTGATCGCAGTACGCGCCGTGGTACTTGCGGTAACTGCGGTACCTGCGGTACCTGCGGTACCTGCGGTACCAACAGGCCTGGCTGATCCGGCAACGTCCGGATGGCGTTATTGAACACACAAGGGCGACCCTCAAAGGGCCGCCCTTCTCTGCTTAGGGGGTACTGTTTCCGCTTGCATGCACAGAATGACCGTTCACCTGGGGCATATGTCCTGTTGCGACTTGACAGCAACGATCGGAGTGGCGAACCGCAAGGCGCAAATCGCCTGTGGCCGCCGCGCTCGGCCCGAGACCGGGGTCGACACGGTGTATCGAGAAGAATCCGAAGCCTGAAATATTTAATAAGGGATGCTATTGACAGCCGTCAGCGAGGCTGTACGTTATCCCCTGCCAGAGCGGGCCTGCTACCGATGCGCGTCGTGTTCAATGCGACGATGATTCGGGACCAGCCGCATCACCGGAAGAGTGCTCTCACTCAACCGGTCGCGCCGGGTGTCGTATTGAGCCGGAGTCCGCCTAGCAACCACCCTCGCTAGGAGCTCGTACGACGCGATGAACACTCGTCATTGCAAAGGAGCGCTGGTCCTCGTTGTGGCAAAACCAGGATCCGCCGCCCGCCCGTCGTTGCCTCGCATGGCCGACGACCCAAGCAACACATTTTATCCCTTTCCTTCTCTTCCCGGAGGCAGCTGTGCGCCGTAATCGGTTTCTACACTGGTGCGCCACGCTGGCGGCGCTGCTGATTGCGCCGAGCGTGATGTTCGCACAAGGGTCCATCGCCGGGCACGTGGTGGATAGCGCTTCAGGTGCGTCGCTGCCCGGAGTTCGGGTTAGCGTCGTCAACACGAACCTCGCTGGCACTACCAACGCAGAGGGGCGCTACATCATTCGGGAGGTCCCCGCAGGCAGGACAAGCATCCGCGCGATACGCGTGGGCTTCGTCGCGCAGACCTTGCCGGTCAACGTTGTCTCCGGCCAGACCACGACGGTGGACATCACCATGAGTGCAGCCGTCATCAAGCTGCAGGAGATGGTGACGACCGCGACCGGAGTACAGCGGCGCATCGAGGTTGGAAACTCCGTCGCCAACCTCGGCGACATTTCCAAGAAAGTCGAAACCGCTCCTGTCAGCAGTCTGTCGGACTTGATTGTCGGCAAGACGCCTGGCGTTTCCGTACTTCAGGGCAACATGATCGGATCCGCGCCGGTCGTGAAGATCCGCGGATTGAACTCTCTGTCTCTGAATAACGATCCGATCTACGTCATTGACGGCGTCCGAATGAACTCCGGCAATACATCCGTCGGCTTCACGGGAACGAGAGTGAGTTACCTGGCCCAACTCGACCCCAACGAAATTCAGAGCGTCGAGATCGTAAAGGGTCCGTCTGCAGCAACTCTGTACGGTACCGACGCGGCCAACGGCGTGATCGTCATCACGACCAGGAAGGGCAGTGCCGGTCCTACCCAATGGACATGGTTCGGCGAGGCGGGTGCGATCGACGACCGAAATGCCTACCCGACGCAGTACGCGGACTGGGGTCACGACCCCACGACAAATGCTCTCAAGCGGTGCGTGCTCGTGACTGTCGGCCAGGGTAGCTGTGTCATCGACAGCACTACTTCGTACAATGCGCTCCGCGCTCCCGGCTCCACGCCACTACAGCTCGGCACCCGAAAGGAAGTCGGCATGAATGCGGCAGGTGGAACCAGTGCCGTGCGCTTCTTCGTCAGCGGCGACGTGCAGAACGAGATTGGGCCGTTTCACATGCCAGTATTCGCTCAGCAGACCCTGGATACAATGGGGACGAAGATTCGCGGTGAATGGTTGAACCCCGAAGCGTTTCAGAGCGAGAACTTTCGCACCAATCTGAGCGCGGCGATGACGCCCAACTTCGATCTCAACATGAACGCCGGCTGGATCAATACCAACCAGCGGCTTCCGCAGGCCGATAACAACATTTACAGCGTCTATTACAGCGCCTACAACGGCCCAGGTTTCAACTTCAAATCGACCGCACCATCGAGCTCCGGGCTTGCCTATAATCCGATAGGTAGCTTGGGCGAGAACAAGAATGGCTACGGTGTCTACAGCCCAGCGCAGATCTTCCAGTACGTCCCGGAGTCAGGGACGCAGCGCTTCATTGGAAGCAGCGACGCTACGTGGCGCCCGTTTTCGTGGATGACAAACAGAGGAACCGTCGGTCTCGATCATGCGGGTCGCAACGATTTCCGTCTGTGCCGCTTCGGCGACTGCCCGAACTCGGGAACGCTGCGTCAGGGACTCGTTTTCGATCAGCAGACCACGGACCGGAACCTGTCCGCCAAGTTGATAACCACGTCGACCTGGAACGCAACCGGGTGGAGCGTGCTCAAGACAACCTTCGGCTTCGATTACAACAACCTCGAAGAGGACTTTGTTCAGGCGAACGGAACGCTCCTGCCACCGGGTGCACAGAACGTCAACCAGGCGGCGATCAAGAGCGCGTCAACCCAGCTGCAGACTGTGAACAAGACGCTGGGCCTGTACGCGCAGGAAGAAATTGCTTTGCGCGACCGGTTCTTCCTTACCGGCGCCATTCGTACTGACCAGAACAGCGCGTTCGGTACCAACTTCCAGCGGGTGTATTATCCGAAGCTCAGCCTCTCGTGGCTGCTCAGCGACGAAAGCTTCTTCAAGCATCCGGATTTCATGAATACGTTCCGGCTGCGCATGGCTTACGGGGCGTCGGGCGTGCAGCCCGGTGCTACGACGGCGTTGCAGACATTCAATGCGCTCACCGCGAATCTCGCTGCCAACACATCGGGAAGCGCGACCGGCAGTGATACGCCGGGACTCATCGCTGCTGCGCTCGGCAATCCAGCCCTCAAGCCGGAACGTTCCGGTGAATTTGAAGGCGGCTTCGAGAGCCAGCTGTTCTCGAGCAGGATGGACGTCGACTTCACGTATTACAACAAGAAGACGAAGGACGCGTTGATCGCGCAGCCGATCGCGGCGTCTGCTGGCGCTTCGTCGCTGACGATCACACGCAACCTCGGCTCTGTCCAGAACACCGGTGTCGAGCTGCAGATCACAACTACAATTGTGGATAATCCGAATTTCGGCTGGGATCTGACCCTTGGCGGATCGCACAACACCAACAAGATCCTGTCGCTCGGTCTGGATGCGAACGGCAAATCCAACCCGACGATCGGTACCGGGACCACGCGTGACTCGGTTGGCCTTTCGGTCAACGGTTTCTTCGCGCATCCTTACACGTACTCAGACCTGAACCACGACGGCATCATCACGCCGAACGAGGTTACCGTGTCATCGAAGTACGCGTACTATGGCTACTCGCAGCCACGCGATATCGGGTCTGTGCAGAACGGTATCGATCTGTTCGGTCGCAGGATACACCTGCAGGCGTTGCTCGACTATCGTGGCGGAGCCACCTTGTACAATCAGTCGACCAGCTTCTACTGCCAACAGACATCTACTTGCGCCGACGTGACGCTGCCAGGCACGTCGCTGGCCGCGCAGGCACGGCTCGTGGCTCTGCGCTACGCTACCGCGCCGAATCCGACTACCGCGGCTGGATATCTCGAAAACGGACAGTTCTGGCGTCTGCGTGAGCTGTCGGCGACGGTCATGTTGCCGAACAAGTTCGCACAGTCCATTCGTGCGCACGATGCCAGCATTCTGTTCGCTGGGCGCAACCTGCACGTCTGGACGAAGTACACGGGCATCGATCCGGAATCGAACTACAGCACTGGCGATGTTCAGACGGACTTCTCCACCACAGCGCCACGCACGTATTACATCGCCCGCGTCAACCTCCACTACTAGACTCCCGCTAAGGATTAAATGCCAATGAAAAATCTTTCATTTCGGGCGACGTGGGCGACGGCGGGACTGCTCGGTTTTGCGGTCTTTGCCACCGGCTGCGGAATCAAGGACCAACTGCTGGCGCCACAGCAGCCCAATGTTATCTCGCCTAGCGACATCCAGAGTGCCACCGGTGCCGACGGTCTGTACGTCGGCGCTGTGGGTCGCTTTGCGATAGCGCTGAACGGTAGCCCCACCAACAGCGGTTCCAACCAGGAAGCCGCGTGGAACTGGGCCGGACTGTTCACGGATGAATTCAAGTCCGGCGATACGTTTTCGCAGCGCAACGACGCAGACCAGCGCAACCTGCAGGACAACGACGCTCTCGTAACGCAGATCTGGGCCGGTCTGCAGCAGGGCCGCGGTTACTCGCGGACAGCCGCGGATGCGCTCGTGAAATTCGATCCGACGGCGAAGGCCAAGATCGGAGAGATGTACTTCGAGATCGGCTTCCTCGAGATGACACTCGGTCAGGAATTCTGTAATGGAATCCCGCTCGGGTTCACGGTGGGAGGAACCCCGCAGTACACCGCGCCCCTCACCACGCAGGACGTATTCGTTGCGGCGTCTGCGCGCCTGGACACTGCACTTTCGTACGTCACGGGTGCTACCGACGCCGCTAGCGTTCAGGTGAAGAATGCGGCGCTTGTTGCGAAGGCGCGTACTCTGGTCGATCAGGGCCAGTACGCGGCCGCGGCGACACTCGTATCGAGCGTGCCGACAAACTTCCAGTTTGTCGCCAATTACTCGAACACCACGGTCGATAACATGTGGTGGATTCTTGGGCCGAGCGTCAAGCGGTATTCATTGGGCGATAGCGTGGACGTTAGCGGCCCAGTGTTGAACGCGACTCCATTCGTCTCGCTCAACGACCCGCGCGTCCAGGTTGACCCCACCGTCAGCGGCGCTCCGGGGGAAGACAACAGCACGATCTTTAGATGGCCGACCGTACTGTCCGGTCGTGATGCTCCGCTACCCATCACCTCGGGTATCGATGCCCGGTTGATAGAGGCCGAAGCCAAGCTCCAGGCTTCGGATTACGCCGGGATGATGACGATTCTAAATGCGCTTCGCGCCAGCCCGCAGACCATCGGCACGTTCGTCGTGCCAGTGCTGCCGCCGTTGACGACGACGCCAGCGACCAAGGACGACGCGATCAATCTCCTGTTCCGCGAGAAGGCGCTCTGGCAGTTTGGGCGCGGCGTTCGGATGGACGATCTGCGCAGGCTCGTGCGGCAGTATGGGCGCTCGCAGGACGCCGTGTTCCCCAGCGGCACGTTCTTCAAGACTGGCACGTACGGATCCGAAGTCGCGTTCCCGGTGCCAGATGCAGAAAGGACCAACCCCCTCTTCACCGGCTGCATTGACCGGAAGGCGTAAGCCGATTCCGGAAGCCGTAGATTTGCAAAAGGGGCACCCAAAGGTGCCCCTTTTGTCTTGGGTGCGTAGGCAGCATGACAATCTACTTCAAGGCGGAGGTCCTTTTATGAATCGATCGCGATGACACGGGCGATCAACCACAACGCAACAGCGGCGACGCGAGTAATCACAGATAGCGGGAAATCATTCCTCGACTGTCCGACAGCCTCACAACACTCTCTTCACACGAGCAAATGACACACAATTCAGGGAAGGCGCTCCGCGGTGCCGCGCTGGCAGGCGCGGTCGCTCTGGCAGGCACCGCAGCACTGGCAGTCCCTCTTCAGGCTCAGACGAGCCGCCGCGTCCTCGGGATCGATACCGCCAACTTCGACCGCTCGGTCCGGCCGCAGGATGATTTTTTCCGCTTCGTCAACGGCGGGTGGTTGGAGCACACGAAGATACCGGCGGACGCGTCCGGTTGGGGTGCGTTCAACGAGTTGCACGAGACGAGTCGGACGGCGCTGCACGGAATTCTCGAGTCGGCGACCTCATCGAATGCGGCCCCCGGGACGGACCGCCGCAAGGTTGGCGATCTTTACGCCAGCTTCATGGACTCGGCACGCGTGGAGTCGCTCGGCCTGACTCCGCTCAAGAGTGAGCTGGCCTACATCGCCCGCATCCAGACGCCAAAGCAGCTGCCGGCGGCATTCGCGCACGCAGCGCGCATCGGCGTTCAGGATCCTCTCGCCGTCACGGTTGGCCCCGATCAGAAGCAGTCCACCGTCAATATTGTCGCCGTAAGTCAGTCGGGACTCGGCATGCCCGATCGCGACTACTACCTGGTGAACAACGCCAACATGCTCGCGACGCGCACGGCATATTCGACCTACGTCACGCGGCTGTTGACGCTGGCTAACCAGCCTGACCCCGTCGGCTCGGCGTCCCGGATCATCGCGCTCGAGACCGAGATAGCGCAGAAGCACTGGGACCGCGCGCACAACAGAGACCGCAACGCGACCTACAACAAGATGTCCGTCGCGCAACTCGCCGCTCTTTCGCCGTCATTCGACTGGAAAGGCTACCTGTCCGATGCCGGCCTCGGGAAGGCAACCGACGTGATTGTTCGTCAACCGGATTACGTGCAGGGCTTCAATTCGATTGTCGCGAACACTCCCGTATCCACGTGGCGCGAGTATCTCACGTACAAGCTGCTGGATGCGTACGCGAACGATCTGCCGTCAGGCTTCGAGCAGGCGCGCTTCGAATTCCGAAACCACACCCTGTCGGGCCAGGCCGAGCAGAGTGTAAAATGGAAACGCGCCGTCGACGGCGTGGAGGGAATACTCGGCGAGCCCGTTGGAAAGCTGTACGTCGCGCAGTACTTCAAGCCCGAGGCAAAGACGCGCATGGACGCGCTGGTGCAGAACATTCTCGCCGCGTACAGGGTGGGCATCGACAGTCTCGAATGGATGAGCCCCGCGACGAAGGTTCAGGCCAAGGACAAGCTCGCGAAGTTCACCGTCAAGATTGCGTATCCGGACAAGTGGCGCGACTACTCAGCGCTCACCATCAAGCGCGACGATCTGCTCGGCAACGCCATGCGATCGAGTGAGTTTCAGTACGCTGACGTGATCGGCAGACTCGGCAAACCGGTTGACCGCACGCGGTGGGGAATGACGCCGCAAACAGTGAATGCCTACTACAACGCGTCGGGCAACGAAATTGTGTTTCCCGCCGCCATTCTGCAGCCGCCCTTCTTCAACGTCAACGCCGACGACGCGGTGAACTATGGCGCAATCGGCGCGGTGATTGGGCACGAGATCGGCCATGGATTCGATGATCAGGGCCGCAAGTCCGACGGCTCGGGCAACCTGCGCGACTGGTGGACTCCGGCCGACGCCAAGGCATTCAACGAGCGCACGGCCAAGCTCGGCGCACAATACGATGCGATCAATCCCATCGACTCGCTGCACATCAATGGCGTGCTCACAATGGGCGAGAACATCGGCGATCTGAGCGGGCTGGCACAGGCATACCGCGCATATCACATCTCATTGCATGGCAAGACCGCCCCGGTGATAGACGGTTTTACTGGCGACCAGCGCTTCTTCCTTGGTTTCGCGCAGATCTGGCGTACCAAGATGCGCGACGCCGCGCTGCGCCAGCAGCTGCTCACCAATCCGCACTCGCCGGGCATGTACCGCGCGTTCGTTCCGCTCGTGAACAATGATGCGTTCGATGCTGCGTGGAATGTGAAACCAGGCGACCGGATGTACCGCGCACCGGCTGATCGGGTGAAGATCTGGTAGTCAGCTGAAGTAGCGCAGCTATCACTGCACGCAATGCCAAATGTCCCGCCGCACAATGTGTGCGGCGGGACATTGGTTGTTTGACCGCCAGACCACCAGCCGCAAGCGCGCGCGCAGCGTCGTACAGGTGGTGGCGATGCTGCAGTAGAAGCGCAGTGCTATCGCTTGTGCGAAGGCCGGCGCGTAGTGCGGGCGAATACCTCGGCTACCGAACGGTTGAGCGCACGTGAGATTGCTTCTTCGAGGCGCGCGCTACCCACCCGCTCGCCGTTGATGACGAGGGTCAGGTGATTGTAGGAGACCCCCATTTCTGCGGCTGCCTCGGCCATCGTGATCTGACGGAGAGTCACGGCCGCCCTGAACGCCGCCTTGCGTTCGAGTGGCGTCATCGCCATTCTTGGCTACCTCGACGTTGTATTTCTAACGGTTAGAAGTATCACGCACTCATGCGGTGTGGAATATGATACCCGCACGTAGCAAGTCAAGAGATTTATGATACGTAGTCGGATTGGCGTGCGGGACACTTTTGGCGATCGGCTGCGATCGTCCAGGCAGCGGTTGCGCCCGGGCGGGCGCAAATTCACGCAAGGTGACCTGGCAAAAGCAGTAGGAGTGGAGCGCAACACCGTGAGTCGCTGGGAAAATGGGGGGATGCTCCCGAAGGACCCGGCCGTGATCGCGTCGCTCGCTGATGTGCTCGGCGTGACCGCCGACTGGCTGATTGGGGGCTATCGCGCTGCCAATGGCACGCGTAGCGGCGTAGATCGGATCCAGGAGCGGTCAGGTGCCTCACACGCGGATTCTGTGGCTGGCGAGCTGCCAGATCACGCTGGTGCAGTCGTCGTCGGCTATCTCGCTCGCCTGCGCGCCGTCGGCTGCTCCGATGCACAGATCCATGGTGCACTGGACCTGCTTCTTTTGGTGGCTCACAATAGCGTGTCGGCGATTGCACTCAACGATCGCACCGAGGACCAGCTATCCGCTGACATCGACGCTGCCTGGGATCTCGTGGTGAGGATTCTCAGACGCGATGGAATTCGACTTTAGCCGGAATTGCGGCATTTGGACGTGGCCAATTCGCTTGTAGATGAACGCGGCCCCTCTTATCTTCAAGGGCTCCCGATCATTTTCTGATACGCGGCAAATACGACGCTGCTTCAGTGGGTCGAGGGCCTGTAGCTCAGGTGGTTAGAGCGCTCGCCTGATAAGCGAGAGGTCGGAGGTTCAACTCCTCCCAGGCCCATTGAATAGAAACAAGAGCTCTGCAACTACTTACGCGGTTGCAGGGCTCTTGTTAATCGAGCTGCCGGGTTTCAAGTGCTCCACGAACGCCGCCCAGCGTGAGGAGAAAGACAGCGCCCTAGCGGTCGCCGTCCGGCACGTAACGCGTGGATGTCTAATTCCGAACGCCGTTGACCAGACATCGCCAGGACGGTGTCAATGCGAGCTCGTCTGTGTCGGCTGGCCGACGGTACGGGCGCCGGCATGGAATCTGGACCCGCTCGCGAACGGAGAACCTGACCGCTTCGATACCTCACGAGCCGAGCCTCGCGCTTTCACGTTTGGGCTAGGTGTGCATGAGTGTCCTGCTCGAATGCTCGCAACGTTCATTGCGCAGGCGGGCGTCGAACGCTTGCACGCTGGCGGATTGGATCCGGGCCGGCTTAATCGACAGCAAGCTCAACGTTCGTCCTGGCATTGTGTCCAAATCGTACGCAGCGATTAGGGCTGACGCGCGACGCCGCTTCAAGCGCGGTCCCTAAGCGCCAACGGGTGTAGCGACGCCGCATCAAGGTGTACCATTTTTCCGACAATCGCACTGGCAATTTTGATGCGATCCGATAACGCCGCAGCTTACGGATATCATGGTAAGTGCAATTATTACACTCACTTACCAGAATGCTGTAGGCGAGACCGATTTGCGATTTATCCGTGGCACGATCGACGCTAGCACACGCCCATAATCGTGGCAGTCCCCTCACCGCTCCTCAAGGAGAACGTGAATAGGTATGAAAACCAAGAGACTGATGTTCAAGGCACTCGCCGGTGCGGCGATAGCGGTGTCACTTGCGGGAACGGCGCAGGCGCAAGTCACTGTGAGTATCTTCAGCGGGTTCGTGGGCGGGGGAACCATCAATACCGATCCGGCTGGCACCGGATTTACGGGGCTCCTCTGCACCTTTACGGTGCCGACAATTAACTTTGCCAACCCGTTTACGCCGTACAACTACAGCACCAGCTGTCCAGCAGCGACTCCGTATTACCAGTTTGGGGCTCAGCTTACAGGTGTCTTCGCCGTCAGCGGTACCGGGCCGTATACATTTGGACTAACGTCCGATGATGGCAGTGTGCTCTATATCGACGGCTCTCGCGTTGTGTCGGACGGCGGCGACCACGTCTCCAACTCCGCGACGGGAACAGTGGCGTTGAGTAATGGCAATCATTCGTTCACCGTCAACTACGCCGAGACCCACGGGAACCCCGCTATCCTTCAGCTTGCAGTCCCCCGGGACGTTAACTATGTGGTGACCCCGGAGCCGTCTTCTATGGCGTTGCTTGGTACCGGACTTGTCGGACTCATTCCGATGATCCGCCGCCGCAAACGCTGACGCGAAATAGTGGCCATGTGTCCAGGAGGGCTCCGGGTTTCCCGGGGCCCTCCTTTTTTTCTCCGCGAAAAACGAGAGTATTATTTCATTTTTGCAATACGTGGTCTGCTGGCCGCGATATGTTACGACCTCAGGCACACGCCGGGGGAGGCGATGGCAATCGGATCCTCCACGCTTGTTGAGGTGTACCCGGCGCTGTTAGGTGGAATCTCGGATCGCGGTGTATACCTCGCGCCATTTCTCACGCGTTATGGCCAGCCCGTCATTCACGCGGTCGATCGAGAAGGTCGATCCTTCGCCCGGGCGGTTCTCGATGATCCGGACGATTGCCGGAAGGCCGAGCAAGAGCTACTCGGGCAACTCGACGAGATTGAACCACCTGTCCGCTTGCTCCTTGTCCCTGAAGATCTCGCAGTTGTCAGTGTCAGAGCCAGTGACAAACAGGGTCGGCGCTCACGGACGCTGACGAGCGCATAATCGGCTAAGTTGTTGTGAATCAACGATCACCTGCGCCAGCCTGTTGTCAGTTTCAGTCCTGATAAGCGAGAGGTCGGAGGTTCAACTCCTCCCAGGCCCATTTTCCATCCTGTGACCACGCCGAGGAATCGGCGTGGTCATTTTTTTTTGGCTGGTGTAGGAGCAGGCCACGATATCCCCCTTAACGAAGACCGCGCCGCACCGGTCCACCATGAACATGAGAAAATTCCTGCAGATACTCGTTACGGTCGGTTGCGCCCTTGCGCCGACTCTCGCCGTTGCACAGGGCGGACGTGGTGGCTTCGGCGGCGGCGGTGGTCGCCAGGGCCGCGGTGGTCGCACAGCAGCCGATACCTCCGCGACTGGCGTGCCTCGACCGCAGTTGAGCTTCACCGACATGGTGCTCGCGAAGCGGTCGGAGATTCAGCTCAGCGACTCGCAGCTAGTGAAGCTGAACGACATACGCATGACCGCTACGAGTAGGCGCGCTGCACTCACACGTGAAGTCGACTCCCTGAAGACTGAAATGGGTCCCATGCCGGTGGATCCCAGCGTGCCCGCCACTGACTCTGCACGAAAAATCCTGCTGAGTCAACGGAGAGCACTCGGCAGCGTTCTCGGCGATCTGCACGACGTTGATGTCAACGCTCGAAGCGAGACTCTCGCGATGCTGACTCCGCTTCAGCAGAAGAAGGCCGAGTTGCTACAGGAAATAGCCGATACCCCGCCAAACCCGAAGGCTGAAGGCGGCAGGACGGGCAAGGAGGGCCGCGCTGCGGGCGGGCGGCCGGGAGGCGGCGCAGGCGTGCCCTGATTCATCCCTCGATGTGTGCGAGACCGTAGCCGGAACAGATTAACGGCGTATGTTAGCAGTGCCGGAAGTCGACGCGCACTTCAAAAGGAGAAACACGTGAGCAGTGATCACGCGGTCGGAACGTTCGAAGTTCAGCTCAAGATGCTCGGCAGCTACAGCAGCGACGATCCGACGCTCGCACGCATGTCGATCGACAAGAAGTTCCACGGCGAGCTTGAGGGAACCAGCAAGGGCGAGATGCTGAGCGCGGACACCGCGATCAAGGATTCGGCTGGCTACGTCGCGATGGAGCGGGTAACTGGCACACTCGGCGGTCGGAAAGGGAGCTTTGTGTTGCAGCACAGCGCGACGATGACCCGCGGTGTGCCCAGCCTTTCCGTTACTGTCGTCCCCGACTCCGGGACTGGAGACCTGACTGGCTTGAAGGGGGTTTTAACGATCACCATCGACAGCGATAGCCACGCCTACGAGTTTGACTACGATCTTCCCGCTGCTGTCTGAATCATCCCTCCGCTGCTGATACCGCGGAGGGATGAGTGTTCCTGGGTGTATCGCGCGCGTGACAGGCAGTGCTGCAAGGAGAAGTCGCTCCGGCTGATCACGCGCGCTACGGCTTTGCTGCTTCCGGATGCACCATTGCTTCGACTTTGCGATAAGTCGCGAGCGTGCGTGGACCAAAGTAAAGCAGCTCCGTCTCGTCGATTCGATATATCCGCTGATGCTTTCCAGCGGGCGTCAGATCCACCCCTGGCAATGTTGCGAATTTCGCAGCGCTGCCCACTCGATCGAACCCGACATCCGTTGCGATAATTATGTCAGGCGAGAGCTTCGCGATCAGTTCCGGGTTGAGGCGCGTCATGCCGCGCGTCGAGTCAATCGCGTTTACTGCGCCGGCCCAGTGGAGCATCTGCCCTGCAGCGCCATCGCCACCGACCGCAAGATAGTTGTTCACGATCTGGCCCATGTGCATGATCAACACGCGCGGATGAGGCTTGTTCGTCCAGCGCGCCGTATCAGCCCAGATTGAGTCCATTCCGATGCGCCATGCCGCAATCACACTATCGGCCGCTTTTTCCCGATTGAAGTGTTGGCCGAGTTGCTTCATGAGCAACTGCGCACTATCGAGCGAGGCACCCGGCTTGATCACGAGAAGTGGAATGCCGACTTTCTTGAGTTGCTCGAGGACCGCGTCCGGGCCTACGTTGCCGTCGGTCAGGAACAGTGTCGGTCTAAGCGAGATTATCCCCTCGGCGCTCAGCGCGCGATGGTAACCCACAGACGTGATCTTCGTGATCGCGGGGGGATAGATCGAGGTGAGATCTCTCCCAACCAGATTGTCCTCGGCACCGATGTCGTAGATGAACTCATTGATCTGCTTGGAGACGCTGACCACGCGATTGGGATTCGCATGTGCGTCCGATTTCGCGCAGGCTCCAAAGGCGAGCAGCGAAGAAGCGAGTGCGACGACGGTTGCGATTGCGGTTTGCTTGTGCATTTGTTTCGTGAGCGTGGCGCGTTGACCGGCATTTCGCCCGGGATTCTCGCTCGTCCAAAGCGGCCCAGTCAGTGCGGCTGTATAGAACCCTACGACTCGCTTCGCTGGGGCGTTGGCGGCCGAAGTCAGTATATACCGACACTAAGATTCCATCAAGGACGGTAGCGCGGAGGCGCGAGGGCCATCAATTTCCCGCAGGGTCACACAACTCTTTCACGGAGAAATGCAATGCGTTTGCTCTCTCGCTCGTTCTTTATGGCCGCCGCCGTTGTCGCGGCGTCCGCACTGAGTACCGGCGTTGCAGGTGCTCAGGCTGCCGCCACGGTTTGCAAGGACGGAACAACCAGCGCGACCACGGGTCGCGGCGCCTGCTCCGGTCATGGCGGAGTCGCTTCCAAGTCGGGTAAAGCTGCCAAGACGGCCAAGGCCGCGACGACTGTAGCAACGCCGGCGCCAAAGGCGGCCACCGCGTCTGCCGCTGCGACGGTGAGCTGCACAGATGGAACGATGTCCAAGGGCGGCCGCGGTGCCTGCTCCGGACACGGCGGGGTCAAGTCCGCAACGACGGTTGCTGCACCAGTCGCAACCGCTACGGCCGCGAAGCCGGCCAAAACGACGAGCGCTGCGCCGGCCCGCTCTACGGCTAGCAACACCACGGTCGGCTCTGGTGCGAAGGAAGACAACAATCCGACTGGAGCCATCGCGAAGTGCAAGGACGGCCTGTTTTCCCACGCGACGCATCGACAGGGCGCCTGCAGCCGCCATGGCGGAGTAGCGAGCTGGATGTAGGTAATCCGTTCAATTCCCAAAACAGAGGATGGCCGTTCAAATCTGCGGCTATCCTCTGTTTTTTTGTATCCAGTGCCGGGCGCCGAGAATGCGGTTCTGGGGTATCTTTGTGAATGGAGTCTGGCATGGCGTCCCTGGATCCGGGGCCGTTGCAACCGTACACTGCATGGTTCGATCGTAGGACCTTTGCCAAATCAAAGCTGGAGAGGAGTCAATGTCTGATTTCTATCGTAGCCGACGAATTGCAATCAAGGATACGACTGCGCTTCTGACGTTTTTCATAGGGTTCGTCTGGTCCGGCGCGTTTGTCTGGCCATTCATGGAAAACCAGATCGATCAGGGTGACATGACTCGCGGTCTCGCCTACTTCCTCGGCGCAGTCCTTTGCTGTGCCATCGTCACGGGCCTTATCGGTCTTGAGGCCGGCAATCTCCTCGGTGGCGTGTGGGAGCGATACCACAAAATGCATCGCGGATCGCCAAGTATGGATGCTGCTCCAATGATGGCGTGGGCGGCACCGTTTGGCCTCCAGCAGGTCGAAAGAGATGCAACGCGAGTCGTCGCACGGTTTCCGAGCGAGAGCGCAGCAGCCCAGGATGTCTTGACGGTTGGACGCGAGAAGAATGTCAGCGACGTGTACTATACCGAGGCTGGTGTGTACGCGGCCTCATTCATTCCACTCGCGCAGCGGTTGCGACCGATGCTGTACGAAGTTCGAAAGACGCGTGAAGCGTTATCCAGGACGACGAATATCGGCGCGTGGGACGGAGGTCGCCTTGTTGGTGTCGTACGCGTATTGACCGACGGTTACACATTCAGCGCGCTGGCAGACATCCTGGTCGATCCGGAGTACCAGCGGCTGGGAATCGGTCGTGCGCTCATGCAGCGCGCGCTCAAGGCAGCGCCCGACGCGCGGCTCATCATAGACGCACAGCCAGAGTGCGTCGGGTTCTTCGCGCGGATCGGCTGTGACCCGGGGCCGGCTGGGTTCGTCATGACGTCCAACACGTAAAGTTGCCGAAGCGGGGTCCCCGGGCCGGTAGCCGGCTAGCCTGCTTGCACGTGCGCCGGGAGAAATACGAAGTCTGGTAGTGCGTAGCGGGTTTTTAAGTGATACTATACGTGATCGAACGTAGCACAGTACCCGCCTTTGGAGCATTTGTGAACCAGTCAATTCAGTCTCCTGAGCTTGACGAGGAAACATACGGCTTGCGCGAGATCGTTCGAGAGAGGAAACCAGATGACCCGGAACCTCCAAGACGTCCGGAGGCGAGCGTTAAACTCTACGTGGCGATCTGGCTACCAGTATCGGGAGCGCTCCTTGCGTACGCGGTGACGCAGCGAAGTCTGTGGGCGGCGTTCGTTGGCATTGAGCTGCTACTGGTAGGTTTGTATACACTTGCAAAATTATAGAGAATCCTTGTCCGAATTCATCCGCTATGAGCACTGACCAGTTCGCCGTGCAAGCGGAGGCGACTGAAGACCCGACGAATGAAGCGCCTGGCGGTGTATCCGCCGGTGATAACGGTGGCGTTCCACCGATAAACAATTCCCAACGTGCCACACAATCTCAAAAGCATCCACGCGTAGTAGCCGCGCAGAGATCGGAGGCGCTTAACCGCCTTTTGAATCTCCTGATCGCGGTGCTTGCCCTGGTGATCCTCGCCCCGGTCATGTTGTTGATTGCGATGGTCGTCAAACTGACATCGCGTGGCCCGATATTCTACGTGCAGGACCGTGTAGGAGTGGACCGTCGCCGACGCTCGGCCGTACCTGCAGAGGATCACCGGAAATCCAATGTCGGTGGCCGCCCATTTCGGATACTGAAATTCCGATCGATGCGGCAAGACGCTGAAAAGGGTACAGGTGCGGTCTGGGCGACGCAGCACGATCCCCGCGTGACTTCGGTCGGACACTTTCTGCGCACCACTCGCCTGGATGAACTCCCGCAGCTCATCAACGTCGTCCTTGGCGACATGAATATCGTAGGTCCCCGTCCGGAACGACCCAGCATATTCGCAGAACTCCGACAAAACATCGACGGCTACCAACTACGGCAACAGGCTCGGCCCGGGATTACGGGATGGGCACAGATCAATCACGCGTATGATTCTTCAATCGAGGACGTGCGCGTGAAGATTCAACTTGATCTGGAATATCTCGCGCGTCAGTCACTTGCCGAGGATATCAAGATCATGGTGCGGACATTGCCGGTGATGATCTTCAAGCGCGGATCCAAGTAACCGATCTTCGTACGCAAGAATAAAGAGAGGGACTGCAATTCTGCCGTCCCTCTCTTTATTTGCGCTAGCGTGCTCCGACGTTATGGTCGAGGCGCTCTATTACCGCGTGCCTTCTCCATGTCGGCGACGTTCTTGTCGAACGTGGCCTGCTGATCGGATGTGAGAACAGCGCGCAGGTCCGCCTGCTGCTTGGTGCGCATTCCGGTCATCTGCGCACGCATGTCACTCCCGCCCATGGCCGCTTTCATCGATGCCGCGAAACGAGCGTCGATTGCCTTGACAGAATCACTTTGCGTGGCGGATAACGTAATGCCAGTCATCAAGCGATCCGACGTACGGGTTGCCATCTGTGCCGGATCCATCCGGCCGCCGCCGCCGCCCATTCCCCCACCCTGTGCCATCGCAGGAGCGCTGGCCGCCGCGAGAAGCATGAAAGAGAAGGCTGCAATATTCATTCGTCGCATGTACGGTACCTCTTGAAGTGTTGGTTTCTCGTGCCCGGCCCTCGGACACGACCTTCTACGCTCGACCCGATGATGTACGGGCGACGCAAAATTTCGTTGTACGCCCTCCACCCTGCGCCCGGGTCACTGGCGCCTATCTGAAATGCATACCCCGTGGCGAGCCAGAACGGTTCCGCCAAATGCGAGGCAACCGTGTGGTGGGACGTTTGTACGTTGGGGGGCCGTGGTTCGAGAGGCTGCCAGGCACTTTCAAAACCGTCGCTCTACTGGGTAGAGTTCAGGATGCCAGAGACCCCGACGAGCCGGCATTCCCGCGAAAGCGGGAATTCGTCTTCAATCGCGCCCGCAGATAACGTGGATCCTCGCTTTCGCCAGGATGACGGCGGTTCTGCTCCGGTTCCCGATCGCCGGATTGTGCGTAACGCCGCCGTGGCGGTGGTGGTCCGCCCCGGAGAGTCCGGCGACGAATTGCTGGTCCTCAGGCGCGCCACCTATCCCGGCGATCCGTGGAGCGGCCATATCGCCCTTCCCGGCGGGAGCGCGGAGTCCTCAGATTCATCGCTGGAAGCCACTGCACGCCGGGAAACGCTGGAAGAAACGGGTATCGATCTTTCTCGAAGCGAGTGCCTCTGCGAGCTGGACGCCGTGGCCCCGCAGTCGGTGGCTGCGCCGCTCGTCTCCGTCGCACCGTTCGTCTTCAGGTACAGCGGAGACAAGAGCGTGAGATTATCTATCGAGATCGTGGAGGCTTGGTGGATCGCTGTCGCTGAGTTTGAACGGGCCGAGGCGTGGTCCACTGTCCCAGTTGCAACCCCCGACGGCCGCCGGTTGCAAGTCCGTGCGTTTCAAATGCATGGCTATCCATTGTGGGGGCTGACTGAGCGGATCCTCGATGAGTTCCTGGCGTTCCAGCGCCACCTGAGCCGCTCAAGCTACTTGTCGCCACCGCCAGCATAAGGTGAGACACCGGTTGACCCGTATCGCACAACGACGTCCGAAAGCGATGGTCTGGGACGCTCGAGCGGTTGTTCGACTGGGGTTCCAATGTGCACGAAGCCGGCGACGCGTTCGGTGTCATCAAGCCCCAACTCCGATGTGACTCGCCGGTCATAGGCGTACCACTCGGTATGCCAGTTCGCGCAATATCCCAGCGCATTTGCCGCGAGGACGAGGTTCATGGCGGCCGCGCCGGCGGATAGTATCTGCTCCCACTCCGGAGCCTTGGGGTGCGGATGAGTGTGTGATACGACCGCAATGACAAGCGGCGCGCGAACCAGACGCGACCTTTCCGTCTCGATCGTCGCAGCGGTCGCATCCGGGTGGTCCGACTGGTACGTCGCGGCGATGAGCTCGCCGAGCTTGGTGCCACCCTCCGGTCCGATGACGATGAAGCGCCACGGCACTGCGCGTCCATGGTCCGGAACACGCGTCGCAATCGTGAGCATTGTTTCGACTTCAGCAACCGTCGGGGCTGGCGCGATCATCAGACGCGGCGGCACCGAGCGTCGCGTAAGGAGCAGGTCAATCGCAGGATTCATCTTGGAGAGTTCAGGGTTATCAAAACTAGTCAGGGCGCTCCGTCCGGTCTTGCTAAATTCAATGGATGAACGATTCGATCCTTGATGTCATCGAGAGCGACACATCCGCTGAAGCTGGCGCGGAGATAGTTGCTCTCGTGTCCGAGTACTTTGCCGCGACGCGCGATGGTAAGGGGCGCGTGACGACAGCGCTGACAGCGGAGCAAATATCGCAGCGATTTGACGAGCCGCTTCCGCGAGGCGGAATGTCGATGGCGGCAATCGCAACCCGACTTCGCTCCGACGTGATGTCCGACGCAAACCGTTTGTACCACCCGATGTACATGGGGCACCAGGTTGCACCGCCGCTGCCTGCGTCCGTCTGGACCGACTCGCTGATCAGCGCCATGAATCAATCGGTAGCGGTCTGGGAGATGTCGCCAACGGCAACAGTAATTGAACATCGCGTGATTCGGTGGATGACTGAACTCGCAGGCTGGGGTGCAGAGAGCGGCGGCACACTCACGTCAGGCGGTACAGAAGCGACTTTTACCGCGCTCCTCGCTGCGCGCAACACAATCATTCCCGATGCGTGGACCAACGGAGTTGGTGAAAAACGGCCGGTGGTAATTTGCGGCGAGCATGCGCACTACGCGGTTTCCCGGGCCCTCGGTCAACTCGGCCTCGGCACGGCGAGTCTGCACACTGTCTCCTCGCGAGCTTATCGCATGGACACGGATGCGCTCGCGCTCGCGATTGAAACGGCTGAGCGGAGCGGCACACCAGTGATGGCGGTTATCGCAACCTCGGGCTCGACAGCCACAGGTTCGTTCGATGATATCCAGACCATCGGAGCGATGTGTGATGCTCACGGGATCTGGTTGCATGTGGATGGCGCACATGGCGCTTCAGCACTGCTGTCGGAAACTCGTGCGATCGGGATGCGGGGCCTCGAGTACGCACGCTCACTCGCGTGGGATCCTCACAAGGGAATGTTGCTTCCGATTGCAGCAGGAGCTTTACTGATGCGTGACGAGCGCGATCTGCAGCGTGCGTTCGCGCAGCGCGCCCCGTATCTGTTCCACGAGAATCCCGGCGCGCGCGCGTGGGATCTCGGAGTTGAAAGCTTCCAATGCTCTCGTCGTGCCGACGTGCTCAAGCTGTGGGTCGCGCTGCAGCGCTACGGGGCCGATGGAATCGGAAAGGTGTATGACCACCTCTGCGACATGACCCACGCGATGTACGATGCTGTCACGGTGAGCACGAAATTCGAAGCGTTGCACGAGCCCGAATCAAACATCTTCTGCTTTCGTCACCTCGGGTCCGGCCGGATGGACGCTGCGTCGGTTGACAGGCTCAACCAGGACTTGCGC